>Ga0265338_10001962_pt1 | contig 32068 bp, 22 predicted proteins | sample 42126metaG_FD_193579 | JGI IMG/M metagenome (GOLD analysis project Ga0265338, IMG submission 193579) | Rhizosphere microbial communities from Carex aquatilis grown in University of Washington, Seatle, WA, United States - 4-21-26 metaG | ecosystem: Host-associated > Plants > Roots > Rhizosphere...
AACGAAAGCAGCAACATTGACATCGGTAATATTGGTGTTGCGAGCGAGAACAATACCATCCGCATCGGCACGCCGGGAGTCCAGACCCAGGCCTTCCTCGCCGGCGTCATCAACGGCAACGGCGGCGGTTTGACCAATCTCAGTGCCGCGCGATTGACCGGGGCCTTGCCCGCCATCAGCGGCGCGAGCCTGACCAGCCTGCCGGCGAACGCGGCATTGCTCGGCGCCAGCCAGAGTTTCACCGGCGGCAACACGTTCACCAGCACCATGACCGTGACGAACCCGGGCGCGGTGAATTCGCTGAACGTCTATGGCACACAAACGGGCGGTTGGCCGAACCCGGTGGCGTTCTTCGAAAATAAATCCACGGCCGCGACGGCCAGTCCGGCGTTGCGCGTGGTGTGCGACAGTGGGACAAACCAGGACGGCGCCTTGAGTGTGTCGGTCAGCACCGGCGCCAACGGTCTCATCGCCGAGTTCGGCAACTCCACTGCTTTTGTGGTGAGGATCACCAACAACGGCTCGATCTTTGCGGCCGGGAATGTTTATGCCAATGGCGTGCTGCTGACGAGCGACCGCAATGCCAAGGAACATTTCAAACTGGTGGACAATCAGGTGGTGCTGGCCAAGGTGGCCGCGCTGCCGGTGACCCAATGGAATTACAAGCTCGACCCGGCCGACGTGCAGCACATCGGCCCGATGGCGCAGGATTTTCAGGCGGCATTTCAACTGGACGGCGCGGATGACAAACATATCTCCGTGGTGGACGAAGGCGGCGTGGCCTTGGCGGCCATCCAAGGGTTGAACCAGAAGCTGGAACAGAAGGAAACGGAGATCACGGAGTTGAAAACGCGGCTGGAAAAGCTTGAACAACTGGTGAGCCGGCAAAATCGAGACGCGAAATGAAAACCCCTCCCGCCGTGGCGGCGTTCCGCAATCTGCAACCCACGATCCGCAATCCAGTGGTGGGGCGAGCGTCCGCGTGAGCCGTCTATTTCCACAGAAGGTAACGAAGGAAACAAAGGTGAAAACAGACTTCGTTAACTTCGCCCGCTCACGATCTATCGGAGTTTGCTTCTGTTGTCCTTCGGCTTCGGTTCCGTTAAACTTCCGCCGTGAATACCTGTTCCCACCATTCGTCCGGCGTCATCAAGGTGAACCGTCTCGCCGGTTGGATCGGCCTGATTGTCTTTGGCACCGGTTTGCTGGGCGCGTCGGCAGAATCCCTGGACGATTTCGTTGTCGCCCGGATGCAACAAAGCCACATCACCGGACTCTCCCTGGCCATTGTCCAGGACGGCAAAATTGTCAAGGCGCAGGGTTACGGGTTCACGGATAAAAGCGGCCGGACACCGGTCACGACCAACACGCTCTTTCTGGCGGGGTCCGTCAGCAAATCCGTCGCGGCAATCGGCGTGTTGCATCTGGTCCAGGAAGGGCAATTGTCGCTGGACGCCGACGTCAATACCCGGTTGCAGACCTGGAAAGTGCCGGAGAACAAATTTACCAAAGACCAGAAGGTCACCCTGCGGGAAATCCTGTCGCACAGCGCCGGCCTGACCGTTCACGGGTTCCCCGGCTACGACCGGAACGGCCCGATCCCGACGCTGGCGCAGGTGCTGGATGGCGTCAAGCCGGCCAACACACAGGCGATCCGGGTGGACACGGTTCCCGGCAGCGAATGGAGATATTCCGGCGGCGGCTACACGGTGATGCAGCAGTTGATCATTCAAGTCACGGGCAAACCCTTTCCGAAATTCATGAGCGACACCGTGCTGCACCCGCTCGGGATGGCCAACAGCACCTACGAACAGCCCTTGCCACCAGCCCGGGAAACCCTGACTGCGACCGGGTATTACGCCGACGGCAAGGCGGTGAAAGGCAAATGGCACGTCTATCCGGAGATGGCGGCCGCCGGCTTGTGGACGACCCCCTCCGATCTAGCCCGGTTCGCCATGGGCATCCAACAAGCCTTGGCCGGCAAATCCAATCCGGTTCTTTCGCCGGCGACCACGCGTCTGATGTTGACCCGGCAAAAAGCCGACGATGGACTCGGGGTATTCCTGGAGGGTCAGGATAAAACGCTTCGTTTTTCGCATGGAGGCCGCGACGAGGGGTTTGATGCCCTGATGATTGCTGACGCCAATATTGACCAGGGCGCGGTCATCATGATCAACGCCAACGACGATTCGGGAACCAGCCACCAAATCATCGAATTCATCAAGGAAGAATTCGGTTGGAGCCAGCGCCAGCAGCATTAACCTGCCCCGCGCTTCATTGCATGAATAGTTGGCGGGCTTTCCGGCGAGTGGCAAGTGACGGGTGACGGGTGACATGACTTGAAGCAAAAAGGTGTGGCGAGCGCCCCGGCGAGCCGTTCCCGAATCCGAGCTCCGAGATGCCAAACCCGAATTCCAAACATACTTCACCGGCAGCGAATGTTTCATACATTTTTGTTATTCTGAAACATTGACTGGTAATTGAAACTGTTTTACCCTCACACTGAAGTCAGTCCCGAAACCGCTCACGCCGTATGCTTACGTTGATCAAGTCTTCAGCCATTCTCGCCTGTATTTTCGCGGCAATTCTTCAAGCACAGTCTGAAGGCTATATTGTGCCGAATGGAATCAGCTATGACGACCATCGAGGTGCATTTACAACCGTCACGATCCTAAGGAACCCCTCGGCTGGAGACGTCACCCGCTTTGCTTTAAGACCCAGCTTCATCGTGTTTCCCGGACCTTACTACACGCTTTTTACCCCCTTCGCCTCCGCTGACAACGGAGTCCGCACCTTTCTTGTGTCGGCAAACGACCCCATCAGCCTGCCGGCAATCCAGGCCGGTTCGTACAACGAAGTGGCGTTCGGCAATTATTATTTTTTCGATGTAAATGTTTCCTTCTACCTGGGCTTTTACGCCGGTGTCACCAACGGAGTGCCGGAGTACCCGGGGACATATACGGGAACATATAGCAACCCGGTGTTTGGTTGGGGTGAATTCTTCAATAACAATGGCGTTCTCCAGATGTTGGACAGTGCGCTGGAGATTGAGGGCGGTGGGATTTACGCGGGAACTCAACAGATCATTCCCATACCGGAGCCGGCTGTGTTTGGTCTGATTTGCACGGGAGCCTTGCTCATCGGCAGACGCCACTCACCGCAGGCATCCAAGGGTTAAAAGGCGCACGTGACGCGTGACAGGATTTGAAGAGCAATTCCGGTTTCGTCAGACTGCCAGCGTGAACCGGGACAAACTGACCAAAGCACGACGCAGTGAGTCCCTCGCCCATCAGATGGGAGAGGGTGTCCGCAGGACTGGTGAGGGTCGTGATCACTTGTCGCGCATCCGCGGCAAACACACGACGCCGGAAAAAGTCGTCCGGCCACACTGCAATATCGCCAAATGGATTTTACTTTTGATGCTCTCGTCCGGGCTGGCGGTGGCCAATCCGGCGCCGGCCTCGACCAATTCCGACGATCCATTCGCCACTGCGCTGGACGAGCAAATGCCGGCGTTGTTGGCGAAATACCACGTGCCGGGCGCGGTGGTGTCCTGCATCAAAAACGGCGGCGTGGCGTGGACGAAGGCATTCGGTCGCGCAAACCTGTCGACGGGTGCACCCATGAAACCCGAAATGGTTTTCGAGCACGGCTCGAATGGAAAAGTGCTGACGGCGTGGGGCATCATGCGTCTTGTGGAAGAGGGAAAGGTGGATTTGGACGCTCCGGCAAACCGTTACTTGAAACGTTGGCAAATCCGGTCTTCGCAGTTCGATCCGAACGCCGTGACGATTCGACGCCTGCTCAGCCACACCGCAGGCCTCACCGTCCACGGTTACCTGGACTACGGCCAGCGCCGCCGGTTGCCCGGTCTGGTGGAAATGCTCGAGGGCAGGAACCAGATGCCTCCGTTCGGCGCCGGCCCGGTCCTGATCGCATGGCAGCCGGGGTCGCGGGAAGTGTATTCCGGGGGCGGGTTTCTGCTCTTGCAGATGATCATTGAGGACGTCACGGGTGAATCGTTCGCATCCTTTATGCATCGCGAAGTGACTGCGCCTCTCGGATTAAGAACATTGCAATGGGCCTGGACACCGGAGCTTGAGGCCGCCGCACCCATGCCGTACGGAGAATTGCAGGAACCGATCGGGTATCGGAAACTCGGTTGTCAGTCCATCGGCAGCGAGATTTGCAGCGTCCCCGATTTTGCGCGTTTCGTTGCCACCGCCGTGACGGGTCCCCGCGGCGAGCCTGCCGGGCGTGGAGTTCTGAAGCCGGACAGTGTGGAGCAGATGCTGGAAATCCAGACCAATTCTGAGGATGCCGGTCTCGGTTACGGCGTCGGCTGGGCAAACGGGCAGCACAAGATGCTTGGGCATGCGGGAGCAAATCCCGGCTGGTTCGCGCTCTTTTGCCTCGATGCCAGTCAACGGGAGGGCTATGTGATCGCCAACAACTCACTGCTGGGCGGGCCGCTCAACGCCGCCGTTGACAATCTCTGGCGGCGGACCATGTGGGGAAAAGCCTATGGCGCTGATCCCCCTCCCGCGAGCGGTGTGACGATTCATTTCAACCGGCTCGTTTTGAAAATCGTTCTGGTGTTTTGGGCGTTGCTGCTGTTGATCACTGGCCGAATAACCCACCAGGCGCTGTGCGGAAAGAGGCGGTGGACCTGGCCGCCTTCAAAGCGGCGGGTAATGGCCGCCTCCGTCTTCATCCTGATGGCCCTGGTCTGGTGGTATTTGTTTTATGCGCCGCAATTTCTGCCTTTGCCTCTAAGCCCGGTGATTCCAGACTTCTGGGTATTGCCGTTCGTCAATTACATTGCGACCGTGTTGCTGGGTTTGGTCGGTGTCAGTTTCCTCATCGCCCTGCTCCCTCGAAATCATGCCGGGTAAAAAGATGAAAAAGCGGGTGATTCGTTCAGTGATGCCGGACATAATTCCCAACGACTTGCGGACGAAACCCGCAACCTTGTCCATGACGTCTGCAAGCCAGCGGACGAAACACGCGACCTTGTCCATGACGTTCGCTAGCTTGCGGACGAAACCGACCGACTTGCGGACAAAGTTTCCGAGTCGGCAAACATCATCCGACAGCCGGCGAACGTCGTCCGACATCTCGGGAACGTCGTCCGACACCTCGGGAACGTCGTCCGACACCTCGGGAACGTCGTCCGACAGTCGGGAAACGTCATCCGACACCTCGGAAACGACGTGTGCAAGTCCTCCGATTTGCAGAAATACCAATAAAAATGTGGTTTCTGGATGGAAATGGCCGCTGACGACCCGGTTTTAAGGATTTACCATGAAGATTCAAGCGACGGCTGCCCGAATCACAAATCTTGCAACCACAGGCTGAAAACAAGCATTTTAGCCACAACCGCTGAAAACTGAGACTGTGGGGGGGAGACGGCCGCCCAACCAGATTTGTACACAGTTCCAATGCACAAAGCAGACGGCGTGTAGTTTTGCATCATCTGCCGGGTTCATGGAGAATGTTTTGCAAAAGCATTTTAATCTTCGATGCGCGATTGCTTGGATTCCGCAGGGTTTTTGGGTTATGATTCATGCTATGAAAAGCAAATTGTTTCCGTGTTGCGTGCTTTTCATGCTTTTGTTTGGAGTTCATTCCACCGAGGCGCTCCAATTTTTGGATGATTTCAGCGGTGGCCAGACAAACTGGGTTCCCGAACAAGGCGGCTGGAGTTTCATCCAGCTCGCGCCGAACGTTTATTTTTACCGTTGTGATTGCGCCACGAACAGCACCACATGGAGAATCAACACGCCGATTGGCACCAATTGGGAATTCCAGGCAGACATTTATTTTCGAACCCTTTATGGGAATGGCGGCACGACCGGCGTCGGCACACTCGGCTTGTCAAAACCCACTGGAACTTTTTCATCAAAGCTGGCGGTCAACGTGACCGACGATTCGTCTGGAAACGTTCTCATTCAAGGGCAATACAACGACGGCACATTTCATACCGTGATAGACAGCGGATGGCTTTCTGGCGGCGCTCCAAGTTACCATGTTTGGATCGCACGGCCTGCGAGCAATTATTTTCAAGTCGTTGTTTTGGCGACGAATGGTTTTTACTTTAACGCGACAAGTCCGCCGGTTCCGGTTTCAGCTTTGGATCAAATTGCCGTCCCCGGTTTTCGTGTGAACGGCGCGGTGATTGATTTTGCAAACATGCAAGTGGACACACCGGTGACAAATGTTTTTCTGGATAATGTTCAACTTCCGCCGGTAACGAATACCAATCAACATTACTTGTCCATAGCGACTGCCGCCGCCAACGACCTGCTTTCGCATTGGTGGATTGGCAACGCATCCGTGGGGCAGATCGCCAATACCTGGAACGGTTTTACAACCAATCTGCCCGACGCCCGCGGGGGATTATGGGAACGAGGAATGTTTTACTTCGCCATTAAAAATCTTTGGCTTACCACGCGCGATCCTGTTTTGCAGCAAATGCTCGCTTCCGATTGGCGGCGAACTGAAAGTGTTTTCACGACCAACGAATTGCAAGCGTGTGGAACGGGCGCGAACAACTTTGCCGTCGACGATGCCGGCTGGTCGTCAGTCATGTATTTGGATGCTTACGATATAACTGACGATCAAACGGCTTTGCTCTGCGCCGAAGGCATCGTCGACAACGCCTTTAACCGATGGCTTGATAATCAACTCGGCGGCAGCATGTGGTATAGCGACGCAAAACAAATAAAATCACTTTATCAAACAGCCATCGTTCTCTCTGCCTTCCGTATTTATCAATTGACCGGCGATCAAACTTTTTATGACCGTGCCCTGCAATGTTATAGCTGGATGGAAGCACACCTGCTTCGCAGCGATAACTTATATTGGGTTGATTACAATTCTTCCGGCCCGGTCGGACAGGAAAGGTTCAATCAGATTGCCGAAACCAACAGCGCCGTTTCCCTCGGCGGAGCGTTTGCCATGGGACTGTTACATGCCCGGCTTTTTCAAATGACGGGCGACACAAATTATCTGAACCGTGCCATCCGGACGGCCAATGCCATTTACAACAGCAAACTTTTCACCACGAATGGAATTTATCTCGACGACCGCGACGCGTGGACGCAGGGAACATTTGCCGGAGATTGGGCGAGGGAAGTTTTGCCCTTGATTGGAATCGAAGCAAAACATTGGACGGCGCTCTGGAAAACGGCCGACAGCATTTATTCCAACGACCGCACTAACGGCCTTTATGGCGGTTCCTGGGCGGGACCAGCTGAAGGACCGAGTTCGCCGTGGTGGGTCAATGGCAGCGTGCCTGAACAAATCACGACCAGCTCATCCTCGGCCTGCATGATTATGGCGGCGGCGGCTTTGGAAGACGAATATACGAACGATATCGTTCCGCGAATGCAAATTTCACCACCTTCCGGCACAACGATTGCCGTTAAAACTTTCGGACAGCCTTACTGGCAATACCAACTTCAATCGTCAACGGACTTGTTGAATTGGAACGCGTTCACAAATTTTTATCCCGATCCGTCTTTGAATTTCTTTAATTTCAATTCGACAGTCAGCAATTCGCCAATGTTCTTCCGCGCCGTTCCTTTGGTTCAACCATAAACGTTTTCCGATCTTCAAATAATTGCCGATGAAAGCATTACCAGAGAATGCTGTCGTCATGCAGCGACAGGCTGAAAACGAGCGTTTTCGCCAAAAAAATCTCTGAAAACTGTGGGCGGCAAGTGACCAGCCTTCGCTCAAAAGCTACGGCCCGGCAGGCGGGTGACACGGAAACGGCGCTTACCCGGATTGACACGGATGTGGCAGGCGCCAGACGCCACGGTCGATGTGGAGCAGCAAAGCAAAACGTTATAACAGGAGCACGCAGAGTTCACAGAGGGCAGCAGCCTATGATCGGAAATCCGTCATCCGCGATCAGTAAACACTGACCACTGGCCACTGATTACTGACTACGGCTTCAGGTCTCCGTTCCCTCTGGTTCCTCCTGTTCAAATCCGGTTTGGATCGTGTCCGGTGCGGAGCCTGCCGGGCCGAATTGTCCAAGGCGTATCAGGAACAGCAGAAGCTGCTGCTGGACATGCTGGCGGCCATGAATGGCCAGCCAAAGGCTCAACAGAGAAAATATACCAGCAAATGCGCCTTAACAACCTTGTGAATCTGAAGTTTGCCTCTGCCACCGCTCAATTACACAGTCCGAGGGGCCAATTCGCCGCTCATACATCAATGGCGCTTCCTCTTATGGGAACTCTTCATTGGTGCTTTGGGCGTGACGGTCGGTTCATCAGGAAGCTTCAAGAAGCCTTGCTTAATAAGGATATTGTTCAAGTCTGCCAGCATATTCCACTCTTTTGACAGCTTGGGTAAATAGGGATAAAGATTAGTGGTTAACCGGCTCATTGTTCGTGCCGCGCTATCCAAAAGGTAGACCAAACTTTTCTTATGGTGATGGAAGAACGGAAGATTGTAGAGTTCGTTATTGATAATACCGAAAACGATGGATGGCTGTGTCGCAGAGGCGACTGCAAGCTTCCCGATGAATTCCATGGCCCGCTTGTCTGCTTCCTTAGGGGACCAAAAGCCATCCGCACCTTGATTTCCTTGTGGCGAAGCAGCGTGGCCCAGACGGTGAAGATCGATCTGCCGATGTGTTGGGCGAACAAAGACATCGGCAGCGGTTGCGTCTTGAAGTTTTCTTCAGTTTTATGAACCTCATCGGACCGTGCCTTCACCATCGCCAGCAGGGTATGGCCGTCAGGCTCAAACGGCACAGCACGCAATATAGTGGGGTCGTGCCGTTCAAGGAATTCGAGGCTATGAAAGTGAGCGTCGATGTACTTTTGCTCGGGCTTTTGAGGGTCTGCCCAAGAAAACATCGCCTTAACAAAGGCGCCATGGGCGCGAGCGGAATCAGGATGGTTGGTTGTTGCTTTGAGACCGTTGGCGATAGCCTCCTTGTGTTTGTGGAGCAACGTGCACACAGCGGTCATGAGCACGAGGCCGTCGAGGTCGTCAGGCTTTAACTTGAGGGCCTTGCGAACTACGTCGTAGGTCTGCGGCAATCTGCTGTTCGATTTTTGTTTCGATCGATTTAGCCGGCTCATGTTCTTGGATGAGTTTATCACCTGCCGCGGCCTTCTGTTGGTCCCTGGTTTCCTTCCACTTTTGGATTCCCGCGACAACACACCTCTGGCTTAGACCAGACAAATAAGATGAAAGTTGAATTAGCAATGATTCTAAGCCTGTCATGTGTTTTGTCAGTATCAGAGTCGAATGACGCAAGCGTTGTGCATGTGGATTTGGCAGAACGGGATTTTGCAATACAAGTTGAACGCCAAGATATGTTCCTCGCGCGTCCAATCTTTGTGTTGCGCAGCCATGTCGGGATAGTGCCACGGTCAAGCCGGGTGACAAGTGGCAAGTGACGGGTGACATGATCAGAAGGACCGGGGAAGGCAAGGCTGAAGGCTGAAGGCTGAAGTTTGCGGGGTCAAATCGTTTCACCCGTCACCCGCCAACCCGCCACCTGCATCCGTTTGGGCGGACAATGATTGGAGCGCGCCGAGGTCAAGCCCATAAACCGAGGCAACTCATGGATAGGTATTGCCAATTTACAGTTCAGTAATTCCGTCAAGCCGGACCGGCGTTGGCCGATGATTTGATTGAAACACGCTGGTTTTTTAAAGCCGGCCGCACGAGTCATCCAATGGTCAGATTATGAAAAAATTAATTGTCATTCTTACTGCCGGAATCTTCTTAAACAGCGCCAACATGGTCTCTGCCGCGGGCGGCGGCATCGTGAACCTCACCCTGCAGGATGCCGGGAACGGCCAGACCCTTTTCACGTTCGGTGTCAATAATTTCATAAGTCAGTCCGGCCTGTCGATTTCGAGCACAGCTCCAGCCAAACAGATTGGCAGCTTTGTTCCCATTTTTACGGGCTGGATCAATGATTCGGAGGCCTGCGGCACTGCCATGGCGCTCAGCAGCTTCGGCAATTTCACCAATCCCTACGGCGTCGCCGATCATGGCGTCCTTAGCGCGCTGCTCGACAGCGTTCAATTCATGGATGCCGGCGAAGGCAGTTACGCATTTCAATTGAATCTGTCCGACGCCCTCAGCGCCGACTTCGGCAATGTGATCTACTATTCGTCGGGCACGGATTCCGGAATCCTCAATGTCCCCATCACGGCGTTCAATTCGGGCGTCTATACCGACTTTGAACCGGGCGGGTATTTCGGCGGAAACGGGATGTTCGATATGAACGTCAACTATACTCTCACGGTCACGGCACCGGTGCCGGAACCATCCACTTTCGCCTTGGCCGGTCTGGGCAGCCTGAGCCTGCTGCTCTACCGCCGCCGGAAATAGCCTCCGAACATCTGCAATCAAGCCGTCACAGCGCGCTGTGGCGGCTCATTTTCTGCCGTAAACAGGCTCGTTCCTGGCATTGCAGTACTTGACTGCACCGAGTGGGGAATCGCACCAAACATGCAACGATTCAACTTTGCCGGCTCAGCGACCGGAAGGCGGGACGGAATGCGGAGGGCACATTTCGGAGTTCGGAGTTCGGAGACAGGAGATGGGAAACATCGAATCCCGCAGTGCGGGACCGAACATCCAACACCCAACATCGAACTGAAACAAGAGCCAGGATCCAGCATTCAGGAGTCAGGAGCCAGAATTGGCAGGGAACATCCAACGTCCAACATCCAACATCGAACTGAAACAGGATACGGAATCCGGAATTCAGGAGTCAGTTTGAGAGTTTTAACGACTGGCGAGGGCGCTCCGCAGTTATTGCGGCGAAGTATGGGGCGGTGAACGGCGCGCGCCGTCCCGGGTGCCGTCAGGGTTCAGCCGGCCAATATATTGACAGGGCTGTCCGGCCAGGGTCTTGATTTGGCCACCGACCAGAATTTTACCGTCGCGCTGGAGGGCCAGGCTGTAAATGAGGCTGTCCGCGCTGGACACGAAGTTCGTGTCGCGGCTGCCGTCGGCATTCAACCGGCCAAGGTATTTGCACGGCTGGCCGCACAGAGTGTCAAACCATCCAGCCAGAACAATTTTCCCGTCAGGTTGAAGCGCAATGGACTGGACGTCTGTATTCGCCGTGCCTTTGAAGCCGGCGTCCACGGTGCCGTTGGGATTCAAGCGGACGATCCGTTCATGCATGGATCCAACCAAGCCAAAATTGCCGCCGGCGAGGATTTTGCCATCCGGTTGGACGACGATGCTGTAGGCGGTGCCAGATACGCGCGGGAAGCCGGTATCCACCGTGCCATCGGGGGCAAGGCGAACCAGGCCGGCAAATTGTCGTCCTTCCACATTGGTATAAAAGCCGCTGAACAGGATTTTGCCATCGGGCTGGACGGCCAGGGTTTGGACCGAAGGCACCGGCCCGGTGATGATGGGCGTTTTGAAATCGGTGTCCAGAGTGCCATCGGCATTGAGCCGGGCAATATAATTCCGGTCGAATCCGCCGATGTTGGTGAAAGCGCCGCCGACCACGATTTTTTGATCGGGTTGAATGGCGACTGCGAGCACCACATTGTCCGGCGCCGGGCTGAACCGTTGATCCACCGATCCGTCCGCCAGGAGCCGGCACACCGAATCGTGGCTGGTGGTGGGGTAGGACGCGATACCGCCCGCCACCAGAATGCCGCCGTCCTTCTGAAAGGCCAGACCGTATGCCATAAGATCGGCACCGGTGGTGAGGGGCGAATCCAGACTGCCATCGGGATTCAAGCGGGCGATGTGGTCGCAGTGCGTCCCGTTCACGCTGGTGAACTCGCCGCCGATGATGATTTTGCCGTTTGGTTGAACGGCGATGGCCCGAACGTTGCCGTTCACCTCCGCATTAAAACCTTCGTTGGCGTCCTGGCCGAAGGCCGGCAGGATGAAACCGCAGGCCAGAAGGCAGCCGGCTATCGGGACGAAGACTTGTAAGAGCAAACAATTCTTACGGCCAGGCATGGCGTAATGCTGCACCAGGCATCCGGCGGAGGCCAGTAGAATTCAGGAGTCAGAAGCCAGAATTGGCAGGGAACGTCCAATATCCAATATCCAACATCGAACATCCAATGAAGGTGGTCGAAGGTCCAGAGTCGAGGGACGAGGGACAGGTAAATACGGGAACATCGAACATTCAACATTCAACTCTGAACTAAAGCCGGGGTCGCGGCAGCGAGGCCCTGCCAAGGAGTTAAAACGGCTCTTCAAGAGCCTCGCCCCACCGGTTGATGATCCTGTCACTCGTCACCGCGGACCATCAGGGTTTTTCGGCGACGACTTTTCCGTTACGCCACAAGTAAATCGGCGTGCCGTGGAGGCGGGCGGTCTTGCGCGCCACCAAAGCAGCGCGGCGCAACGCGCGCCCGACGCCGGTCAAAGAACTTTTGTATTTACCGCTTCTCGTCTTCATCTTTGGACTGTAATAGTCGCGGACTGTCCCCGGAATTATCGTACACTTTCCACGCGTCCGCCAGCGGTTTGTAGATAACCTGGAAGTTCTTCCAGCTACGGTCAAATCGCCGCAGGACCTCGATCCGCGCGACCTGGTGTCCGCCTTGTTTGACGCGGGCGGCAACCCGACGCAATGCCAATTGTGGAGACGCCAGACGCAGAAAAACAATCTCAATTTGATAACCATCGGCTTTCCAGCGTTTGAGCCGGTTGGTGTACGCCAATCCGCTCAATGTGCTTTCAAACGCAAAATCGAATCGCGCGCCGGCCAGACGATCCAATTCTTGCAGAAATAGTTTCCCCGCTTTCAACGCGGCCAGTTCCGGTTTGAGTGGCGACAACCCCGCCGCCAGCAAATCCATGTTCACAAAATGAAGCATTCCGGCCTCCTTCGGCAGAAATTCGCGGGCAAACGTTGTCTTCCCGGCGCCATTCGGTCCGGCAATGATGATGCAGCGCGGAGCTCTGGAAGAAGTGCCATTCATTTCAGACAGTCCAGGTCCCGCGACATTTTCTTCTTCCGGCAAGGCATGACGGGATATTGCACCCGGCAAGGATGGGAAACCAGAGGAAATTGGAAGGGAACATCCAACTCCGATAAACTCCGTTTCCGCGAGCACGCGACAAAATCGGTGTCGCGAGCAGGCATTCAACGCTCAACATTCAACGCTCAACATCGAATTGAAGAATGGCTCGCGGGGACGCTTCCACCCTTCGTAGCGACACTACTGCGGAGGACGGGCGCCCCACCGGGCCAAACGGCAGTCGAAAGATTGAGTCAGGTGAGAGCTGGGAGTTGGGGGACAAATGATCCCACCAGTCGCCTCACGGCAGCCCGAAGCCGTAGAAACGCCGGGGATAATTCGTCCACGCGGGATCGCTGAAGTAGGAGGTGCCGCCGACGAGCGTGTTGGTGGACAGCGGAATCCAGGCCGGCCGGGCCAGGTTCGTGCAGGCCAACACCACGACGTTCAAGCCGGCATTGCCGGCGATGTTGAATCCGAACCGGTTTGTCCGCACGCCGAGAGATCCATCGCCGGCCTGCGCCTGCGGATTCCACATCACCGCCGTCAGCCCGCCAAAGGGCGAACTCCAGTTGGTCGTTCCCGGCAGGTAATAGATCGTCGCAAAAAAATCGGCCGCAAACACGTCCGCACCCAACACGGGAGCATTCCCGGTAAAATAAAAGGCCGAGGTCAACCACCAGCCGTAAAAGGCATCGTCCCCGATATTGGCGACGCTGCCGGGGATAATGACGCTGGCCAGGGTGTCGTAAGCGAAGGCCCAACTGCCGATGCTGGCGACATGGGCTCCGATCCGGATGTTGCTCAGGCTGGAGCACTGATAGAAGGCGTAATCTCCGATGGAGGTGACGCTGTCGGGGATCACCAGGTTGGTCAGGCCCGAGCAGCCGTAGAAGGCATAAGACCCGATGGCGGTCACGTTGGTGCCGATCTCGAGATGGGTCAGTCCGGTGCAGCCGTAGCACACATCAGCATCGAGGTGGGTGATCCCATTGGGAATCTTCAGGCTCGTCAGCCGGGTGCATTGAAAGAACACCGTGTCCAAGATGACGGTGACGCTGTCGGGGATCGTCAGACTGGTCAGGTTGGAGCAGTTAGCGAACGCGCCGGACCCGAAATAAGCCACATTGGTGCCGATCACGCAGTTGGTCAGATTGCCGCAGCCGTCGAATGCCTCGGCGCCAACGCCGGTGATGGTGTCGGGGATTGTGACCCGGGTCAGGTTGGTGCAACCCGCGAACATGGCCGTCGAAAAGGCGGCGTGGCTGTTACCGATGGTGAAATGGGCCAGCGCCGTGCAGCCATCGAACGTATCAATCCCGATGTAAATGACACCCTTGCCGACCGTAGCATTGGTCAGGTTGCTGTTTCCGAAAAAAGCAACGTCGTCGATATTGGTAACACTATCGGGAATGGTAATGCTGGTAATGGGAGGGTTGCCATGAAACACCGAAAACGCCGCGTACGCAATGTCGGTGACCGGATAGCCATTGGTCGTGCCGGGGATGACCACCGGACCGGGCGGACCGTTATAGCCGGAAATCGTGATCGCCCCGTTGTTAGTGGTAAAGGTGAGCTGGGCTTGGACCATGACCGGGAGCAGTCCGAGCAGCAAACCGGCGGCAATCGATCCCTGGCAAAAGGCTTTCATAGGCTTCCGAATGTCAGTTTCTAGCACCGTGAGTCCTGCCGTTCAAGTGACAAGTTGGTAAACTGTCTTGGTTTCAAGTTTTCGATGCCAACGACACTTGCTCCAGGTCGCTTTTGAAGCACTTAAACATTGCCATTTTAATTCCATTCTGAGAGTATCTCCCATGTAACACCAAGGTGGTGAAATCAGTAAGAAGCAAAGCCTGAAACGTTTCGTACGCATGAGTGCAGTGATCTATCTCCCAGGAAAGCGTGTGTTTTTCACTGCAATCATCCTCTGGATCCTGGTTTCTGGAACATTGCTCGCCGCTCCGGTCAACGATCCCAATTCAACAACCAATTCGGCCTGGGTTTATGGCGCGGCGGCGAACCCCTCGAATAATCATCCGGCCGTTATGGCTTTCCATGATTGGGTCAATCGTTATCTGGCTCAAGCCGAACAACCAGCTCGAGCTCAGATGCGATCCCCGGGGATGCAACTGGCCAAGGTGCGCCGCGCGGTTTTGGCCGAAATGGTCAAAACCAATCCAGCCGCGATTTTGGAGCTGGCCGTTCCCGCAGCCATTCGTAACCGGTTGCCATCTGAAGTTGCGACCGAATTGGAAGAGCAGGTTTCTGGTATCGGTGATTTTTCGGTCTTGGCCGCTGTTCCCGCCCCGGGAGGGCCGCGGACGGAACCGGTGCAACGGTTTGTCCGTTTGAACGGCCATTCCTACCGCGCCTATGTGTACGGTCGCCGGAACGGTCAGACAACCAAATGGGGTGTTCCATTGCACGGTGTGGTTATCAACGGCGTTCTGGCGCTGGACGAGGCTGCGGTGCGCGAAATCGGGCCGGGCGAATCCACGAACGGATCGACACTGGATTTGTCAGGGCCGGCGAAGCCGTCCGGCGGCGCAGCCGGCACGACGGCGGAAATCGGCGGCCGGCTCTATCGTTTTGCCTCTCACGAGCAATTGCGTCAGGCCGAAACCTTGCTGGAAGCCGCCGAAGCGGGCATCGGGCCGGTCCCGGCGCGACGGGCGACTGACATTCTGCAACCGGAAGCGCTGGCCGCAGGTGGCACGAGTCAACCGGCCGCGCCTGCCGCACCATCGAGTTGGACCCAAGGCAAGAAGAACGTGATTTACATTCGCGTGGATTTTTCGGACTTGGCCGGCGATCCTGCCGGGCAATCTGCGGCCGCGGTGCAAAGTTTTGCCGATACCCAAATCAGTCTCTATTACCTGGCCAGTTCGTATGGCCTGACCAGTATGTCGAATACGGTGACGCCGCTTTATCGGATGCCGCGACCCGCCGCCTATTATGCCACCAACTATGATATCAACCAGCTTCTTACCGACGCCACGACGGCGGCCAATGCCAACTATAATGTGGCCGGTTTCGACCGGGTGATCGTGTTTTTCTCGTCCATGACGTCCATTCCCAATTCGGGCATTAATTGGGGCGGCTTGTCCTCAGTGGGCGGCCCGGATGTGTGGGTGAATGGTATTCTTACGTTTGAGATCGTGGCGCACGAATTGGGCCATACCTACGGACTCTTCCACGCCAATCTTTGGCAGGTCAGCGACCGAAACCCCATCAGCGATGCCGGTTTCAGCGAGGAATATTATGACGAGTTTGACACGATGGGCGGCAATTATGCCAACGATACCCGGACCGATTTCAATCCCTGGTTCAAGAGCATGCTCAGCTGGATTCCACCGGGACAGATTCAAACCGTTACGGCCAATGCCACCGTCCGGGTGTTTCGTTTTGACAGCGCGTCGGCCACGGGGACCGTGGCGGTGGTGGTGGCCAAAGACAGCACCCGCACTTACTGGATCGGTTACCGGCGCAATTTCACCGAGAACCCGTCGTCGCAGAACGGAGCCTACATCATTTGGGGTCATGATATTAACCGGCAGAGCGACCTCCTCGATACCGCCACGCCGGGTATTAGCGACAAGGATGCCGCTCTCGAAGTCGGTTCCACTCTCCTGGATCCCGAGGCCAACGTATCCATTTCCGTTCTGGATAAAGGCGGGACAACGCCTCATGAATACCTCGATGTGAAAGTCCATTTCGGAAACGCTTTGCCGGTCATCTATATCCAACCTCAAAACCTGGTTGGGACCTCCGGTCAGTTGGCTCAGTTTTCGGTCAATGCCAGCGGCATTCCCCTGCCGGCATACCACTGGCAACGAAAAGCCTTCGGGACCAGCACCTGGACCAATCTCATCGACAACGTGCTTTTTACCGGATCCCACACGCCGGCACTGACGGTGAACGGAACCGCTCAATCGATGGATGGCGACCAATTCCAGTGTATCCTGACCAATATCGTGGGCGCGGTCACCACGGCGCCGCCCGCTGTTCTGAATGTCATTCCCGTTGGCGTCAGCACCCTGGCCGGGCAAGCCGGGGTGTTTGCCTACAGCGACGGCACCGGCAGCGCCGCGCATTTCAAATTGCCGGATGACGTCGTCGCCGATGGCCTGGGCAATGTGTTTGTGGCTGACCGGAGCGACTACGCCATCCGCAAAATTACGCCGCAGGGCGTGGTCACCACCATTGCCGGTTCGCCCGGCAACTCGGGGTACCAAGATGGCACCAACAATGCCGCCAGGTTCAGTTATTTCGATGGCATTGCCATGGACAGCGCCGGCAACCTCTATGTCGCCGATACCGGCAACGACGTCATCCGCAAGGTCGCACCCGTCGGCACCAACTGGGTTGTAACCACCATTGCCGGCCAACTCTACGGCTACGGCTATGTCGATGGCGTCGGCACCAATGCCTTATTCCTTACTCCGGTCGGCATTGCCGTTGATCCTATGACGAATATTTTTGTGGCCGACTCGGACAATGCCGTCGTCCGCAAACTGACGCCATCCGGGACGAACTGGGTGGTGTCCACCTATGCCACCGGGCTTCTGGATCCCGAGCGCGTGGCCGTGGACCGGTGGGGAAATGTCTTTGTCACCGACGGCAATGCGAATGCCATCGACCGGGTTTCTCCGACCGGAGACGCCTATACCTGGGCCGGGAATGGAACCTCCGGCAGCCAGGACGGCACGGGAACCGCGGCCAGATTTGCCGGACCTGCAGGTATCGCGGTGGATATTTTGGGGAACATTTACGTCGCCGACTCCGGCAACGCCACGATTCGCAAGATCACCCAAAATGCCGTCGTGACGACTCTGGCCGGTCAAGCCGGTGTCGGCGGAGCGGTGGATGGTTCGCTGACCAATGCAACATTCGGCAATTCCCAGGGAATCGCCACCGATACGAGCGGCAATCTCTATGTCGCCGATGAAGCAAACCAGACGATCCGAAAGATCGTCGTCGGTCCGCCCATAACCCTTCCCCGGCTGGATGGGTCACTGATCAGCAGCAACCGGATGTTTCGTTTCGTTCTGGATGGACCGGTCGGCAGCAACTATTACGTCCAGGTTTCATCGGACCTCACCACCTGGCAATCGCTATCCACCAATATTGTTCCGAAGGGTGGTTGGATAACGATCCAGGATGCCGCCACCAATCAAGCCGGACGGTTCTATCGCGCATCCTCTCTACCTCCGGCCGGGCCCGCTCATTGATTTTGGGTGAAAATTGAGGGACAAATGGCGGGCCATGGGCTCAAATGGTACGGGCAACAAAGGTTCAAGGGTTCAGGGTTCAAAACCACGTCACTCGTCGCTTGTCACGTGTTTTTAGTTTCAAGTTTTCAGTGGTCGGCTTTCAGCGGGTTGGCAGCTGGCAGATGGGGGGCGGGAAAAGGCTGAAGTGGAAGGTGAAACATCGAACATCGAACGCCCAACGTCGAACTGAAACAGCGGTGAAATGCGGGCTAAAGTCTTGACGCGGGCGACAGCTTCGATTACTAAAATAGAATTCAGATAATCAGAAATTAAAATACCCTTATGAAAATGGGGCTCCTCCGTGCCCTGATCGCGCTGGTGATCTCCAACGCTGTCTTTCCGGCAACTGTCAACGCTTCTCCGCCCCCGTTCAGTGATGCCAATTGGGTCGGTCTCGCGAGTTTGCTGGGCGCCGACGGCACGGTCTTTGCCATGATCGAAGACAAGAACACCGGCGCAATTTACATCGGTGGGAATTTCAAGGCCGTCGGCACAGCCGTGGCTCCCAGTGTTGCAAAATGGAACGGGAGCACCTGGTTGCCGTTGGGATTGGGATTGGGAGGGACCGTGAGGTCGCTTGCCTTGGATGGTGCGGGCAATCTTTATGCGGGTGGAATTTTTACGAACGCCACCCTGACGATCACCAATGTTGCGAAATGGAACGGGACCAGCTGGTCGGCGCTGGGTGCGGGAATGAACGGCATTGTCCTGGCCCTGGCGGCGGATGGTTTGGGCAATGTGTATGCGGGAGGCGCTTTCACCAACCGGATCATCAACGCAACCAATCTCGCACGATGGAACGGAAGTGCCTGGTCCACCACAGGTTTGGGGATGAACAGCACGGTTTTTGCCCTCGCCTTGGATGGAGCCGGCAATCTCTATGCCGGCGGCAATTTCACCATTGCCAATGGCACCACGGTGAATTACATCGCCAAATGGAATGGCAGCAGTTGGTCCGCGTTGGGTTCGGGAATGAATTCTACCGTTCAGTCGCTGGTCCTGGACACATTGGGCAGAGTTTGTGCGGGGGGATCATTCACGACCGCGGGCGGTAACCCGGCCGTCCGCATCGCATTCTGGAACGGGAGTGCCTGGTCGGCCTTGGGCTCGGGAATAAACAGTTCCGTTCTGGCGCTGACCCTGGATGGCGCGGGCAATCTTTACGCTGGAGGGTTGTTCAGCACAGCGGGGGGCGGGTCCGCCAATCGGGTCGCGGTCTGGAATGGGAGTACCTGGTCGGGCTTTGGCTCCGGGCTTAGTTCGTTTGTCTATTCCGTGGCTGTGGACACCAACGGTAGTCTTTTTGCCGGAGGTGGTTTCATCGCGGCGGGCAGCCTCGCGGTCCAAAACATTGCCAAATGGAATGGGAGCACCTGGTCGACCTTCGGTACAGGCCCAGGCGGGACCTTCTATGTGGTGAACATCTATGCAACAACCGTCGATGCCGTGGGCAATCTTTACATCGGCGGCGATTTCACCTCGGTCGGCGGTACCCCAGCAACAAATATCGCCAAATGGAATGGGAGCGCCTGGTCGGCTCTGGGCATGGGAATCAACCCCGCTGGCGGCTCGGTCGATGCCCTAACGACAGACGTTGCGGGGAACCTTTATGCCGGAGGCAGTTTCACCAATGCCGGGGGGATTATTGCCAGCAACATCGCCAAATGGGATGGAAGTTCCTGGTCGGCGTTGGGCTCAGGGATGAGCGGCGGCTATGCTGACGTCTATGTATTGGTCACGGATGATGCGGGCAACCTTTACGCCGGAGGTACCTTTACCACCGCGGGCGGAGTTACAGCCAATAATCTCGCCAAATGGAATGGGAATTCGTGGTCAGCCTTGGGTTCGGGAATCAGCGGCAGCAGCCCCATCGTCGAGGCGTTGACGTGCGATCACGCTGGCAATCTTTATGCCGGCGGGCGGTTCACTACGGCAGGCAGCGTTTCGGCCAACAACATTGCCAGATGGAATGGGAGCACCTGGTCCAGCATCGGCTTGGGGACAGGTGGAAGCGCGCCCTATGTGTACGCGCTGGCGATGGACGCTGCGGATCACCTCTATGTTGGCGGCACATTCACTGCCGCCGGTAGCATCGCCTCCACAAATATCACCCAATGGGATGGAACCTCCTGGTCGGCGCTGGGTCCCGGAATGAACAATGCCGTCAATACAATGGCCTTCGATCCCGCGGGCAATCTCTATGCCGGTGGATGGTTCACCAACGCCGGTGGCATCCCGGCCAATTACATTGCCAGATGGGACGGGAACACCTGGTCGGCGTTGGGCTCGGGAGTGAACTATGTCGTAACTTCGCTGACCGCCGATGGGGCGGGACGGCTTTATGTCGGCGGCTTCTTCACTGCCGCCGGCACCAACGCTTCGGCTTATGTCGCCCAGGCAAATGTCCTGACGATGATTTCCAGACCTCACCGCAACCCGGACAGCAGCTTTACCTTTAATCTCCTGACGACGCCGAACACCACCAACCGCGTGCTGGCGGCAACCAACCTCGCGTCCTCAGCGAACTGGCTACCCATCTGCACCAATGTTGCCCCGGCCAATGGCGCCTGGCAGTTCACCGACACGAACATCAGCCATTACCCGGCCCGGTTTTACCGGTCCGCCATGCCGTGATGGCAAGCCCGGCGGCGTGGACTATCGGCTACAGAATAGAAGCCTGAAGGCGGGACGGAATGCGAAACGTGGTGAGTGCAGAGCGAGGAATGGAAGGCCCGGCGACGCGGGGAAACATCGAACGCCCAACGCCGAACTTCGAATCAAAAGGGAACCGGCGCGCACGGAGTGACGCGACCTACCTCAAATCAAGGCTGAAGGCTAAATGCTGAAATGTTGGGACGGGAGCCCAATCAAGTAATGAAGTTGCGGCGACGGGCCAACATAGCGACAGCACCGGCCAGAAATAATCCCACCGTCGAAGGTTCCGGCACCACGATCACTTGCAGATTGTCAAACGTTGCGCCGAGCGTGCCATAGTACCCGAGGCCCAACGAAGTGGCAGAGGCAAATCGATCAGGACTGGTATCCTGGGCACTCAACGCAGTGACACCGTTTATGGCCACATCGATGTCCACGGCGCTCGCAGTGTCGGTGAACGTGACCGACAGTGCATAAGGGCCGAGGGTATAAAGCGCCGGAGGCGCAAAGAGGGAGCCACCCACCAGGGTGGTCGATCCGCTGGCGTCGACACGATTGATCCCAAGATAAGCGCCGGTGCTATAGAGCGCGGTTACGATCCGATATCCCTGCATTGAACCGCTGTTCGGAGCCCGGAAATAGAACAAGGTTTCGTCACCATTCGGATAGTCAATATTTCCCGAGGCCAGAGTTTCGGTGACCGTATAACGGACGGGATCGGCGCCCGTATCCGCAATGGGATTGGCCGCGTTCAAAAAAACGGCGGAATTGGGTCCGAGCTGAACGGCCTGTCCCGAAAATACCACGCTACCACTGGTGGTAAACCTGGCTGCGGCTGTCTGCGCATAATTGAAATCTTCGGAGAACAGGACCTGGGAACGGCCCGTGACGACGTTGGCCAGAAGAATTGCTGCGCTGAGCCATGAAAGCCAATGCGGTGATCTCGCAGGCCTGGGACTCCGGTGCGCCACGGGGTTGCCCGGACGAGGGGGCGTCATTTCTGAACTTGCTCGGAAATCGAAAGCGACCAAAGTAAACGTTCGCATAACAGTTTTCAGGGATTATTTTCGCGGATACCGCTCTGATTCGGCATCAGCTTCAGCGAGTTTAGGCTGATAATTACTTTTGTCGTGCAAAAGTTATTCACCGTGGACGGCGCTATGCGGCAGGCGACAAGTTGGGGCAGGGCTGAAGGCGTCATCTGAAAGGCTGAAGGCTGAAGGCTAAAGGCTGAAGTGAAACGCGAAGAAGACTGAAAACATCGAACATCGAACGCTGAACGATAAACATCGAACTGAAGACCGGCTCGCGGGGACGCTCGCCCCACCTTTGCGGTCTCAAATCGTGTCACCCGTCACTTGCCACCCGCCACCCGTCACCCCCCAGAAAAGGTTGAAGGCGGGGGATGGAATGCGGAATGCGGAGTGCGGAGTGCGGAATGAAAAGCCAGTTCGGAGTTCGGAGATGGGAGATCGGGAAGCGAACGCAACGGGAACCTTGAACCTCCCTTTCAGCCTTCCGCCTTCGCATGGAGATTCAAGCTTCCGGAAAAACCCAGAAAGATTTTTGAAAGATGCGTCCCCTTTTCTGCGAGCTATGGGTAGGTGAATGAAATGTATCGGCTGGAAACGAAATATAAGTCATTTCAAATCAAATCAACCAAATCAGAAATCAGGAGCAAATCATGAAAAATTACCTGTCCATCTCGATCGCGGGTGTTCTGGCCTTGAGCTTTCCCGGCATTGCCAGGGCACAGTTTACCATCAGCGCCACCCCCGGTGGCATTCCCACCCTGAGTGGAGCAGCGCTGGAGAATTTCAATGAACTGTCGCCGCCCATGCTCACGCTTTCCGGCCCCGCCTGTCTGCTGACGGGTTTTGATGGCGTTGCCACATCGCCTCTTTTCTCAGGTTCGACAGCGGCTTTTTTTGGTGAATCCCCGGCCAATGGCTACGATGGCAGCCAGTATGTCGCCGTCGAGCCCGGTGGTTCAGCCACACTCAGTTTCTCAACGCCACAGTATTATTTGGGTCTTTTCTGGGGAACCATAGACCCCTATGGCTTGAATATCCTTACCTTCTACGACAGCGCGAATAACGTCGTTGGCACGGTTGCCGGCGATGACGCACTGGCAGCGAACTACAGCCTGGAGCCGGGCGTCTCCGCCTATGTCAATATTACTTCCACAACCGCATTTTCGAAAGTTGTCGCCGCCCCTTCGCCGTATTACGCGGAAAGCTTCGAGTTTGACGATGTTGCTTACGCGTCAGTTCCAGAACCCGCCAGCCTTTCATTGCTGGCCTTTGGCGTGTTTGGGATAACCCGCTTGCGTTGGCGTCAGCATTGACCGTGAGGCATAACGGTGATGTTATGCCATTTCGCGCGCCCGGCGTCGGTGGACCATCGGCTACAGAATACAAGGCTGAAGGCTGAAGTGCAATCGAGGCTTCGCGGTGAGGAAACATCCAACGCCCAACACGCAACATCCACTGGCGGAAAACAGACGCTTTTGAACAGAAGGCAACAAGGGGAACGAAGAGGTGAAAGCCGCTTCCAACCTTCGTTAACTTCGTGATCTTTTATAAAATGTCTTGAGCTTTTTGCAACTGAAAATTGGGGCGTCGCGAAGCTCCACCCTCCGAAATCAGTGTTCATCCGTGTCATCCGTGGTTTGAATCCGGGTCTGGCGTCTGGGAGATTGGAGTTGGGGACGTTAAGAAAAGGCTGAAGGCTGAAGTGAAGGTGGAAAAGGGGAACATCGAACATTCAACATTCAACGTCGAACTTCGAAGGAAAAAACAGCTCGCCAGGATGCTCCCCACCGTTCGGGAGTAGTCCCGTCTTTCGCCTTACGGCACCGAGCCGGGTGCCTTTTGATTTTCTTTGACCGAGGTGATCCGCACCAGCTCCACTGGCCGGACGCCCGGCACGAGTTCCAATCCCAGTTGCTCTCGCACCGCCTGCTTCAGGCCTTCCGGATTCGGATCGTCCGGCAATTTCGCGTCCCATTTCAAAGTCACGTCGTAGTGGTTGGTCAGGCCGGTTTCGTCAATCACCGGCTGTTTCAGCAGCGATTCCAAAGCATTAGCAATCCCGCCCAGCGAAACGTCCGTTCCACCCACGCTTCCCGGTCCGAAATGGAATGATCCTCCCGGAGTGGGCGACACCACCAATCCTTTCGCATCCGGTTCCTTTATTTTCAATAACAGCACCTCCGCATCGTTGGTTTCCCGGGTCCCGGTCAGGCCAAACGCGGATTTCAAGGCCTGTTGCAACAGGATGGACACGGGCTCGGTTGTGTTACGGGGTTGGACGATGGTGACATCGAATTTGCCTTCCGGCAGGGGGCCGTTGGTGAGGATGCGGTCAGAACGCATCTCGAACGCCGTCGCCAACATGTCCCCGACCGACCAGCCGCGGGCATTCAACCGGCCGTTGCCCATGCCACAACTGCTGTTGGTGACCGTGGAAGGCCGCACCGTGACCTCGAACACCGGCGGCTTGGCGTCCGAATTTTTATTGGCCACGGTTTCCCCTCCAACGCCCGGTGCCGGCAAATCAATTTTCCTCCCGGCCAGCAGGTTTTTGATAATCTTTTCGTTGAGCATCGCCGGATGGGTGATGGCGGCAATCTTTCCGTCCTTGCCCACCAGGACGGTGCAGGGGATGGAATGAATATCGTAGGCGTTATTCATGGCCCGGTCGGTGTCCAGGGCCACCCACGCATGAATCGGCCGCTTGGCGAGGAACGGTTTGATGACGGCCTCATCCTCGGCGGTGATGGCAACGAATTGTGCCGGCTGGTCCTTGAACTGGTCGGCCAGTTCGTTCAGGTGCGAAATCTCCGCCACGCATGGACCACACCACGTGGCCCAGAATTCCAGCACCAACACCTTGCCGTGCAGTGATGCGGCGTCGAGTTTTGCGCCCGGCGGCGCCTGCAGCAGTGTGGCCGCCTGCAACAAGGGCGGTTTCTCTCCCACTTTCGGGCCGGCGGCGCGAGCCATTCCGACCGGAAGACACAAAAGGCCGAGCGACAGAAGCAGGAAGGTTTTCATAAGACAGGAAACATTCATAAACTCTTGCTCTGTCAAACCCCGCTGTCCTGACAAAGTTTCGTTGCCACCCGGCGTCTGTGGACGTTAAAAGAAAGGCTGAAGGCTGAAGGCGGGACGGAATGCGGAAGGCAAAGTGCGGAGGGCGGAATCGGAGAGCGGCGTAACAAAAGAAATGGAAAACATCGAACGCTCAACACTCAACGCTCAACGTTGAACTGAATCAGGAGCCGGAATCCAAGAATTCAGGAGTCAGGAGGCTTGGCGCCGGAGATCTCGGGGCCGGGCGTGGCGCCGGGTTCACAAAATTTGATGATGGAAGTGCGCGCGACAAAAACGATTTGCCCGTCGCTGTGCTCAAGCTCCACGAAGGTCGAGATGGTGTCGTGTTGGGATTTCGGAAGCAGATGCTTGCTGCCCCGGAAACGGGCGTTGCGGTAGATCATGACGCCCTGATTTCCCTCGGAACAATAAACATCGTAACGCCGACTGATGTCTACGGGTTCGATGGAGGGCGGAGAGCCAGTGCGGAATTCGGAGTGCGGAGTGCGGAGTTGGGAATGAGAGCCATGCGCATCAGCGGCGAGAACGATGTTGGGATCGAGTTCCTTCAGGATTTCCTGACGCGTCTGTTCGAGATCCACCCCCAGATTCCTCAAAACCTGGCCGCCGATCCCGCCGCCTTCCTGCAGTATTCCAAGCAGAATGTGTTCGGTGCCGACATAGGTATGATTCAGCGCTTTGGCCTGTTTGGCTGCCAGCGCCAGGACTTTTTTTCCCGTGGCGTGTAGGGAAGGTTGCCTCTGACTTCCGGTTCCGGGCTGGTCCCCGCCAATCTTTTGACCTCGGCGCGGACGGTTTCGAGATCCAATCCCCGTTTGCGAAGGACGTTCACCGCCACGCCTTGTCCGAGGGCAATCAAGCCCAGAAGCAGGTGCTCGGTGCTGATGACTTTATGGTGGAGGCGTTCGGCTTCCCGGCGCGCAAGTGCCAGCACCTGCTGGGCGCGAGGTGTGAAATTACTGATGGGTTCATCGGCCGGTACGGATTCGCGTCCGGGTTGGGCATGGACGCGGGTCGGGCCCGTCGCCGTCCCGCTCAGACTTTTCCAAAATGATTGGAACCAGTTCATCGTTGGACAGGCGGATGTTGCCACGGCGAGGGCCGGTGACAAGCGGCAAGTGGCGGAAGAGTTTCAATGGTGCAGTTTTCAGTTTTCAGTCATCGAATCTGCGTTCATCGGCGTCATCTGCGGGAAAAACCCGGCTGAGCGTGGCAGCGCGACTATGGCGCGGTGTGACAGCGCCCTGAGCCAGCATGACTCATCCCGGACGATGTGCGTTCGTGGATCTTTGCTGAAATGCCGCCAAAACGCACAAATTCGCCCGTGGCATTTCGGGTGCTTGGCAGGATGCGCCACCACGCGCGGCTTGCGAATGGTCAACGGGTCGGGACGGTTTTGACCGATTGTTTCGCAATAACCAAAACGAAAGGATTGTCATGTTTAAACATTTTAGAGCCTTGGGGATTGCCGGATTAACCACCCTCAGCGCCAGTCAACTCGCGCTCGCCGGGCCGGATAGTGTCCTGTGGTCGCAAAATAAAGATAATACTGAAGTCATTGTTTCAGGAATCAAAGTGGCCGCTCGCACCATCAGCCGGCTCAATCAGCATCAGCCCCTGGTGCGATTTACCAGCCACAAAGCGGGCGGCACCGCGCTGGTTCCTTTGTTGTCGTGTGCGGCGGATGACCGATGCTCGCCCGATTTTGATCCGGCTCCTTTCCGCGCCGGGAAAGGCAGTGAGGTCTGGGCGAATTTTGAATTCGTGAACATTGATGAAAGCGACCGGGACATGCTGGCGTTTGCCATCAAGGCCGACAAGCCCGGACGCAAAGACCGTTTCCGGGTGGATCACGACATCGGCTGTGGTCATTCGGGGAACGAACGTGCCTTGTGCGCAATGATTTCCCCGCCGGCGGAGGGAGATTATGGTTATTACTTCGTGGACCGAGGCATACTCAAAACTGATGAGCTTCTGCATCGGAATCCCGGCGCGGCGGTTAAGATAACCATTTCCAGCCGCGCGCGCGGTCCGGTGGGTTGAAGTGGCCGTGTGGCCGGTCAAAACATCCAACATCGAATTAAGAGAAGCCGGTGTAGTGTTGGCGCTGTGCGCCAATCCCAGCGAGCCACCAGCCTTCACCGCGCCAGGCGCTGCGACGGACCGGCAGGCAGGCTCGACACGACAACAGCAAACGACACAATCGGCCGGGATCAGGGCGAGCGGACGCGGTAAAATCTCTGCGGATGGTTCGTCACCTGCGAATCGGTGAACTGATACTGGCCGGGCGAGATTTCCGTGACGCTGCCCAGGACGGTCCAGCTCGCTGCCGACAACCCCACGTCCGAAGCCGTCAGCGCCGTGAAACTCGCGCCGGGCGCATTGGAGAAACCAAATTGAATGGCACCGTTCACCAGCCGGACCGCGCTGGCCAGGACGATGGCCGTGGGTGCCCCGGCCGGGCTGATCAGGAGCATGGCCGACGGGCTGGGAATGCCGTTGACGAACACCGTCGCCATCGCCCAGCCGGCGGGGAAATTGGTGACGGGAAGCGCGATGAACAAATTCGCGGTCCAGTTCGTGGTCGGAAGGAACCAGGTCTGGCCGCTTTCCACACTGCGCAGTTGCACCAACGGGTAATCGGCCGGCGAATCCGAATTGTTGCCGCCCGAGCCTTCGGCAATACCCCGGAATTGGGAGCCGGCGAGGGTCAGGCTGTTATTCAAACTGAGCGTCGAAGTCAGGGAGGCAACCTGCGGCTGCCAGGCCGGATTGAAGCCCAGTCCGACATCGTACAGTTCGGCGGTGTTGCCGATTCCTGTTGCCACCAGCACCTTGCCGCTGGCCAGCAACGTCGCCGTGTGGGCGTAACGCGCAGCATTCAGCGAACTCCCGGCCGTCCACAACCCGGTGGCGGGATCGTAAATCTCGGTGCTGGAAAGAGTGGGATAAATCGGACCGCTGCCCTGACCGCCCGCCACCAGCACCTTCCCGCTGGACAACACCGTGGCCGTCTGCAGCTGGCGCGCAGCGTTCAGCGAACCCGTCACCGTCCAGGTGCCGTTGGACGGATCGTAGAGCTCCGCGCTGGAAAGAATGTTCGTGGTGCCATTGATGCCGCCGGCGACCAGCACTTTCCCATTGGGCAGCAGAGTCGCCGGGTCATCGCCCCGCGCCGTGTGCAGCGCGCCGGTCAGGGTCCAGGTGCCGGCGGCCGGATCGTAGAGCTCGGCGCTGGAAAGATTGGTGACGTTGGGATAATTGCCGACCGATCCGCCCGCCACCAGCACCTTCCCGTTGGCCAGCAGCGTGGCCGTATGGCCGCCGCGGGCGCGATTCAACGGGCCGGTGGCCGTCCATGTGCCGCCGGCCGGATCATAAATCTCGGCATTGGAAAACTGGATGCTCCCGTTATAGCCGCCGGCGACCAGCACCTTCCCGTTGGCCAGCAACGTGGCGGTGTGAAGGATTCGATTGGAGGCCATCGACCCGGTGGCCGTCCATGTTCCGTTCGCCGGATCATACAGCTCGGCGCTGTTGGTGGGAGCGCCGCCGAACACGGTATAACCACCGGCAACGAGCACCTTGCCATTGGGCAGCAGGGTCGAGGTATGAAAATAACGCGGACTGGTCATCGAGTTGGTGGTCTTCCAGGTCCCGGCAGCCGGGGCATACAGCTCCACGCTGGAAAAAACGTTGAGGAACCCGCCCGCGCCGCCGGCGACCACCACCGTGCCATCGGACAGCAATGTCGTGGTGTGATATTGGCGGGCGACGGCCGATGGGCCGGTCGCCGCCCACGTTCCGGCAGCCGGATCGTATTGCTCGGTGCTGGCAACCGCGCCGGCGTTGTTGTCGCCGCCCGCGAACATCACCGCGCCGCCGGGCAGCAAGGTGGCCGTCTGAAGCTGCCGCGCCGTGGCCAATGCACCGGCCGACGTCCAGGTCCCGCCGGCTGGATCATAAACTTCCGCGCCGGCGAGACTGCCACCCGTGCCGCCGCCGCCCGTCACCAGCACCTTGCCATTGGGCAGCAGCGTGGCGGTATGATAATACCGTCCGCTGCTCATGGAGCCGGAGGTCGTCCAGCTGCCGTCGGCAGGGTTATAAAGTTCCGTGCTGGCCAGCAGTGTGCTCGTAACGGTGTTATAGCCCCCCACCACCAGCACCTTGCCATTGGGCAACAAGGTCGCGGTGTGACCAAACCGCGGAGTGTGCATCGCATTGATCGTCGCCCAGGTTTTGGCGGCCGAATCGTATACCTCCGCGTTGGTGAACGAGTTGACGAAGCTGCCAAAATCGCAGCCTCCCGCCGCCAGCACCTTGCCGCCGGGCAGCAGCGTCAGGGTATGATGCTGACGCGCCAGGTTTAATGAGCCGGTCAGGGTCCAAGTGCCGTTGGTCGGATTGAACAGCTCCGCGCTGGTCAGCACGCTCCCCAGGGCGGCGCCGCCGGCAACCAGGACCTGTCCGTTGGTCAGCAAGGTGGCCGCGTGACGCCAGCGCGCGGCGTTCAACGAACCGGCGATGGCCCAGGTCCCGGCCACGGGATCGTAGAGTTCCGTGATGGAAACGTAGCTGCTTCCGTTGAATCCTCCCGCGACCAGCACCTTGCCGTTCGGCAGCAATGTGGCCGTGTGGATCTCCCGCGGGACATTCAGTGCGCCGGTCCCCGCCCAAGTTCCGACGGCGGGATCATACAGTTCGGCGCTGGAAAACGAAGCGACTCCATCCGGTGCCCCGCCCGCGACGAGCACCTTGCCGTTGGGCAGCAAGGTTGCCGTATGATTGTAGCGGGCGGTGCTCAACGGGCCGGTGGTTGAGAACGACGCGGCCCGGGCCGGTGAAACGGAAAAACCGGGCAGCCCGGCGGCCAGCGCCATGATGAGTTTAACGCGAATATCAAAGGGAATCTTCATGACGGGGTTCCGGTTTCAGATCTGAATTCGGTCACGGGTCGGCCTCCTGGGTTACGGTCAGCCAAAGGGCGACCGGCTTCAGTGCCACCAATGGCACCAAATTTAGTTTTATTTATCAATACCATTAGCCACTGCAAGCAAATTCCACGGTCGAACGAATCAAGGGCGAAGGACAAACCGCGGGTTACTTTGCGATCTCTGCGTTCTCTGCGGTTGACCCCTTTCGGGTATTTGGTGTGTTTCGCGGTTGATGTTTGGTTGTTGGTTGGGAGTTGAGGGTTGAGGGTTGATGGGGCGGCTCGCGAGGACTCTCGCCCCACCTTTTGTGGCTTGGTGGTTCAAATCAAACTTTGTCGAACGATTCGAGGACGAGAACGAGAACGAGGACGATTTCAAAATCGTGCCGGAGGAGTTCCTCCCGGAAGCTGCGGATTCAAGGGCCGCTGCGGGCGCGGAAATACATGGCCCGGTTCAATCCATGCGGTGCGCTCACTGAAAACCGGCTGCCCGGATTGTTCGTGGTCAGCAACGTCTGCCACGTGGCCGCCGCCAGATTGGTCCTGTACTCGACCACGACGGTGGAAACCGAGGAAACCAGGACATCGAAACTGAGCGCGCTGCTGCTGTTGGTCGGGCTGGTCAGGCTCAGGGAGCTGGTGCCGCCGATGATCGTTTTCAGGTCAAACTGCGTGGTCGTCGTGCGGAACGCTTCCGTGATGTAGGCGGTACCGTTGGTGATGAGAATCACATGGACGAAATTCAGGTCCACGGTGCAGTCGGTGTTTTCCGAAAACGTGTGGGCTGGAATCAAAAGGGAGGTGACGGTGCCCGCGAACGCATTCGTCGGGAGCACCACCAGGCCCTGAGGCGTGACCATCTGGATGGAAACGGCATCATTCGCGCCGGTGCCGCCGGCGAAGGCATCCCAGCTCAGGGTGAACGGTTGCGCCGAATCCACCACCTGAGTCGCGGGAAAGTTGCTGATGCGCGGCGCGGGCGGTTGCGGCAACGTCGACGTGGGCGGCCAAGTGACGGCCACCAGCTGATTGGACGAGACGCTCTGGACGTTAAACGTGTAAGTGCCCGAAGGGAACCGGGCATTGAATGTGGGCAGGTCAGCCGTGAATCCCAACAGCGTGAAATCCCATGGGGAAGGCGGGACCTGCGTCAGGTTGGACACGACGGTTGTGGGCAGGGTCAGGGTGACGTTCGTGGCGAAGCGATTCGACGACAGGAAGACATTCGCGATGAAATCGTAGGGCGCGTTGGTAAAAGTCACCGCCGGAGCGGACGAAGTCTGGCTATAAAACTGGGCGCCGCCGACCTCGAAGATCGTGATGGGGTTGGTGCCATTGGCACCGCCGCCGCCGCCGCCCGTGCCGGTGGTAAAGGAACCGATGGGGGGAGGATTGATCAGCGTTCCGTTGGTGCTCAGTGCGGCGACTTCCCAGGTGATGTTGGTGTTGGCCGGGAACGCCGGCACGGGGGTGCAGGTCAGGACCATGCCGTTGGAGCTCCAGGCGAACGTCGCCGGCACAAACGTGCCGGACCCGTAGAAAAAGATCGCCGAACTGGAGACGGTGTTCATCGGCGTATTGAAAGTGAAGACAACGGTTGAATTGGTAGGCACCCCGGTGGCGCCGCTGGCGGGGACGCTGGAAAGCAGCGCGGGTTGCGCCTGTGCCCGGCAGAAACAGAACAAGAAACCAGCCAATACCATCCACCGGACCAAACGATTAGACATCAGCACTCCTTGTGCTTTCATGCAGATATCTTATGTAAGAAAATTGCCTTGTCACGTTCAAATGTGAAAAATTGTCCGGCGGAAAGATGCTGCCTGATGCGGCGGGGCAACATCCAATGAAGACAACGGCACGCACGGAGTGACGCGCATGGCTGGAAGGCAGGCTGAAGGCGGGACGGAATGTCCATCCGTGTCATCCGCGATTAAAATTCTTCGCGTCTTTGCGTCCTGGTTGTTCAAAGCGAACCTCAACGATTGATTCGCGGACGAGAACGAGGACGAGGACGATTTTAAAGTCGCGTCGTGGAATTCAACCCTCCGAATTTCATGTCAATCCGTGCAATCCGTGTCAAAGCCTTTCCTTGCGATC
>Ga0265338_10001963_pt1 | contig 32066 bp, 34 predicted proteins | sample 42126metaG_FD_193579 | JGI IMG/M metagenome (GOLD analysis project Ga0265338, IMG submission 193579) | Rhizosphere microbial communities from Carex aquatilis grown in University of Washington, Seatle, WA, United States - 4-21-26 metaG | ecosystem: Host-associated > Plants > Roots > Rhizosphere...
AGCCGGGGCCGGCAACCGTAACCAAGGGAAGATGAAAGCGACCCTGACCGTACTGGGCAGTGGGACTTCGATGGGCGTGCCCACCCTGGGGTGCAACTGCGCGGTATGCTACTCGACCGATCCGCACGACCGCCGCACCCGGCCTTCAATCATGATCGAGTACGGCGGCAAGGTCGTGCTGATCGATACGACTCCGGATTTTTATGCCCAGGCTATCCGCGAAAAGATTACGCGCGTCGATGCAGTGCTCTATACACACACCCACGCGGATCATATCCTCGGCATTGACGACCTCCGGCCGCTGAGCTATCAACATAAGCCGGAGAAACTGCCTCTGTATGCCCGGCCCGACGCGGCGGCATTTCTGCGCAGGATGTTCAGCTACATTTTTGATGCGGATTACAAGTTCGGCAGCCTGCCTCATCTTGAACTAAAACCGATTGATGGGCCGGTGGACGTGTTCGGAGTGCAATTCGAGCCGGTGATTCTGATCCACGGTGAGACTCAGATTTATGGATACCGCTTTGGCTCGGCGGCATACCTTACGGATCACAGCGAGATTCCCGAATCGTCGATGCATCAGTTAGAAGATCTGGACATTCTGTTTCTGGATGCGTTGCGGCACAAGCCTCACCCAACGCACTCGACGGTAAAGAATTCGATCTCCATTGTGGAGAGGCTGAAACCGAAGCGCGCTTTCTTCACGCACATTTGCCACGATCTACCGCATGAAGCCACCAACGCCACGCTGCCGCGACATGTGCGGCTGGCACATGACGGGATGAAACTGGAGTTCGAAATCTGAGTGCGGGCGTCAGGCGGATTGGGCGCGAGTTGGGCGCGCGAACATCGCAGGCCGCGTCGTGAATCTTCGATCTGAGGTCTGAGTCCAGCACCGTTTTGGCTTCCATGCAAGTCTTCCATACACTCGACGACGTTCCGGCCAACTTCGGGCCGACGCTGGTTAGCGTGGGCAACTTTGACGGGATACACAGGGCGCACGCGCATGTGTTGGGGGAAATTGTTGCACGGGCCAGGGCGAGCGGGGCTAAAGCGGTCGCGGTTACATTTGAGCCGCATCCGGCGCGGATCTTGCGTCCCGAGTCGGGATTGAAGCTGCTTACTCCGTCTGCGGAAAAGTTGCGGCTGCTCGAGAGCACCGGAGTCGATGCCGTGCTGCTGTTGCCGTTTGGGCGCGATCTTTCGCTGATGACCCCGCGACAGTTCGCGGAACGGATCCTGAAGAAAAAACTGCACGCGCGTGAGGTGCACGAAGGATATAACTTCCGCTTCGGGCACAAGGCGGCGGGCGACATGAACCTGCTGGCTGAATTCGGCCGAGAGATGGGATTCGAGGTCAAGGTTTATCCGGAGATGAAGCTGCGCGGCGAGCGCGTGTCCAGCAGCCAGATCCGGAAACTGGTCAAGGAAGGTCGTGTAAGCCGCGCACGGCATCTGCTGTCGCGTCCGTTCTGCATTCTGGGAACACCGGGGCGAGGGCGAGGCTACGGATCGAAGTACACGGTGCCGACCATCAACCTCGCCCGCTATGAGGAACTGGTTCCGCGGGACGGCGTGTACATCACCTGGACGCGCGTCGGTACAGAGCGATTTGATTCCGTGACGAATGTTGGCAATCGTCCGACCTTTGGGGCGGAGTTGTTCGCGATTGAAAGCCATCTACTGAACTTTCACCCCATTGAACTGACGCCGGAAACAGAGGTTGAAATCTGCTTTCTCCAGCGACTGCGCGATGAGATTAAGTTCCCCTCGGTGGACGCGCTGCGCGAGCAGATTGCCTGCGATGTGAAAAAGGCGCGCCGATACTTCCAATTGCTGGGCCGGGCAACGCATCCTGCATAAAGCCAGGACTGCCTGCTACGCGGAATGCGTCCCGATTTCCCTTTCGCCAGGCTCCACGCGCACGCCCATCCACAGCAGTCCCGCAACCAGGGCCAATCCTGCGGTAAGAGTCAGCGCAGCCTCCCATCCAATGCGCTCGGCAAGCCAAGGCGTCAGCGCGGGAGAGACCATGCCGCCAAGGTTGCTGCCAAAGTTCATCGTGCCGCCGGCGATGCCGCTACGTTCGCCGGAAAGTTGGGTCATCGTTGCCCAGAAGGGACCTTCGGTACACAGCACCAGAACCGTGCATGCAGTCAGCGCCGCCACCGCAATCATCGCGCTGGGAGTGCGGGCTCCGATCACGAGGAAGACAGCAGCGGAGCAAAGGGCGCCGAGTGGAATACTGCGGCGTCCCCACGTCGCTCCCCAGCGCACCACGGCTGCGTCCGAGAGGACTCCGCCCAGAGGGATCGCAAACATCGTTGCCACCCACGGCAGCGCGGTGAAGCTGGCAGCTCGGAGCATTTCGAAGTGACGGACCTGCACTAGGTACAGGTAGAACCAGAACACGAAGATGTATCCCAGATACCCCTGCAGCAGATAACTGGCGCACAAGAACCAGAAGCTGACCGACCACAACGGTCGAAGCGAGCGCGGCGATCCATTCGAGATGGCAGTAGCGGCTTTACCTCCACTCTCGCCTTCGTGAAAATTCCGAGGCGCGAAGCGCCACCACAGCAAGCCCGCAGCCGCGCTCAATGATGCGGCCACGAGCAAGGCGAGCCGCCATCCGAAGCGGCCGGTGATCGACGCGAGCAGTAACGGAGTAACCGCCGATCCCACGCCAACGCTGGCCAGCACCAGGCTGTTCGCGCGAGCTTGCAGGCGCGGCGGCATGGTGATCGCGAGGGTCCTGCCCGAGGTGGGATACGTCGGCGCGGCAATCACACCGAAGAGCGCGCGAATCAACCAGAGTTGCGGGATCACGAGCGCCAGTGCGAACCCGCGCCATGCCACAAAGGCGGTGAGAACCGTGAGCATGGACCACCCGGCACAAAGAACCAGGAAGATGCGTCGGGCGCCGATTCGGTCAGCGAGCGCTCCCGACGGTACTTGAAACAGCGTGTAGCCCACCAGAAATGCGGTAAACACGGTCCCCATCTGCGTCTGGGTCAGGCCAAAGTCCCGCATCATACCGGGGGCGACAACCGTTACGGCTACACGGCACACATATCCAGCGGACGTCACTACCATGAGCAGTAAGACGATGCGCTTAGCGGAAGGCGCCGCTGCGTCCATCTCACGGGGAGCGCTCATGGCAGCTTCTTGTGAAATATGAACTCCGAGTGGCCGTGCACGATGTAATTCTTGAGTTCGCCGACGTGCTCGTACCCATGCCGGCGGTAGAACTCCTGCGCGCGTTGGTTGAAGGAGGAAACGAGGAGGAAGAGATGGTTGCGACCACGGAAGTGCTCTTCGGTGAACAAGAGCAGTTGCGAGCCAACGCCTTGCCCTTGCGCCTCAGGGGAGACGGCGAAGCACGCAATGTAAGGCGATGCGGCCAGCCCGTAAGGAGCCAAGAGGATGAAACCGAGGGGCGAGGCCTTAGCTCGATCCCGAGCGACAAAAAGTTCTGTGCCCGGGCGGGTCAACGTATTTCTGCAACCCGGCAGATCTCGTCTCAGCGTTATCCAAGGCTCGATCGAAGCCATCAGGCGCGCACACCATTCATAGTCGTCTGGTGCCGCGAGTGCGATCTGGACTAGAACGGCCATATGTCGTCAAAGCGACAGCGATCGTAGCAGGCATGCCACCCGATCGCAAAGGATGACGCGAGCAGGACATTCGTGTTTGACCCGACGTTGACAAATCTCTTCCCTGCTTTACAATCCGCCCGTTCCCTTCTCGCTCCTCATGACCATCGGTCCCCTACAACTGATACAGCAGGCCACGCCCGGACAGCAGCGAACCTTGCTGGCAGCGGCGATGGGCTGGGCGCTTGATGCCTTCGACGCGATGCTCTACTCGCTGGTACTCGCATTGCTCATGCGCGATTTGGGCATGAGCAAGACCGTGGCGGGATCGCTGGGTACCCTGACGCTGCTTGCTTCGGGTATAGGCGGAGTTTTGTTTGGATTTCTGGCCGACCGTGTCGGTCGCAAGCAGGCGCTGATGGCGAGCATCTTGACGTACTCGGTGTGTTCGTTCGCTTCGGGGCTTGCCACCAGCATCGCCATGCTGGCGGCGGCCCGATTCGTGCTTGGCCTGGGGATGGGTGGCGAGTGGAATACCGGGGCGACGTTGGTGGCGGAAACTTGGCCCACCGAGCTTCGGGCGAAAGCGATTTCGATAGTGCAGAGTTCATGGGCGTTGGGGTTCGCGGCGGCGGCGCTAGTGGCGGGTCCGGTGGCGCGGTACTACGGGTGGAGAGCGGTGTTCTTTGTGGGGATCCTGCCGGCGGTTATCACGCTGTGGATTCAGAGGAGCGTGCCGGAGTCGGAGATGTGGCGGGAGAGGGGCGCGCCACCAGATAGAAGATCCCCACTTCTCGCAAAGGACGCGAGAAATGGGGCACCCGGGGTTCCTGGTGCTGCAAGCAGAGACGTAACAAGTTACGTCTCTACGAAATTCTCTGTTATCTTCCGCGCGCCTTACGTGAAGCATACGTTCGCTCTACTGCTGTTTAATTTCTTCGCGATGTTTGCGTGGTGGGGATTGTTTACCTGGCTACCGCCTTACCTGTCGCTGCCCGTGGAGCAAGGTGGGCGCGGCTTCGGCGTTATGGGGATGACGACACTTCTGGTCGTGCTGAACCTGTGCGGGATGTTTCCCGGCTATGCCAGCTTCGGATGGGTCGCCGATCACGTGGGGAGACGGAGAGCCTTTCTCGTCTACACGTTGGCAGCGGCTCTACTGATCCCACTCTATGCGGCGGCACGGTCGCAAGGCGTACTTCTCGTGCTGGGCACTCTGGTCGCGTTCTTTGGAACGGGGATTTTCTCTGGTTCGGGCATCATGGGCAGCGAGATTTTCCCTACCGCAGTGCGGGCGCGCGCGCTGGGCTTCACTTACAACGGAGCGCGCACCATGAGTTCGCTGGCGCCGCTGATCATTGGGCAGGTGGGACAGACGAAGGGCCTGAGCTGGGCATTCTATTTGTGCGCGGCGGGATATCTGCTGGCTGCCCTGATGACGACGCAGTTGCCGGAGACCAGGGGTAAGAACTTGAGTTAATCTTGTTGGGTAAGCCCTGTATCCCTGCCTTCATTCCAAGGATCGGCGGACCTCATTGCCAAGAAGAGTGGCTATACTGTGCGCTTCGGAGCAAGGTCATTCGATCGGCTCGACGACTACCGAATCCTCTGCGGCGGTTGTACCTCTTCCCGGCAGCTGCACGATCACAATCGCCGACAGAACCAGCACAATCCCAAACGTCTGAATTGGCCGTACTCCTTCTCCAAGAAACGCCGCAGCCAACAGGATGGAGAATACCGGTTCCAGACAGCTAGCGATAATCGCGCGGGTGGGCTCGAGATGCTGCAGGCCGAGGAAGTAGAGCGAGAACGGTCCCAGCACCGAAAGCGCCGAAAAGACGAACAGAAAGGCCCACTGCTCGGGCGCATAGTGCGCCGCCAGAACCTTCCACGGCGGGTTGACGAAGAGCCAGAATACAGCTGCTGCGCCTAGGGTCCAGACCAGAACGCGCCAGCGGTCGTAACGGGCGAGGATGCGATGGCCTCCAACGTTGTAGAACGCGAAGGAAAATGAAGCCAGCACTGCGGCGAGGAAGCCATACGAGTCAAGATGAAGAGCGAGTCCGGACTTCGTACCGACAATGCCGATGGTCAGAGTGATGCCAGTGACAGCGACTCCCACGGCCGCGACTTTCTGCAGCGTAAACTTCTGCTGTCCACGCGCGACCACGTAGAGCAGCACCCAGACCGGCGCGGTGTATTGCACGACGATGGCGATGGCGACACTCGTCTTCTGTATGGCGACGTAGTAGAAATAGTTCGATGCAGCCACACCCAGCATGCCGAGCACGAGGCATTGAACGAGATCACGCCTCGGCATCTTGATGCGTTGCCAGCCGCTTCGCCCCACCAGGATCGGCAGCAACACGAGCAGCGAGAATGACGTTCTGGTCTGCGACAGGATGATCGGGTCAATGGGACGCAAGGCTTCGCCGCTCAGGGGCAATTTGCCGGTGAAGACGGCGCGGCCGAGAGCGGCCGAAACTCCCCATAGCAACGCAGCCGACGCGATGAAGAAATATCCGCGCAACGGATGAGCAACGTGCTGCTTTGTCTGGGAAGTGTTCAGGATTCCGTCACCGAATCCGATGATGGAGCCGGGTCCAGCAACTGGTCAAGGCGGACGGGATCAAAACCAACAACGACTTCCTTCGCCTCTCCGAAGAACACTACTAGTGTCGGCGTCTCTCGACTCCCGTGTTGTTCCGTCATTTCCCGGCGGGCGTCGGAGTCGGCACTAATGTCGTGCTCCTCAAATGAGATCTCCTTGGCCTCGAGAAAGAAACGCATCAGTTCGCAGGAGAGACATCCGGGTTGCGTGAAAAGCAGCGTGGTGGCCGGCATGGGTCACCTAGGATTGAGACTTGCCGTTCAAGCGAAGCATCAGGTGCGCCAGAGATACGCCGATGCACATTCCGGTAGCGATCAGAAACACTATTTGCACGGCTCTCACACTGTCGGCGCCCGACGTGCGCAAAAACCCTGCAAAGCTCAGAATGGCGAAAAATGCGGGGAAGAAAATCAAACGCTTGTTCACTTCGCACCTCCATGACTTGCTTCATCGACGTATTCGATCTCAGCAGTAATCTTCGCGGTCTTCTCCAACATCGCGGAAACCGAACAATACTTCTCTTTCGAAAGCCGAACCGCGTCTTCCACCGCCTTGCGAGAAACTCTACCACTGATGATGTAGGTCAGCTTGATCTCCGTGTAAACCGCAGGATAGCCCGTGGCGCGCTCGCCTTTTGCATGAACCTCCAGACGCGTGAACGCCTCACGCTTCTTGCGAAGAATCCCAACCACATCCGATGCCGTACATCCGCAGAGAGCGATCAACACCAGCTCCATCGGAGTGCTGGCCGTCTTCTCGGTGGCTGTGTCCATGACGAGGGCGTGACGCGAGCTGGCCTCCCCAACGTAGCGCTCATTGTCGGTCCAGATTGCCTTGGCTGTAATCATCTCGCTGCTATCTCCGGTTATCGGTGCTGGGCTCGGGATGAATGAGGACTCGGAACAACTCGGGTGCGTCCTGCTTGAAACGAATTTCCAGCTCGGTCTGTATATCGTGGACGCGAGCCAGGGAGAGATCATCCGATAGCGTGCAATGGCATGAAACGAACAGGTGCCCGCGGACGCGCTTGAAGACGAAATCGTGGACATCGTAAATCTCGGGAAACTGAGCTGCTACGGTCTTGAGGCGATGCTCGAGTTCAGCGTCTCCGACCAACTCCTCGGGCTTCTCGATGGTCGCAGGCTCGCTCTCAATGTGAGTCAGGATATCGGAAATTTCCGGAACGTCACGTCGCATGTCGGCCTCCAGATCGGTGACAAGATCGTGAGCCTCTTTCAGGGTCATGCGCTCATCGAGTTCGATGTGCTGCTCAACGTGCAGGTGTCCGGCGATGTCCTGCACGCTGATGTCGTGCACGTTAAGGTTCTTGTCCGTGGCGGCGGCGCGAATACGATCGAATATATTCTCAGACCCCTGTGCACGCGGAAGCGGTTGCACGGTCACATCAGCGTCGGGAAGAATTCGGTGAACGGCTGCGGTCACAGCTGCCACCAGCTGGCCAGAGCGCTGGAAGGTCACCGTGCGGGCAAAACCAACGGCAAGATCTGCGAAGTACCTGTTCCCGGCCCGGCGAATGCGAACGCGGTCGACTTCGAGAACGCCTTCGACGCGCGAGACTGCATCCTGAATTTGAGAGCGAACCCCGGGCGGTGCGGCGTCGAGAAGGGCATCGATGGTGCGACGCGCGAGACGCCAGCTCACCGACACAACTACCGCCGCAACAAAAAGGGCGGCGATGGGATCGGAATCGCGTAACCAGTCGATGTGATAGGAGCGTCCGATGAGAACCAGGGCCAGCCCGAGCACCACGACGCCGGCCGACCAGATGTCGGTCGAAAAGTGCAACGCATCCGCCTCCAGGGCCTGACTGTCGTACTTGTTGGCAATGCGTCCCAGCGCGCGCGAGCGCCACCAGTCGACCCCCATCGAGAAGAGCATCACCGCAAACGCGGCGATGGAGGGTTCAATTTCGATATGGCGAAAGAATAGGCGCAGCGCGGCTTCATAAATAATCCACGCGCAAGTCAGCAGAAGCAGCCCGGTCTCCACAAACGCCGAGAAATTCTCGACCTTGCCGTGGCCATACTGATGGTCAGCGTCGGCCGGCTTATCGGAAACTCCAACCGAGAAGTAGGTGAGCAGCGCCGCGATCAAGTCGAGGCCGGAGTGCGCGGCCTCCGAGAGAATGCCCAGGCTACCTGTGGTGATGCCGACTACCGCCTTCAATCCGGTAATGACAATCGCAGCCAGAACGGAATTCCCCGCGGCGGAGCGTTTCTCGGCACGCATCAAGTCCGACGGAGAAATTGCGGGGCTTTCCGACATGCTGGCATTATCGCCGTTGATAGCGAGATGCGCCAAGCAAATCACGGCTGCAGGCGGCACCTGCTGGCGCGCAAACATTGTGTCGCGGTTTCAAGCGCTCACTTGCGACAGGGCGCGCAGAAGACCTCTTGTGCTAGGATTTGGTGCTGGGCATTTTTCAACTTCTGATGGACCAATCCTGGAGGAAATGAGTTATGCGGAAGAGTTGGCTGCTGTGTGTTCTGTTGGGGACGCTGGCTTGGGGACAATCCGAACCGGGCGCACCTCCTCCGGCAGCGACGGCTCAGGGATCGGCGGACGCGGCGGCGGCTGTGCCGCCCGATGCTGCTGTCATTACGGTTGAAGGAGTCTGCGCGGCCCAGCCCAAGCCGGCAGCAGCCAAGGAGACTGCAGCCACGCCTGCAGCCAAGGCACCGGAGCCCAAGAAACCGGCCGCCGATTGCAAGACGGTGATCACCAAGGCTGAGTTTGAGAAACTGGCGAGCGGCATAGCTCCCACCATGACTCCGCAAATGCGCAAGCAGCTCAGCACGGTTTTACCGCGCCTCATCGCAATGTCGGATCAGGCCAAGAAAAAAGGCCTGGATAAGACTCCTCGCTTTGAAGAGACCGTGAAATTCGCGAAGATGCAGATTCTGACCAACGAACTGCAGCGTAATATTCAGGAAACCGCCTCGAAGGTTCCGCAGGAGCAGATCGAAAGCTACTACAAAGAGCACCCTGAGGGCTTCGAGCAGTTCAATCTGGACCGTCTATTTGTGCCGCGCTCCAAGCAGGAGGATGCTGAGGCCAAAGAAGAAGACGCCAAGGACGAGAAGTTGACTGAGGAACAGCAAAAGGCGAAGCAAACGGAGGAAAAGGCTAAAGCGGACAAGACTGAGCAGGCCATGGCCACGCTTGCGCAGAGTTTGCGCGGTCGGGCCGCGGCGGGCGAGGACTTCGTGAAGCTGCAAAAGGAGGCCTTCGAAGCCGCCGGCATGAAAATTGATTCCCCCACGGTAAATCTCCCCAAGGTACGGCGAACCGGTCTTCCGCCTGCCCATGCGGCCGTTTTCGATCTCAAGGTCGGCGAAGTTTCGCAGGTCATTAACGATTCGGGTGGGCACTACATTTACAAAGTGAACAGCAAGGATCTGCCCTCACTCGATCAAGTCAAGGACGAGATCCACAGCACGCTCCAGAACCAGCGCACGCGCGAAATGATGGACAAGGTGAATGCCTCGTTCAAGGTAGTAACCAACGAAGCGTACTTTGGGCCGGGTGGACCGCCGATGGCACCTCCGCAGCGCATGCCAAATCCCAGGATGGCTCCGAGCCCGACCGCTCCTGCACCCCAGCCGCTGACTCCACCCGCGGCACAGCCTCCGGCGGCGAAACCGAACTAATGGCGAAACCTGTCGTTGTGGTGACTGGCGTATCAGGCAACCTGGGTTCCAGGCTGTTGCCACTGCTGAGCAGGTTTTCAGTCATCGGGGTGGATGTGAGTCCGCCGCAGACCGACTCCGAATTGCAGTTCGAGCGATTGGACCTGGGCGAAGAGTCCTCTACCCGGGCCTTGTACGAACTGCTCCGCGATACTCACGTCTTCGCGGTGGTGCACCTGGCATTCGTGATTGATGCGGTGCGCACAGGAGTGCTCGACGTCGAGCGCATGTGGCAGATCAACGTGGCAGGAACCGCACGCGTGATGGAAGCCGTCACCGAGGCGAATCGCACCACGGACGATGGCATCAAGCAGTTCATCTTTCCGAGCAGTGTGTCAGTCTATGGGTCCGACTTGGCTGAGCCCGCGACCGAAGAATCGGTTCTCGCAGCTCACACCCTGCCCTACGCCATTCACAAGAAGCAGTCAGATGAAGTCGTGCAACAGCGGTCGCCTGCGCTGCGGGGATGCAGCGTCTACATCTTGCGGCCACACATTTTTACCGGCGCCAGCGTCGAGAATTACCTGATGGGAGCGTTCCGCGGTACCCCCAATGGCAAGAGTGCGCGCGCCGAGAAGATGCGCAGCCAGGGCAAGCGCTTGCCCTGCATGTTCCCTCGGGGACAGAAGTTTCTCGACAACAAAATACAGTTCGTCCACGTCGACGATATGGCCCGGCTGATCCGGAACATCCTGCAACGCGAACCCGAGACCCAACGTCTTACCGTGTTGAACGTGGCGGGTCGTGGTGAGCCGCTTACCTTCGGACGCTGCGTCGAGATGGCGCAGGCGAAACTGGTACGCGTCCCCGGAAAGTGGGCGATGCGGCAAGTGCTGAAATTTCTCTGGAAGCAGCGAATCTCGGCCATTCCACCCGAGGCGGTGCCGTATATGACAGGGGAATACATCATGAACACCGACCGCCTGCGCCGGTTCCTGGGACCGGAGTACGACGACGTAATGCGCTACACGATTACCGACGCATTCGCGGACGGCGTCAAGCCCACACAGAGCGTCGAGTCGAACTAAGCTGCTACTTATTGGCGGGCGGCCCTTCTCCACCGTAAACCTGCGGCTCCCCTAGACTTCCCTTTGGCGGCAGATGGCGGATGTAGAGCACCAACTGCCAGATCTCGTCATCCCGAAAAATATCTTTCGAGGCGGGCATGCCCGACGGAAAGATTCCGTTCTGAATGATCCAGTGTAGCTGCCCGTCGGTGTAGGCCTGCACGGCAGTCGAATTCAGCGGAGGCACTGGTGGCGCCATTCTGTCGGCGAATGGCACACCCGTGTTCTGGCCGTCGAGCCCGTGGCAGACCATACAGTACGAAGTAAAGTTACGCCGGCCGGAGTGAATATTTTCCTCGGTGGCCTCGATCGGGCTAGCGTCGGAGCGGCCACCGACGGTGAGACGGCGTTTCGCATTTTGCATTACCGCAGTTTCGAAGCTCCCCGGCGTGCGCACCTCGCAGCCAGCCAGGAGAAGCAGGGCTGCCGCCGCCATCGCGACGGTCAGTCCCCGCTTCGTAGAGTGGATGAAGCTGTGACGATTTCGCACGGCTACTCCACCACAATCGTCATGTTCATGTTGCCGTGGTTGGCGCCGCAAAAGTGATCACAAATCGTGGTGAACGTGCCCGCGGTCTGCGGCGTTACGGTCACGTCCACCGTTTCACCCGCCGGAATCTCCTCGTCGAGTTTGAGGGGACGCAGGAAGAAACCATGGGTCACGTCTTCGCTGTGCAGGCGCAATTTCACGGTCTGCCCTTTCTTCAGCGTGATCTTGTCGGGGCTGAACGCGAAGCGTTTGGCGGTGATTTCGACGACCTGAACATCATCGGCCCGCGCTCGGCCGCTGCTGGAGAACGTCATCAATGCGACGATGGTGAAAGAGAGCAATATGGAGAGTTCGAGTTTCCTTGTCTTAGTGTTCGTCATGGTCCTTACCTTCCTTGTTTGTGTTCTGTGCCACTATGCTTCGCCTACCCCGGACAGCAGAAAGCCTGCCCTGAGCGGAGTCGCAGCGTGGCTGTCGTGCATGAATCGTCTAAACGCCCGGAGTCTTGAGAAACTGGTGCACTCCGTTGATGCCCTGGAATTCCCGGGCGGTAAGCTCAACGTCCTCGACTGACAGCGAGGTCGAGCCAGGTTGCGATTTGCCATTGAAGCTCACCGTGCGGATACCAAGGTTCTTGAACGGATAATCTTTATCGAACGGAATCGGCTTCCGCGGACCCACAACCCCAGTCGGATCAGGGAATGCAAAAATCAGCGAGCGCGCGGCGTAGTGATGAACCTTCCCGGTTTCGTGTTCGTCGTCGCGGTGGATGTGTCCGTAGAGCACAGTCACGTTGTCGTACCCAGAGAGAACGTTCATGACGTCATCACCGTCGCTGGTAAACCATTCCCAATCAGGACGAAGGTCGAACAGCGGGCGGTGAGTAAACACGACGATCGGTGCGGTCTTCGGGTAGCGCGCCAGATCCTTCTTGAGCCACGCCAACTGCTCCACACCGACTTCCGGCTTGGCCCGGGTGACGTTGTCGAGGGCTACGAAATGCACGCCGCGATGGTCGAAGGAGTAATAGGTCTCGCCAAAGAATTCGCGGTAGAGAGCGCCGCTGTCGAGTCCGGCGTCGTGCTCTCCGGGAACGCACTTGATCAGGGGCACATTGATCCTCTTCGAGATCTCCTGGAACTGCTTCATCCGCTGTGAGTGGACGTCTTTGTCTTCGGTATCGTGAGTGAGATCGCCAGTGAAGAGGACGAGGTCTGGCCGCTGCGGCAGCGCGTTGATCATCTCAACGGCGCGCTCGAAGGCCTTTGTACCCAGCGGGTCAGGAGGTCCGTTGAAGCCGACATGGGCATCGCTGAGTTGGAGGAAGGAAAACGGCGCGACCCTCTCGCCGTTGGCTTTGCCGAGCGAGTCGAACATGCCACCGACCTCACCTTTGGCTACCGCGGCGGGATAGGCGGCGTACAACACGCCGATGCCGAGCGAAGCGCCGGCAATTTTGAGAAAGGACCTGCGATCGGGCTTTTTCATGGTTTCTCCTGTTTTCTGCAGTTGCTGTGGGGGTAACCGTCAAGAGCGCGGGAAATTCCCGGCGACACGCGAAAAATATTTCTCACGGCGGTGGGAATAAAGTAACGATCCCCCGGTTTATGCTATGGAGGTGTCGGATCAGCGCTTGCAGGCCGCGACGTTCGAGGCAATCGCATTGCCCCTGTTCGACCAGCTCTACAACTTCGCGCGCTGGCTCACACAGGACACCACCGAAGCAGAAGACCTGGTGCAGGAGACCTATGCCAAGGCGTTGCGCGGATTCTCGTCATTTCAGGCGGGCACAAATTTTCGTGCCTGGATGTACCGCATTCTGCGAAATTCGTTTCTGAGTTCGCGGACTGGACTCAAAACCACGGTAGTCTTCGACGAAGAAGAGCATGCACCCGCAACGCCTGAGAGTTCGAGCCCTGAGAGTCTTCTGATCTCGGAGGTGACGCGCGAGACGGTGCAACGCGCGCTGGAAGAACTACCGGTGTACTTCCGCGAGATCTTGCTGCTGTGCGAAGTAGAGGAAATGTCATACCAAGAGATTGCAGAGACGCTGGCGATTCCTACGGGCACAGTCATGTCACGTTTATTTCGCGCGCGCAAAGCACTGCGCGGCCTGTTGGAGCGAAGGGTGGAAGGAGGGCGGCATGGCGTGTGAGGCATGGCGTGCAAAGCTCGATACTTACGTAGACGGCGAACTCGCGCCCGTCGATGCCGGCCCATTGAGTACCCACATGCGCGGATGCGCTGCCTGTGCGACCGATGCCCTGCAGCGCGTGCAAATGAAACGGTCGGTGGCGATGGCCGGAAAACGGTTTGAGCCAAGCGCAGAGTTGCGAGCAAAGATCATGAAGAGCGTCGCCGCGAAACCGCGGCGGGAAATAGGTTGGGTCTGGAAAATTGTGGCGGTCCCGGCAGTCCTGGTGCTGATCGCCTCGATCGGCGTGAACTGGTATGCGGGCCGTGCAAATACGCGGCGCCAGCACGTTTACAGTGAACTCGCTGATCTGCATGTCATGGCGCTCGCCAGTGCGACGCCCGTGGACGTGATCTCGACGGACCGGCATACGGTAAAGCCGTGGTTTCAGGGAAAGATTCCGTTCAGCTTCAACTTGCCGGAGTTGCAGGGTTCCGACTTCACGCTGCTCGGCGGACGCGTGACTTATCTATCGCAGACGCCCGGAGCACATTTGATCTATCAGATTCGCAAGCATGACGTTTCCGTCTTCATTTTTCAGGATCGAGGTGACGAAAAGGCGAGTCTAGCGTCAGGACCGGTGCACGCAGTGTCGTTCAACGTAGAAAACTGGACGCAGAATGGGTTGCGCTACTTTGTGGTTGGGGATGTGAGTGCCGGAGACATTCAGGCCCTGAGCAAGCTCTTGCGCAGTGCTGGGTAGTCATTACCGACGCCGCGCCTCGCTCGGGCGGCCGCAGTGGCCTTTACATGCGCACAACAGCGACGACTACTTCTTCCCGCGGTAAAGGCCTGCGATTCCAAACGTATAAGGGCTCCAACTCACGTCGGCGAAGCCGGCGGCTTTCATCCGCGTGAGCATCTGTTCTGGTGCGGGAAAACGCTCCACGGACGCGGGGAGATAGGCATAGGGCCCGCGAACACCGGAAATCATGGTTCCGACCCGAGGCAGGACCTGCTTGAAATAGAGGCGATAGAGCGCACCCATCGCCCCCTTGGGCTCGCCAAAGTCGAGGATGCCGCATTCTCCGCCGGAGCGAAGAACGCGGACGATCTCGCGCAGCCCGGCGTCGTAGTCGGCTAGATTACGGAAGCCGAAAGCCGAGGTCACGAGATCGAAGTGCGCATCGGGAAACGGCAAATTCAGAGCGTCGGCTTCGATCCAACCCGGCGCTGAACCATCTGGCTCCGCCGCCGCAGACTTAGCCCTGGCGCGTTGCAGCATGGCATGAGAGAAATCGGCGCCCAGAATTTGAGGTGAAGCTTTCGCCTCCCCCGCCTCCCGGCGCAGAGCGAATGTCATATCGCCGGTGCCGCAGCACAGATCAAGAGTGCGTGCGTCGGACTTTGCCAGGACGTCGCAAAACGAGCGAGCTGTCCGCCGCCACCACATGCGGTCCACATTGAACGACAGCACATGGTTCAGCAGGTCGTAGCGGGGTGCAATCGAGGTGAACATCTCGCGCACGGCGAACGCGGCCGAGTGCCGGTCAATTGCACCTTCCGGCGAGGCACCGATGACCTCGGATTTGATGGCTTCTGACAAGATGGCTGGCGATGCGATTTACTTGCCCTTCTTCTTTTTCGGCGTCGATTTCTTCAGTTCAGCCCGCAGCCGTTCGATCTGCAGAATGTGGTTCGTGTCGTGGCCGGCGAACATACGAGCCAGGTGCGCGACGGTTTCCTTGCCGCGCTCCAGGTGCATTCCGTAGTTATCCCAGGCTTCCCGCGGGATCCCTTTCAGCATGGCAAGATTGTTCTCGCGCAACACGCGGAACACTTCCACCGAGCGCTTCGCATCGCGCTTGCTGTATTGAAACGCCGCAGCCCATACATCCTGGTCGTAGGGCTGAATCGTTGTTCCGCTCGCCCCGATCACCGAGCGTAGCCGCCAACTGGCGACAACTTCGGTATCCGACAAATGCGCGACTACCTCGGCGATCGACCACTTCCCAGGTTCGGGCTTCCACTTCAGTTGCTTGGGAGTCAAGCCCTGAATCAGCTTCTTCAACTTGGGTGCGGTTGCGCGTTGTACCTTGATGGCGTCCCGGCCCTCAACATAGCCTAAGATCCGCTGGATATACTGCGGTGCTGTCTCTTGCATGTCAATGTCCTCTTCTTTTATTTTCCCCAGACCCAGCCGCCCCGCGACAGTCGGCGCAACTCCTCGACGGCGTCAACGACGGCGTTTTTGGGCACGTCGCTGGCTACTTCCACCTTGCCAATTTCCCGCGGGAGAATGAAATGCACGACCCCATTTTGCGTTTTCTTGTCGGACTGCAACCGCGCCACAATCTTCTGCGAGCTCACGTTCACCTCCGGCAGGCGGCCGAGGCTCAGAACGGCGTCGGCGATCCGGCCCGCCGTCACGCTGTCGGTACGGCCCACGCTCAGCGCGATGTTCGTGGCGGCGATCATGCCCCAGGCTACGGCTTCGCCGTGCAGCAGGCGCCGGTAGCCAGTTTCAGCCTCAAGCGCATGGCCGATGGTGTGGCCCAGGTTGAGCACGCGCCGCAGGCCTTCCTCGCGTTCGTCGGCGGAAACAACTTCTGCTTTTAACTTTACCGACTGCGCGATGAGCCACTCCAGTTCCACAGGATCGCGCTTCAGAATGTTGGCGCGCTTCTGCTCGAAACGCAGAAACAGCTCCACGTTCCCGATGATCCCGCACTTCAGCGCCTCGTAGAGACCGGCGCGAAATTCGCGATCCGGCAGCGTCTTCAGCACGGCTGGGTCGATCAGGACCACGCGCGGATGGTGGAACGTTCCGACCAAATTTTTGCCGGCAACAAGATTGACGGCAGTCTTGCCGCCGATAGAGGCATCCACCTGCGCGAGCACCGTCGTCGGAACTTGGACGAGCTCAACACCGCGCATGTAGAGAGAAGCCAGCAGTCCACTGACGTCACCCACGACTCCGCCGCCCAGCGCGACGACCACCGCCTTGCGATCTGCACCGAACTTGGCCAGCTTTTCTGCAAGAGTTTCCAGCGTGGCCATACGCTTGGAAGGCTCGCCGTCGGCCATGGTCAACACTTGCGGCGCGAAGCCGGCGGCCTTTAGAGACTTGATGAGTTTCGCTCCCCAGCGCGTGCGCACGGGAGGAACGGTCACGACGAAGATGCGGCTGGCCTGCGGCAGCAGGTCCGCGAGAACGGAGCCGGCGCGGGTGAGCAGGCCATTCTCAATCCAGGCCTGATACGGCCGCGGAGGCACGTGGATGGTCACTTGCGGCATGCATTCCATGATAGCGTATGCGATGAAATGACTGCCTTGCCCTGCGAGGTGGTACCATTCCCCGTCTTATCATTTACCGTTTATGAAGGGTCTTCCAGCCGAGACCGACTTCGTCGTTATTGGCGCGGGCGTGGCGGGCCTGCGCGCCGCCATCGAACTGGCCGAAGCCGGACGTGTGCTCGTGCTGGCGAAGAAGGATGTCGCCGACCCGAACGCGCTCGACACGGTCGCCATCGCCGCCCTCAGCGACGAGGACGAAGTCAGCCTACACCTGCAGGACACTCTCAACGCCGGCGATGGCCTTTGCAATCTCGAGGCCGTGAAGATTCTCCTCGAAGAGGGCCCCAGGCGCATCGAAGAACTGATCGCGTGGGGCACCCAATTCGATCGAAGCGGCACTAAGCTGGTCTTCGGGAAAGAAAGCGCCCACAGCCGCGGCCGCAGTCTCCACGCGCAGGGCGATTCTACCGGCAGAGAAATCCTGCGGGCGCTTCATGGCAAGGCGCGGTCGATGAAGTCCCTCTCGATTGCGCCGTTTGAATTCTGCACCGCCGTGCTCACCGACGCTGGGCGCGTCACGGGCATCTCTCTGATCGACGAAAAGGGAGTTCCCCATGAGATTGCCTGCTCCGCCGTATTGCTGGCTACGGGCGGGATCGGGCAGCTCTATCGCAACACAACCAATACCGAAGCCGCGACCGGAGACGGTGTGGCGCTGGCGTTCCGCGCAGGTGCGGAAGTCAGCGACATGGAGTTTGTGCAGTTTCATCCGACCGCGCTCTACATGAAGAAGGTGCCACGGTTTCTTCTCGCTGAAGCGCTGCGGGCCGAGGGCGGATACCTGCGCAACATCGAGTTGGACCGGTTCATGGGGAAATATCACGCGATGGGAGAACTGGCGCCGCACGATGTGGTGGCTCGGGCCATTGTTCACGAGATGGAAGTCAGCCGTGCCAAAGATCCGTTCGTCTATCTCGACCTGACGCATCTGAATGCCGCCAAAGTGCAGAAGAGGTTCCCACAAATCTTCGCGACCTTCATGCAACATAACGTGGACATCACCGAGGATGTAATCCCGGTGCGCCCCGCGGCGCACTACGCGATGGGTGGGGTCCGCACCGATCTTGACGGCAAAACCAATGTCGGCGGGCTTTTCGCGGCAGGCGAAACGGCCGCGACCGGAGTGCATGGTGCGAATCGCCGACCCAGCAATTCCCTACTCGAAAGCATTGTGTTCGGCGCGCGCGCTGGAAAGGCCATGCGCGAGGAACTAAGACCCGCGGCAACTCACAACATGCAACCGAAGGCCGCCCACTCGAACGGACCTGTCGATGCGGGAGTCGAGCAAATAATCGGACAAATTCAGGATCTCATGTGGAACGAGGTCTGCATCGTTCGCGCACGCCCGGGCATGCAGAAGGCGGTCACGACACTGGAAGAAATGGCCCCGAAGCTGGCGTATCCGCAGACGCGACGGGCCCACGAGGCATCGCATCTGCGCCTGGCGGCATGGTTGGTCGCGCGGTCCGCACTGGCACGCGAAGAAAGCCGCGGATCGCACTACCGCATCGACTATCCGGATCACGATGACAAGAAGTTCCTGAAGCACTCGGTGATCCGGGGCGACAAGGTCGTTTTTGTGTAGACGATCGGATGCGATTCAGGCGGCTAACCAGCGGCGGTCTTTTTTGGAAACACCACCGACGCGGCGATCGAAGTCGCCAGCACCCCCGCAATCGTCCCCAGCATCACTCCTGTAGAGACCCGGTAGTAGTCCGCCGAAAGCATTTTCAAGCCGACCAGAATCAGCACCAGAGCCAAGCCATACGGCAGAAAGCGGAAGGCCTTCATCAGCCCCGAGACTGCGAAATACATCGAGCGCAGGCCCAGAATCGCGAAGACGTTCGACGTGTAAACAATGAACGCCTTCACGGTGACGGCAAGGACTGCGGGAATCGAATCCACGGCGAAAAAAATATCGCTGGTCTCAACTACCAGAAGCACGACCAGCAAGGGCGTGGCGTACAGGCGAGAGTTCTCCTGCGGTTCGCGGACGAAGAATTTCCCGCCCCGGTAGTCGTTGGTCACCGGAATAAACCGGCGCAACACTTTCACGAGCGGATTCTTTGCCGGATCGATCCTGTGTCCGCCTGACAGGCAAAGTTGGATGCCGCTGTAGATCAGCAGGCATCCGAAGACGTAGAGCACCCAATGAAAGCGCGCGAGCAGACCAACTCCAGCGCCAATGAAGATGCCGCGCATCACCAGCGCGCCCAGAACACCCCAGAACAAGACGCGATGCTGATGCTGATCGGGAACGGCAAAAAAATTGAAGATTACGAGAAACACGAAGAGGTTGTCGATACTGAGTGAGAGCTCCAGAACGTAGCCCGTGACGAACTCCAGAGCGACTTGGTGCCCTTGCCAGAAGTACAAGAGCGCCGCGAAAACCACAGCCAAGGCGACGTACATGAGGCTCCAACCCAGGGCTTCGCGAAAGCGCACAGCATGGCCGGGCCGGTGGAAAACACGCAGGTCCAGCACCAGCATGCCCAACGCGAAGAGGTTGAAGAGAATCCAGAAATAGAGCAACGGTTATCCTAAGAGTTTCGGATTTCCTGATCGTTGATTCAAAAGCAAATTCTCCCGAGACTCTGCGGTTTTCGATCAGTAGTCAAGATCAACAATCAAAACTACTTTTCTCTCCCTCGTTTGCCGTTGACCCATTCGTCCCATATGCCGTCCGCTTTGAGCATGTCCACGCTGTTACTCTCGCGCATCGTCTGCTCAATCTGGTCATGGGTGAGGCGCGGACCGATTTTTTGGGGCAGGTTCGCCAGGGCAACACTCAGCACGGCGGCTTCGGCCACGTGTTTCTTCAGTTGGGCGAAATCAACCTTGTCATAGGTGTCGGAGACGGCGTGGTAATTCTCGAGGTAGTTTGCCTCCACCTGGTCGGCTACAAACGTGGGAACGCCTTCCAGCATGAAATCGAAGTGGTCCGTTCCCCACTCCATGTCCGTCTTCAGTTCTTTGACGTCGAACTGCGCCAAGGGCGCGATCAGGTCTTTGGCGGTGTAGAGAACATCCTTACGGCCACCCAGCGAAAACCCTGTTGTCTTGCCGGAGCCAGAATCAAAGATGACAACGCCAGCAGCTTGGTCGAGTTCGTGGCGATGAGTGAAGGCGTAAGCGCGTGAGCCCAGCAACCCCTCTTCCTCACCAGAGAACAGAATGAACCGTATCGTACGCTGCGGTTTTACACCGGAAGCCTTAATCGCCCGCAGTGCATCAACGACGAGAGCAGCGTTACAGCCGTTATCGAGCGCACCCGTGCCGAGTTCCCACGAATCAAGGTGCGCACCCAAAATCACGAATTCGTCCGGGTGTTCGGTCCCTCTGATTTCAGCAACCACGTTGGCAGTCTTGATTGGCCCGCCGACCTGGTTGGGAATCGAAAGATCCGCCCACACCAGACTTCCTGCCGCCAACAGTCGCGAGATACGTTCGCCATCCTCACGCGCAACGATGACCATCGGCAAGCGATCGATTTCTCCCGCCCCCGCATTTGTGTGGCGGTAGAGAATGTCATGCTCGCGTGTGGCCATGAATGCGACCGCCTTGGCCTTTGCTCTGACTGCGAGATCGATCACCGGCGGAGCCTTCGCATATTCCGCGAAGAGGTCGTCCCAAGTCTTGAGAACTACGGTGTGAACCAGCACGACCTTGCCGGAGATATCACCAGCTTTCTTGAAATCGGCTTCGGTGCCTTCGCCCACGTCAACAATCGGAACGTGCTTCACCGGCGCCAGCGCCGGAGCCCAGGCGACCGACACAGCCCGCACGTGGAACGACGAAAGCACAGTCGCGCCGCCAACTCCCGTGCCGCTCACCTGAAATGCTGTGTTTGCCGTCATCTCGGTAGCACCTTCGGACCACGAGAAAGGAATGGTGAATCCTTCCGTGTGAACGCTGTCGGCGCCAGCGGCGGTGAAGGATTGCACGCCCCACTCCACCGCGTGCTGCATCGCGACCGTCCCGGGAACGCGGCCACCGATCTCGTCGGTCAGCCGTGCAAGATTGGCTTCCAGCGTCGAGGGCTGGAGCGCGGCCTGAATGACCTGGTTCGTCGGAGTGTCAGCGGGAGTTGCAGCTAAGCAAGAAAATGTGAAAATGCAGGCAAACAACAGGGTCTTTACAGTTCGCATGTTGGGTGCATTAGAAATGAAATTCCGGAAAAGCGCAAAACGCGAACCACGAAAGACGCGACGCACGACTATCACTTCGGCGGAAGCTGTTCCATCTTGTCGAGGATGCGCACGGTTTCAAGAATCACGGTACCGCTGATTTCCAGGCTCTTGGTACTAAGTTTGTCGACCGTGTCTTGCGTTGTATGGTGGAAGACGTCGTTGTAACCGTAATTGATATCGATGATGTCAGCGCACGGAACGCCAATGCGCATGAACGGCAAGTGATCGTCATTCACAGCGTTATTGCGGACGAAAAAATGCGACTGGTATCCAAGCCGTGTCGCCGCCTCGTAGACGACGCTTAGGACCCACGGGGTCGAGTTGGTGTCGCGATCAATATCGAGGTCGGCATCGCCGATCATATCGGCCAGGAGGAATGCTTTGATCTGTTTGGCCGTGCCGTCCTGCTGCCACTTCTGCGCCAGGTGGCGCGTGCCGTAGAGACTGTCCGTGTCGGACCACGATTTCATGGCCTCCTCCGCGTCGGTCCATACTAGCCAGACACTGTAGCCATCCAGCTTCTTGCCACGGAGCTGGTTTGCGAATTCCAGCAGAAGGGCGCTGGTCGCGGCGCCGTCATTCGCTCCGATAAACGACGTGTCCCGCAGCGGATAGTTCGTCTCATAGTGGCTCGCAATGACGATGATGCCATCCTTGGCGCCGGGGTATTTCGCAATAATATTGCGTACCGGGAACTTGCCTTCGACCGTATCCGCCACGAAAGCATCGTCTTCGACTGCGTCTCCTTTCAGATGCGACGTTATGTAGTTCTCAACTTTCTTGTGATTCGTGCTGCCGAGTGGACGTGGGCCTAGCGCGACTATCTCCTTCACATACCGCATCGTGCGATCAGCATCGAACGCCGGCGCGCTCCCGCTATCGGGAGGAAATGAGAGTGTTGGCAATGGCGCATCGGCGGGCGTCGCGACCGGGGGTGCACTCTGGGCTTTGTTGTCCTTAGCCTGCGCGGCATCCTTATTCGGATCGCAGGCTAGGCTGGCCAAAACGAGAGTCCCGATCAGAATCCTCAAGGAATTCGCCCCAGCCCTCCGTTTCGCGAGGAGCATCCTCATTGCCCCAACTTCTCCTTGCGCGCCTTGCGCTGCTTGGGATGCACCAGCCACGCTACGCCGATGCTCAGCAGATACAACGCGATCATCGGCGCGGCGAAAATACACATGTTTAGGATGTCAGTTGTCGGCGTAACGATAGCCGCAATGATGAAAATCACAAGAATCGAATAGCGGAAGTTCTTCCACATGAATCCAGCGCTGATGATGCCCATCAGCGACAGGAAGAACACGAGGATCGGCATTTCGAAAATCAACCCCATGCCGAGAATGATGCTGAGAAACAGCGAGGTGTATTCGCCGATGGTGATCATCGGAGTGAACTGATGGCTGAAACCGATCAGGAAATTGAGTGCCGCCGGGTAGACAATCTTGTAGCCAAAATATCCACCGCAGCTAAACAGCGTGATGGTCGAGACCATGAACGGAACAACGTATCGCTTCTCGTTGCGATAGAGGCCGGGGGAAATGAACATCCACACCTGGTAGAGCACGAACGGTGACGTGAGGAATAGCCCCGCAAGCGCGGCAATCTTCAAGTAAAGGTTGAAGGGTTCCGTCGGGTTCAGGTAGACGAGTTTTTCCGCCAACCCGTTGGCCTTGAGCGCGTCCATGATGGGCCGCTGCATGACGTCATAAATCTTCTCGACCTTCCACCAGCAGGCAAAGAAACCCACGGCTACGGCGGCGAGGGAGTAGACGATTCGGCGGCGTAGCTCCTCAAGGTGATCGAGGAAACCCATGGTCGGCATGGGTTCTTTCTCTGGCTCGCCGCTGGGATCAGCGGCCTTATCTTCAAACATGCGACTCCTGCGAAGGGGTAGTCGTTACCTCGTCGGAGGCAGGAATCGCTTCCGTGGCTCTGGGTGGCTCGTTCGGACTTGCATCGGCTGCTGTGGCAAAAAGAGGTTCATCCTCAGCCGCTGCGAGGGTTGCCGGCAGCTCGACTGGGCCGGCTTCGACCACCTGCGAGGCATTGAGCGAGCGGCTGCTCGTTCCCTCCGGAGGCGAGCTCGGCGGCAGGATTGTGGTCCGGTTCTCGACCTCGAGATGAGCGATTTCCTGCTCGATCTGTGCCTTGAACTCGTTCGAAGCGCGCTTGAATTCATTCAGGTACTTCCCGACCTGGCGGGCGATCTCCGGCAACTTCTTGGGCCCGAAGATGATGAGGGCCAAAAAAAACAGGAAGATCGTCTCGGAAAAGCTCATGCGGTTCATCATACTGCCGGGGAAGGAAAAGCGGCAATCACCGCGAGACACGAAGTAGACAACTTTCTTCACGTGCCGGGCACAGCTTATGATGTTTGCCGCCATGCAACTCTGGTTTGCCCGGGGCAGTGACGTTTCGATTCGCGAACAACTGGTGACGCAGGTTGTGCTCGGCATATTGAGCGACGACCTGGCTCCGGGGCAGCGCCTGCCCAGCACGCGCGAGCTGGCGCGCCGATTTCACTTGCACCCCAACACCGTCAGCGCGGGATATCGCCAGCTCGAGCGTGATCGCTGGGTGGAGTTCCGCCGCGGCAGCGGAGTTTACATTCGCGCCAGCAAACCGGAGATGCCTCCCTCCCCGGCGCTAGCGCTCGATCAAATGATTGCGAGGTTGTTCCGGTCAGCCAGAAAGTTAGGTGTGTCGCTTCCCGCCGTGCGGTCGCGTCTGCGGCAGTGGCTGGAGCTGCAGCCCCCCGATCACTTCCTGCTGATTGAGCCAGACGAAGAACTGCGCCGAATTCTAGCGGCGGAAATCGCGCGGGCTGTCACTTTTCCGGTCCAGTCCTGCGGATCCGAAGACTGCCCGAAGGCCCCCGAAGGCGGAATCCCTGTGCTGCTCCCCAACCGCGCGGCAACCGTGAAGCAATTGCTCCCTGCGGGAACCGAGCTGCTGACGTTGCAGGTTCGGTCGGTGCCAGCCTCGCTGGCAGGATTCTTGCCGGCGCCCGTGGGCACGCTGGTCGGCGTTGCATCGCGGTGGCCAGAGTTTTTGAAAGTGGCGCGGGCCGTGCTCAACGCCGCTGGATTTCATCCCGACAGCCTGGTCTTCCGTGATGTTCGCGAAGCCAACTGGCAGCGCGGTCTGAAGCAGACTGCCGCGGTCGTGTGTGATTCGCTCACCGCGGCCGAGCTTCCGCAGGGCTGCCGTGCGATTCCCTTCGCTCTGCTGTCGGAGTCGTCGATCGATGAGTTGCGGCGCTACGAAGCGTTCATCCGGCAACCGATCGAGGCGTTGTGACACTCGCAAAAGCGTCCTGAGCGATCCCTTCCACTCGCGTCTGATTCGTTAAGCTGCGTCCATGAGTCGAGTTCACTGCGTAACGCCATGCAATTCGCGGCTGCGATCAGCTTTGTCGCTGTTTCTGATTTTCGCTCTGACCATCGCCACGCAGGCGCAGCAGACGATCACCGCCCCGATGCCCGTAACGCTCAAACGCGGCCAAGTATTGCACCTCGCGCTGCTATCAGAGATCAACTCAAGTCGCGCTAAGGTCGGCGATAATGTCTCGTTGCAGCTCGTTGTACCTCTGCTGGTCGACGGCAAGATGATTCTCCCCGCCCAGTGGACTGTTCACGGAGCGATCACGAAAGTGAAACGCGCCGGGAAGAACTGCCGAGACGGGGAGGTTGATTGGAAACTCGATCCCATCGACACGCCTGCGCGCGAGACAGTCATGGTTCAAAGGGTCGATTCCTATCCTCCGCAGCCCGGTACCGACCCGCAGTGGGTACCGCTCGACACCCCGTTGAAGAAGGTTGGGCGCGGCTTTGAAATCGCGGGGCTGGCAACGGTGGTTGTGGCGCTCTCTCCGCTCACGGTTCCGATGGCTCTTACCGCGACGGAAAAATGTCACGGAGGAGTGGGGCAAGAACAGTCCTTCCCCCCGGGAAGAGAGTTTCTCGCCGCCGTTTCCAGGAATGTGCGAGTTACGGCTCTTCTGGAACGAACCAAAGAGCCAACGCCGCCGCAGTAGTTCATATCTGCTCACTGACCGTAAGAGCCACCTGACAACCTTCATGTGACACTTGAGAAAGCGTCCCAAACCTCGCTGTTTCTTGCACGAATATCTCTTACCCTTCGCTTACTGATACCTGAGGAGGTGCAGAGTGAAGGGACTCATCGCGTCTTGTTTATTCTTATTTTTGACGCTACCGGCAATCGCGGCCGAGAGCGAGTACGTGAAATACGTGGGCGGCACGGCGCAGGGCCTGAATGCGGGCACAGTTGGCCGACTTGACACTACCGGCGAGACCTCACTGGCTTTCCAGCGTGCGGGAAACAACCTGACAATTCCGTATTCCGCGATCGAGTCGTCCGAATACTCCAAGGACGTCGCCCGCCACCTGGGAGTTCTCCCTGCGATTGTGGTCGCACTGGTGAGGATGCGCCAGCACCGGCATTTCTTCCGCATCACCTATCACGATCAAAACGGCGTTGCGCAAGTCGCGATTTTTGAAGTGCCCAAGCACATGCCGCGCACTCTGCAGGCGGTGCTGGAGGCTCGCGCCCCTCATACATTCAAGTCTTGCCTGTGCGTGAAGGAGTAATCGTGATCCCATTCACGACCACGCCCCGCTGTGACACTCCGGAAACTGTCCCAGACGAGCCACCGTTGCCGTCGCGCCGACTCTAGGATGCATTCATGAAAGACATGAGGATCCGCCACTGGCAAACGCGGAGGAGCGGAACGAGATCACCAAAGGTGAGGTAAGACCATGAACCACAAGGCTGGATTTCTTCTTCTAATCGTATCGCTTTTGACCATATCGAGCGCTCTGGCACAAAGTGGAGACTCCGCGACTCCGAGCGATCTCCCCGCCAAGGTCGCCGCGGCACGTTGCGCCTACACGCAACAAGATCGCATCTGTGAACCTGCAATTGCCGCGCCTCCAGACGCCTCTGGAAGTAGCGAGGGCACTCTAGCGCAGATTCCCCGGCGGACGCCTGCTCCTCCAATGCGGGGGCGGCAATCGACGGGGTATCCAGGATCGTACGAAAGCGGTCCATGGATGGGCCCCGCCGACGGACGTCATGCCCTGATCGGGGGCATTATTGGATTCGCCTTTGGAGCGGCCATCGGGTCCAAAGGCGGCGGAGTACGCGGGTCGCTCGCTCTCGGTGCCCTTGCGGGCGGAATCGGTGCTGCCATTGGCCTCACGATCCCGCCGCTTCCCAGTCGCTACCCGCACCGTTACCGCTGGGAGGAAGACGACGAAATGGCATCGCGATCCAAGCCAGAATCGAACCGGCATACGGCGGCGTCCGAGCCTGTATCCCCTCCCCCGGCAACCGGCAATGCGACTCCCACCCAGCCGACTGCCACGGCACCCTGAAAGTCGACTGTTTTCAAGCCTTGAGGAACCCTCCCAGCCCGCTCCCGCATCTGATGAACCAGCCCCGGAAACTGGACGGTTACTATTGGTGACCATCCCGGTCCGGGGTAGTCTAACGGGGTGATATACTGCGTGTATTCAGCGCGGTAGCTGGGGTGGAAGCAAAGCCCTCAACGAAGGAAATCTCAAGATGGCTCGTAGTTCTCGCCGATCACTATTCCTCGTAGTTTTTTTTCTCCTTGCCTGCGGCTTCCTGGGAATTCTGTTTGCCCAGCGTTCCGGCCAGCAGTCGTCGCTTACGGGCGATTCTGAAGTCAAGGACAGTCTCAAGCAGTTCACCGATGTGTACTCGATCATCGAGGAAAACTACGCCGAGCCGGTGAACGCAGATAAGGCCATCTACAACGGGGCGATTCCCGGCATGTTGCACGCGCTCGATCCGCACTCCAATTTCTTTGATCCGAAGTCGTACGCGCTCATGCGCGAAGACCAGCGCGGCAAGTATTACGGCGTCGGCATGACCGTCGGCCCGCGCAATAACAAAGTCATCGTGATTTATCCCTTCGTCGGTACCCCGGCCTACAAGGCCGGCATTCATCCCGGCGACGTGATCATTGCGGTCGACGGCAAGTCGACCGAGAACATGAGCACCGGCGATGTGGCCGATTTACTGAAGGGACCCAAGGGCACAACAGTTCACATCAGCATTGCGCGTGAAGACGTCGAGAAGCCGATGGAGTTCACGCTGGTGCGCGACGAGATTCCGCGTTACAGCGTGGACGTACACTTCCTGATCAAGCCCGGCGTGGGATACATGCACGTCAACGGCTTCAACGAAACCACCGAGCATGAAGTTTCAGACGCGCTCGATTCCTTTGGCGACCTGAAGGGACTGATCCTCGACCTTCGTGGCAATCCCGGCGGCCTGCTGAGCGAGGGCGTCGGCGTCGCTGACAAGTTCCTGAAGAAGGGTCAGCTCATCGTTTCGCATCATGGCCGCGCGTCGGCCGAGAAGCGCTACATCGCACAGCACGGCAACGGCGGCAAGGACTATCCGGTCGTTGTTCTTGTGAACCGGCTGACGGCATCGGCGGCAGAGATTGTCTCCGGCGCCATTCAGGATCACGATCGCGGCCTGATCGTCGGCGAAGTTACGTTCGGCAAGGGCTTGGTGCAGACGGTATATCCCCTGTCGGAAAATACGGGGTTGGCTCTGACCACCGCTCACTACTACACACCGAGCGGACGCTTGATCCAGCGCGACTACAGCAACATTTCCCTCTACGACTACTACTACAACCGCGACAGCGCCGAGAGTTCCAATACCGCCAATCGTGAAGTCAAGCTCACCGACAGCGGTCGCACCGTGTACGGCGGCGGCGGCATTACTCCCGACGTCAATGTTCCTCCGGTCAAGACGAATCACTTCCAGGACACCCTGCTGCAGCACTATGCATTCTTCAACTTCGCCAAGCGCTTTGTGGTGAACCACCATCCCACCAAGGGCTTTGAAGTGGATGACGCGATCCTGCAGGATTTCCGCAAGTCGCTCGATGAAGCCAGCATTCCCTACACGCAGGCGGAGCTGATCGACAACAGCGACTGGCTCAAAGCGAATATCAAGGCCGAGATTTTCGTCGATGCTTTCGGACAGGATGAGGGCATGAAGGTACGTGCCGAGTCCGACCCCGAAGTCGTCAAAGGCCTGGAGCTTCTGCCTCAGGCGAAGGCTCTGGCTGAGAACGCGAAGAAGATCGTGGCCGAGCACAACGCAGCCCCGGCATTCAACCGGTAGGATGAGATAGTTCCCGGAGGCCCGGATTCATATCCGGGCCTTTCTGTTTTCCTTCGTGAACTTTGGTGTCCTTCGTGGTGCAGGCTTTAAGGCGGTTAACCATGGAGGGCACGAAGGTTCACAAAGCAAGCCTGGTAGCACCTACAGGTTCATTGACTTCGCTTTTCTGCTGTGTGAAAATCCGCGCAAAATGGGTCTTTTTCAATATCATAGGAAGAGCACCGGACACCGGTTCGCGAAACGTCCCGGGCCGAGGTTGGTTTGAAGCCGGCCATTCTGGTGGGCGCTGAAGTTCTCGCCATCATCGCGGGATGGACGGACTTGCGCAGCCGACGCATCCCGAACTGGCTGACCGTGCCGGGCTTAGTAGTCGGAGTGGGCGCCAACTTCGCTCTCGGGGGATGGGGCGGGCTGAAGACGGCGCTCTTGGGCGCGGGACTCGGGTTGCTTGTGCTCCTTCCCTTCGTGATGTTGCGCAGCCTGGGCGCGGGTGACTGGAAATTGGCAGGCGCCTTGGGCGCATTTGCGGGGCCGGCAGCTCTAGTCGACTTGCTGCTGGGGTCGGTTTTTGTGGCTGGTGTAATGGCGGTGGCTCTGGTCATCTACAAACGACGAACGCGTCAGACCATTCGTAACATGGGGTATATTCTGATCTCGCTGGTAACGTTCAGGCTCCCAGGAGCACAGGTCTCGCTGGAGAATCCTGACTCCCTGAAAATCCCCTATGGCGTGGCTTTGGCGTTGACTGTGGTGGTCTATGGAATTCTCTGGAAACTTAGAATCGTGGCCTAGAATGCTGACCTCCACCCGATCGATTCTTCGAAGACTCGCCCGCGAATCGCGCGGCGCCGAGATTGCCGAAGCCGCCGCGGTGCTCCCCTTGATGTTCATGATGATCCTGGGCATCTTCTGGTTCGGCCAGGCATTCAGCATTTATGGCACGATCACGCGGGCCGCACAGGACGGCGCCCGCGCCGGAGCCGCCCCCGCTTGCTCGACGTGCGCCGGCACCGACACGGCAGCCCAGAGGGCAACGAATGCGGTCAATGCCGTGAGAGCCGCGCTCGTGATTGCCAAACTCGATCCCAACAAGGCGCTGGCGCCTTCCCCTGTGCCAGCCCTGAACGCCTGCACGGGCGGCGCAGTCCCTTGTGCTGGCGCCGGCACCAATGTCTGCGTACAAAGCCCGGTTCAACTGTCGACTACGGCCGGCGGCGCAACCGGAGTTTGTGGAATCTCCGTCAGCTTTCGATATCCCTTCCAGTTCAAGCTGCCGTTCACGTCACTGAACAATCAACAAATCCAGATCAATGCCTCTGCCCGCGTGCGCACGGAGAACCAGTGAGAGAATTCTCTCAGCTGCGTCGTTGGCGCGCAGCCTTCGAGCGCCTCCTCGACCGGGTCGGGCTGAACGTCGGTCTGAACGACGGTCTGAACGGCGATCTGAACGATGATCGCGCCGCCCAGTTGGTAGAATTTGCGGTAGCGCTGCCCCTGCTCGTGGTATTTGTGGTCGGCATTTTCGATTTCAGCGGCGCCTACACGCTGAAGCAGAAGCTGACGAATGTGGCCCGCGACGCAGCCCGTGTGGCCGCAGCGGATCCGGCCAGCGACCTCGGCAACGCTCTACCTGCTTCCGTCAAAGATGCATTCCAGGTCGTCGACAATTATTTGATCGCCAACCACATCAACGACTGCGGAGCGAACGTCGCCACATTCACTCCCACCGCCCCGTCGACGTGGACTTTCACCGGCACCACCAATGGCTGCGTGGGATCTGGACTGTCCATCGTAATCAATCGTGGCTACTTTTTCCCGATCGCCGGGGGCGCGCTGCCCGCCACCCAGACGTGTGTACCCCCCGAGGATCTGGGCGCAATCACCGCGGTCGTCTCCACCTGTGTCAGCATTCAGTACTCTTACCAGTGGCGATTCGGCAGGGCAGCTCGATTGTTAGGTTCTGCGGTGACTTTGCCAACAGCGATCACGGGCACAGCCGTCGTGATGAACGAGAACTGAGACAACTATGAAGTCTCCAGCAATTCGCAGATGTCGCGGTCCTATCGCGAAACCCGGCCAGGAGCAGGGTGTCACCATGGTGCTGGTCGCGATAGCCCTGGTCGCCGTCATCGCAATCGCCGCCATGTCGATCGACGTGGTCACGCTCTATCTGGCTAGGGAGGAGGCGCAACGTTCCGCTGATGCAGCGGCTCTTGCGGCTGCGAAAATAATTTCACTTTCCGGCGTCACCAGCGATCCGAACAACACCAGCGGAGCCTGGCAGACAATTTGTGGCGGACCGCTCAGTCCCGCCACTCAGGCAGCGAAATCCGTTGGGGGGCAAAGCACGGTTGGATCCATCATCCCAATCGTGAATGTCTCGTATGCAGCCGGCGGGACCGGCCCGCTTACTGACAGTTGTGCCGGGCTGCCCTTTGCAAGCGGTGTGAACAACCCGATGGTGGTCGTTCAAGTTGTTCGCGCAGGACTTCCCACGTTCTTCTCGCGCATCTGGGGAAACACGGGAAACTCCGTGAGCGCCACCGCCACCGCCGAGGCCTTCAATCCCTCCAATTCCGCCCGCGTCGGCAACGCAATCACGGGAACAATCACTCCTGTTACTCCACGCTGTGTGAAGCCTTGGGTGGTCCCGAACAAAGATCCACTCAACCAGGGTCTGGATGGCACTGGAAAGTATTGTGATGAGCCCGGTTCGACCACGACCTGCCAGCCTTTGGTCAATTTGCAGGATGGGAGGGTGCTGCACTCCGGAATTTCGCTGGACGGCACCGGCACGACTGGCGTCGTAGGCGAGAAATTCTGGTTAGAGCCCGATTGCATCCACAGCGGCGGGTTTTGCAGGACGAGAAATCTCCCGCCGATACCCAACTTCTATGCCGCCGCAAGTAGCGGCGCGAAACCATTTCTGCAACGGCCTCCAAGTCTCGAGTATTTACCCGGCGAGCCGCCGGCTACATCAGTGGCCGTTCCTTCGTTAGCCGTGGGAAGACTCTACGAGCAAGCCGTGGCGGGGTGCGATCAGACTACGGTTTACCACTGCGGCGTCAATCGCACCGCCACCGCGACTCCAAACCGGGTCGATATGGCCGAAAACCCCAGCCAGGGCTCGAATGACACGATGCATGGCGTCATGTACCTCATCCACGAGGCAGACGATACGGACCCTTCGCCTAGCGGTCAAGACACGATCGACTCGACGGTATTGCCGTTCAAGATCAGTCCCGGAACCAGTAACGCATTGTTCCCTGGAGCACCGGCCGGTAGCTCGATGACCGTCAGCCCCTCGATCGTCTCTTTTCCAATTTACGACCAGGCCGCAGTTACGATTAATCCAGGCGGAACGACGGACATCTCGATCGTGGGATTTCTGCAGGTTTTCATCAACCGCGTTGACACCTATGGAAACGTCAACGTGACCGTGCTGAATGTCGCCGGCTGCAGCAACGGCGGAGGTACCGACCCGGTCGGAACCCCGGTCTCCGGATCTTCCCCGGTTCCAGTCCGGTTGATCACGCCTCCATAGACGTACCGATGGCGAGTCGTCTTCCCTGCGAACTTCGGAACTTAGCGATTGGAGATTATTGTTCCGGCCCGTCGTCGTCGGGCGGCGCTTTTATTTCAGGTTGCGACTGGGGAACAACTGGCGGGGGTGGACCGGCATGAGGCTGCCCCGGCGGCAGTTGATAATTCTCATCGTCC
>Ga0265338_10001964_pt1 | contig 32062 bp, 25 predicted proteins | sample 42126metaG_FD_193579 | JGI IMG/M metagenome (GOLD analysis project Ga0265338, IMG submission 193579) | Rhizosphere microbial communities from Carex aquatilis grown in University of Washington, Seatle, WA, United States - 4-21-26 metaG | ecosystem: Host-associated > Plants > Roots > Rhizosphere...
CACGAGTACATGCTGTTCCCCGACGAGGGCCACGGGTTCGCCAAGCCGGAGAACCGGATCAAGTTCTACACGGCGGCCGAGCGGTTCCTCGCCAAGTACCTCGGCGGCCGTTACGAGGAATAAGCCGGCCGCCACCAGCCCCGCAGGGGCGCCTGAGGAAGCGGCGGCCGCGGGGCGGGCCACGTGAAACGGGCCGCCGGCGCCGAGGTAGCGGCGCGGGCGGCCCGTTTCTTTCGATGGGCTGGCTAGTGGGCCACAAGGCCAAAATTTGGCGGCCCGGTCTGCTTGACCTCGTGGCCCACTAGTGATCATTTTCCCGGCCGGGGCCGCCGCGGACCATGAGGACTAAGCGGCAGACTAGAAGAGTAACCTTCTGGGGCCCGGTGGCGCGGACGGCCGCCATAGCGCAACGAACCCTTCAGGATCATGGTCGGGGGGCCCTCATTGCGGCCGGCGCGCGGAGCGGAAACAATTTTGATATGTCCCCCGTCGCGCCATGCGCCGTGCCCGCCCGGCGGGCCGTACTGCCCCGTGGTCGCGCGGCGGCGGTTTCGGCGCTGCTCGCGCTGCTTCCGCTGCTTGCCGGGTGTGGTGCGCTCGGCCAGGTCGGCGCCGGCTCGCATTCGCCGGCCAAGGAGTTCACCGTGACCGGCCGGGTCACCAGCATGGTCATCCACGGCGGCAGCGGATCCGTCGACGTGACCGGCACCTCCGGGTCCACCGTGACCGTCTCGCAGCAGGCCTCGTACTCGAGCACGCCGCCCACGGCGTCCCATGTGCTGCGCGGCACCACGCTGACGGTGTCCTACAGCTGCCCGACCGAGCTCTTGTGCGGGATGTCGTACGACGTGCAGGTGCCGCGCGACGTCGCGGTGTCGGTCTCCACGACTGCGGGCTCGGTCACCTTGACGTCGCTGGCCGGCACCGTGTCCGCGCGGGCGGCCGCCGGGCTGATCACCGCGGTCGACCTGCGCTGCGGCGTCGCCTCGTTCAATTCCAACGCGGGCGGCGTCATCGCCACCTTCTCGACCGTGCCCCGGTCACTGACTGCCTCGACCAACGTCGGGCCGATCACCCTCACCGTGCCGGGTTCTGTCGCCTACCTGGTCGCCGCGCACACGGTGGTCGGGACGTCCACCATCACCGTGCGGCGCGGAGGGAGCTCCGCGCACTCGATCAGCGCGCACTCCGACCTCGGCTCCATCTCGATCAGCCCGTCGTGACCCGGATCCGCGTCCGGTGCCGGGGCCGCGCCGCCCGCTTACGATGGCTGTCATGACCATGACCGCCGAGTCCGTCGCCGCGGCGAGCGCGGCCTGGGTGTGGGTACCGGACAACGCCACCGTCGTTGAAACCGACGAGTACACCATCTTGCGGATGCCGGACTACTTCGACTTCCAGCTTTCTGTTTGCATGTTCCAGCCGGCCGGCCCGCTGGGCGAGGCGGTCGCCCGGGTGCTCGACCGGGCGCGCTCGTTCGGGCTGCCGGAGGTGCGCTGGCAGGTGCGGCTCGAGGACCCGGCCGGCCTCGCCGCCGAGCTCGAGGCGCGCGGCGGGGAGCTCGAACTCGTGCTTGACGTACTGGCCAGCGACCTCACCGCGGGCCGGCCGGCCCTGCCGCCGCCCGCCGCGGACGTGACGATCCGCTGGGCGACCGACTTCGAGACCGCGCGAGACGGAGCGGCGGTGCAGGTCGCGGCGTTCGGCGGCACGCTGCCGCCGGATGACAGGATCGAGGTCAACGCGGGCCGGGACGCCGCCACCGTCCCGGCCGGCGAGGGCGGCATGCTGGTCGGCTACGTCGCCGGCGGGCCGGCCGGAGCGGGCGGCGTCACCATGGCGGACGGCGTCGCGCGGCTCTGGGGCGGATCGGTGGTGCCGCGGGCGCGCGGCCTTGGCGTCTACCGGGCCGTGCTCGACGCGCGGCTTGACTACGCGGTCGCGAACGGCGCGGTGATGGCCCTGGTGAAGGGGAAGGTGGACACGTCGGGACCGATCCTGCGGCGGGCCGGCTTCGCCGCGTTCGGCCAGGAGCCACTGTACCGGGTCCCGCTGTAAGCGCCGCGGCCTACGGCTGGGCGCTTGGCAGGTCGCCGGTGATGCGCCAGATGGTCGGGGCGTGGTTGTCGATGGCGTGGGCGCAGCGCCTGCCGTCCGGCGCGAGCGCGGTTCCCGCGATCGGGCGGCGGATACCGCCGACCAACTCGTAGAACAGCTCAATGAAGTACCACTTGACCTCCTGGGCATCCCAGAGGATGACCGTGGAGCAGGTGGAGCCGCGCTCGTCGCGCCACGAGCCGCCGCGCGGGCGGAATTCGAGCAGGTAGCGGCCGTCGAGCCACTCGATGCCGGTGATCGTGCCGTCGGGGCCGCGGTCGCCCTCGCCGGTCGTCCAGGGGATAAGCGACACCTGCGCGCCGCCTTCCGCGTCCCAGACGCGGATCCTTGTCCCGTCGGCGACGGCGAGGGAGTTCCCGGGCCGGGCCCAGGCGATCGCGGTGGGCCGGTGGTCCTGTCCGGCGATCCGGCTGACCCGCCCGCCGGTGGCGGGGTCGCAGAGCAGGACGCCGGTCTCGTAGATACCGGCGAGGAGCCGGCCGTCGGGCCGCCAGGCGACGGGGCCCGACAGGTTGTCGAGCGTCCGGCGGACCGTGCCGCTCGCCGGGTCGAACAGGATCGTCTGCGGGCAGTCGGGGCCGCTCAGCGCGAGCAGGGTGCCGTCCGGCGACCAGGCGACCTGCGACACCGTCAGGCCGGGCGGCACCGCGTGCGTGTGGCTGCCGCCGGCCTGACTGCGGATGCCGACCGCGCGCTCGCCGCTCTTGTGATTCACCTCGATGGTGGCCAGACTCCTGCTGTCCGGCGCCCAGCTGAGCGACACGACCGCGCCGGTGACACCGTGCGTGAGGTGACGCATGCCGTGGCCCTCATGGTGTCCTGTGTTGCCGTCCCACACCTGGAGGACCCCCGCGCCTCCCCCGGTCTGGCCGCCGTAGGCCAGCTGGCTGCCGTCCGGCGACCACGCCTGTGACCGCCAGTTCGAGTTCGAGAAGGTGCCGTGGAACCCGGCCGCCTTCACGATGGTCACCTTGCCGGACGGCGCCGGGGTGTCATGCCGCTTGGCCATCTTGATCAGGTGCTTCTGCACCATGCCTGGATCGTCGCTCACCGTCGGCCTCCCCTAATTGCCCCATTCCGGCGGAATGACCGGATCATACCGAAGCGCGGTATTGCGTGCCAGCCGACGAAGAACTGAAGGCGCGGTCAGGCCAATTCGCATCCCGTGCTGACTCGCACCCAGGCCCTGTCTAAACGGTCAAATGTAGTAAATCAACCGACAGTTTGGTGCCTTGGCGCTCATAGTGGACATTTAGCCACACTCGGATGTGCCTAAATGTCCACTGTCATCGAACAAGGCCCCTGTCAGATCGGTTCGCAGCCTATTTCAGTCGGTGGATGGGTTCGTCCCTGGGGCACGGATACGCTTGACCAGGGTCACGGTGGTCTGGCGGCGGGAGCTGGGCGTGCTTGCGGTGAACTGGACGGACATCCTCGACGGTGAGATCGTCAACGCGGCCTGGGCGGTCGCGGGCATGGTCGCCAGGCCGCGAACCGCGCGGCGGGTGGCGGCAAGCCTGGACACCGCCGCCTGGGCTGACACCGAACGGCTGATCAGGGAGGCACTGGCGGAAATCGTCGTCGGCCCGGCGGTGCCGGACCTGACCGGGGACGAGGCCGCCGAGCTTACGGCAGTGGTCCGCAGGCCCGAGGTGCAGGGGGCGTTGCAGGCGCTGCTCGCCGTCCGGCTGACCGACGCGCCGGAGCTGGACGCGGCGCGGGCGCGCGAGGCGGTCCGGCTGGCGCTGGCCACAGGGTCGGCCGCCCCCCGGTACGCGGGCCCGCTGAGCGAGTACTTCGACGAGAAGATCTCCGCGCTGGTCGCGACGCTGGAGGGGCGGGTCGGGCTCGCCGGGCTCGCCCAGGTGCGGGCCGAAGCGTACAACGCACGGATCGTCGCGCTACTCGGCGCGATCGAGCGGCAGGTGGCGGCGCTCGCCGATCCCGGCCGCGGCGCGCGGGCCGAGGCGCAGTTCCTCGAGAGGTACCGGCGGCAAGCGCATCGGCGGCACGGCTTCCTGACCCCGCCGGACTTCGACCGCCGTCGCCGGGTTCCCGTCGCCGACATCTACGTCCCCATCGCGATCAGCGAGGAAGACGATCCCGAACGGGGACGGCTGGCCTCCGAGATGGAACCGGGCTCGCTGACGATCTGGGACCTGGGCGGTCGGCTCGATCGGACGGTGCTGCTCGGCGATCCAGGCGGCGGCAAGACCTCCGCGGCGAACGTGCTCACCGACCGCTTCGCGGCCGACGCCAGTCCCAGGATCGCGTTCCTCATCACGGTGCGGGAGTACGCGGCGAGGACGCCGATCGAGTGGTCCGTCGCCGAGCATATCGAGCACAACCTCAAGACGCTGTACCAGTCCCCCGCCCCGGAGGGCCTGGTGGAGCGGCTGCTGCTCACCGGCCGGGCGCTAGTAATCTTCGACGGGCTCGACGAACTGCTCGACACCTCACGCCGCCGTGACGTCTCAGACCGGGTCGAGCAGTTCTGCTCGGCGTACCCGCTAACCCCGGTGCTGGTCACCTCTCGCGTAGTCGGCTATGACCAGGCGCGGCTCGACGACACGCAGTTCGCCTGCTATCGACTGGGCGGCTTCGGCAACGCCGAGGTGGCGCGGTACGCGGGTAAGTGGTTCGGTACGCAGGAGGGCCTCACGACTGCGGAGGCGAAGGCCAAAGCGGAGGCGTTCCTCGCGGAGAGCGCCCACGCGGAAGACCTGCGGGCCAACCCGCTGCTGCTTTCGCTCATGTGCATCCTGTACCGCGGCGCTGGTTCGCTGCCCGGCGACCGGGCGGGCGTCTACGCACGGTGCGCGGAGCTGATGCTGCGCAAGTGGGACGAGCAGCGCGACCTCTACCGCAAGCTCGGCTCGGACCACCTGGTCGAGCCGACCCTGCGGTACCTGGCCTGGTGGCTGTTCACCCGGGAGGACGGACAGACGGCGGCCACCGAACGGGAGCTCGTCGCCAAAGCGGCCGGGTTCCTCTACGAGCGCGGCTACGAAACGGTAGATCAGGCCAGGGCAGGTGCGCACGAGTTCGTTGAGTTCTGCCGTGGCCGGATGTGGGTGTTCAGTGACGCGGGAACCACCCCAGACGGCGAGATGCTGTACGGGTTCACCCACCGGACCTTCCTGGAGTACTTCGCGGCGTGGCACCTCGCGGTGACGTCCGAGTCACCGGAAGAGCTCACCCGCATCCTCGCGCCGCGCATCGCGGCAGACGAGTGGGGCACCGTCAGCGAGCTCGCTATCAAGATCAAGAGCGAGGCAAGAGACCGCGGCGCGGACCGCGTCTACGCGGCCCTGCTCGGTTCCACGCTCTTCGCTGTCCGCGCGGAACAGATGCTCATGTTCCTCGTCACGTGCCTGCCGGCCGTCCGGCCGTCGCCCGCGACGGTGCGGAGCCTGACCCGCGCCGCCCTTGACCATGCGCTGCGCAGCGCGCAGAACATCCAGCTGCGCCTTGGTCCGCTTGACTCCCTGCTCCCCCGCGCAGGCGGCTACCGGACCATGATCGCCGAGGAGGTGAGCAGCCGCATCGCCAGCCTCGTCAACTCAGGCGATGCGGACCTCCGGGCCGGCGGCCTGCGGCTCGTCGCTTCGCTGCCATTGCCGAGCTCCGAGCTTGACGCATCCTGGCGAAGCTGGGCGCGAGACCAATGTCAGCTTTACGCGGCCGAGATCGTTTCCGCCGCCGTAAACGACGCGGACCTCCGGGTGCTCGCGATCTATGCAGAGGTGCTCACCCCGCGGGAAGCCATCGCCCTGCCCGGTGGCCTCACCGTACTCGCGACAGTAGCCCCGATCATCACGGTAACCCGGAGGGGAACTGTGCACTCGGTCGTCCCCACCACCTCCTATGTCGCTGCCCTGGCGCGTGCGATACTGACAACCGCGGTCGGCGTGGAAGTAACCAGCGGGATCACCGCCATCGGGCACCACCTGGCCTGTCATCCGGAACTCCCCTGGGCCATCGGCCCGGCGCGGCGTAGCCCTGGTCTTACACAAGTGGTCTGGGACTTCATGGTTCAGCCGAGGGAACTTCCCGTTCTCTCACACGATGGCAACTTCGGGATGGCCGCCGTGCTCTGCCTCGCCGTTGAAATGGAGCAAATACTTTTCATTCCAACTCTGCCCGGGCGGAAGGACCTGGAGGAACCAGACCCTGGGAGCATGCGGCCGCTGGTCTGGTATATCGCCAGACGGCTGGGCGGCCACACCGCCGAGCTGCCCGATCTGCCGGTTCCAACGGAATTCGGGCAGCTACTTCGTGACTGGGCCGACGGGCGCATCGACTTCGTCGAGTTTCACGATCGGCAACGGGGCGAAATCTGGTGAAACACGCGCACGTGTTGCGTGATGCTGGGTTTGAGCCTGGCCTTACAGCATGGGGAGGTAGCGGTCTAGTTCGAACCGCGTGACCTGGCGGCGGTAGTCGGACCATTCCTCGCGCTTGTTGCGGAGGAAGAAGTCGAAGACGTGCTCGCCGAGTGCCTCGGCGACCAGTTCGCTCTGCTCCATGACGCGGATGGCCTCGTTGAGGTCGGCCGGGAGGGGCTTGATGCCCATGGCGCGGCGTTCGGCCGGGGTGAGGGCCCATACGTCGTCCTCGGCGCCCGGGGGAAGCTCATAGCCCTTTTCCACGCCCTTGAGCCCGGCCGCCAGCATGACGCTGAAGGCCAGGTAGGGGTTGCAGGCGGGGTCGAGCGAGCGGAACTCCAGCCTGGTGGAGTTGCCTTTCTGCGGCTTGTACATGGGGACGCGGATCAAGGCGGAGCGGTTGTTGTGGCCCCAGCAGACGTAGGCCGGCGCCTCGCCGCCGGCGCCGGCGGTGCGTTCCGCGCCGCCCCACAGGCGCTTGTAGGAGTTGACCCACTGGTTGCACACGGCGGTGATCTCGGGTGCGTGCCGCAGGAGGCCGGCGATGAACGCGCGGGCGGTCTTGGACAGCTGGTACTCGGCGCCCGCCTCGAAGAAGGCGTTCTGGTCGCCCTCGAACAGGGACATGTGCGTGTGCATGCCGGACCCGGGGTACTCGGTGAACGGCTTGGGCATGAAGGTGGCCCACACGCCCTGCTCGATCGCGACCTCCTTCATCACGAGGCGGAAGCTCATGATGTTGTCCGCGGTGGTTAGCGCGTCGGCGTAGCGCAGGTCGATCTCCTGCTGGCCCGGGGCGCTCTCGTGGTGGCTGTACTCGACGGAGATGCCCATCGCCTCGAGCATGGTGATGCTGGTGCGGCGGAAGTCGTGGGCGATGCTGTGCGGCGTGTGGTCGTAGTAGCCGCCGGAGTCGATCGGGAGGGGGACGGAGCCGACCTCGGGACGCTCGCGGAGCAGGAAGAACTCGATCTCCGGGTGCGTGTAGAAGGTGAAGCCCATCTCGCTGGCCTTGCTCAGGTTGCGCTTGAGCACCCAGCGGGGGTCGGCGTAGCTCGACGAGCCGTCCGGCATGAGGATGTCGCAGAACATGCGGGCCACGCCCGGGTACTCGCCGCGCCACGGCAGGAGCTGGAACGTCGCCGGGTCGGGGCGGGCGATCATGTCGCTCTCGTGGACCCGGGCGAAGCCCTCGATCGCCGAGCCGTCGATGCCGATGCCGTCCGCGAACGCGCCCTCGAGCTCGGCGGGGGCGACCGCGACGGACTTGAGTGAGCCGAGCACGTCGGTGAACCAGAGCCGGACGAAACGAATGTCCCGCTCTTCCAGCGTGCGCAGCACGAATTCTTCCTGCCTGTCCACGGCTATCACCTTAAACGGTTCTCGCAGTTAACGCGTGGCCGGGCACCCGCAGCGGTGGACCCGGGGGGCGCCCGTGCCGTCACGGTACCAGCGGTGCCGCCCGGCCGGCGTTTCGCCGCGGTTACTTTCCGATGAGCTGACTGCGCGTACTGAACGAGACGGGCGGCCCGACTCTGACTGCCTGGCCGGGGCTACCTGGCCGCGCTACCGGCTGACGGGCGGGGGCCGGCCGACGGGCGGACGCCGGGCCAGGCGGCCGGGGCGCGGACGAGCAGCAGCGCCGCGTCGTCGTCCGGCGGGGCGCCAACGTACCTGAGCAGGTCGTCGCGGACGAGATCGAGCAGGGTCGGCGCCGCGCTCCCAGCGCGCAGCTTGCCGGTCCGCATGAGCCTGGGCTGTGCCTGCGACACGATCGCCCTGACCCGCTCGTCGAGCGGGTAGAACTCCCGGCTCGCGTCGCGCGCCTCGGTGACACCGTCGGTGTAGAGCAGCAGCTGGTCGTTGGGCTTGAAGGTGTAAACCTGCTTCGCGCCCGCGTCGCTGCCGAGGGTGAGCAGGCCGAGCGGCGGCGCGGGGGCGGGCACCTCGAGCACGGTGACGCTGCCGTCGCCCGGGGAGATGAGGATGGGCGGCGGGTGGCCGCAGTTCAGGATCGTCAGCTTGCCCCGGTCCGGGTCGATCTCCGCGAGCAGCGCGGTCACGAACTCCTCGTACTGGCCCCAGCGGCGCGACAAGCCGGCGTCGAGGCGGTGGGCGACCTCGTTGAGCGTGCCCACGCCGTGCGCCACCTCGCGGAACCGTCCGATGATGTCCGCCGCCACCTCGACCGCGCCGAGCCCCTTGCCGCGCACGTCGCCGATGATCAGCCGGATGCCGTGGCCCTCCGTGTGCGTGACCTCGTACAGGTCGCCGCCCACCCGGGCCTCCGCGGCGGCGGCCAGGTAGACGACGCCGAGCTTGAGCGGGCCGAGCTGCTCAGGCAGGGGGCGCAGCACGGCCCGCTGTGCGGCCTCGGCGACCGAGGTCATGTTGGCGATCTGCAGCTCTTGCGCGTCCGAGTCGACGGTCCCGGTGCGGTCGCCGATCTTCTGGCCGGCCACGCCGAGCGCCGTGGTGACCACCGCCGCCCCGGCGGCGGCCAGGGCGAGCTGATGCGGGCCGGTCGTGATGGTGATGCCGCCGGCCAGGATGACGTCGATAACGACCGCGGCGGCCACCGCGGCGGCGCCGTAGGCGAGCGGGCGCAGCACCGTGCTCGCGCCGATGGCGGCCAGCGCGGGCAGCGCGGCGAGCAGCGGGGCAAGCTCAAGCGGCCTCGGCCACGCGTGCGTGAGGCAGACAGCCGCGATGACGGCCGCGGCGACCACCACGGTCAGCTCAAGCCAGCGCGCCTGCCACCAGACGGCACGGTTTGGCGGCAGCGCCGCCGGGAGCTGGTCGCGGGCAGCGCCGCGGAGCTGCATCCGCATACCCCCTACATACCGCACAGGTGGCCCTCAAGACGATATGCCGACCGATCTCGATACCGTAGCGGTTAGGCGGTTACCCGGGCCGGTGGCGCGGTGACCCGCCTGCCGGGCCAGGCGGCCGGGGCGCGGACGAGGAGCAGGGCCGCGTCGTCGTCGAGCGGGGCGCCGACGTGCTTGAGGACGTCGGCGCGGACCAGGTCGAGCAGGCCCCGGGGGGCGGTGCCGTCCGCGGGGACGAGCGCCGGGGCACCCGCGGCGGCAGTGGCGGCGGCGGTGAGGGCGCTGACCCGCTCGGGCAGCGGGTAGAACACGCGCTTGGCGTCGCGCGCCTCCGTGATGCCGTCGGTGTAAAGGAGCAGCTGGTCATCCGGTTGCAGGGTGCAAGAGACCTGCGCGCGGGAGCAGTCGCCGAGTGAGAGCAGGCCGAGCGGCGGCGCCGGCGAGGGCACCTCGATGGTGGTCACGAGGGCGGCCGCGGCGGCGGCGGCGTGCGCCGCCGGGATGAGCAGCGGCGCCGGGTGACCGCAGTTGAAGATCGAGGTGCGGCCCGACTCCGGGTCGATCTCGATGAGCAGCGCGGTGACGAACTCCTCGTGCCTGCTCATGCTCCGGCCGAGCCCGGTGTCCAGCCGGTCCGCGAGCTCGGCGAGCGTGCACGCGTCGTGCGCCAGCTCGCGGAACATGCCGAGCACGTCGGCGGCGAGCTCGACCGCGCCGAGGCCCTTGCCTTGAACGTCACCCATGATCACCCGGATGCCGTGGTCCGCGGTGCGGGTGACCTCGTACAGGTCGCCGCCCACCTTCGCCTCCGCGGCGGCGGCGAGGTACACCACGTCGAGCCCGAGCGGGCCAAGGCGCGCGGGCGGCGGGCGCAGCAGGGCGCGCTGCGCCGCCTCCGCCACCGACGTGACGTCGGCGATCCGCTGTTGCTGCCGCACGCTGATGGCCGTGCCCACGGTGGCGACGGCCGTGATAGCGGCGACGGTGACCAGCGTGGTCACCGGCAGCCATCTGGCGAACTCGGTCGGCTTGAGCGCGACGACGAACGCGGCGAGGAGGCTGATCCCGCCGTAGGCCAGCGGCCGGCGCACCGAGGACGCGCCGATCCCCGCGAGCGCGGGGGGGACGGCGAGCAGCGGGTCGAGCATCGGCGGCTGGTCGTACGCGCGGTCCAGGCAGCTGATCAGCGCCACCGTGAGCAGCACGAGCGCGCTGAACTCGAGCCAGCGGGACCGCCAGGCAACGGGCCTGGCCAGGGCGCGGGTTGCCGCAGGCATGCCGAAGAGGTGTTGCCGCATACATCACCCCGATTAGATGTCTACTGAAAGTGACGATATATCGCGCCGATTAGTTCCCGCTGCGTTTTCCATGGACCGGTTAACTGTGTTTACCGTGATTGCGGCTGTACTGGCGCGAAGGGCTGATCGGGGCGGACCTAAGCTTGGGGTGTGGCTAAGGTAAGGATCGCGCTGGCGCAGGTGAACGCGACCGTCGGGGACCTGGCGGGAAACGCCGACATCATGGTGGAGTGGACGCGGCGGGCCGCGGTGCGCGGCGCGCGGGTGGTGGTCTTCCCGGAAATGGCGCTGACCGGGTACCCAGTGGAGGACCTCGCGCTGCGGGCTTCGTTCGTCGAGGCGTCGATCGCGGCGCTGCGGGACGTGGCCGAGCGGCTGAACGTCGAAGGTCTCGGCGGGGTGGCGGTCGTCGCCGGGTACCTGGACCGGCGGGCCGGCCTGGAGCCGCGGACCGGGCTGCCCGCCGGGGCGCCGCTCGACGCGGCGGCGGTGCTGCACGGCGGACGGGTGGTGGTCACCTCGGCCAAGCACCACCTGCCGAACTACGGGGTCTTCGACGAGTTCAGGTACTTCGTGCCTGGCAACACGCTGCCGGTGTTCCGCGTGCCGGTGCCGGAGACCGGCGAGGCGGTCGATGTCGCGGTCGCGATCTGTGAGGACCTGTGGCAGGACGGCGGCCCGGTGGCGGTGACGCGGCACGCGGGGGCCGCGCTGCTCGTGGTGCCGAACGCGTCACCGTACGAGCGCGGCAAGGACGACGTGCGGCTCGACCTGGTGCAGCGGCGGGCACGGGAGGCCGGGGCGGCGCTCGCCTACTGCAACCTGGTCGGCGGGCAGGACGAGCTGGTCTTCGACGGCGACTCGATCCTCGTGTCGGCGGCCGGCGAGCCCCTCGCGCGCGGTCCGCAGTTCGAGGAGGCGCTGATCGTCGCCGACCTGGACCTGCCCGCGGCGGGCACCGCCGGACCTCCATCCACGTCGACCGGGCCGGGCGAGGCGGTGGACGCAGGCGACGGCACGCTGATCACGATCGAGCGGGTGACGCTGCCTGACATCCCGCTCCCGGCGGGCGGAGACGGGCTCGCGGGCGGGGACGGCGAGCCTGCGACGTTCTGGCCGCGGCTCGATGACCTCGCCGAGGTGTACGCCGCGCTGTTGCTCGGCACGGCTGACTACGTGCGGAAGAACGGGTTCAGGTCCGTGCTGCTCGCGCTGTCTGGCGGCATCGACTCGGCGCTCGTCGCGACGATCGCGGCGGACGCGATCGGGCCCGAGAACGTGTCGGTGATCCTGATGCCGAGCAAGTGGTCCTCCGACCACTCGGTGAGCGACGCCGAGGACCTGGTCGAGCGGCAGGGAATCAACGCGCGGACGGTTCCGATCCAGCCGATCGTTGACGCGTTCCGCGACGGGCTCGGTGACTTCCCGGTGTCCGGGCTGCCCGCGGAGAACCTGCAGTCCCGGGTGCGCGGCGTGATCAACATGGCGGTGTCCAACGACGAGGGGCACCTGGTGCTCACCACCGGCAACAAGAGCGAGATCGCCGTCGGCTACTCGACCCTGTACGGCGACTCGGCCGGCGGGTTCGCGCCGATCAAGGACGTGCCGAAGACGCTGGTCTGGGCGCTGTCCCGGTGGCGGAACGCGGAGGCGGAGCGGCAGGGCCGCACTCCGCCGATCCCGTCGAACTCAATCGACAAGCCGCCGTCCGCGGAGCTCGCCCCCGGGCAGGTGGACACCGACTCGCTGCCGGACTACCCGGTACTCGACCTGCTGCTTGACGACTACGTGGAGAAGGACATGGGATCGGCCGAGCTGATCGGGGCGGGCCACGACCCGGCCCTGGTCGCGCGGGTGATCCGGCTCGTCGACCTGGCCGAGTACAAGCGGCGGCAGTACCCGCCGGGCCCGAAGATCAGCCAGAAGAACTTCGGCCGCGACCGGCGCCTGCCGATCACCAGCCGCTGGCGGGAGGCGCTGCCCCGGTAGCCGAGCAATCCCCGGGGGTCGTCCCCCGGGGGACAACAGCTTCACCCGGTTGGGGTGGTGCGGGCCGCGGCCGCGGCGTCATTTCATGGGCTCATGGAGGAAGGCCAGCGGTCCGGCTCGGTCGGCCGGTACGGCGTCCTGCTGGTCACCCTGATCGCCGCGTACCTGGTCTCCGCGGTGACCTACACCCGGTGGACCGGGCCGGTCCACGTGGCCTTCGTCGCCGCCATCGGCCTGCTCGCCATGCGCAATACCCGGCTGCGGCTCCGGGCCCGCCGACTCGCCGCCGTCGGCGTCGTGGTGACCGCGATCGTGGCCGGTTTCTGCCTGAACTCAGGCAACACGGCCGCCCAGGGGGCCGGCGACCTCTGGGGCGCCCTGGTGCTGCTGCTGACCGTGCTGGTCATCGTCGGCCGCGTGCTGCGCATGAGCCAGGTCACGGCGGAGAGCATTTACGGGGCGCTCAGCGCGTACATGCTGATCGGGCTGATGTACACCGAGGTCTTCGCCACGCTCAACGTGTTCGTAGCGGGGGCGTTCTTCGCGCACGGCCAGCCGGCGAACAGCCAGACGCTGCAGTACTTCAGCTTCACCACGCTGACCACCCTGGGCTACGGCGACTTCACCGCGGCAGGCAGCCTCGGCCGCGCGGTGGCGGTGCTCGAGGCGATCACCGGGCAGGTCTTCCTCGCCACGCTGGTCGCGCGGCTGGTCAGCGCCTACGGGACGGAGATCCGCCGTCCGCCGCCGCCCGGCGAGCGACAAGACCAGGTGACGGGCCCGGGTGACGCGGGCGAGCGGTGACGCGGGCGGCCAGTGACGCGGCGCGGGCCGGCCGGCGACGCGGGCGGCGCGCGGGCCGCTCAGCGCACGGAGATGCCGCGCAGCAGCTCGTCGACGGCCCGGTCGACGAAGCCGGGGGCGGCCGGGGCCGGGTCGTGCTTGCCGCGGGCCATCACCGCGCCGGTGAGCAGCAGCATGGCGATATCGACGTCGGTGTCCGCGCGCAGTTCGCCGTCCTCGATGCCGCGGCGCAGCACGGCGCGGATGAGCTCGCGCCGCGGCTCGATCACGCGCTCCTTGTACCGGGCGACGAGGCGCGGGAAGCGCTCGCCCGCGCCGTGCAGCAGCGCGTACTGCTGTGCGTAGCGGGGGTCCTCCGCGTCTTCCGCGACGACGGTGAGCATGCGGATCAGGTCCTCGCGGGCCGACTCGCCGCGCGGCGCCGGCAGCGGGCGGCGCATCGCGGCGAACGCGGCGATCAGGAGGTCTTCCTTGCCCGGCCAGCGCCGGTACAGGGTCGCCTTGCCGACGCCGGCCCTGGCGGCCACGTCCTCGCAGCGCACGCCGTCGATGCCGCACTCGCCGATCGCCTCGATCGTGGCGTCGATGATGGCCTGCTCGGCCCGCTCGCTGCGCGGCCGGCCGGGCCGCCGGGCGGCCTCGTGGGCCTGGCCGTCGTGGGCTCTCCCGTCGTGGGCGCCGGTGTCATGGGCGTCCGCGTCCGCGCCACGGCCGTCGCTCGGGCCGTCGGCCGTGGCCACGTCGCAGTCCCAGCCGCCGGGACCCCGGCCGACGCCGGCGCCAGCTGAGGGGCCGGCGCCCGAGGCGGGCGACGGGGCCACGCGGACGTTCGGCGCCTGCTCCGGCGGGACGTCGGTGGCCGGGTGCCCGGCGAGCGCCTCGGCGGTCACGTCAGCGATGACGCGGCCATCATGAGTACGCATTGCGGGGACCCTCCTTCATTCCTTATCAGTGCCTGTGGACCAGTGTCCCTGGCTCATTGTCTCTTACCTGGACGGCGCGCCCGGTCCGGCGGCCGCCGGGCCGGGCGCGACGGTCACCGCTCCGACAGCTCGGGCCGCTCTTGCAGGCTGACCGCGAGGTCACGCTCGGCCGCCGCCACCTCCGCGGTGACGAGCTCCTCGATTTCCTCGATGGTAGGCCGCTTGCGGCCCGGCATCCAGCGCAGCACCGCGAGGCCGCCGACGACCGCGAGGGCCGCCGCCACGCCGGTGGTGACCCGCATCGCGTCCACGAAGGCGGAGTCCGCCGGGGCCAGCAGGAACTGGCCCGCGTGGCCGAGCTGGGCGGCGATCGCCTGGGTGGCGGTGATGGACGAGCCCGCCGCGTTCCGCAGGCCCGCGGGGAGCGCGGACAGCGTGGGGTTGAGCGAGTTGCGGTACTCGGAGGAGAGGATCGAGCCGAGGACCGCGACACTGAGCGCCACCGCGACCTGGCGCGCGGTGTTGGTCAGCGCGGAGCCGGCGCCGGCCCGCTCGCGTGGCAGCGCCTCCATGACGCTGAAGGTCGCGGCGGGCACAGCCAGGCCGAGCCCGGCGCCCTGGACGATGAACAGCACCGCGACGACCCAGACCGGCGTGGTCGCGGTCAGCAGCACCCAGCCGCCGATGGCGACCGCGTTAGCGAGCATGCCCGTCACCATGACGGTGCGGATGCCGAACCGGCGGACGAGCACGGTGCTGCGCGGGGCCATCAGGAACTGGCCGACCGCGAACGGCACGGCGAGCGCGCCGGTCTCAAGCGGGCTGTAGCCGCGGACGTTCTGCAGGTAGAAGCTGGAGAAGAAGTAGACGCCGCCCATGCCGAAGAACAACAGCGCGATCGAGCCGACGGAGGCCGACAGGGTGCGGTTCTTGAACAGCCGGACGTCGAGGCTCGGGTGCTCGATGCGGGACTCGTACCAGCCGAACAGGGCGAGCACCGCGAGGCCGCCGAACAGCGGGCCAAGGACGCCGAGGCTGCCCCACGACGCCCCGTCGCCGCCCTGCACGATGCCGTACACGAGCAGCACCAGGCCGACGATGGAACCGAGCACGCCGATGTAGTCGACCTTGCCGGGAGCGGGATTGCGGGACTCGGGCACCAGGAAGAGGGCGGCGATCACGCCGGCCACCGTCACCGGGACGTTGATCAGGAAGACCGAGCCCCACCAGAAGTGGGTGAGCAGCAGGCCGCCGAGCACCGGGCCGATGGCCACGCCGATGCCGACCGCGGAGGTCCAGATGCCGATGGCACGGGACCGTTCGCCGGGCTCGAAGACGTTGGCGATGATGGACAGCGTCTGCGGCATGACGGCCGCGCCGCCCAGGCCCATCAGCGCCCGGGCCGCGATGAGCTGGTCGGGCGAGTGCGCGTAGGCGGAGAACAGCGAGCCGATGCCGAACAGCAGGAGGCCGGCCATCAGCACGCGCTTGCGGCCGATCCAGTCGCCGACGACGCCGAACGTGAACAGCAGGCCGGCGAACACGAGGGTGTAGGAGTTGATCGCCCACTCAAGCTCGGACTGGCTGGCGCCGAGGCCGGTCACCGGGCTCGCGATGGTCTTGAGCGCGACGTTGAGTACGGTGTTGTCGATGACGATGGCTAGCAGGCCAACGACGAGGACGCCGAGGATGACCCATCGCCTGCGCTGAATCGTCTGAGTATCCATGAGCCCCTTCAAGGACTTGGAAGCGTGACACGCGGCCGGAACAGGCACCGTCCCGAGGAGGCACCCGGGCCGCACTATCGATACGGAACGCGACCGTATCGGAATCTATTCCGCTCGCGCGACCGATTTTTCCCGGTATGGGAAGGGGCCTCCCGGTTACCGGTGACGGCGCCGGTAACAAGGTCACGTCGGCCTGGCGCAGCGTGCCGGTGGACGGGTCGACCAGCAGGGACAGGGCCACCGTCGCGTGCTGGCCGACCAGCTCGACGGTGGCCAAGGACGTGCCGTCGCCCGCCTGGTACGCGCCCTGGGTCACCTGGCCCGCCCAGGCGGCGGCCATCCGCAGCCGCCGGGCGGTAAGCCCCGCGTCGGCCTCCGGGGATACCGGCAGCGCGGCGGGCCAGTCCGCGGCGCCGCTGTTCAGCCAGCCGGTCACCGCGTCCAGGGCCTGGGCCAGGACCGAGCCGTTGGCCGGCGGGACGGCGAACGTGAGGGACTGCACGCGCGGCGGTTGCTGCGGGCTGAGCTGGATGGCGACCGCGACCGTGCCGTGCTCGCCGGACAGCCACCAGCGGCGGTGCGCCGGGGTGTCGGACTCGGCCGGGCGGCTCTCGTCGACGGTGAACGCGCCGATCCGCGACTTGAGCAGCGCGAGGTCGGCGCGGCGCTCAGTGAAGGGCCGGTCGAGGGCCACGTTCGGCGAGAACAGCGCGCCCGCCACCGCGTCGTCCCAGTGGGCGAGCAGCCCGCTCACCAGCGCCGTCGCCGCCAGGGTGGCCGGCCAGGGGCCGCCGGCCGGGGCAGGAGAGGCAGCCGGGGCAGCCGAGGCGGCCGGGTCGTCAGGACCGGGCGCGGGGGCGAGCGCCACGTGGTGGGCCGCCGGCTTGCGCAGCAGCGACCGCAGGACCAGGTCAGCCAGGCCGGACATGGGCGCGTAGGTGCCGTTGCCGAGCGCGATGACGGCGAGGCCGGTCGCCGGGTGCCAGCGCATGTTCGACCCGAAGCCCGGGTAGCCGCCGCTGTGGCTCACGATCCGGCCGAGCGCCAGGTCCTCGTCAACGAACAGCCCGAAGCCGTAGTACGCGGGCGCGGCCGGCGGCCCGCCCGGTATCCGGTCCGGCGCGCGCCAGCCGGTCACCGCCTGCGGGAGCTGCATCTCCCGCCTGGAGGCAGCGGCGAGGGGATGATGCCCGGCACCCGCGGCAACGCTACCAAGCACAGTCCCGTCCGGCGGGAACGCGGCGGCGAACCCGCCCGTCCAGGTCGCGAGGTCGGCGACGCAGGAGAACACCCCGCCCATCGGCGCGAACGCGCCGTAGGGGTCGAACGGCAGATCCTGCCAGCCGTCAGGACCGTGCCGGTAGCCGACGGCGACTTCGCGGAACGGGAACTCGCCGTCGGCGAATCCGGTCCGCGTCATGCCGAGCGGCTCGAGCAGCCGGGTCCGCACGAACGAGTCGTACGGCACGCCGGACGCCGCGGTCACGATCAGGCCGAGGATCGCGTAGCCGAGGTTGGAGTACTCGAACCGGGTGCCCGGCGCCCAGTTGAACGTGACCCCGCCCGCCAGCAGCGCGCGGAAGTCATCGAGCGGCAGTCCCTGTTGCCGGTCGCCCCACGGGTCATCGGTCGGGAAGCCGGCCGTCATGGTGAGCAGCTGCCTGATCGTCAGCGGCCGGGCGTCCGCCGCCCCGTTGACCCAGCCGGCCAGCTCGGGCACGTAACCCGCGGCGGGGTCGTCGAGCCCGAGCGCGCCCGCGTCGCGCAGCAGCAGGATGGCGGACGCGGTGAACGACTTCGACATCGACGCGATGCGGAAGACGGTCTGCTCATCCGGCGCGGTCCCAAGGAGTGTCACCCCGCCGAAGCCCGCCGCGTGCAGGAGCTCACCGTCGCGAACGATCCCGTAGCTGATCCCGGGCGCCACGCCGCGGCGGAAGTAGCTACGCACGATCTCGTCGGCGGCTTCGAAGCTGGTCGGTCCTACTCCGTCGGTGGAAGCGGAATCACTCGGCACCCGGCTATCCTCCCACGTCGCTTGCGTGCGATGATCGAGGTGTCCGGGTACGCCAGCAAGGGCGCCTCGAGACTTTGGAGGTTTTTACCATGTCATCTGTGACCATGCCATCGGCCGGCCAGTCCGAGCCCCTCTACGGCGGCAAGAAGCCGGGCCGCGTCACCGTCAGGGACATCGCCGCGGCGAAGGCGCGCGGCGAAAAGTGGCCCATGCTCACCACGTACGATGCGCTCACCGCGGGCATCTTCGACGAGGCCGGGATCCCGGTGCTGCTCGTCGGCGACTCGGCGGGCAACGTGGTCTTCGGCTACGACACGACGATCCCGGTGACCGTCGATGACCTGATCCCGCTCACCGCCGCCGTCGTCCGCGGGACGAAGCGGGCGATGGTGATCGGCGACCTCCCGTTCGGCTCCTACCAGGCGTCGCCGACCGAGGCACTGCACAACGCCGTCCGGTTCATGAAGGAGGCGGGCGCGCACGCGGTCAAGCTCGAGGGCGGCATGCGGGTGGCGCACCAGGTCGAGGAGCTCACCGCGGCGGGCATCCCGGTCATGGGCCACCTGGGCCTCACCCCGCAGTCGGTGCACGCGTTCGGCGGGTTCCGGGTGCAGGGCCGCGGCGAGGAGGGACAGCGGCTGCTGCACGACGCGAAGGCGCTTGAGGCGGCCGGCGCGTTCGCCGTCGTGCTCGAGGGCATCCCGGCCCCGCTCGCCGCGAAGATCACCGCGTCGCTGCGCGTGCCGACCATCGGCATCGGCGCCGGCCCGGACTGCGACGCGCAGGTGCTCGTCTGGCAGGACATGGCCGGCCTGTCGCCCCGCTCGCCCAAGTTCGCCAAGCGCTACGCCGACCTGGCGGGGATCCTGCGCGCCGCCGCGGCCGAGTTCGCCGCGGAGGTGGCCGGCGGGTCCTTCCCGTCGGAGGAGTACTCCTACAAGTAGCGGCCTGCGGGGCGGGGGGCCAGCCAGGCCGCGGCACGAGTGCGGTGGCGGGCCGAGTGCGATTTAATGCATCTGGCTTCTCGGTTAGGACAAAGCGGATCGGGGGCGGGCATGGACAGGTCCGGGGCCTCAGGTCCGAGCCCCTCTGACGGAACCGGCTCGGGCAGCAACACACCACCAGGGTCGCCTGCGCAGGGCTGGCCGCGCGATCAGGCGCGGCCCGCGACGCCTGAGCAGGGCGCGCCGCCTGGGCTGGGGTTTTCGCCCCCGACCCGGGCCGACCTGGCAGGCGGCGACCTGCGGCTGACCCTTTCGCTGGACGGGAAGGACCTGACCGTCGCTCCGGGTCAGTCGGTGCGCGTCGGGCGTTCTCCGGACAATGACCTGGTCACGAACGCGCCGACGGTGTCGCGGCAGCACGCGGTGCTGAGCTGGGGCGCCGAGGGGTGGGAGTTCGCCAACACCGGGTCGGCCCCGACTTTCCACAACGGGCGGCAGGTCACCCGGGTGGTCGTGGACCGCCCGTTCGACCTGGTGCTCGGCTCCACAGACGGGCCGGTGCTGCGCGTAGCGCCGTCAGTGCCGGCCGTGGCGCAGGCGCCCGCCGGGGGGCGCGGGCCGGCCGGCTACCCGGCTGGCGGCGGTGGCTACGGCACGGACGGCTATCAGCCGGCCGCCGCGGCCGCCATGCCCGCCGGCTACCCGCCTCCGGTGGGGCCCGCCGGGCCCGCCGGCTACCAGCCGGGCGCGGGCTACCAGCCGGGCGCGGGATACCAGCCGGGCGGTTACCCGCCTGCCGCAGGGGCGGGCTGGGATGCCGGGCCGTCGCCCTGGCCGCCGTCCGCCGCCGCGGGCGCCCTCGGCGGCGAGAGCGGGCTGGCGACGGCGCTGCGGATCCTGTTCCCGATCCAGAGCTGGCTGCACGACCCGGGCTGGCGCCAGGGGCTGCGGCTGCTCGTCATCGCTTACGCGCTGCTCCCGCTGATCTTCCTCGCGCTGCTCAGCTCGTCGAGCGACCTGTCCGCGCCGGGCTGGGCGTACAGCCTGTACGTCGCGCCGCTGTGGGCCATGGGCTTCTGGATGCTGATCCGTCCTGGCCACGTCGGGAAGCGCGAGATCTGGGCCGGAGCCGGCATCGTCGTGTGGACGCTTGTCTGGATCAACGTGGTGACCATCCACGTCAACGCCGCGCTGCACATCAGCGGCTCCATCAAGCTGCTGCCGGCCCTGGTGATCGGGGTCAACGAGGAACTCACCAAGGCCCTGCCCGTGCTGCTCGCCGGCTTGTTCTTGCTCTATAACCGGAAGGTCAAGCTCGACGTCCGGATGTGGATGTTCCTCGGCACGGTCGCCGGGCTTACCTTCGGCATCGCCGAGCAGGCCTTCTATACCTCGACCGATATCGTCGGCATCCACGAGGCGCAGTCCAACAACGAGGCCGTGACCGGCGCGCTCGCCTTCGCCGAGCGCATCTTCGTCGACGGGTTCCAGCATGCGGTCTGGGCGGGAATCGCGGGCTTCTTCATCGGGATGGCGTTGAACTACGGGCGCCGCCGCGTACAGCTCATCATCCTCGGCGTCGCGGTCCCGGCCGTGCTGCACGCGCTCAACGACTTCCTCGCCTCTTCCTCGGTCTGGCTGGTCATCCTCATCCAGGCCGCGTCGCTGCTGCTGTTCCTCGGCTACACGCTGTCCGCGGCGTCGATCGAGCAGCGGGTCAGGGAGACGCCGTTGTTCCGCGGCCAATCGATGATGATGGAGGCCATCGTGGACCCGGACCGGCCGCTGGCCTCCCGGCGGGCGGGTTCGCCTGCGCCCGGGTCAGAATCGCCCGGGTCTGGTTCGCCTGGATCAGGGGGCTAGTGCACCTGCCCATAAGTTCGTCGGGGTTGTCCCGGCGTGCTTGCGGGCTCCTCGCGCTGGTGCGAGCGACTCCCCGAGTCGCCGCCGTTGCCGGGCGGCGGTGTGCGGGGCGGGCCGGTGCCGGCCAGGTGCCTGCGGGGTGCGGGCCGTGATGAGGGCCTGCGCCGCGGGTCACGCCGCGCCGGGTGCACACCAGGAAGGTGGGCTCCGGCGCGACGGTGCGTGATCCCCGCCCCGGCTGGGATGGCGGGGATGGTGCCGCCGCCCGGTCCGCGGGCGGCGATGCTGGCGGCCGCGACCAGGTCGCGGTGCCCTGCCTGCCCGCAGTGCGGGCAGGTGAAGTTCCGCCCGGCGGGCTTGGGTACCCGCCGGGCGCAGTTGGGGCAGGTGGAGGAGGTGCCCCGCTCGTCGGCCAGGTGCACGGTGATCCCGGCGGCCTCGGCCTTGTCGGCCAGGACCCGGATCAGGTGCCCGACCCGCCAGTCCCGGGTCCGCTGATTATGCCGCCGCCCTGCCTTCAGGTCGAGCACGCCGCGCGGGTCCCCGACCACCAGGGTCCCGACCCGGTTGCCCACGGCCCAGGAGATGACCTGTTTTGCGGCCTCGTGCTGGGCCTGCCGAACCCGCCGGGCGTGCCGAGTCGAGGCTTTCTTCTCGCTCCGGCGGTGCTGACGCCAGCGGCGGGAGCCGCGCTGCCCGGGCTTGGGGGCGCGGGCGGCGGCGCGGGTGCGGCGCTTGCGGTCGCGCAGGTGCTGCCGGCATTCGGCGCGGACGGCCCGCCCGGACACCAGCAGCCCCTGCCCGTCCGGCCCGGCGGCGGCGTAGGGGTGGATGATGCCCAGGTCGACCCCGGCGGTCCTGCCCGTGTCCGGCCCTTGTCCCCTGGGGTATCGCGCGACGGGCACCTCGGCGGTCACGTCCGCGTACAGTCGCCCGGCGTCATAGCCCAGCGTGACCGACCGGACCTGGCTGGGCGAGTAAGGGATGTCCCGGTCCAGGCGAACCTCCAGCGGGAGGCAGCCGCGCGCCACCGGGACCCGCAGTCGCCGCCCGTCCAGCGTGAACTTGCCCGCGTACCAGCGCACCGGCAGCAGGGGGCGCTTCCGGCGCGGGTAGCGGGCACTGGTGTCACCCTTCTTGCGGCGCTTGGCGGTGGCGAACCACGCGTCGCTGTAGCGGCGCAGCACCGACCGGGCGCCCGCGCTGTCCAGTTCCCCGAACGTGCCCGGCCCGGATTTCGCCAGTTCCCGGCACAGCTCGGCGTACCCGGCCAGCGGCGCGTCCTGCCGGAGCCGCCGCCACGCGCCCAGTTCCAGCACGCAGCACCACACGTCGCCGGCCGACCGCAGCAGCCCGAATACCCGCTCCCGCTGACCGCGGGTCACCCGCAGCCCGCACCGCGCGGTCCGGTACACCACCCGCGGCGCGCTGGGCTCACGCTTTCGAAGCATAACCTCATAATGCCGGAGCACACCGACAAAGCAGCGAACGGTCTGCCGACGACCAGCGACAGCCCTCCAGCGGCGCCGATTCCGCGCCAGTGCCGTCCACGGTGGGCCGGTGGCTGAACTTACGGTTCAGACCGCTAGCTCGCGGAGCCTGGGCAGGACCTCCTTGCCGATGAGCTCGATGGCGGCGAGCGGCTCGGGCGACATCACCTGGATGGAGACGATGTCCGCGCCGACGTCGGTGACCAGCGGGTGGTAGGCGTTGACCAGGCCTTCCGCGTCGGGCACGACCGTGTAGCTGGCCAGCACGTCGGCCGGGTCCATCTCATCGGCCCGCATCCGCAGCTCCTGCGGGTCGGTGGCCTCGAGACGGCCGGGTGCGCGCAGGCCGCGCATGGAGCTCAGCGCCTGCCAGGCCTCGTCCTGGCTGCCGGCCAGGACGGTCCACCGGGTGGCGAGGACGAGGTGCTCCTTGCCCGCCTCGGTCGCAGCCTTGCGGTAGGGGTCGATGACCTTGGCCACCGTGTCGGCCGGGTCTTTCACGCTCGTGATCAGGCCGTCGGCGTAGGTGCCCGCGAACGCGGCGGACTTGGGGCCGCCGGCGGCCATCAGGATCGGCAGGCGGCCCTTGGGCGGCGAGTAGAGCTTGGCGGTCTCCGTCGTGTAGTAATCGCCGTGGAAGGTCACCTTCTCGCCGGCGAGCATGCGGTGCATGATCTCCAGGCCTTCCTGCATCCGGGCCTGGCGCTCGGCGTAGCCGGGGAACGGGAAGCCGAGCGACCGCTCGTTGAGCGCCTCGCCGGTGCCGACGCCGAGCATGAGCCGGCCGCCCGACAGCCGGTCCGTGGTCGCGGCCATCTGCGCGACGAGCCCCGGGTGGTAGTGGAACAGCGGGCAGGTCACCGAGGTGCCGAGCAGCACGTTGCGCGTTTGGACCGCGACGGCGCCGAGCCAGGACCAGACGAAGCCCGCCGCGGAGGTGTCGTCGACCCAGGGGTGGAAGTGGTCGCTGCCGAGCACGGCGTCGAACCCAGCTTCCTCCGCCGCCACGGCCTGCTTGACCAGGTCTTCGGGCTGGTAAGACTCGTGGCTGCACAGCCAGGCGAACTTCATTTACGCCTCCATCGTCGCGTCCGTCATTCCCGATCCTCTCACCCCCCGCACGGGCACGGTGCAGGCGGCTAGCGCGAAAGGCGGCGGCCTGGGCCGTCGATGTCCGGTTAGCGGGCGAACAGCTGGGAGAGGCCGGCGAAGGCCTTGAACTCGAGGACGCGCGCGGCGAGTCACGTCAGCGCCACGCGCGCACCGGGCCGGGTACCACGGCCACGGCCAGTGCACCGCAATCATCCGCCCGCTCACCCTTGCCGAAAGTAGCGATAGAGCAATTACGTTGACAAAACCGTACAGTCGTGAAACTTAAGGCGAGCTCCGAGAAGTGGATTTATTCGCATTGTAGTTAACTTGTTGTCTTCAATTTGGCATTACCTGGGGTTAGTGCTAGCGTCCTGCATGCCGGGTCATGCAGCTCCCTTTCATTCTGATGTTTCCCGGCAGACTAGACCTTTTAGGGCGAAGGCAGGTGAAAGGCGTTCACCGGCCCATTAACTTTTCCTGCGATTAGTGCATTTCGCCCTGCCTGATGAGTTAGCAAGCGGGCCCATGGCACGAAATCAATGGGGAGGATAGTAAATGCACCTGAAAAGGAAAACCGTGTGTTTCGCGGGCACGGGCGCGCTGGTGGCCGCGCTTGGCGGCCTCGCCAGCCTGAGCGCGGAGGGGGCGGTGGCCGCCGCGGGAGCCGCGCCCGCAGTTGCCTCGCCCGCAGTTGCCGCACCCGCGGTTGCCTCGCCCGTAGTGGCCGCGTTCGCGGGGCAGCGGGCAGCGGTCACGGTCCATCCCGACATCGCCCACCTGGGGCGCGTGGAGAAGCAGCCGCCCACGACCGCGGATTGCGAGAAAGCCTTCACGGTCGCGTGCTACGAGCCTGGCCAGCTCGAGCAGGCCTACAACCTGTGGCCGCTGTACCAACAGGGCGTGAGCGGCCAGGGGACGACGATCGTGATCGTCGACTCCTTCGGCTCGCCGACGATCCGCCAGGATCTCAGTTTCTTCGACGAGACGTTCAAGCTTCCCGGGCCGGCCTCATTCAAGATCATCCAGCCGGCCGGCGCGGTTCACTTCGATGCGACTAATCCGAACGACCTCGGCTGGGCGAGCGAGACCTCACTCGACGTGGAGTACGCCCACAGCATCGCACCGAACGCCAGCATCCTCCTGGTCGAGACGCCGGTGTCGGAGACCGAGGGGGAAAACGGCTTCCCGCAGATCGTGCAGGCCGAGAAGTACGTGATCGACCATTATGACGCGGACGTGATCAGCCAAAGCTTCGGCGCGACCGAGGAGACGTTCCCCTCCAAGGACTCCGTCGAGGCGCTGCGCGACGCGTACCGCGACGCCGCCTGGCACGACGTGACCGTGCTCGCGGCCTCCGGCGACAGCGGTGCCGCGGACGTCGGGCCCGACGGGCAGACGTACTACCTCTCCCCGGTCACCAGCTGGCCGGCCAGCGACCCGCTGGTGACCGGCGTGGGCGGCACCCAGCTGCACCTGAACGCCAGCGGGAACCACACCTCGCCCGACACCCTGTGGAACGACACCTACAGCGTGCCGACCAACAAGTTCATCTTCGGCGACAACGGGCCCAATCCCCTCGCCAGCGGCGGCGGCGAGTCGACGCTGTTCCACCGGCCGTACTACCAGGAGGACGTGCGGGACGAGGTGGGCCAGCGGCGCGGTGTCCCGGACGTCTCGATGAGCGCCGCCTGCGACGGCGCGGTGGACGTCTACATGACCGTCCCCGGCTTGCTGGCCGGCTGGTACCCGACGTGCGGCACCAGCGAGGCGACCCCGCTGTTCGCCGGCATCGTCGCGCTCGCGGCCCAGTGGGGTCACCACTCGCTCGGGCTGATCAACCCGGCGCTTTACCGGATGCGGGAGTACAACGAGCCGGGGATCGTGAACGTTAACTCGGGCAACAACAACGTGTCGTTCTACCAGGGGGGCAAGCTCCGCGCCGTGGGGGGTTTCTCCGCGGGAGACGGGTACAGCACGGGCGCCGGCGTCGGCACGGTGAACGGCGCGCTGTTCGTACCGGAACTAGCGAGGTTCGCCGGATCCCAAGTTCCCCGGGGCTAACGACGGTGCGGGCTCGCCTTTCCCTGGCGGGCCCGCACGGCCGTCCCGGTCGGGCCGTCTCGCCTTCGGTGAACGTGCCTGCCGGTTAGCGCTCGCCGTCGGCCTTCCCATGTGGCTTGATATTGACTATCTTTATGTCGAGATACATGGAGGCCGCGATGATCACCGGACTCGACCATGTCCAGCTGGCCATGCCGCGCGGCCAGGAAGAGCTGGCGCGGTCCTTCTACGGGGGACTGCTCGGGATGACCGAGCTGGCCAAGCCGCCAGTCCTCGCCGCACGGGGCGGCTGCTGGTTCGCGTCGGGCGCCGCCGTGCTGCACCTGGGCGTCGAGGAGCCGTTCGCGCCGGCCCGCAAGGCGCACCCCGCGCTGCTCACCGACGACCTCGACGGGCTGGCCGCGGCGCTCGCCGCGGCCGGCCACGCCTGCGTCACCGCGGACGGCGAGATCCCCGGCGTACGCCGGTTCCACACCCGCGACCCGTTCGGCAACCGCGTCGAGTTCCAGCAGTCCTGAGCCGGGTCCGCGGTCGCGCGGCCGGGTACGCGGGCGGCGGCTGTCTCATTCGGGCGTTTAGACATTCGGGCGTGCATAACGGCGATGTTGCCTTCATGCTAGATGCGTGGACGCAGACCAGGTCGCTACGCTCCGTGCGCTGATGGCTGGCTCCAGATGGCTGGAGCAGGCCGGCTCGCTGGGCCAGGCGCTGCGGACCTCCCCCCGTTCGGCCGGCGGGCTACTCGTCGTCGGCACCCCCGACTACGAGCCCTGGCACGTGACGGCGCACCTCGACGACGAGGCGCGGCTGTCCGGCGTCGCCGAGCTCACGCCCACCCTCGTCCGCTGGTCTCCCCCGCCGGGCGCGCCTCCGCACCTCGCCGTCGGGCTCGCCCGCCTTGAGGCCGCCCGCCGCGGCGAGACGCTGTTCGTCGTCGCCGAGGGCACCGCCCCCGTTCCGCTGCTTGAGCGGGTCAGCGACGCGCGCAAGACCGGCGCCACCATCCTCGCCCTGGACAGCGACGACCCGGAACTCGACGCCCTCGCTCACGAGGCACTGGCCGTCCCGCGTTCCCTGACCTTCGACGCGGGCCAGCACCTGGTCTCCGCCGCCGCAGGCGACCGCGGCTCCGGAGCGCGCGGCCGCAGCCTCCGCGCCCGCCTGGCCCGCCTGCTGGACACGGTCAGCGGCCCCACCGCGTAGCGGGGTCAGGCTGGCCGGGAAGCGCTCGACCGGCCAATATCATGAAGGGTTGTGGTGTTGTGAAGGGTTGATAGCGTGATAGTGCTATCAACCCTTCATGATCATGGTCGAGCGGTTGGGTTCTCAGGTTTCCGCCATGCGCCGGCAGTGCGGGTGGGGTTGAGGGGGCGCTTGGGACGATTCGTCGACGGCGCGGGCGGGGACGGCGCGCGGGCGGGCGGAGCTTAGGCTTGCGGGCATGGGGATTTCGCCGCATGTGGCGCGCCTGCGGGCCGCTGTCGGGCACGAGTTGCTCGTGCTGCCGTGCGTCACGGTGCTGCCCGTTGACGAGCGGGGGCGCATGCTCCTCGCCTGGCACGCCGGCCACACCGACGGCTGGGGCACGGTGGGCGGCGCGGTCGATCCCGGTGAATCGCCCGCCGAGGCAGCCGTCCGCGAGGCCCGCGAGGAGATCGGCGCCGGCATCCGCCTCGTCCGCCTGCTCGCCGTCCTCGGCGGCCCGGACTACGAGATCACCTACCCCAACGGCGACCGCGTCGCCTACGTCCCGGCGGTCTACCAAGCCGAGATCATCAACGGCACCCCAGCCCCGAGCGACGGCGAGCTAAGCGAGGTCGCCTGGTTCACCCGGGCCGAACTCCAGACCCTCCACCTCAGCCGCTTCACAAGGGCCCTGCTCTCCGCCACCGGCCACCTCAGCCCCGAGCGCTGAACCGCGGGCCGGTCTGCGGCGCTTAGAGAGCCCGCGGGCCAAGATGGTGGACATCTAGGTACATCGGAGTGTGCCTAAATGTCCACCATCTTGGGCGCGTCCCCTAACCTGGGCCGTTCGGCCGCTGCAGCGGGGTGCGGATGGTGCAGGCGGGTGGGATGGTGTCGGCGGGGTGGGACGCCGTCGGCAGGTGGAGACCGTGATGATCTGGGTCGCACGGACGTCAGCGGCAGCCGGCCGAAGAGCAATTCTTAGGCCGTAAAGCTCCGCAGACGCTAAGAGGAGGATGCGGCGGGCGACCGGGGTGTCTCAGCGCGCCTTCGGCCCGAGCCAATTGGTTTTCATTGGACCGGGCCGACGAGCGCGCGTGGACACCCGTCGCCCACCGCAGCCACCATGAGAACTCAAGCGTCCAGGGACAGAACCATGGTCGGCCGCTCGATGACGTGGTCGTCGCGGAGCGGGCGGACCGCGGTACCGATCGCGAAGAACTCGGTGGTGTGCGAGCCCCAGGTGTGCGAGTGCTGGCGGAGCTGGACGGCGACGATGCCCTCGGCGTGCAGTTCCTCCGCCTCGGCCTGCATCCGGCTCATCGCCAGCTCGCGGGCGTCATACAGCGCCTGGGTGAACTGCTCGATCTCCACGTTGCGGCCGAGGTTGCCGAGGACGTTGCCCATCCGCTGGTGCGCGATGTGGTACACGCACGAGCCCATCACCATGCCGAGCGGCGCGTAGCCGGCCCTGATCAGCGTCCAGAAGTCCTGGCCGGACAGGTCGGAGGTGAACGGCTGCTTCTTGTTGTTCCGCCAGTTGCTCACCCCGCCGCCGCCGGCGCCCGGCTCGGCCTTCACCGCGGTGCCGACGGCGATGAACTCCATGATGTCCGCGCCGAACTCCTTCAGCTGCGTCTCGAGGCGGACGCCCACGATGCCGTCGGCGCCAAGCGCGTCCGCTTCGGCCTCCATCCGGGTCATCGCCAGCTCCCGGGCATGGTACATCGCCTGGGACAGGACGTTGAGCTCCTGGTTCTTGCCCCAGCGGCCGATCTGCAGCCCGACGTGGTAAATCGATGAGCCGAGCACGAGGCCAAGCGGCCTGAAGCCCACCTCGCGGACCAGCAGGAACTCGTTCACCGACAGGTCGGAGGTGAAGATCGACCCGGCCTTGCCCGGCTGCAACTCGGCGAGCCGCTTGATCGCGTCCTGCGGCACGCCAGCCGCGCCCAGGTCACTGATCTGCTGGTTGGTCATCGACGCCTCTTATCTTCTGTGCGCTAAAGCCTGTTTTGGCCGATGTCGACGCGCGCCGCCTGCCGCCGCTGCGGGTCGAGGGACATGATGGCGAGCGGAGACTGCTGATTCCGTTCTGCGTGACTGCTCTTGAACCGGACGACCGCGGTGCCGATGTTGACCGCCTCGATGATGTGGTCGCGGCGGCCCTCCTGGGCGGGGCACTCGCGCTCGCGCACCCGCATGTCCATGCTCGCGATGACGACTCCCTCGGCGCCGATGCGCTTGACGTCGGCATGCAGCTGCTCCCGGGCGTCGTGGCGGGCGTCGTTGACCAGCTCGGTCCAGCCGGCAACCTCGGCATTGCCCGCCGACCAGCGGGTCTGCCCGACGGTCTGCCAGTCGTCGTGCCTGGCGGCGACCGTGATGCCGAGGACGAGCGCGGCCGGCATCCAGCCGCTGTGCACCAGCTTGGCGAAGTCCTGGCCGGACAGGTCCGAGGTGAACGGGCGGCGCAACGGCGGGGCGTGCGGCGCGCGGACCGCCGTGCCGATCGCCTTGAACTCAAGGCCGCCGGTGGGGAACTGGCCGATGGTGAGCCGCACCCCGACCACGCCGTGCCCGCCGAGCTCAGCGCACTCGGCGACCATCCGGCTGATGGCCGCACGGCGCGCGTCGTACATCGTCTTCACCAGCGGGCCGAACGAGCCGTAGCCGCCTCTGCTCGACACCTCGGTGCGCCCGACCGGCCCCCAGCCGATGTTGTACCCGCCCCACGCTCCCGGGCAGCCGTAGCCGCCGGTGTAGCCGATGTTGTAGACCGCGGCGCCGAGCACCTGGCCGACGGGCTGGAAGCCCACCGAGCGGACCGAGGCGAACTCATCGGAGGTGAGCGCCGAGCCCCAGGTGCCACTGCGCCTGATCTCGGCAAGCCGGGCTTCCGCGGCCGGCGGGAGGTGATCGCTCACGCTGCCTAGCCTAGCCTGGCTTGGCAAGGAACGCCCGTGCGGATCTCGCATCCATGCGCCGGCCATGCGCGCTGCCCTGCGCGCCGCCCGGCGCGCCGCCGGCGCCGGCCGCGGGTGGCGGCCGGCGCCGGCGTTCCCGCTCGCCTAGTCCTGTACGTCCCAGGCCTCGTTGCGCTCCTTCACCTTGTCGAGCGCGTGGGCCGCTTCCTCCCTCGTCGGGTAGGGGCCGAGGAGGTCCTTGCCTGGGCAAGGAGTGTCAGCGGGCTCGACCCGCATGTGCCGTGTGCAGAACCACCATTGCTCGTCGGAGTTCGCCATGCCTACTAGACTCGCAAAACATGGCCACTCTGCTCTACCCGGGTCGGGTATCTCCCGCCCGGCAGGTTCCCGCGAACATCCCGCGCCCGGAGTACGTGGGGAAGAAGGCGCCCACGCTCGGCGAGGACGACGTGAAGGACGCCGACACCATCGCGCGGATGCGCGTCGCCTGCCAGCTGGCGGCGCAGGCGCTCGAGGAGGTCGGCCGGCACGTGCGTCCCGGAGTCACGACGGACGACCTGGACGCGGTGGGGCACGAGTTCCTTGTTTCCCGCGGCGCGTACCCGTCCACGCTCGGCTACCGGGGCTACCCGAAGTCGCTGTGCACCTCGCTCAACGAGGTCATCTGCCACGGCATCCCGGACGACACGGTGATCAGGGACGGCGACATCGTCAACATCGACATCACCGCCTTCATCGACGGCGTGCACGGCGACACCAACGCCACCTTCCTGGCCGGCGACGTGACGGAGGAGTCGCGGCTGCTCGTCGAGCGCACCCGCGAGGCGACGATGCGGGGCATCCGCGCCGTGGCGCCAGGGCGTCCCCTGAACGTGATCGGCCGGGTGATCGAGTCCTACGCCAAGCGCTTCGGCTACGGGGTGGTGCGCGACTTCACCGGGCACGGGATCGGGCGGACCTTCCACTCCGGGCTCGTCGTGCCCCACTACGACGACCCGCGCTCCACCCTGGCGATGGAGGTCGGGATGACGTTCACCATCGAGCCGATGCTCACGCTGGGCGTGGTCAGCTACGACGTCTGGCCCGACGGCTGGACGGCGGTGACGAAGGACCACAAGCGCACCGCGCAGTTCGAGCACACGGTCCTGGTCACCGAGGACGGGCACGAGATCCTGACGCTGCCCTGATGTGGGGCCCGGGCGACAAGCAGAGCGAGTTCGACGCCGCGATGGCCCTTTCGGGTGACGGCCCCGCCTTTGGCGCGGTGCTCGACGGGCGCTGGGACGGCCACGAGGGCGCTAACGGCGGCTTCCTGCTCGCCCTGGCGACCCGCGCCGTCGGCGAGGTGCTGCCGTTCCCCGATCCCCTCGTGGTGTCCGGCTTCTACCTGCGGCCGGGTTCGCCAGGCCCGGCTGAGGTTCGCACCGAGGTGATCCGGGCGGGCCGGACCACTGCGTTCGGCCAGGCCAGCCTGTGCCGGGACGGCAAGGAGGTGCTCCGGGCCACCGCCGCGTACACGGACCTGACGGCTGCGGCCGCCCGCGGCGGGCCGTCCTACGCGGGCCTGCAGCCGCCGGACCTGGCACCGCCCGGGCAGTGCCAGGAACTTCGCCGGGATGCGAATCCGCCGATCACGTTCTCTGAGCGAATCGAGTACCGGGTCACCGAGCTTCCCGGGTGGGTGACGCGTACCCCGCCGTCGGGCAACCCGGTTTACGAGGGCTGGATGCGGTTCGCTGACGGCCGTGAGCCCGACCTGCTGTCGCTGCCGCTGTTCGTGGACGCGGTGGCCCCGGCGGCCCTGGAACTCGGCCTGCGGCGGATGACCACCGTGGAGCTCACCGTGTACCTGCGGGCCCGTCCGGCACCCGGCTGGCTGGCCTACCGCATGCTGACCAGGTACCTGGCCGACGGCTACTTCGAGGAGGACGCTGAGCTCTGGGACTCCGCCGGGCGCCTGGTCGCCCAGTCGCGGCAGCTGGGCCTGGTGCTGCGCTAGGTCGCCGCTGCCAGGATTCTGCCTCGGCTTGAAGCGCTGCCCGCATATGGCGCTGTGACCGCGGTCAGCGTCAGGATGTACGAGTGATATCGAGTGTGATCACCCTGCCTGACGGCAGGTGGCTGCGCTGGCATGAGTTCGGCGACCTGGGCGGGGCGCCGGTCATCTACACGGCCGGGACACCCGTGTCGGGCTACGGCGGCTCCGACTACCAGCGGAAGCGCACCGTGGTCGGCTGGGCTGACGATCTCGCCGCGCTGGCCCGTCATCTCGGCTTGGAGCGGTTCGCGCTGGCGGGCGAATCCGGCGGCGGCCCGTTCACGCTGGCCGCCGCGCATCAACTCGCTGACCAGGTGAGCGTTGTCGCCCTCATCGCGCCATCCGGGCATCGCGACCCGGCCGAGCG
>Ga0265338_10001965_pt1 | contig 32046 bp, 47 predicted proteins | sample 42126metaG_FD_193579 | JGI IMG/M metagenome (GOLD analysis project Ga0265338, IMG submission 193579) | Rhizosphere microbial communities from Carex aquatilis grown in University of Washington, Seatle, WA, United States - 4-21-26 metaG | ecosystem: Host-associated > Plants > Roots > Rhizosphere...
GTCATTGGTTCTCTCTCCGAAACGTCGCGATCCGCGCGGATGCTGCGCTGCTATGCCTGCGGCATCTCGAAAGCGCGCGATTCGTTCTACTCCGACGCTGCGCGAGCTTCTGGGGTTTCGTCTCGGTGTAAGGCTTGTGAGAAGGATCGGATGCGCGCTCGGTACGCGGCGAATCGCGACGAGATCCTGCGTCGGAGCAAGGAGCGTCTTGATCGTTTGCGTGGCCGTTCCGATCGGAAGTGTCGGACGTGTGATCAGCCGGCGACGTCGACGCAGCACGTGTATTGCGACGTATGTCGCGCTCGAGTATTGGCGACGCGGGACGCTTGGTACAAGCGGCGGATCTCGAAGCCACGCTTCAGTGGTGCGACGAACGCGCGCGGCTACGGGGCCGATCATCAGCGCAAGCGTCGTGCGGTCGAGCGAGTTATTGCTTCTGGGGGCGTCGCGTGTGCGCGGTGTCATCTGCCGATCCTTCCGGGCGATCCGTGGGATCTCGGCCACGACGACCATGACCGGTCGCGCTACTCGGGTCCTGAGCACAGGCGTTGCAACCGTGCGACCGCGAGCCGGCATATGCGGAGGGTGTCGGTTGCGCTGTGATCAGGCCGCGGTTCGCGTGGTCTCCGCCGTGTGCGCGGTCTCTGGGTTCAGAGTGCGTTGCGTTCTGGCGTGCGGCGGGCGGTTTGTTGTTCGAGTGGCAGGAGCTCGTGATTGTGGGGATGCTCGGGCTCGGCGAGGACGACAGATGGGCGACGTCGGAGGACGGCCTGGACGTTGCGCGGCAGAACGGGAAGGGCGTCATCTTGCAGGCGATCGAGGCGTTCTTCGCGTTCGAGTTGGGCTACGACGTCGTGATGCACACGGCGCACGAGTTTGCGACTTCGCAGGAGCATCAGTTGCGTCTCGAGGACGTGATCCAGAACGCGCCTCATCTGCACGCACAGGTGAAGGAACGCGGCGGGTACATGCATGCGAACGGTCGCGAGTCGATCATCCTCAAGTCGGGCCGGCGGATCATCTTCAAGGCTCGGACAAAGGGCGGCGGCCGCGGCTACTCGGGGGACTTGCTCGTGTGGGATGAGGCGATGGTGATCCCGGATGCCGTCGTCGGGGCGCAGAAGCCGATGCTTCGGGCGAGCAAGGCGCCGCACGGGCCGAAGGTGATCTACGCCGGCTCCGCGGTCGACCAGGACATTCATGAGCACGGCATGAACTTCGCACGGCTGCGCGAGCGCGGGATCGCGGAGGCGCCCAGAGTGTCGTGGCACGAGTGGTCTGCGCCGTACGACCATCCGTCGGAGATGACCGACGATCTGCTCCGCGACCGGTCGTGGTGGCCGTTGGCGAATCCGAGCATGGAGGAAGGCCTCGTATCGGAGTCGACGATGGAGGACGAGATCGAGTCGATGCCGGCGCGGACGTGCGCGGTCGAGCTCGGCGGCGTCGGCGACTGGCCCAGGACAGACGGTTTCGATGACACGGTCTTCCCAGTCGAGATCTGGGACGCGCTCGAGGATCAGACCTCGGTGCTGCAGGAGCCGTTCTGTCTGGCATTCGACGTATCGCCTGAGCGGCGCACCTCCATCGCGATCGCGGGACGCAACCAGAACGATGACTTCCATGTCGAGATCCAAGAGTGCAAGCAGGGCACGAGCTGGGTCGTCGACCGCCTGGTCGAGATGGTCGAGCGCGGAGATCCTGAAGTAGTCGTTTGCGACGCGACCGGGCCTGCCTCATCTCTGCTCATTGCGCTCGAGGAAGCCGGCGTGAAGGTCGAGACGATCACCGCGACTGAGCACGGCCAAGCATGCGGCCGACTTGTCGACATGGTCTCTGACGGGACGCTCGCGCACCTCGGATCCCCGGAACTGCGCGAAGCGATCCGAGGCTCGAAGACGAGGCAACTCGGCGACGCCTGGGCATGGTCTCGTAAGAACTCGCACGTCGACATCTCGCCCCTGGTCGCTGCGACGTTGGCATTAGGCGCCGCGGCCGGCGTCACTACAGCGGAGATCCACATCTTCTGATGGGCCGCATTCGTGACTACCTGACCGGCGCGAACATCGAGCGTCTCCCAGCCGTGGAGCGCCTTGATCTGTTGAAGCGCGACACCGAGCCGCTCGAGGGCACGCGGATGTCGTTGTTCGACTCGATCATCCCGAACTTCTGGAACCAGAACGGGCTAAGCCCATCGTCGACCTGGTGGCCAGCGGATGGCCGCCTGGCTGAGCGCGTCTGGGTTGCGAACCGGTGCATCCAGATGAACGCGCAGCAGATCGCGTCGATGCCGATCCACTTCGAACCTGGTGAAGGATCAACGGCTACCGCGCCGGCCTGGTTGTCGAACCCAGACCCGGTCTTGTTCCCGAACGGGATCGGCGACGCGATCTTCTCGATCGTCGCGCAGATGTACGGATGGGGCTACGCCTGCCTCTATGTGACGGGCTACTACGCGGACGGCTACCCGCAGTTCTGGACAGTGCTCGACTCGTGCCGGCTGAACATCACGTGGGGCGAGTACGGCGCGCGCGTCTATAAGCTCGGCGACGTCGAGCTCGACCCGCGCCGCATCGTGCAGATCGACCGGAATCCTGGTGCCGCTGCGCACGGCTGCTCGGCGCTTCGCGCGTACGCGCAGCAGGCCTGGGGTTTGCTCGCCGCCGGTAACCAGTCGATGGCCGTTTCGCAGGGTGCTGTCCCGTTCGTGTATCTGAAGTCGCAGCGGAAGCTCACGTCCGATCAGGCGACGGCGCTGCAGGCGGAGTGGATGAGCAAGACGGTGAACCGGAACGGCGCACCTCCGATCGTGCCGCCTGAGATCGACGTCAACGAACTCCAGTTCAACCCGGCAGACATGGCCTTGCTGGAGTCGCAGGAGTTCAACGCGAAGGCGTTGGCGACGGCGTTCGGTGTTCCGTCGGTTCTGCTGAACATGGCTTTGCAGGGCGGCCTGACCTATCAGAACCCGGCTGCGTTGGGTGAGATGTGGTGGCGGTTCGAGCTGCGCACGGCTTCGAAGCGGGTCATGGATGCGTGTACGGCGCAGATGCTTCCTCGCGGTCAGTATGTGTGGCAGGACGCCGCAGACACCTTCTTGCCGCTCGACGCGATGAGCGACGAAGACGATCCGCAGGCCTCCTCGGTGGCGGCCGCGTCACCTGGCCCGGCATCGGGTCTCTCAGTGATTGGAGGTTCAGGATGAGCGAGCACGTCATCGACGAGCAGGACACCGAGCGGCCCGAAAGGGCCGTTCTCATTAGGGAGTTCGTCGCGAGCGACATCTCAGTCGAGGGACGCACGGTCGACGTGCGTCTCGTCCCCTTCGGCGAGATCGCGCGAGTCGCTGACCCGCCGCGGTTCGAGGTCTATCGGGAGGAGTGGCTGCCGGGCGTGTTCGACCATCAGTTGAGCGCGGCAAACCGGATCCATGCGAAATACGGGCACTCCGACACGCTGCTCGACGTGGTCGGCCACGGCATCTCGCTTCGCTCGGAACGAGCAGACGGCTACCACGTCGCGACGAAGATCCACCAGACGCCGCAGGGCGACACCGTGCTCGAGCTGCTCCGCGACGGCGCGCTGCCCTGCGTTTCGCTCGAGGCGCGGCCGGTGAAGTCGATGCGTGGCGCGAACGGCGTCGTTCAGCGGATCAAGGCGAACCTCTCCGGCTTCGCGTTCTGCAGGCAGGGAGCATTCGCCGGCGCGCGCGTCCTCGCGATCCGCGAGGCACACGAGGAGATCGTCGAGGAGACGGTCATCCCAAAAGAGTTCCTTCCAAGCAAGATCGACGACGAGACGGTCGAGCGCTGCCGCCGTCTCGGCATCACGTTGCCGCAGCGCTATCAGGCGCAACCCGACGAAACGGACACCCCGGGCGTGCCCGGCACCTCCGAGGACGGCACCCGCCAGCCCATCGACGGAAACCCGAACTAGGAGGCACCAAGTGAATGTTCTCGAGACGCGGCTGCAGGGCCGCGTAGATCGCCGAGAGGTGATCCACGGCAAGCAGGAGGCTCTCCTCGCCGAGCGCGGCGCAGACGGTGAACTGAGCGACACCGACAAGAGCCAGATCGATGTCTACCGCTCCGAGCTCGTCGAGCTCGACAGCGAGATCGATTCGCTCGCCGCGGACCTCGAAGCGCACAACAAGGCCGCCGAGGTGTCGAAGTCGGTCCGCCGCGCGATGCTCGGCGCAAGCGACGACATCGACGGTGACGGAGACGGGGTCGTCTACCGGACGATGGCGGCGTACGCCCGCGACGTGATCCTCTCCCGCGAGTCGACGATCTCGCGCAAGATCGCCGGCCAGGTCGGCGACAACACCCTGGTCGAAGCGGCACGGTCGCGGCTCCAGCTGCTTCAGCGGACGCCGGCGAACACGCTGTCGTCGAACGTCGGTGGTTTGCAGCCGCCGCAGTTCATCGACCAGATCTTCCAGGTCATCAACAAGTCACGGCCGATCGTCGACTCGGCCGAGCGGACCACGCTCGAGCGGGGCACGCTGACGTACCCGGCCGTCACGCAGCGGCCGCTCGTGGCGGTGCAGGCCGCGGAGAAGACGGAGGCCGGGAACCAGGGGATGGTCGTCGGGATGCTGACGACGCAGGCGAGCACCTACCTCGGCGGCGGCGATCTGTCGTGGCAGGCGATCAACTGGTCGACCCCGAACGCGCTGCAGCTGTGGTTCAACCTGGCCGCGGCGTCGTACGCGCTGCTGACGGAGCAGGACGCCGCGACCGTGCTGAGGGACTCCGGCTTCACGCACGACATCGGGTCGCCGATCGGGTCGACGCCGACGTTCGCGGACTTCCTGACCGCGGTCGGTGCCGGCTACTCGGCGGTGTTCGCGAACTCGGGCCGGGTCGCGAACACGATCTACATGGCGCCCGACCGTTACGGGTACCTGCTCGGCCTCACGTCGGCCGCGTTCTCGCAGTTCGTGAACGTCGCGGGCGACGCGATCGGCCCGCTCAACGTTGTCGTGTCGCGCGGCATGGACGCCGGCGAGATCATCGTCGGTGACAGTGCCGGGCTGCTGGTCGCGGAGACGGACGGTGCTCCGGTCGAGCTGAACGTTGTCGAGCCTGCGATCGGCGGGGTCGAGGTCGGCATCATCGGCGCGTTCGAGGCCGTCGTTGTCGATCCGGGCGCGTTCTCGACGATCACGACAGCGTCGTAGGTCAGAGGCGTTGAAGACGATGGAGACGGGTCGGCCAGTGCGTGGGGCCGGCCCGTCTTCGGATACCGGGGGCAACTGATGCCGTACGACCACGACCAGATCGCGAACCTCGATGCTGCTATCGACGGTCTTGATTCGCCGACGACGCTTGAGACGTGGCAGGCGACTGACCCTTACGACGCTGGGATGGTCGCGGCCTCTGCTGTCAGGCGCGCGCTGGCTGGAGGCGTGGACGGCGGCGCGGCTATCACCGACGAGATCATGGAGTTCGTGGGCGGTGCCCTCCCTCCGACCTTCCCGATCACGGCCATCCATGAAGGCGCAGATCCCGACATCGACCCCGGCATTGTCACTGTTACCGGTGACTGCTCGTCTTATTTCCCGGCTGAGATCATCTCGCTCGGCATTGTCTCTCTAGCCATCGAGGGGTCAACTGGCAACGACAGCTCTTACACCGTTGCGTCGTCGGTCTACAACTCCGGCACGAACAAAACGACAATCACTCTGAACGGCGGCGTTTTCTCTGACGCGACGGCAGATGGGAACGTCCAGCCCGCCTATACGCAGATCGGCCAGGTCGTTCTTCTACCGCAGAGTTCAGTCGAGTGGGTGCTTTTCGTCGTTGACGAAGCATTCGACTTCGACTTCGACATGAGCAACGGTCCCTACGTCTGGGTGGGAGACATCGACGATGGTGAAGCATTCTCAGGTGGCGACACGGCGATCGTCGACAACTCGGGTGTCTATCAGTGGCCGACGAAAACCCTTGATGCGAACGGGACGATCGTCAGCGGAAGCGCCTCGGGTCTGAAGTATTACCCGGACGGGACCACTATCACTGTGCTCGTCAGCGGCTTCCCGAATAGCGACGCAGGTTCCATGCGCGTGACCGTTCATCACCACTTCGACGAGACGGTGGTAGTCACCGTCGCAGGCCCAGCGTGAGCACGGTCGGCTACACCACGACGGACGAGCTCGCGCGGATCCTCAAACTCCGCAACGTCAGCGACGACCAGCAAGCAGCGCTCGTCCGCAACCTCACCGCCGCGCTCGTCGAGATCGACAAAGAGATCGACCTCGCGGACGGCGTCGAGCTCACCGACGACGAACTCCAGCTTGCGGCCAGCGTGCAACTCGACCGGGGCGCCGACCTCTGGCGCCACACCGAATCAGTCGCCGGCATGACAGGGCTGCTCGGCGACAGCGGCGAATACACCGCCAACCCAGGCCGGTACATCCGGTACAGCTGGGAACGCTACGCCCAGCGACTCGCGCCATTGAAAGACCAATGGGGCGTCGCCTGAGATGCCGACCGCGACGATGGCGCAGATCATGGACGCGCTCGCCGACCTGATCCGCGACGAGATCACCAACGCGACCGAAGTCGACCTTCAGATCGAGCCGCGCGCCGTGCTCTCACCGACGCCGCCGACGATCGACATGTACCCGTCCGACCCGTCCGAGGACGAGGCGTATGCCGGCTTCGGCGAGCTCCAAGGCGCCTTCCTGCTCACAGTCCGCGCGCGCGTCTCGACGGCCGACCAGGAGGCCGGCGAAGACCTGCTGCTCGCGTTCATGGACGACGGCGACCTGTCGATCACCGACGCGATCCTCACCGACCCGCTCCTCGACGGGATCGCCCGCGTTGCGCCGCTCGGCCGCACCGGCTACCGCGACTTCCCGATCCCCGGCGGCGAAGGAACCTACCTCGGCTGCCTCTGGCCGCTCCTCGTCACGAAACGGCCGAGCTGATGACGACCGCTCTCGCCACATCAGAGCGCGTCGATCTACTCGACGGCTGCGCGGAAGCCGGCTGCCTCGAACTCGCGTGGCGGATGAAGAACCAGCTCGACGTGCCGAAGTACGCGCTCGGCGTCTCGATCATGGCACTCCCAGACTCCCTCGACGAGTGGCGAGCCGTCCATCGCACCGCCCGCAAGCGCGCCGACCGTTCGCTCCGTCTCGGCTACTCCTTCCAGGAGATCGACCGCTCCCAGTTCAACGACGACCTTCACGCGATCAACACGTCGAAGGAGCGCCGGCAGGGACGGCCGATGAGCGCCGGCTACCTCACCAAGCATGTCCACGGAAAGCTCCCCGAGTATCCGTGCGACCGGCACAACATCCGCACCTATGGCGTCCTCCACGGGCCGACACTCGTCGCATACATGACGCTGTACCGCGTCGCCGACCTCGGGCTCGTCTCGATGATCCTCGGCCACGGCGACCACCTCGCCAACGACGTCATGTACCTCCTCTTCGCGGGGATGGTCGAAGACCAGGCGGGCAACGGCGGCGTCCTCTACTACAACCGGCACGACTCCGGGACCGAAGGCCTCGTCTACTACAAGGAACGCGTTGGCTTCGCGGCAGGAGATGTCGAGTGGGTGCTGTAATGCTCGACGCCGTCCGCGAACGCAGCGCCGACGTTTACCCGCGCACCTACCTCGCCGGCTGCGAAACCGCGCTCGTTGTGTTCGCCGCAGCGTTCATGGGCGCCCAAGACGCCATATGGATCCACGACGCCGGACTCACAGCGACCTGCATCGACAACGACCAAGACCGGCTCGACAGGATGCAGAACCTCTACCCCGGCAGCTGGTCGTTCCTCAACGTCGACGCCTACGAATGGCTAGAGACCGCGGAAGGCGCATGGGACGTCGTCTCGGTTGACAGCCCGACCGGCCACTTCGAACGCTGCGCCGACCGCATCGGGATCTTCTGCAAGCTTGCGCGGCGCCTCGTCGTTCTCGGCATCGGCGTCGACACGCACGTCGAGCCGCCCGAGGGCTGGGAGGTCGTCGAGTGCATCAAGCGCTCCGACCACGCGGGCGGAGTCTTCTGGGCGGTCTTGTGCAGGACGTGACCATCGTCTCCTGCCTCTATGGCGATACGCACGACGCTTTTGTCGCGCGGTGGGCAGCCGGGATAGCTGGCCTGACCGTCGCGCCAGCGGCCGTGATCGTGGCGACTGACAACGAGCGCGATCGCGTCGTCCCCGGCGCAGATGTCTACCGATCGGCCCTCAGGTGGCAGCATCCACAAGCCCACTACCTCAACGATGCCGTCGCGCTTTCCGGGACCGAGTGGATCTGGTTCCTAGATATCGACGACATCGCATTCCCTGACGCGCTTGAAGGCCTCGAGGGCGTGACGGCCGATGTGTGGCAGCTCGGCTACCTGCGCTCGGACGGCGAGGAGTACATCCCGCCGCAGCTCACCGCGGTCGAGGTGCTCGACTCGAACCGGAACCCATTCGTCGCTGGATCCTGCGTGCGGAGAAAGGCATTCTGGCGTGTCGGGGGATTCCGCGACATCGCTCTCCAGGACTGGGGACTCTGGCGCGCACTCGCCGCCGAGGGCGCGACGTTCCAGTCGTCAGGCCGCACGCACTTCCACTACATGCGCCACCCGAACACACGGGGCGCGGTCGAGCTCGGCCTCGACAGTCGCCCTCACCACATGCGCGAGATGGAAGCCGCTCTTGCTTAGCCCGGCCCAAGTCAGCGCAGTGATCGTCACGAAGGGCGACGTCGACCTGGCACCGATCCTCGACTCGTTGATCTTCCCCGACGCGATCGTCTGGGACAACTCGGTCGAGCAGAACGAGATGACCTACGGCCGCGTCCTCGGAGCCATGCGCGCACGCAACGAGATCATCTGGTCGCAAGACGACGACATCGTCCACACCCCGGCCGACCAGGCACGCATCGTCGCCGAATACCAGGCCGGCGTGCTGACCGGCTGCATGTGGCCCGAGTGGTCAGACGGGGCCCGAGCGCAAGGGATCGAAGGCGGCTACGACGATCTCGTCTTCCCCGGCTCCGGAAGCATCTGCGACCGGTCGCTCTGGACGAGCGCGGTCATGGCGTACTGGGACCGCTATCCGTGCGACGACTTCTTCCGGCTCTGGTCGGACACGATCATCGGCGTCATCGCTCCGACAAAGCAGCTCGACATCCGCTTCCAGGCACTCCCCTGCGCCGAGGACATCGACCGGATGTGCAACCTGCCCGACGCGATAGCGCTCAAGACCGAGGCGATCGCCAGGGCGCGCGCTGTACGCGACCGCAAGCCATCAGAGCATCAGATCTACATGGCCGAGCTCGGGACGCCGCACGGGGAGCACCGGTACTTGTGAGAGATCTCGCACCGTTCCGCGCCGACGACATCGAGGAGCTCGACGAGCGGTTCCTCGCGCGCGCCGCGAAGGTCGTCGCGATGGAGGACGTCGTCGCCGGCGAGCGCGCTCCGAACGTGATCGGCCTCCGCCACGACTGCGACGCAGGCCACTCCCTCGCTACCGCGGTCAAGATCGCACGCTGGGAAGCAGAGCGCGGCTACCGCTCGACCTTCTACGTCCTCCACACGTCGCCGTACTGGGGCTTCCCTCACTTCCGACAGATGCTCGACGAGATCGCCGGCTACGGCCACGAGATCGGCATCCACACCGACGCCCTGGCCGAATCTCTGAAGACCGGTCGCGACCCGGGCGTGATCCTCGACGAGGCGCTCGCGACGCTCCGCGGCTTCGGCTTCACCGTGCGCGGCGTCGCCGGCCACGGCAACCCGATGTGCAACCGCGACCGGGCTCCCGGCGAGATCACATTCGCGAACGACGAGCAGTTCCTCGAGTGCCGCCGCGTGAAGGAAGGTCCAGCCGATCGCGTCATCACCCGCGGCAACGTCAGCCTCCAACTCGCACCGCGGCCGCTCGCCGACTTCGGCCTCGAGTACGAAGCGCTCTGGTCGGCGTACCCGTTCCCGTGGCGGATCTCTGACTCGGGCGGCAAGTGGCTCAACCCTGGCTTCGACGAGACAGCCGACCAGTTCGCCGTGCAGCTCGACGTGACGGAGCTGCCGACCAAGACCGAAGATCCGCGCCAGCTCCACTTCCTCTGGCATCCCGATTGGTGGATGAACGCCGTCCGTGACTCTGAGGCGATCGCAGCCTGATGGCATCTCTCTGGTTCGTCGTCCCGGCACACGGGAGGCCGCAGCTCGCCCGCATCTGCCTCACGCAGCTCCGCCGCACATGCGACGCGCTGTGCGCTGAAGGCGTCGCGGCGACCGCCGTGGTCGTCGGCGATGACGAGAACCTCGACACCGCTCGCGAGCTCGGCTTCGGGACTGTCCGCCGCGCCAACGACTTCGTCTCACGGAAGTTCAACGACGGCATCCAGCTCGCACTCGACGAGCGCGTCAACCCGTGGCCGGCCGACTACGTCGTCCCGTGCGGATCTGACGACTGGGTCGACCACCGCCTCTTCCTCGACCTCCCGGGCCCCGACACTGTCGTCGGTTTCCAGCGGATGTCGTTCGTGCGCGAGGACGGCCGCGAGATCGTCACGACGTTCCTGAACTATGAGGGGGGCGCCGGCATCCGCGTCTACCCTCGCCAGCTTCTCGAGCCGCTCGGCTACCGGCCCGCCGACGAAGACCGACATCGTGCGTGCGACACGAGCATCCTCACGAATGTCAGGCTCCGTCACCGCGACCGGATGCGTGTCGAGCATCGGCACATCCACGACCGCCAGATCATCGACTGGAAGAGCGGCGGTACACAGCTGAACTCGTACCGGCAGGTGACTGCGCTGCGCCGCTCACGCGAGCCTGGCGATCCTTTCGTCGAGCTCGCCGGCGTCTACCCGGACGAGGCGCTCGCCGAGATGCGCGCGCACTACTTGGGCGCAGAGCTGGTCGCGGCATGACGCACGGTCGTTACCTCGTCACCGGGAGCCGCGAGTACCGCGGCCACAAGCCCGGAGCCACCTTCGAGGCAGCGCTCGAACCCGGTCCCGAGCGTCGCGCGATCGAGCGTGGCGCCATCCAACTTCTCGAGCGGGTCACCCCCTCGATCGAGCCTGGCAGCTACCAGCTGCCGGAACCCTGGCCGCCCGAGGCCAGCGAAACGCAGTCAACCGGGGCGCCGCAAAGCGCCTCTCGCATCTGAAGGAGGCGAGGTGACGTACACCAAAGAGATCGCGCTCTACGACAAGATCACAATCGACGGCGAGGACGTGTCGAACCTGTTCAAGTCGTTCGCGCTCAACCTGACCGATGCCCAGCAGGACGCCTCGGGGTTCTCAGAAACAGGCTTCGACGAGACACTCCAGGGCAACCGTGCAGCATCAGCCACGGCCGACATCTTCTACACGCCGGAAGGGCACGCGATCCTGTACCCGCTCTACAGGGACAGGGTCACGTTCGAGCTCGAATGGCAGCCCGACGGCCTGATCGACGCGACGCGTGAGGTCTGGCACGGCAACGTGAAGATGTTCGGCTACCCGCCCGGCGCAAGCCGCGGCGACGTACGCGTCATGAGCGGCATCACGTTCGCGGCCGCAGACGCACTCGGGATCACAGCCGACGCGGCCACCTGAGCCGACGCCGGAAACCACTCAAGAAAGAGAGCACACGCGTGGCCGCTGAAACCGGATTCAAGATCGACGGGAGCCTCCTCGAGGCGCCTTCGATCGACACGTTCACGATGGACGAGGCGCAGGTCTTGTACGACTACTCCGGCCTCACGCTCGAGGACTTCGCCCGGCCGCCCGACACGTCCGAAGAGGAATTCGAGGAGCTGATCAGGCCCAAGATCAAGAACCCCGGATTCGTCAGGGCGCTCATGCACATCGCCTACCAGCGCGCGAACCCGAAGCAGAACCCGTCACGGGTCAAGGCGCTGATCGGGCAGGCGAACATGATCGGTGCGCTCGAGCACCTCGGCGCAACCGACGACGATCAGGAGGGCGACGACGGCCACCCCCCGGCGTCGACGACCGAGCTCGAGCCGTCATCGCTGAGAAGCTCGGTCGTCTCGAACGGGACTTCTGGGGACGATTCACAGAGGAGTTCGGACGAACAGGCCGACCGGCTCGAGAATACTGGGACGCCCGAGTCGGACACGTCCTCCACCTCCGACCGCGAGATCTCGGCGACGTGAAACCAGCCGACCTGCTCCTGGCGCTCGACATCTTCGAAGCGCTCTACGGGACGCCCGACTAGATGCCGGCACCAGCAGTCGAGGTGAAAGGGCTGCGCGATCTTCAACGCGCGTTCGCGCTGGTGGGGCCGCTCGCGAAGAAGGAGCTTCGTGCGGCTCTGAAAGAGGTCGGCGAGCCGATCGCCAGAGACGCCGAGGCGCTCGCCGTGGCGAACATCAGCCGGATCGGCAAGAAGTGGCCGCAGATGCGCGTCGGCGTCACACAGACAGCCGTGTATGTCGCTCCGAAGCAACGCGGAAGCAGGTCCAGGCAGAACCGTGCGCTCCGGCGCCCGAACCTCTTCGACCTGCTGATGGGCCGCGCGATGGAGCCTGCGCTCGACCAAAACATCGCAGGCGTCGACGCAGCCGTCGGCCGTGCGCTCGACCGCGTAGGCAGCGCCTGGGAGCACGCCTAAATGGCGACACGCAAGCTCATCGTTGAGGTTGTCGGTGACGCATCTGGGCTTTCACGGACGTTCAGAGGAGCCAGCGCGGACGCTCAGAGCCTCGGCGGATCGCTGGGGAGGTTGTCGATCGGGCTCGGGCAACTGGTCAAGGGCTTCGTCTTCATCGAGGTGCTCCAGAAGGCGTTCCAGGGACTCGACGATGCCGTGCATATCGGCATCGGTGGATTCACGGACACGACGCGTGTGGCCGCTCAGACCGCGGCCGTCATCAAGTCGACAGGTGACGCGTCGAACCTCTCGGCGAAGCAGGTGCACGCGCTCGCGGCGTCGCTGTCGAACGTCTCAGGGATCGACGACGAGGTGATCCAGTCGGCCGAGAACGTGCTGCTTTCGTTCACGCAGATCCGTGACTTCGCCGGCAAGAACAACGACATCTTCACGCGTGCCACGAAGGTCGTCACCGACTACGAGTCACGGACGGGTAAGGCCGCGTCGACCTCGGCAACGATCATCGGCCGGGCGCTCGCTGACCCGGCAACGAAAGCCGTCGCGCTCTCACGGGCCGGGATCGTGCTGACGAAGAGCCAGCTCGACGCGTTGAAGGCGATCGAGAAGACATCCGGCGTCGTCGCCGCGCAGAAGGTGCTGCTCTCGGACCTCGAGAGCCGCTACCAGGGCGCGGCCGCCGCCGCCGGGAAGACGTTGCCGGGCCAGCTCGACATTCTGCGCGAACGGTTCAAGGACTTCGCCGGCGAGCTCGTCGGCGATGTCGTGCCGGCGTTCAGCGGCGCTCTGAAGGGACTCACAGCGTTCGTCGTGAAGCTCACGGAAACAAAGGGCGCGCACGCCAAGTTCGACGTCGTCGTCGACGGCCTCAAGGATCTCGGCTCGAAGATCGAAGGTGAGTTCGACAAGATCGACTTCCGAGGCATCGCATCGCGTCTCGCTGGTCGCGCCGGAGCTGCGTTGAAGGCTGTCAACTGGAAGGCCGCGATCGAGGAAGCGGGACGCGCCGCCGGCGACGCTCTCAGCGCGACGTTCAACAAGCTCGCCGACGTCCTCGACCGCGTCAACTTCAACGAGGTTGGCCGGTCGATAGTCAGGGATCTGGGCAAGGCGATCGGCGCCGTCGTCGTCTTCCTGAAGTCTGTCAACTGGGACGCGGTCGCGAAGGCAACGTTCCGCCTGCTGGTCGCGGCGTTCAAGGCTCAGGTGAACCTGATGGCCGGCATCGGAGAAGCGGTCGGCAAGGCGCTCGTTGACGGCATCGGCAGAGGTCTGGACTCAGTCGGATCGGCGCTCGAGGCGAAGGCGATCAAGGTCGTGCTCGGGATCATCGACCCGTTCACATCGATTCCGAGCATCCTCGGCCCAGAAGGCGGCATGGCGCGCGATCTGAAGACGAAGCTGCACGCCACCCTCGACTCGCTCAACGCGCCATCGGCAGCCGACGGTGCGACGGTCGGCGCAACCTTCGTCGCTGGCATCATCGGCGCTGTCAACCAGGCGCAAGGCGCGCTCGCGGCAGCCCTGAAATCAGGCATCGCCGTCTCGCAGGCCGCAGGAGCAGGATCTCGCAACACGTCCGGAACGACGAGCGACGCCACGCCGAACCCAGCGCTGCCGCCCGCGCCAGCCGCTCCCAGAGCCGCCGGACTGAGCGCGACGCAGCGCAACTCGTTCTTCGACAGCGCGATCTCGAGCGACCTCACCCGGGCCGGCTTCATCACGAACATCAAGTCGCAGATCGGCGCGTTGCAGACGATCGCCGGGCTCATCAGCGCGCGGCTCGCCGCGACGAAGGACGTCACCCGCCGGCGCACGCTCGAGGATCAACTCCTCTCGGTGCAGTCGCAGATCAAGGGCGACCAGGCGCAGGTCGCATCCGACTTCCTCGCGTCGCTGCAGTTCGGCATCACGAAGGCGCAGGCCACAGCCACGTTCAGGGACGACGTCGCTGCGTTCACTGCGCTCGAGAACGGCATCAAGGCCGAGATCAAAGCGACCGGCGACACCCTCGACCTCCAGCAGCAGCTCTTCGACGCCGTGCAAGGCCTGAAGGCTGCGAAGAGCTCGCAACTGAGCGCGAAGGACTTCAAGATCCTCGGCTTCGGGCCGACAGGCGACGACATCACGCCCGGCCTTAAGCGGCTCCGCACCGAGTATGCGAACGTCGTCAAGGAGATCAGCGGCACGTCGCTCGACACGAGCAAAGTGAGGACGGAGCTGGCTGCGATCAAGAAGGTGATCTCGGACTCGCTCGTGCCGCCCGACGTCCGCACGAAGATGCAGCAGCTCCTCGCCGACCTCGAGGGCCAGCTGACGAAGGCCGGCAACCAGCTCGGGTTCAAGCAGCTCGACACTTCGGCGTTCGCCGACTCGCTCGGCCTCACCGGCGACGCGAAACGACGAGCAGAGGCGAAGCTTTCACAGATCGGCAAGGGAGGCACAGTCCCGAACACAGGCGTCGGCGCGTTCGGCGTCGGCGTCCCGACAGGGAGCTCCGCCGGCGGCCGCGGCTTGACGATCACACCCTCGACCGTCGTCGTCAAGATCGACCAGAGCGAGATCGGCCGGGCGTCGATGACGTGGAAGATCAGCCACGACCGGCGCAACCCGTCGCAACGCCGCGGCCCCAACGCGGGAAACTAGCCGGTGTCCGCGCCGCCTTCGCTACCCGCCGGCCGGGTCCTGATCGCGTACGACGACGGCCCGCTCGAGCCGAATCCGACCTGGACACGGATCGACGACACCGACAACCTCGTCTCCGGCTACGACCTCCAGGTCGGACGCCAGACCCTCATCGCCCAGACCGACACAGGCACAGCGACCGTCTATCTGAACGACCAGACCGGCGACTACGACCCGCGCACGAGCGACCTCGCTGGCCTCCAGATCGCACTGCAGCTCTGGAACCCGGTCACGGAGACATGGGAACCGCAGTTCCGCGGCCACATCGACGAGGTCACAGCCGACATCAACGCGGCGACGGACGCGAACGGGAAGCTGATCCTCGCGAACGTCCAGCTGAACTGCGTCGACATCTTCGACTACCTCGCCGGCTACGGCCTCACACCTGGCCTCGACGGCGTGACGCCGCCGGCCGGGTCGGAAGGAACGATCTGGTACGCCGAGACGACGGGGACGATCGACGACCGCGTGATCGAGGTGATGACCGATGTCGGCATCGACGTCCTCATGTACGTCCCGTTCTCAGGGAACGTGCGCGGCTGCGAGGTCAACTACGACGCCGACGAGTCCGCGCTCGTGGTGCTGCGCGACTGCTCTGACGCCGAGCTGCCGTTCATCGGGAACACCTATCCGGACCGCTTCGGACGGTTCTGCTGGCACGGTCGCGAAAGCCGCTTCGATCCAGACACGGTCGCCGCCGGCGCAGGCTCCGACGCGTGGAACTTCACACGCTGGAAAGCGGGCGACGGCCTCGCGATCAGCCTCGACTCAGACCGAGCCCAGATCCGAGTGCTCTCGACGAACGACTCGCGCAAGGACATCATCAACGCCGCGCTCGCCTACCCGCGCGGGATCCTCGAGGTCGACATCCCAGGGCAGGTCTTCATCGACGCGACGTCGGTCACCGACTTCGGTAAGCACGCCGCAGACCCGATGACCGATCTCGTCATCAAGGAAGGCGTCACGACCGGGAACGACGCGAACGCGGAGACGCTGCTCTACGCGAAGTTGCTCGTGCTGAACAAGAAGGATCCGAAGGCGTCGGTGAGCGCGCTCCAGATCAAGGCGATCGACCCGGGCGACGCCCGCGCGGCGAAGACGTGGGCGCTCCTGTCTCAGTGCGACATCAGCGACATCATCAACCTCGCGATCGGCGACACGGGAACGCTCTACGCGATCCCTGGCGATTCGCCCGACGACGACCACTACATCGAAGGCCGCACGATGCGCGTCAGGCCGCTCAACCCCCTCTTCGACTACGTCGAGCTAGACCTGAACCTCTCACCGGCAGTCTGGTCGATGGACACACACGGGGTCTTCGCCTAGATGGGCTACCTACAGCACGGGCGCCGGCATAAGCGCGGAGGCACGGATCCGATAGACGACGAGCTGCCGTTCTGGACGCCGTTCACGCCGAGCATCGAAGACGGCATTCTCGACGACACGCTCTCCTACGGCTTCGCGATGGTGCAGTCAGCCACGCAGATGGCGACTGTTGCGGTGCAGGTCAGGCTCGTCGTTCAGTCAGAGCCAGGCGGCAGGTTCGAGAACCTTCCGGGCGCCGACGGTGAGAGCTACAACGCCCCATTCGCATGGATCTTGAACGGCTGGGCCTTCACGAGCTCCGATCCGACCGACGCCGCGACCCAGTGGGACACTCCAACCCCCGCGGTCGTCGACGCCGGAGGCCGGTTCCACTATCCAAACGCCGGCGCTGTCGTGATCGGTGGCGGCCCGGACGGCGGCTACCCGGACTCTGGCTGCGCGGGCGACATCCTCTTCGTCGGCGGCGGCATCTACCCGTATCAGGACGACTCACTGTCGTCGATCTGGCCTAACCCCTAAACCGAAGGGACGCTCCGGATGCTCACGCCAGCCCAGAAGGGCAAGCTACGCGCTGCCCTCGCCGACTTCTGCGAGCGCGCCGAGGTCGCACGGCTCAAGTGGAACTACGCCCAGAACAGGCCGTACACCGGCATCGGCGTCGCGCCAGAACTCCACCACGTCGACGACTGCTCCGCCTACGTCGCGCTCGCGTTCAACTGGGCGATGCACCACACCGGCATCTACATCGCCGACCCGCTCAACGAGCACTACGGTGGCCTCGGCTACACCGGCACCGAATACGACTTCCTCCGCGCGCATCCCGCGCCGCCAGGGAAGTACCTGATCGGCGACTGCGCGATCTTCGGCAGCCCTGCCAACACCGTGCACACGTCGGTCTGCAGAAAGGCCGGCAACCAGTCGACCGCGATCTTCTCGTCGAACGGCCACGAGTCGTGGATCTTCGACCGTGACGCACCAGAGCCGATCTCGCTCACGCACGAGAAGGCGATCGAGAACCTTGTCGGCGTCTACAGGCACCCGGCGCTCCTCTAACGATGAACCCGCGCGAGATCATAGGAAGCATCGCCGCCGCGACCGGATGGCTCGTCGGTACATCAGGAATCGGCACTGAGGTCGAACAGATCGGTGCAGTCGTCGTGCTGATCGCCGGTATCGCGACGGCCTGGTACGGGTCGAAAACGAAGGTCAACCTCGCGACCGCCGAGACGTCCGCGCGGACATGGCAGGACCTCGCCGAGTCGCGCGAAGAGACGATCAAGGACCTCCTCGCCGACAAGGAGTCGATGCGCCGCCGCGTCGACCGCGCAGACATCGACCTTGTCGCAGCCCGCGAACGCATCGCAGCGCTCGAAGCGTTGCCGAGGTTCGAAGACGTCACCAAGCTCGTCGAGCTCCACCACCGCGAGAACCTCAAGAACTTCAACCGCGTCGAAGACCTCCTCGGCGCTCTGGCGGCGGGAGCCTGATGTGTCCGGCCGCGACCTCACACCGCAGAAACTCGACTCGGTCGTTCGGAGCCTGACGACGTCGCTACTCGCACTCTCGCTCGTCGCAGCAGTGATCTACCTCGCCGTCACATCGAACGGCGTCCAACTCACGCCGCTGCAGATCGCACTCGTGGCGTGGGCCGGGATCGTCGTCGGCTTCTACTTCGGCGGCCACGTAGCTCAGAACACGGCCGCGCTCGAGGAAGCACGGCTCATCAAAGCCACGGACGCATCCGAGGCACCAGCGATCCGTTCAGAAGCAGCAACCCAATCGACCGAAAGGAAAACATGAAGACCATCGCCACAGGGCTCAGCAAAGCACTGAAGGCCATCTACGCCGGCGCAGGCGCACTCCTCACCGGCCTCGGCACAGCACTCGTCGGCGCAGACAAGTTCTCCAACGTCACCGACGCGCAGTGGATCGTCATCGCGTCGCTCACCCTCACCGCGTTCGGAGCCGTCTACGGCGTCACGAACAAGTCGAGCGACCAGCCGGCAGCGAAGTAATGATCGGTTTCTCACTAAACTTGAGGCGTGACCTCGCTCGAGAAGTGGCACGCGCGAATCGAGAAGCACGAGGATGGCTGCTGGCTCTGGACTGCAGGCCGGTGGTCGCGATACGGAAGGTTCTATGTGGATGGCAAACACGTAGCCGCACACCGCTGGGGCTACGAGCAGATCGTCGGCCCTGTCCCCGAGGGCTGCGAACTCGACCACACGTGTCGCAATATCTGGTGCGTGAACCCGCAGCATCTAGAGCCAGTGACACACGCCGAGAACGTACGGCGAGGAATGGCTGGCTCAGTCAACGGAGAGCGGCAACGGTCGCTCACGCAGTGCCGAGCTGGCCACGCGTTCACGGAAGAGAACACGCGTCGTTGGCGTGGGCGTCGAATCTGCCGCAGGTGCGATGCGAGGCGCGTTCATGAGCGCCGGCGTCTACGTAGCAGAGCTTGAAGAGCGGCTTGTTCCTGGCAAACCGCTTGGTCGCCATATCGAACACGACAGTCGCTCCCGCGACTTCGCAGTCGAGGTCGACGAAGCGACACCGCTCGTCAAGGTGCTCTGGAACAGGTACGGCAACCCGTTCAACCAGGGCAACCTCGGATCGTGCACCGGCAACGCCATCACCGGCGTCCTCAACACAGCGCCGTTCCACAAGGCGAGCGGGAAGCTGCACACGGAGAAGGACGCCGTTGCGATCTACTCGGCCGCGACGAAGATCGACAACATCGAAGGTGAATACCCGCCGACGGATTCCGGATCATCTGGCCTCGCGGTCTGCAAGGTCGCCAAGGCGGAAGGTCTGATCGCCGGCTACAAGCACGCGTTCTCGATCGCGGCCGCGCTCCAGGCGCTGATGAAGGGTCCGGTGATCACCGGCGTCGCCTGGTACGACGGCTTCGACACGCCTGACGAGAACGGCCTCGTCGAGATCTCAGGCGAGATCCGCGGCGGCCACGAATTCGAGATCCGCGGCTACGACCCCGCAACCGATCTCGTGACCGCTGAGAACAGCTGGGGCGTCTCGTGGGGACTCAAGGGGATCTTCCACTTCACGTCGCACACGTGGGCCGAGCTGCTCAAGCAGCAGGGCGACGTGACTGTCCCGCTACCGCTCGTTTAGCTCGCGAGCTCGTTGCTGCTCGGCGAGGATCTGCCTCGACACGTCGAGCTGCTGCTGTTGGACGGCGAGCTGCTTGCGGTGACCGCGGCGGAAGAACCTGAACGGGATCGTCAGCAGCCCGAAGAGGCCGAAGACGACGATGTACCAGGCGAGCAGCACGGCGTACATCAGAGCGATGAACGCGAGTGACAGCGGCACGAGCACGGCGAGGATCGCGATCGCGGCTGGTGTGGGCTTGCCTGTCACGGCGACTCGCACCAGCCGCGATGTGCGTCTCGTGATTCCGACGTAGCTCATCGGCGACGAGTAGGTCTGCTTCGTCGTCTGCATGTGCGTATTCACTTCCTCGCCATGCCGGAAGTCAACAGGACGATCGGCTAGTCGTCCCTCGCGCGAGGGATTCCGCTTGCATTGATGCTGCTTCGCAGGTTACAAACTCAAGTCAAGTGGGCAGGCAGTCCGAATGCGGCGACGCGGCCGTTTGGCAGCGTCTTGAAGAGCTCAACCGTCTTGAGCTGGAGCTTCGGGCGGAGCTTGCCGATCTTCGGTCAGCGCGACAAGTTCAGCCTTCAGGTCGCGGCAGAGATCAAGCACTGTCTCTAGCTGTGATTCAAGGCGGACGAGCCGGTCCTCGCGCACTGAGATAGAAGGGATCTCTTCGACGAGATCCTCTGGCTCGACGCCGAGCAGCGCTGCAATCCGCATCAGCTCTCGAACGGGTGGGAGCTTTCCGCTCTCCCATCGCGTGACCGAACTAGGCGAGACGTGGGCTTCGAGCGCGAACTCGAGCTGAGTCCAGCCTTTGGCGTCGCGGGCGAGTTTGATCCGCTCTCCCACTTCTTTGGGCGTCAGTGCCACAGCAAGAAGCAGCTTGCCGTGGGCAATCGTAAATTGACTTCTCGCGCTACTAGTCACCATAGACAAGTCACAACATGACTAGTAGGTTGCTAGTCGTCAAGTGGCTGATCTCCTCGGAACCCGGATTCAGAAGGCGCGTGCCGACGCCGGCTTCACGCAGGAGCAGTTCGCACCGATGCTCGAGGTTTCCCTTCGGACGCTGACGCGGTACGAGCAGGGCGTCTCGGACATCTCGGTCGAGATGCTGATCAAGGTCGCGAAGCTCACTCGACAGCCCATGTCGTTCTTCCTCGCTGAGGCAGCGGCGTGACGGTCGCTGCTGTGACTGAGCTGCGCAGCCGCCCGGTGCACGGAGACATCCGTGTCGACCGGCCGATCAGCGCGGAGGCGCGTGTGCTTGCTGAGCGTGCGGCGTCGATTCGGCGTCTGCGTGAGCGGCCGCGTTCGGGCATGTGGTTCATTGGTTCGACCTCTTCACGGGCGGCGTAGCGATGGGCCAGATGATCGGCGCGCCTACGACCGACCCTGGAACTGTTCGCGGGGGCGCGGCCTCAAGCGAGGGCGCTACTTCAACCGACCGGCGGGGCTGCGTCCTGGCCGCGTCTCCGCGGACAGCAGACGGCAGGTTCGCGCGTACGGGGCCGATCACTGAGCGCGAGCTTGAGGTGCTGAGGCTAGCGACTGACGGCCACACGTACATGGAGATCGGCCGGCTGCTTTCTCCACGGATTGCTGAGACGACTGTGAAGGAGCATGTGAAGTCGCTCCGTGCCAAGCTCGGCGCTCGGACGATGGTGCAGGCGGTTGACGTTGCTTACAGGCGGGGCATCCTCGAGGTCGGCGCGTGAACGATGACGTGCGGCAGGCCAGGAAGGCACTCCTCGGCGCGTTCGGCGCTTCCGATGCGAAGGCTACGGCTGCGCTCGACCGGACGCGGCGTGTCGAGCAGGGCCAGAGGAGGAGTCATACTCGGGTCAACTGGACGCGCACTGCTCGTCGCAAGGCGAGTAAGGCGGCGAAACGAGCTCGGCGTCAGGGGCGTGCAGCGTGACGGAGGCGGAGATCCTCGCGCGCGTCGACCGGATCCGAAACGCCGGCTACTTCGAGTCGCCTAGAAAACGGCTCAACTGGCTCCTCGACGAGCCGACCTTTCACGCGACCTCTCGACGCTGCCCTATTTGGAAACAAACGACCGGCGTCCGCGGCATCCCGGCCAAGGCACACCACGGACGCCAGACAGGAGCACACGTTAGATGACGTACTCGACGGTGAACGACCTCTACTGGGCGCTGTTCGGCATCATCTGCGGCGGCCTCGCCGTCATCCTGGTGCTGGGCCTCGCGCTCGTCGCCCTCCGGGCCAGACGGTTCCGCGACCGGCGCCGCACCCGTCAGATGCGCCGGTTCCTCGTCGAGGCCGGCAGGAACGCACGCGCGGCCGAGGACGCCTACTGGTTCCTCCTGCGTGGGCGTGACGCACGGATCGCTCAGACGATCCACGACTCGAACGCCGTCGTGCGTGTGTTGGCGGATGTTCGCCAGGCGAAGCTCGAGGCCGTCTGATGGCTGCCGAGAAGAAGACGGCCGCGCCGACCGAGTACCTCGTACTGAAAGCGCTCGAGGCGAAAGGGCCAGCCGGCGCGATCAACGATGGCGTGCCTCCGAACTCGTGGACGCGAGTTCAGACGATCAAAGCGTCGAGCGCGACATCGGCGATCCGTGCGGTCGTGTCGAAGCTCGACGAGAAGTCTCAGTCCGGGATGTTCGTCGCGGTCCCAGCGCGTTCGTGGAAGCCCGTCGCGGTCGCTCCTCAGACGCAGATCCGGCTTGAGCTCACCGAGGTCAAACCGTGAACGAGATCCTCGACCTCAGCGCCGAGGACTACCACAGCGACCAGGTTGCAGCCGACACAGTCACCCTCTCCGCGTCGATTGCGCGCATCCTGATCGCCGAATCGCCGGCACACGCTCGCGCCGCACACCCGCGGCTAAACCCCGACTGGGAGCCGAGCCACGACGAGAAGTTCGACGTCGGCACGATCGCTCACTCGTTGCTGCTCGAGGGCGAAGCGGCCGTCGTCGTGATCGACGCGCCCGACTGGCGCACGAAGGCCGCGCAGGAGCAACGCGACGAGGCCTACGACGCCGGACAGACGCCGGTCCTGCTTAAGAACTGGGCGGCTGTCGAGCGGATGGTCGACGCAGTGCAGAGCCAGGTCGCCGCGCTCCCGGTCGACCCGCCTCTGTTCGCCGACGGCAAGCCAGAGCGGTCACTCATCTGGGACGAGAACGGCGTCGCGTGTCGCGCGCGGCTCGACTGGCTCCGAGACGACCTGGCCGCGATCGACGACCTCAAGACGACGTCGCGGTCGGCGAACCCTGACGGCTGGTCGCGCACGATCTTCAACATCGGCTACGACGTCCAGCTCGCCTTCTACCTGCGCGGCCTCAAGGCGGTCACAGGCGCCGAGGCTGAGTTCCGGTTCGTCGTGGTCGAGACGTCGCCGCCGTACGCGCTCTCAGTCATGTCTCTCGCGCCGGGGGCGCTCGAGCTCGCGAACGCGAAGGTCGACTGGGCTCTCGCGACGTGGAAGCGCTGCCTCGAGACGGACACGTGGCCGGCGTATCCGACACGCGTCGCGTACGCGGAGGCGCCGTCGTGGGAAGAGACACGCTGGCTTGAGAAGGAAGCGCGCGAGGTCGCGGCATGAGCTTCGAGTTCAGAGACGCGAAACGCGAGAACGTGCCGCTCCTCATCGGCCTCGCGGGCGGAACAGGATCGGGCAAGACCTATAGCGCGATGCTCCTCGCCCGCGGCCTGGCAGCCGGCCATCCGTTCGTCGGGATCGACACCGAGAACGGCCGCATGCTCATCTACGCCGACGACTTCCCCGAGCTGAAGCACGGCCGCATCGACGAGCCGTTTCGGCCGGCGAAGTACACCGACGCGATCGATGCCGGCGACGCCTTCCTCGAGAAGTCAGGTGTGCCGAGCATCAACCGTGTGATCGTCGTCGACTCAGCCTCCCACGAGTGGTACGGAGACGGCGGCGTCCTCGACTGGCAGGAAGAGATCATGGACGGCAAAGAAGCGCGCCGGCTGATGTCGTGGATCGACCCGAAGAAGGCGCACAAGCGGATGGTCACACGCCTCCTTCGCGTGAACGCGCACGTCATCCTCTGCTTCCGCGCCGAGCCGAAGGTCGCGATGATCGACGACCCGGAGAAGCCCGGCAAGAAGAAGTTCATCGACAAGCCGTCGCTGACGGGTCTGAACGGCTGGATCCCGATCGCTGAGAAGAACCTACCGTACGAGCTCACGGCGTCGTTCCTGTGCATGGCTGACAGGCCGGGTGTGCCGTTGCCGATCAAGCTGCCGGACCCGTTGCGGCCGCTCGTGCCGTTGGATAGGCCGTTGACCGATGCGACCGGTCGTGCGCTTGGCGAGTGGGCTGCGGGCGGCGTCCAGAAGCCCGCTGAGGCGACGCAGGCTGGTCTGGCGTCTGAGCCTCAGCGCCGTCTGATCTTCCAGCGTGCGAAGGACGCGGGCGTCGACGAGGTGGGACTCAGAGCGATCTTCGATGCGCACACCGGTCAGACGTCTTCTGCGGCTATCCCTGCTGAGAAGGTTGAGGCGATCCTCGATGCTATCGGCGCGCCGGCTGAGTCGCCGTTCAGGGCGCCTGAGGGAGCTGCGGCTTGATGTCGGTCGTGTTCGGCGCCGCGATCGCTCTTGTGGGTGCGCTCGCGTGGATGGCGATCGACTGGGAACGGATCCGCGCTCGCGTCGTGCGGTTCGGCGTCCAGCACGACATCGCGATCTTCCAAGACGGCGTCCCGTTCGGGATGTTCCTCTTCGCGGCTATCGGTTGGTTCGTCGGTTCGTGTTTCGTTGGCTCGTGGGCGATCGTCGCCTGGATCTGGGGGCTCGCGTGAACGAGGAAGCCGTGGACGCTGTCGAGCAAGAGTTCCTAGAGATCTTCTGGCTCCTGTACCCGGAAGTCACCTGGACGATCAGGCCACGGAGCAAGAGGAACGCGCCGCCCACGTCGCGGCAGATCGTCCGGCGCATCGCCGCGCCAGATGAGGCCCATGCGCTCGCCGGGAAGGCTGCCTGACGCATGCGGCCAGACCACAACGCACTCGAGGCCAGCGGCCAACAGCCTCCGCCGGTGAGCTACATCAAGCCGCGGCCAGGCTTCCACGAGATCACCGGGGATCATGTCGCCGAGTGGCGCGGAGCGCACGCGGAGATCTTCGACGGCTCGAACGGCGACGTCGACGCGTTCGCGTCTGACAGCGAGTCCAACTTCGAAGGCGTCTTTGCCTGCGATCGCGAGAGCGTCAGTGCTGATGTACGCGCCGAGGTCTCCTCGCGCCACCTCCAGCTCTGCACCGGCAGCCGTCAGAGCGCTGCTCGTTCGTGCTGCCTCGACGGCGATGTTCTCGCCCTGGAGAGCAGCCAGGAACGCTTCCTCGACGAGCGGATCGACGACTCGCGCGAGGACTGTGACAGGGCGCGGGCATTTGCCGGCGGCGTGGATGCGGCGACAGCTGTACATCACGAGCCGGTCGCGCTTGCGGTCGCGCATGGAGTCGACCTTCATCAGGTAGCGGCAGCCGGAGCATCGAATCAGCCCCGAGAGAAGCGCCGGAGGCCCGACGCGAGCGCTGGGAAGGCCGCGAGCCATCTGCGCGGCGCGCCACTCGCGCTCGCTGACGATCGCTTCATGCGCTTCTGCTGCGATGAACTCGCCCGAGCGTGCTTCGCCGAGGTAGACGCGGTTGCGGATCAGCGCGTTGACGGATCCAGGGCTCCACTGAAGGTTGCCGTACGGCGTCACAACCGCTGCGTCTGTGAGGAACTCCCCGAGCGCACGCCAGCCGACGCCGGCCGCGCGTTTACGGAAGAGCTCGGCGATCACCGGCGCGTCTTCGCTGGGCTCAAGCCGGCCGTCCTTGAGGCGTCTGTAGCCGGTCGGCGTCTTCGACGCGATGTGCACGCCTCGGTCGACCGCCCGTTCGCGTGCGTCGCTCCAGTCGGCACGTCGGCGGTCGAGTTCCCATTCGGCGATCGCGCCGAGCATGTGCGCGATGAGCTTGCCGTTCGGCGTCGCCATGTCGAGACCGACGTCCACCGCAACGATGTTCCAACCGCCGGCGAGCGCTCGCTCGAGCAGCCTGCCGAGGTCAGACAGCGATCGAGTGATCCTGTCGAGCTTCGCCGCGATGATCCCATCGGCTTCCCCACGATCGACGGCCGCGAGTGCTGCTTGGAGGCCAGGGCGGTTCAGGGTCGAGCCGGGCTTGTCGAGGTCTTCCTGCCATCCGACGATCGTGTGGCCGCGCGCCCGCGCGTACGCCTCGACTTGGTCGCGCTGCACCTGGGGGCTGATGAAGCTGTCGCCGGCGCGACCACCGACGCGGCTCACCCTGACGCAGCCGATCAGCCTCACAGCTTGCTATCGGCGCAGTCGGTGACGATGTCGAATCCCTCGTTCGGGACTACTTCGCGTACTCGCCTGATCGACATACGCCGAGCAGCATCTCGCTTTAGGCGAGTCCACGTCGATCTAACGACGTTCGAACGCCACGGGCAGTCGACCCGTGAGGCCGTGCAATCGACCAGGAGGCTCACGCATCCGGTTCGCAGTCCTCACCGCGGCGCTCGCGCTGCTCATCGTCGCGCCCGCGCGCGCTGGTACCAACTCGGTACCGCAGCCGGCGCTCATCGCTCAGATCAGCCGGCAGGTCTTCGGACAGCGCTGGCGTGCCGCCGCGTGCATCGCCCACTACGAATCAACCGACGGCGCCCATCTTGTGAACGGCTCGAACCTCGGGCCGTGGCAGAGCTCGGCGTACTGGCATCCGTGGATCGACAGGCGGAGGATCCTCGTTGACTGGGTCTACGCAGCACGAGTCGCGTACCGCGTCTCAGATGGTGGCCGCGACTGGTCGGCGTGGCCCAACACGCACCGGCTCTGCGGCGTGTGAACCGCTTCTCTGGCGCTGCCCGTGCGCGCAGTTCAATCCCGTGACGGTCGACGCATGCGTGTCGTGCCGTTCTGCGAGGCCGAGCTGATGTGCGCGATCTGTCGGACTTCCTCGTCGACGTCGCTGCGCGTCGCATCCGGATCGAGGTCGTCGGTCCGCTCGCGCCGGCGAATCAGCGGCTCATGGACTATTTGGGCGTCGAGGTTGTCGTGAGCGCCGTCGTCGCCGAGATGACGCGCTGTGTTCATGCGCCCCGGTGTGGCTGGACGTTCGTCGGTCCGTCGGAGCGCGCTGGCGTTCTTCTGACAGCGCACTTGAATCTGATGCACGGCGGCCACGGGAACGGCCATGTCGAGACACCAGAAGCTAAACGGGAGGTTGAGACTGTGGCGACAGCGCCGAAGTGGACGAACGACAGCTGCATCCACGCCATCAAGGTTTGGGCTGCCGAGCATGGCCGACCGCCGACGAACCGCGACTTCACCAAGGCCGCTCCCGGTCGGCCCACGACGGATCAGGTGAAGCGTGCGTGTGGTTCGTGGGCGGCTGCAATCGCTGCGGCCGGCTTTCCCGCTCCGACGCGTGGCGGCGCTCATGGACGTTCGAGATCGTCGGTGCGGGAACCGAAGGCGAGTGAGGCGGCCGTCCTTTCCGGACCGCCTCCAGCATCGCTCACGCCTGCCGAAGCCAACGGCGGCGTTGCTGTTGACGGCCCGTCTCCCAGCCCGTCCTCAGTCCGCGAGGCTGGGTCCCGCACCGACGAATGGCTCTCCACCCTCGGCACCAGCCGCGAACGCCTCCAGGACGAGATCGCACGCCTCGACGAGCTCTCCGTCGTAAGCGGCCTTCAGCGTGACGCGCTCCAGTCGTTCCTCGACGAACTCGAGGGCGTGTGAGCCAGATCGACATCTTCGGCGAAGCGAAACCGCTCGTCCGCGTCGGCCGAAGCCAAGAAGCCGTCCTCAAGCTCCTCGCCGACACTCCTGACGGATGCAGCGCCGACGAGATCGGAGCAGCGATCCACGCCGCTCGAGGCAAGCACGCGATCGACGAGATTTGCCGTTGGTGCGGACCGGACTCGCGCGATGTTGTTCGCGCGCTTGAGAAAAAGCAGCTGATCCGGCGCACGAGTAACGGCCAATTCGTGCTGCGAATCGAGCAGAAATCTGACAGCAAATTCGGCGGAGACATCCCGTACTGATGGGCCAGCGCATCGACGATCAACTTGCGAAGCGGCTCTACCTCGAGGAGGGAATGCCGACAACCGCGATCGCGGCCCGTTTCGGCTGCACGGATGTCACCGTCGGCAATGCCCTCGATCGCCTCGGCGTCGCGCGACATCCCCGAACGTTTTGGCCTAAGACGAGCGGACGGCCACGCTCGGACCATGTTGCTCGTTTTGCTTCGAAGTACGAGCGCCGCGAGGATCGCGAGTGCTGGCCTTGGCTCGGTCGTAAGGACAGGGACGGCTACGGCCTCTTCTGGCTCGACGGTAAGCAGCGTCGCGCGCACCGCGTCGCATACGAGGCCGTCAACGGCCAAATCGTCGGAGATCTGACTGTCGACCATCGCTGTGCGAACGCTGGCTGCGTCAACCCGGGTCACATGGAGCTCGTCACACTCGCCGAGAACACGCGGCGTGCTCAGGCGAGACTTCGTGAGCGGAGAACCGCGTCGTGAGGCGTCTCGGTCCCGGCTCGGAGATCACACTCGCTGACGGACGACGGATGCTCGTCGAAAGCGTCGTCCAGCTTGACGGGCTCACGATCGTGCACTGGCGCCAAGTCGTCGTCGAGATCAAGGCCGCAGCGTGAAGCCGACTGTCCAGCACGTCCTCGCGCAAGCGATCACCGCCGCGGCGGCGCATCCTGAGCCTGGGCCGCTCGAACGCCTACTCGACGGCATGTCCGAGATCCTCTGGGACGCCGATCGGCGTGAGCGCAACGGCGGCCGAGATCCGCACGAATTCCTGAACCATTCAGGAAACCTTCCGGAAAAGGCCGCTGCAGCGTGAGACGCGTCGCGCCGGCCATCCCGATAGCCGACATGCTCGAAAAGCAGCTCGAGCAGCAAGTCATCGGCACGAAAACCAATCCCGGCCTAGCCCGCATGCTCGGCTGGAAGGCGTACCACACCCTCCGCTCGCAAGGCTCCGAGCCCGGCTACCCCGACTGGACACTGATCCGCGAGCGCGTGGTCTGGCTCGAGCTCAAGACCGAGAAGGGCATCGTCTCCGACGCTCAGGTGCGCTGGATCTCCGCGCTCTGCAAGGCGCAAGCCGAGGTCTACATCGTGAGGCCACGGCATCTCGAAGCCATCGCAGTCGTCCTCCAAGCCCGAACACCGTTCCCTGCCGGCGTCGGGCCACTACTCGAAGAGCTCACACGCGAGCTCGGAAAGAAGGCCGCATGAGCGAAATCGACGTCTCGCCCCACTCCTTCAGCCCCATCCGAATCTGGGATCTGAGGCCGAACGGGCGATGCCGTCACTGCTTCGCACCGCGATCTGCCCACCCGATGCACTGCTGGGTCGCAGCTCGACCATATGGCGACCGCTCGCCAGCAGAGCTCAGCTTCGAAGCCCTCTCAACAGGAAGGAAATCAGCATGAGCGCACAACCCGAAAACCAGGACGACGACCAGGTCGACGGCCAAGACCCCGACAAAGGCAAGCTCTTCGAAGTCCCACGCGTCAAAGTCGCCGTCGACGAAACCGACCCCACCGTCATCAAACTCTCATTCTCAGGCTCGATCGAGCTCGACCGCACAGCCGCGGCCGACGTCGAGTTCTTCAACAAGCTGAAGTCCGGCAAGCCCGCCAGCTTGGCGATCGCAGCGCACGTCGCCGGCGCACGCACCCGGCACCGCCGCGACAGCGAAGGCGACGTCGACGCGGTCGTACAGACCAAGTCCCTCATCGTCACCGACGTCGAACTGTCGTGACCAGCTCGAGCACACAGCTCGTCGCCTACCACGGCGACGAAGCCGCCAAACAGAAGGCGCTCGCACTCATCGAAGCGCATCAGGCCGCAGATCAGATCATCCAAGGCCGCTACTGGCAGGAAGACGAAGACGGCATCTTCCGCGGCTGCGCCGTCGGCTGCCTGCTCGAGGATCCCGACGGCGGCCACGAACGATACGAGACGGAGTTCGGAATCCCCGTGCAGCTCGCATGGCTCGAGGACGGCATCTTCGAAGCCCTCGACGCCGATGTCGCCAAGCAGTGGCCCGTACGATTCATGGGCGCGATCCAGGTCGGATCTGATCTCGCCCCGGTCTGGCCGCGCTTCGCCGTCTGGATGCTCACCGATCCGACGCACGGCCTCGAGAACGTCACCGACAAGGACGACATCAAGGCTGTCTGCCGGCAGATCGCAGCCGCTTACGAGCGGATCGCCGCCGGCGACACTCTCACGAGCGACGAAGAGCAAGCCGTTACCGACGCTGCGCGGGATGCGCGGGCTGCGTGGGCTGCGTGGGATGCGCGGGCTGCGTGGGCTGCGTGGGATGCGCGGGCTGCGCGGGCTGCGTGGGATGCGCGGGCTGCGTGGGATGCGCGGGCTGCGCGGGCTGCGCGGGCTGCGCGGGCTGCGCGGGCTGCGTGGGCTGCGTGGGCTGCGCGGGATGCGCGGGATGCGCTCGTTACGGCCTCATCGGACAAGCTCATCGAGCTGCTCGAGGCTGCGTAGCGGTGGCGTGGCTCGACGACCGCATCTACGCTCACCCGAAGATCCGAAACGTGCCCCGCGCGACCCGGTGGAGCTACGCCGCAGCGCTCGCGTACGCGTCCGGATTCGGCACTGCCGGCGTGCTCACCGAGGGCCAGCTGAAAGCGATCGAAGCAACAAAACGCGACCGCGAGCTCTTGATCGAAGTCGGCCTCTGGGACGACGCCGGACGTGGAGCAATTCGTATCCACGATTGGAAAGACCACAACGGCAAACGCGATGCCCGACGTGAAGCAGACCGTCTGCGGAAACGTGCCGAGAGAGCCAAAAACGAAGAAACGTCCGCAGGACACAACACGGACAAACTGCGGACAGCCAACGCCGTGTCCGCAGGACAGTCTGTGGACCGTCCTCGCGCGCCCGCGCGCAGGCGCCCGCCCGATGACGGTAGTGACAGAGTGACGGAAGAAGGACTAGCTACGGATTCAGCAGCAGGGGTCCAAAGCACTTCAGGCAGTCTCGAAGCTAGATCCGCCGAAACCGAAGATCTCCAGACCTCTGCTGCTGCGGTGGAGAGCCCAACGGAACAGGACATCCGCGACGCCTGCAAACGCTTCGGCGCCGACTCCAAGATCGTCGAACCGATCGCACGCCAGCTCCCAGGAGCCATCTTCGCTGCGGTCGTCACCAAGCACGCCGCCAAGGTCAAACGCGGCTCGGTCGACGACGTGCCGGCGCTCTTCGTCACGCTCCTCAAAGCCGAGCTGAAGGATCAAGCACGAGCCGCCGCGAAACACGCACAGCCGATGCCGCCGACACGGCTACCCGAAGGCGAACGACCGACCAAGGTCGAAGGCGAAGACTGGGTGCGCCACATCGTCCCGACGCTGAAGCGACATCCGTTCGAACGCGTAGCCGATCTCGTCGCTGAACGCGCAGCAGCCGAACACTGGACGGACGAACAGCTCAACGACCGGCTCGGACTCGCGCTCGAGCTCCACCAGGCGGACGCCGCGTGACGGGCCTGCGCCTCACCGACCACGAATGGGAGACAGCCCGTCAGGTCTGCACCGACAAGCAGATCCTCGCACTCGACCTCTGGCGACGCGGCGCCGGCTACAGACGCATCGGCCAACTCCTCGACATCGACGAATCCACCGCCCGCCAGCACATCAAACGTGGCCGAAAACGGCTCGAACTAGAACTCGAACAACAAGCCGCTTGATGCACGCCGAACGATGTGCAACACTCACCACCGCGCGGCGCCAGGTACAGATCCACGAAACCCGGCCGCCCACCCCTCACGCCACAGGTGCCACTTCAGCCAGCCAGGCGCACGACCAGTCGCGGTGCTGGCGATGACGCACGCCTACTCCCACGGCACAGGGCAAACGACACACCGGTACTCGAACGCCGCCGGCTCGAACGAGCACAAGCAGCCGCAGTCCTCGACTCGCTCGCCACATCCGACGAGCCGCTGCCGCTGAGACACGAGCTCACCAAACCCGGCGACGCCGACCAGCTCCGCGGCATCCCCGCAATCGGACGCTCAGTCGCAGGCGCCACACCCGGATCGAACCCAGAATCCGAAACGATCAAGAGACTCATGCGCGCCGCCAACCTCCACGAACGCACAGCCGCATGACGCGCTACACCGAACTACGCCACGCCGGCTACTACCAACCCGGCCTCACCGACAAACAACGCGACAAGATCGCCGCCCAAGTCGACAACCAACCGACACGCACCGAAACCGTCAAAGGCTCAACCACGTTTTTTAAGCCAGGAACAGGCAGATGAC
>Ga0265338_10001966_pt1 | contig 32017 bp, 43 predicted proteins | sample 42126metaG_FD_193579 | JGI IMG/M metagenome (GOLD analysis project Ga0265338, IMG submission 193579) | Rhizosphere microbial communities from Carex aquatilis grown in University of Washington, Seatle, WA, United States - 4-21-26 metaG | ecosystem: Host-associated > Plants > Roots > Rhizosphere...
CGGGACCAGGCGTTCATGGGGTGGGCGTGCACCGATCCCCGCTGCGGGGCGTGGCTGAGCGACACGGAGGTCCGCCGGCTGGTGACGGCCGCCGTGGCGTCGCCTGACCCTGTGCCGCTCGTGGTCACGTGACCGTGCCCGGCCTCGGCCACGTCATGTTCGGGGGCGACCGCTTCCCCGTCACCGGCGTGTTCCTTGACGGCGGGGCGGTCAACATCACCTGGGAGGTGGAGGGGCCTTACGACGGGGGCACCTGGCCGGTGACCATCTTCGGGGAGGACGGGCGGGGCATCGGGCAGGCCGGGGAAACAGCCGTGCCGCCGCTGCCGGACAACGCGGTGATCGCGCTCACCAATGTCTGGGTGATCGGGTCGGTGACCGACTTGTGACCACCCCGCAGCCGCCCCCGCAAGGCCAGCAGCAGCCCCCGCCCCCGCCCCCCTCCGGCCTTGACGACCCGGCCCTTGCCATCGCGGTCGCCGCGATCCTGGCCGGCGTCCTCGGGCCTGCTGTCACCGCCGCCGCGGCGGTTGCGGGACTGAAGGCACGGTTCGCCCTGACGACTGCCGCCGCCTCCGCCCTCGGCGCGGTCCTGGGCATGATCATGGCCTACCCCCCGCCCCTGACCGGAACGATCGGGCCGGCATCGGAACAGGTCTCGAGGATGAACACGGCGAGACGGGCACAGTACGCGATCGCGGCGGCAAAGCGGGTCAGGGCAGCCGAGGTGCAGGCGCGGGCGAAAGGCGAGCCGGTGAAGGCCGCACGGGAGGCGGCGCTGGAGACGGAACGGCGCTATTACGCCCAGCATCAGGCGGCGATGTGGCAGCGGTCGGCGGCCGCAGGCCGGATCGACATGGAGGCGGCCGTCCACGGGAACTTGCTCGGGTGGTATGCCAGGGTCCGCGACAAGAGAACCACGCCGGAGTGCCGGGCATCCCATCGCCATAACTTCTACGTCGACAGCCCGCCGCGCATAGGACTTCCAGGCGTTGTTCACGTCGGGTGCCGGTGCGAGAGTGGTCCTCCCTGGCCGGGCGGGAAGCTCCTCGAGGGCAGCGGGCCAAGACGCGCGAGGGCCGCGTTATGGCTGATTCTCCCGGCAAGAACACGCCCTGGTACCTCTGCCCGAACGAGCCGCCGTGCCCACACGCCCGCCTGTTCCACGATGTCTACGACGAAGAGGACGAGGTTCCCCGCTGCTGCGCTGAGGGATGCCGCTGCGGCGCGCGGCCGAAGGACGGCCCGATGACCCGCGAGGAGTACGCGGCCCTGCTAGCAGGCGAGGTGACCGCATGAGGTGCATGCCGTGGCCGCTGGCTGTCCTGTGCTGGCTGGACAACCGGAAAGGCCCGCACGACGAGACAGCCGGGATGGCCTGCCGCGCCCATGACACGGCGATGAGGTGCTGGTGGAAGTGCTTTCCCGGCAGTGAGCGCAGGTTCAACCGCAAGTGGCTGAAGGCGGAGCGGGCCGCATGAGCTGGCACCCGACGCTGAGCAGTATCGAGCGTAAGACGGACCTGCCGCAGGACCGTCCCCGCCCCGTAACGGACACGGCGAGGCGTGAGTCCCTGCTGCCGGTCATCGGCACCTGGAACTGCTGGTGCGGGCAGGAGCGCGGCCACGGCTGGCCGGGCAAGGACGACGAAAGGCCGCACCCCAGGCGAGAGGAGGCGGCGGCGTGATCGGGCGGCGCGTCGGCTCTATGGCTGAGATCGAGCAGCCCGGCGACTACTTCGGGCCGGTCGTCGGTTACACGGGCGACCTGCCTGCGGTGTTCTTCCTCAAGCCCAACGCCCGCGACCCGGAGGCCCGCCCGGAGGCCCGCAGTGTCCAGCACGTCTGCTCGCCGCCGCATACTTTCCGCGAGTGCCCGGACGGGTCGCTGGAGATCCGCAACTCGATCAGCAACCTGCTGCGCGGCGACCCGGACGGCCGCACCGACGACGGATGGCACGGTTATTTGAATGAAGGCCACGAGTGGAGGCAGGTATGACAGACGTCATGCGGCAGGAAGCGCCGTACCCGCATGTCCTCGCCGACCTGCTGAGCAGGTTCACTTACTCCGCGCCCGGACGCGAGTGGGCGTTCACCCTCGCCGACGTCGACCGTGGCCAGGGGTCCAAAGGCCTCACCTTGACCATCAACATCACCGGCCCGGACACTTACCACCCTGAGCGGGTCATCTCGGTCAACCACTACCAGCTGGTGCCGCCCGCCGCGTACAACGAGCGCTCCTGGCGGCACTGGCTGTTCGCCCAGATTTCCCTGGTCGAACTTCACGAGCGGATGGAGTTCTTCCGCATCGACGGCGAGCCCGCCATGCCCCCGGCGCACGGCCCGGGCAACGATCCCTACCTGGTGCTTGAGTACGGCACTGACACTGACCGGCGGACGTCGTTCCGGGGCGTCCTCGACGACGACGGCACGGGGCGCAGTCGCGGCGGGGTGAACCCGTGAAGGGCTGGGACACCTCAGGCAACCCGCTCGAGCTTCAGCCCTGGCAGGAACTCGCCGTCCTGGGACTGCTCGGCTGGGATGAGGGGGAACGGACGGTCACCCTGATCTCCCGGGCCAGGGGCGAGGGGAAGACGGTGGTCCTGTACACCACGGCGCGGTATGTCGCTGCCCGTGCCAAGGGCAGGCCGCTACGGGATGACCCGATTCGGGGACGCGGGCAGGAAGGGGATTCGTCATGACGGCTCCTGACCCGGAGGAAACAGCGCTGCTCGCGGAGATCGCGGAGGCGAAGGCCCGGCGTGCGGCGCTGACCCTGGAGCACGGCAAGCCGGAGAGCATCGCCGCCTCTGATGCCCTCGCTCTCGCCAGGACCGCCCTCGTCCCCGTCGACCCGGCTGTTACCGCCGATGACGTCTTCGCCAGCATCTACCGGGACGACGCGGCGGCGGACGCGTGGGCGGAATCCAACCGCGTTCACTACGGCCACCCGGTGCTGGCGAAGGTGCCCCTGCCGGACGGGCGGGTCGTCGGCATCCTTGACCTTCGCCCGGCACTGGAACGCTCCCGGCGCGAGGCATCAGAGGGGGAGCTATGACGGTGACGGCAGTCAAGCCGAAGGCAACGCCCGGCCCGGCCCAGGCGGGGACGCCAGGCCCGCAGGCAGCCAAGCCCCCGCCTCCCGCTGCCCCGTCCCGCCGCCGTGGCATCACCCCCCTCACCCCGATGCGCCAGGCCGCCGCGAAGTCGATGCGGAAACTCGCCGCCCACGTGCAGGAATCCCACCCGGACATGTCGGTTCACGATCACCTGCGGGACGCGGCAAGGACCCTGGAGTCAGGCAACGAGGAAGCCTCCCAGAGGCACCTGCGGGCGGCCATGTTCGCCCTCACCCCGCAGAGCCTGATGCGCAACGGCCTGCACACCGACGACCATCATGTCGCGGCGCGCGGGGCCATGCACGACGTCCACCGGCATCTCCTGCTGGTGAAGGACATCGCCGACGTCGGGGCGAAGAACCAGGCGAGGATCGCGCGCCTCGGCGGGGAGGACGACACCGCCCCCCGTCCTGCTGACCCGAACGCCGGGTACGGTCCCGGGGCGAACGCCCAGAAGCCGACCGTACGGCAGCCTCCGGGGAACCAGGCACTCAACGCCCCTAACAAGAGTGACGGCGGGGGGAGTGACCCGGCTGTAGCAGACCCGGACAGGCCGCCGCTGAAGATGAGCAAGCAGTTCAGCTACGGGTGGGATGACCTCGCGCGGGTGATCGAGCTGGCGGCCAGCCCGGAAGTCGTTGACCTGGTGGGACCCAAAGGCTATATACATGGCTGGATCTACGTGGGCGGCGCCGGGCTGCCGTCCGTTGCCAGTCACGACGCGAAGCTGAGGGCGAAGGGCGTCACGCCTCCGACGAGGGCGCACCCGGCACTGACCAGCAAGCCTCCGTCCGTTAAGGCGGCACCTAAGGCAGCAGCGGCTAGGCCCGCAGCGGCTGTAAAGGCAGCCCCGAAGCCGGCTGCCACTGCCAGCAAGGCGCCTGCCGTCAAGGCGGCGCCGGCGGTTAAGCGGTCACTGTCCGACATCCCGGATTTCGCCCGGATGAACATGTCCAAGGATGAGAGGAAGCAGTACCTCCAGACCGGGGACCTGCCTCCCAAGATCAAGGGATGGCTGGCTAAGGCGAAGGAACCCGCGCCCCCGCCGGCCCCGGCTAAGCCCAAGGTCGCCCCGAACCTGCTGCCGCCGGTCAAGCCGGACGCGAACGGGAACCTGCCCGCCCAGGAGAAGCAGCGGCTCGTCCTTGAGTGGACCGGGGGAACCAGGTACAGCAACGTGGGCGACGTCAGCGGGCAAGGGGGAAAGCGCGCGATGGACTTCGTCAGCGAACTGCACCGGCTGCTGTCCACCAACAAGCCGCCTGATGAGTGCGGGATGGGCTGCCAGGACGCGCACAGCTTCCTCGCTATGGTGGACCACGGCGCGACCGCGCAGAAGAGGGAAATGCAGCGCGGCATCGTCCTGAGCAGCGCCAAGGCCCAGAAGATGTTCGGGCCGGGGAGCAAGAAGACAATGGACCTCCCCGCCGCGTCATGGTCGGTCAACCCTGACGTCGCCAAGGAATTTTCAGGCGGCAACGAGCCTGAAAAGGGAAAGACGCAGGTCGTCCTGCACGCGGCACCAGGGGCGAAAGGGTTGGACATCGCGTCCATGTCGCTTATCCCGGAGGAGCAGGAAGTGGTGTCGGGCGGCCGTTTCAACGTGGACAAGGTCCAGAACGTCGGAGGGGTTATGCACGTGTACGTGACACAGCAGGCGTTCAGTGCTCACTAAGGCCGGGCTGCCCGGCTGGTTCCCCGAGGACTTCAGCACCGACCCGGAGCTTCACGCGGCGCTCGATGACAGCGCCGGGTGGCACGCGGCGGGCAAGAAGGCCGCGCACGGGAAGCCGCGCGCTCATCAGCACGCGGTCACCTGGGATGACCTGGACGGCCTGCTTGAGTTCTCCGCGAGGACGGCCATGCTGGAGAGCACCCCGGCACCGAGGGGGAAGCCGGGAGGGCCAGGGCTCTACCATGTCGCCGGCCAGGGACATACGGCTTATGAACAGCAGATCGTCAAGGCGCTCATTGAGAAGCGGGGCATGGACCCAGGCCGGGCGTACGCGATAGCGCGAGGGGCGATCCGCAAGTGGATGCGCGGGGGCGGTCACGTCCATCCCGAGGTGCGCGCGGCCGCCACGGCGGCCGAGGCTGGCGAACTGGCGAGACAAGCAAGGGCAAAAGCCATGCATGGGCACTAATACGCGCAGGCCAGAGCAGAGAATGTTATAATTGACGGTATGCCTAAGAAGCAATACCGCCTAGACAAGCCGAAGGGATGCGACATCGACGGATGCGTTCGCCCTCATCACTCGAACGGCCTATGCGTAGCGCATTGGGGTCGTCGGCAGAAGTACGGCGACCCCCTGGCTGGACCACCGCTACGCAAACCACGTAGCGACGCCGGAAAGCCCCGGCAGGGGTACGGGACCGGCCTGACGGACGAGTACCACGTTAACCACAAGAAGGTCCGGGAAGCACGGGGGCCGGCGTGGCAGCACGAGTGCGTGCACTGCGGCGAGCAGGCGGCCCAGTGGGCAACCGTCAAGGGTACTGCGGGAGAAACGCCCGATGAGTTCCTGGCGCTCTGTCTTTCATGTCATGCCAAGTATGACGACTTCGCTTCCAGGATGACCAGGCCGTCTGGCGAGACCCACCACAGCGCCAAGCTGACCGGGGAGCAGGTCCGCGAGATCAAGGCAAGAGGTTCCGAGAGCAGGTCCGCCCTCGCCCGCGAGTTCAGCGTCACGTACAGCGTGATTTACAGCATCCACACCGGCAAGATCTGGAAGGGGGCCGGCGGCCCCGAACCCCCTGCGGCCGGCCGTACGCGACCCCGGCCGGCGGAACGATCCGTAGAGCCCGGCCAGCGGTTCGGCAGGCTCACAGTGGCCGGCCCTGTCATCCGGGAGGCTACGGGCAGGAACCGGAAGGCCGTTGAGTGCCTCTGCGATTGCGGTACGAGCAAGGTCATCCGCCTGGAGAACCTGTTCCACGGGAACACGAGGTCGTGCGGGTGCCGGCAAAGGGAAACGGGACGCGAGAACCGCAGGCTGGCGGTGGAGGCTGGCCAGCGGTTCGGGCGCGGCGTCGTGCTAGAGCCTAACCTGCGCTTCGGTGACAGGCGGCGGTTCGTCAGGCTTCGCTGTGACTGCGGGCGTGAGTACGTGACCGTGATCTACGCCTTGCTCAACGGCGCCACAGTTTCGTGCGGCTGCCGTCGGCGGGAAACGCAAATCAGGAGCGGCGAAGGGGGCCGAGGGTAGTGCGTGAATATGCGAGAACCTGGGATGAGCTTGCTGGCGTGATCGCGTTTCTGGCAGAGCCGGCACAGGCGATCACGCTGGCTGCTGTTCCCTCTACGGCTGGAGGAGGCCCTGCATCCTCAGCCTCAGCAGCGGCAGCGTCCAAGGCATCCTCGTCCTCGTCCTCGGGCGGGTCGGGCTCGCCTCAGGCTCGTGTCCCGGCAGGGCAGGCGGGAGGCGGGCGGTTCGGTTCCGGCGGCGGCCAGGCGACAGCGGGCAAGCAGGCGGCGAAGGCGCCCGCTAAGCCCCTGACGGCCGCGCAGAAGGCCGCTGCCGCCCATGCCGCGCACGTCGCCCATGTTGCCCACGTCGCCCAGGTCGCCTCCCAGAAGGCCGCCCTGATGGCCACCGCCAAGGATGACCAGGCTAAGGCAGCGGCCCTGATCCAGCAGCGCAACGTGCTCCAGAAGGCCCTCGCGAGCGCCGGGGGGAAGGTCAGCAGCGGGCAGGCGGGAGCGAAGACCGCGACGACGGCGACCACCAAGACGACCGCGCCCGCCACGGCGAGCACCGCGACCAGCACGACTGCGGCGGCGAGCACGACCGCGGCGAAGACCCCGGCTGCCGCGGCGACCACGGCTAAGGCCGCTGCCACCGCGGCACCCGGGACCGCCGCGGCGAACGCGACCGCCGCCCAGCTCACCACCCAGATCGCCAGCCTGAACACCCAGATCAACCAGCTGCTCGCGGCAGCCAAGCAGGCGACAGCCCAGGCCGCAGCGCTGAAGTGAGGGGGAACGCATGATCGTCGAGGTTCACGAGGTCCCGGACGAGGTGCTGCAGGGACTGCTCGACGCGATGCCGGACCCGAACCTCCTGGACGCCGAGTGGCGCGCAGGATGGCGGCAGGCCCTCGCAGCGGCCCTGACCGCCTGGGAGGCCAGGCCCCGGGACCTTGCGCCCCTGACTGCCGCCCACGAGTGCACGTGGCGGAACGTCGCCGTGCAGCACCGTGACGCCATCCTCGGCATCAGGCAGACGGACGTACTCCAAAGGTGCGACGGGTGCGGTGAGGTACGCACGCCTACGCTCAACGGGACGTGGACGGTGGAGCAGCTTCGTGCCTGAGCACCACGCGATGACGCCCGCCGAGCAGGAGATCTTCACCGGGCTGCTGCTGCGGCTGTGCAGGGGCGTGGCCGCCCGCCTCGGGCATGACCCGGATGACCCGGCAGTAGAGCAGGCGGTAATAGCGGAGATGCGCACCGGGTACGACTGGCTGGTCACCGAGCAGATCGGGCTGAAGGAGGCGGGCAGGTGACGATCACCGATCAGGCGCTCGGCGGCGGCACGATCACCGCGCAGTTGGCGAACCGGGGTTTACGAGCTGAACGCGCGCTCGGGCATGATCTCCCTTGACCTGCCGGACGGCATCATCACCCCGGTCCCGGGCGGCGTGACCGATACGCTGCACATCACCGTCGTTTACCTCGGCCCGGACGTGGACCGCGTCAGTACCGGGCCCGCTTAACGGGATGGTCGGCGGCATCGGCACCTTCCCGCCCTCAGGCGGCAGCGACGGGAAGGTCCCCGTGTGGGCCGGGGTGATACTGCCCGGCGCGGAACGGCTCCGCTCGGCACTGGAAGACCTGTCAGCGAGCGAGCACAAGGACTGGCACCCGCACGTGACGGTAACGTACGCGGACCCCGGTGACCCGCTGCCGCCTCCCGTCCCGTCGATGCAGGTCTCACTCAGTCACCTGTCGGTGCACCGGGGTGACGATGAGGTGATGCGGTACCCGATCGGGGGCGCTTAGGCCGGTAGGGTGCCCGTCATGAGCGGCGATATCGAGCGGCGAGGCGAGGATGGGCCCGCGACCGTGTTCCGGCCGGGAAACTGGGACGGCGGACGCCCGGGCGGTCACGGCTACTCCGCAGGACGTCAAGCCGGATCACTTGACCCTGAGTGGGTGATGGCAGGCGTTGACGTCCCGGCGGGCAAGCGCCTTTACGCGTCCCGGGACCTGAAGGGCAGTGCGTTCGCGGTGGCCGCGCAAGAGCACAGCTACACGGCGGACGGCTGGCACCTCACCACCACGATGCAGCGGATGCTGGTCATCACCAAGCCCACCTACGGGGAGTGCCTTGCCGAGCTGATGAGCATCTGGCAGAACTGGGACAACGAGGGGCGGGAACTGCCTGCGGCCCGCACGGGTAACGGACGGGCAATCTCGCGACCCGCCGGCGCGTAAATCCGGAGGCGTTCCCCGGTCGATGCGCTACGGTGGAGGCAGTTCAAGCCACTTCCCGGTGCGAATACCTGGCTTAGCTAGACCTGATCTCGGGACGGCGGCACTTTCGGGTGCTGCCGTTTTCTCGTCCCGAGAGGCGCGCTGTGCGCACGGTCGAAGAACGGTTCTGGTCAAAGGTCGCCATCGGCGATCCGGATGAATGCTGGGAATGGCAGCGGAGCCGCAGGGGCGGCGGGTACGGGCAGTTCAGGATCGCGCCGGACCAGTCCCCGCAGCGGGCCTCGCGGGTAGCGTGGGCGCTTGCCTCCGGCCCGGTTCCTGACGGTCTGTGGGTGCTCCACCGCTGCGACAACCCGCCGTGCTGTAACCCGGCTCACCTGTTCCTCGGCGACCGTGCCGCCAATGTCGCGGACATGGTAGCCAAGGGCCGCGCCGCGGTGCATCGTCCGGCAGACGTGGCGCGGCTCGTTAAGGCGGTGCGGCGGCTCACTGACGATGAGATCCGGCTGGCCAGGAAGCTGCACGAGGGCGGCGAGTCGTGCCGCTCGATCGGCCGGCGGCTCCACGTCGCGCACACCACGATCAGCCGCCTAGTCAACGGGACGCACTGGCGGGGACACGCCGCATAAGCGGATGCCTCATGCCGGGGCGATCCGGTACGCTCCATAGCAGCACCTCTCCCGAAGTGCAGGCTGCGGTTCCTTCTCATGCTTCGAAAAGACCCGCCGCCGATCCGTTGTCGGGAGGGATCAACTTTCATGACGGCGTGCCCGAAGTGCAGGCATCGGCTACTTCAATGGGAACTGAGGGTTGCGGGTTCAAATCCCGCCCGGACGGCCAGGCCGCCCGGTGGCGCAATCTGGTAGCGCATCAGTACGAAACGCCGGAGCTGACTCGTTGTCGGGCACGCCAGTCATGAAGTGAGGCCCTCCCCCTGCCGTCAGGGGTTGAGATGAGCAAGAACAACCGGGGAACTGTCCGCCCGGCCGTGGCAAGCCCGGTCGCCACCGAGGAACGCCCGTCGGGAACCACCGCGCTCGGCGCCCCGGGGTACGCGCGGGACCTCCAGTCGGAACTGTTCCTCCTGGCAGTGTGCAACCTGCCCGGCGAGAAGGCATTCCATGAGGGCACCGACGCGCGGGTGCTCCGCTTCCGCGACCTGGTGCGCGAGGCGTCTGTGACCGTCCCGGACTGGACCGCCGCCCTGCTGCCGTACCTGCGCGGCCCCGGTAACCTGCGGCTCGCCCCCGTGGAGGCGGCAGCCGAGTACGCGTGGGCACGCCGCGACGAGGCGGGAACGGGCCGCGAGGTGAGCAACCCGCCGTCAGTGACGGTGCGGAAGGTCGTTGACTCGGTGCTCCAGCGCGCCGACGAGCCGGGTGAGGTCATCGCCTACTGGCTGGCCCGCTACGGGCGGAAGATGCCGATCGGCTTCAAGCGCGGCGTCGCCGACGCGGTGCTTCGCCTCTACACGGAATGGTCGCTGCTCAAGTGGGATACCCGTGAGGCCGCGGTGCGGTTCGGCGACGTGATCGAGCTGGTTCAGCCCCGCTACACCGGGAGCACGTACGGTACCTGGCGGGATGACCTGTACAGGTACGCGATCGAGCGGCGCCACAACCGGGACAACCCGATCCCGGAGCCGCTGGCGATGATCCGGGCGAACGCGGCGCTGAACGCGGCGGCGGCCACCGACCCGAGGGTGCTGCTCGACACCGACCGTCTGCGGGCGGCCGGGATGACATGGCAGAACGTGCTGTCCATGGCCGGGGACAAGGTCGACAAGGGAAAGCTGTGGTCAGTGCTCGCCCCGCTCATGGGATACGACGCGCTCCGGAAGAACCTCCGCAACTTCGACCAGGCAGGCATGCCCGATGACGTCGCCGCCGTGGTCGCCGCGCGGCTGTGCGACCCGGAGCAGGTGGCGAAGTCCCGCCAGTTTCCGTTCCGGTTCCTCTCGGCGTACCGGGCGGCCCCGTCGCTGCGCTGGGCGTACCCGCTGGAGAAGGCGCTGAACGCCTCCCTGTCGAGCGTCCCGGCGCTCAAGGGCCGCACCCTCGTGCTCGTGGACCGCTCGCCGTCGATGTGGGACCAGAAGTTCAGCGAGCACTCTGACATGCCGTGGGCTGATGCTGCGGCCCTGTTCGGCGCGGCGGTCGCGCTGCGGGCCGAGAGCGCGGACCTCGTGGAGTTCTGGGGGATGTCACGACCGGTGCCGTTCCGGGCCGGGGACTCGGTGCTGAAGCTCACAGAGCGGTTCAGCTACCAGCCCGCGCCGGGCGGGACCGATATTCCCTCAGCGGTCCGCGCGCACCTGCACCCGCATCACACGCGGGCGGTCATCGTCACCGACGAGCAGACGCAGGCCGGCTACCTGCCGTCGAATATGCACTACCAGCACGGCGGGATGCCCCCGACGCTGATCGACGACCTGGTGCCGAAGACGGTGCCGCTGTACATGTGGAACTTCGGCGGTTACTCCCGCGGTGCGGCGCCGTCCGGGACGGGAAACCGGGTTACGCTCGGCGGACTGTCGGATTCCGCCTTCAGGCTTATCCCCATGCTTGAGGCTGGACGTGACTCCAGGTGGGATGACCTGTTCGGGGGCACTGCGGACTAGTTCCGGGCGAAGCAGAGCCCCGGATGCCAGCGCTGGCATCCGGGGCTCTCGCGTTTTACGGGACTGGGGCACTTGACAGGGCTGCTGACGGTGCCCCAGCCCTGCGGAAATAACCCTAGCGAAACTCGCGTGCACGTGCATTCGCCTCGTGCACCTGCACGTGCACGTGGTGTAGGCTGCCGTTTCAGGACAGTGGGCTGCTGACCGGGGAAAGGAACCGTGTCGGCGTCCCTTGATCTGGCAGCGCCCAAGCTCGGCAGCGGTGCCCGGTTCAAGAAGCTGTCCACCACCCTCGCCGCCCGGGGCGCGAGCAACCCCGACGGCCTCGCGGCTTTCATCGGCCGCAAGCGCTACGGCGCCAGGGGCATGGGCCGCCTCTCCGCCGGCAAGAGCCTCGCCAACGACGACCTGGGCATCTACCTCGCTGACGGCCCGCAGCCGTACCACCGGGACCCGGACGAGAACGTCCGGTGCCCCTCCTGCCAGAAGTACAACGACACCGACGCCCGTTACTGCGACCAGTGCGGGGCGAAGCTTCCCGCCTCCGCGTTCGCGGACCTGTCGAACGCCTACGGCCTCGCCGCAGACGACAGCACCATGACCTGCCCCGCATGCGGGCACAAGGGCACGGCCGGGGAGTTCGGCCCCCGCAGCCCGTCGGGCACTAGTGACGGCCCGTCAGGCAGCCTCCGCACCCCGTCCCCCTCTACCGGCGGCGTCCGCTCCGGCGTGCCCCTGACGGTCCGCGGCGGCAGTGCCCGCGCCCTCGCCAACAGCACCCGTGACGCCCTTGAGCTGGCCGCAGGCACCCGGACAGCCCGTCCCGCCGTCTCCGGCCCCTACGACGTCGGGGTGAAGCGCGGAGGGGTCCTCTACCACCGCCGGGGTGGCAACGAGATCGGCCAGGTCAGGAAGAACGACGACGGCACCTGGACGGCCGTCGTCGCCGGGAAGCCGCTTGCCGCGCACCAGCACCAGCGGGCCGCCCTCATGGAAGCGGTGGGGACGTACAACGCCGCCGTCCACGCCGGGACAGCCCGCCGGGACGCCCCCCTGCAGCCGCCCCCGCAGCAGACGGAGCTGATGGCCGAGTACGGCATCCCCGCGATGCGGTCCGCAGCTTTCGCGAACACCACCCCGGTCACCAGCTCAGGCGCGGGCCCCCGGATGACCACGGCGGCCAGCAGTTCGGGGAAGTTCGACCCGGACAAGGACGGCGATGACGACTCCAGCGCCTCCGGTGACACCGACAAGGACGCGGCCGGGGGACTGAGCCCGAAGGCCCTGGCGATCTACAAGAAGCTGAAGGCGAAGGGGTTCCCCACGGCACGGGCACTGGCGTTCGCGAAGAACAGCGAGAAGTTCGGCAAGCCGGCGGCCGCCTGAGATGACCAGCGCCGTCCTGACCCCGTTCACCGCCGGCGCGGCGGTCGAGCTCGGCAACCGCCTGTGGCGCAAGAAGGTGCTCCCGGTCGGCGACGTCGAGTACAAGGGCCGGACCCTGCACTTTACCCGCGACTACCTCGGGCGCCTGGTGAGTGCCTTCCAGAACCGCGCCTACGACCAGGTGCCGTTCCAGCTGGCCGACCACGAGAACCGCCACAGCAACGACCCGGAGCGCACCCGGGGCGAGGTCGAGTCGATGGAGCTGGGCGACGACGGCCTTTACATCACGGCAAGGCTCACCGAGGACGGGGAGAAGGTCCTGGCGGCCAACCCGAAGCTCGGCGTGTCCGCCCGGATCGTGGAGGGCTACCAGCGCAGCGACGGCAAGTTCTTCGGCGAGGCCGTCCAGCATGTCCTCGGCACCCTCGACCCGAGGATTCCCGGGTTGGGGGCATGGCAGGCGATCGAGGCGGCCTCCCCGGTCCCGGACACGGTCCTCGACCTGACCGCGGAGTCCTTTACCGACCTCGCCGGGGACGGCAAGGCAGCCCGGAAGGCCGCGAAGAAGGCCGCGAAGGCCGGCAAGGCAACCGAGCAGCAGGAAGAGACCGCCAGCGATCCCGCCGGCGCCGACCCGGAAGGGGGCGCCGTCATGGCGGACCTCACGGATGTGCAGAAGCAGAAGCTGGCACGGCTCCTCGCCCTGCCCGATGACGTCCTGGACGCGATCGAGGCCGGGGGCACGGTGGTCACGCCGGAGGAACTGGCGGCACTCACCGCCACGGGCGAGACCGAGGACGGCACCGAGGACGAGGCACCGGACCTCGCCGACGAGATCGCCGCCATGAGCGACGAGGAGCTTGCCGCCCTTGAGGCCGAGTTCAACGCCGAGGGGCAGGGACAGGCCGCGGGCCCGTCGTCATTCACCCCGAATTACCAGCCGGAGGGGGAGCCCGTGGCAGCAGGACTGAGCGCGGAAGCCCAGTTCGCGATCGACCTGGCCAACGCGAGAGCCGACGAGACCGCCCGGGAGCTGAGCGTCGTCACCGCACGCCTCCGCGAGGAGGACTACCAGGCGGAGAAGCGCCGCATGGCCGACCTCGGGGTTCCGCCGTACATCACGGAGCTCGCCAAGCCGCTGCTCGAGGGCGCAGGCCGTGCGGTTGAGCTGGCCAACGGCAAGACGGTTGACGCCGGGGCGGTGATGCGCCGGGTGCTGACCGAGTTCGCCCGCCAGGTCAAGCTCCTCGACCTGTCCGCCGAGCTGGGCTCGCCGATGGACGAGCCCGAGGACGCCGGCCGGGCGGAGGCGGAGACGTCCCGTGAGGACCTGGTTGGCCGCTTCAAGTCCGTGACGGGCCTGAAGTGACACGGGGACGGCCCGGCGAGGAGCCGGAGCAGGGCAGCGGCTGGCACCTAGGAAGGCACCGGGACATGAGCGCACAGGACAAGCAGGCACCGGCTGACAAGGACGCGGCGGCCCGCCGCGAGGCCGACCTGAAGGCAGCGGCGGACAGCGTTTCCGCGACCCGCGCGGCGGAGGACGAGGAGACCGCCCAGCGGCGCCTCGCCGAGGACGAGGAGCTCGCCGACAAGCGCACCGAGGAGGACCGGGTGATCGCCTCCGCCCGCAACCGCCTCTCTGTCGCGGCGGCCGCGGTCGGCGCGGCAACCGCCTCCGTATCGGCGGGCGGCGACCCGGCTGAGCTGAGGGTCGCGAACGCCGAGCTGCAGGAGGCCGTCTCCGGGCACCTCGCCGCCGCCCCCGAGCAGCCCGCCCCGGAACGGCCGCCGGCCCAGGGGCAGCCCGCCCAGGGGCAGCCCGCCCAGGGGCAGCCCGCCGCGCCCGGGGCGGACAGGAACGACCGGGAAGGGGACCGCCGGTGACCGCGGTACTGCCGCACTACGCCAGAGGGCCGGCCAGCTACCAGGCCGCCGCCCTCATCTACGGCGGCCAGTTCGTCGAGCCCGACACCCAGACCGCGGGCACCACCGACCTGACCGTGAAGGTATCGGTCGGCGGCACCACCTCCGCGGGGGCCGTCTACTCGGTCGGCGTCGCCGGCGCCGACGCCAACGTGATCGCCGCCCAGACCGGCGCCGCGAACAGCTACGGCCAGCCCCTGATCGACATCAGCGTCCTGAGCGACTACGTGGCCGTGTACGCGGGCGGCTGGGACATCTGGGTGTGGTACGGCGGCCAGGCCAACCCCGGTGAGCTCCTCGTCGTCGGCGCGGCTGTCGGCGCGAACTGCAACGGCACCGTGATGGGCGCCGGGCAGACCCCCAAGAACGCCTCCGCGACCATCACCCCCGCTTACAACAACATCGTCGCCCGCTGCACCCATCCCGGCGGGATCTCCAGCGCGATGCTCACCCAGCAGATCGGCGGAACGGGCTCGGCCGTCTACTTCCTGGGCCGCGCCCGGGTCCTCTGAAAGGACATAGCAGATGCCTGTTGGCGCGAGAGGTTTCAGCGACTCCCCGCGGATCACCGTCTCCGAGCTGCTCAAGGACCCGCTGGTCATCCCGGCGCTCATCCTGGACATCACCAGGAACGAGTTCATCATGGACTCCGTCCTGCGCATGGGCGGGGCTGCTCCCAGCGGCGCGGTCCGCTACTCGGAGAGCACCCCGCTGTACGCGGACGACTTCCCGGAGATCCGGGCGGAGTTCGCGGAGGTGCCGGTCGTCCCGACGTCCATCGGCGTGCCCCGCGTCGTGTTCAGCCACGAGCGCGCCATGGCGATCATGGTGTCGGATGAGATGCGGCGGCGCCAGGCAATTGACCCGGTAACAAGGCAATTGCTCCAGGTCAAGAACACGATGGTTTACAGCTGGAACACCGCCTTCTATTCGGCCGTGGTGGCGAATGCCTCTATCCAGACGCTGGCCGTCGCGAACCCGTGGGCCTCAGCTTCGGCGACAATCCGCGCGGATATCGCCCAGGCCGTTTACCTCGTGGAGAATGCGAACATTGTTTCGCCTTCTGGCGTTACCCAGTGGCTCGGCTTCGAAGCCGATACCTTGATCATCAACCACGGGACGAAGAACACGCTGCTTCAGAGCAGCACATTCGCGGCGCCGTATATCGGCGATATCGCCTCGGAAAACCTCCAGTACACGGGCGTACTGCCCAACAAGATTTTCAACCTGGACGTGCTGATAAGCCGTCAGGTGCCCGCAGGCAACGCGATCATCATGCAGCGTCAGCGGGCCGGAGGCTACGCCGATGAGCTGCCGTTCATGGCAGGGCCGCTTTATCGCGATGAGCCAAGAAAGACGTGGCGCTCGGACACGCAGCGTAGTTCTGCGATTTTTCTAGATCAGCCCTTGGCCGTAGCTTTGCTGAGTGGCGTCTAAATTCGAATACGTACGCGAACACGGAGAGTTATATGCATCGGGAAGACGAACGAGGGGGGTGGCGTGGAATGACCGCTATGCCGCCATTTGTTCGATTCCCGTCGCATATACTGGGATGTAAGGACCCCCGCGACCGGGAGTGGGCTAACACTCCAAACGGCCCGGGGGCATGGCCACACCTGTCTGAGAGGTGCGACGAATGCAGGCTACCCCTGCCCCGAGGATTTGCTCCGTCGAGGGCTGCGGCGCCCCGCTCCGCGCGACGAACACCATCGGCCGATGCCGCGAGCACGCCTACGTCCCTGCTGCCGGCGCTGTCTGCGGCGCTGACGGGTGCGGCACGGTTCTCCGCAAGGACAACACCACCGGCTTCTGCACCCCGCACAAGCGGGCAAAGAGCCGCGGGCCGGTTCCGAAGCGGGACTTCTCCGGCCGCGTCTTCAAGCCCCGCACGTGCCCGGACTGCGGAGTCGACTTCAGTCCGCGCAGCGGCAACGACGAGCGCTGCCCCGGGTGCCAGCATCCTCACCGCCTCGCCCTCCGGGCTGAGCGCGAGGGCCGCAACGACCGGGACACCTGCTCCGTTCCCGGCTGCGGCGCGAAGCTCCGCACGAGCAACACGACCGGCCGGTGCAGCGACCACCGCTACTACGCCGGCGACCGCCCCGTGTGCGCCGCTGACGGCTGCGAGCAGGCGCTCCGCAAGGACAACCGCACCGGGTACTGCGACGCCCACAAGTACGCCAAGGACCGCGAGCCTGCCCGGTACTGCGGCGCTCCCAACTGTGACCGCCAGATCCGGACGGACAATACGACCGGCTACTGCAGCGACCACATTGAGCCCTACTGGCGCACACGGGAGTACCTGGACAAGCGCAAGGCCGACTACGACGCGCAGCCGAAGGCACCTGACACCCGGCGGACCTGCTCAGCGGACGGCTGCGAGCGGAAGATCCGCTCCGATAACACGACCGGCCGCTGCACCGATCACGCCTTCATTCACATCGACTGGGCAGTCTGCTCTGTCGACGGGTGCGAGGCGCGGATCAGGCCGGACAACCAGCTGGGCCGCTGCGTGGAGCACCGCGGCCTCTACTGGGGAGGCGACCCCCCTAAGTGCGGCGAGCCGGGATGCGGCAGAAAGCTTCACCGGGACAACGCCGTTGGCTTCTGTCACGAGCACCGCGCGGCGTGGCGGGAAGCGTACAACCGGGACTACTACGAGCAGACTCAGGACGAGCGCCGCGAGTACGCCCGTCAGTACCGCGAGGTGTACGCCGACGAGCACCGTGCCGCTGCGAGCGCGAGGCGAGGCGCGGCCAGGTCTGGCATGGACGATGCCGACCTCACTCTCTCCGCTGCCTATCGGCTTGCGATCCTGCATGACCCCTGTTGGTACTGCGGGTCACCTGTCACCGACCATGTGGACCACTTCTTCCCGATCGCCAAGGGCGGCCGCGAGTTCTGGTTCAACTTGCGCCGCGCCTGCAGTAAGTGCAACCACGCCAAGTACGACAGATGCGGCACTGCTTACCTGCTGCGCAGGGGCCGCCTATGACCTAGGGGGTAACGCCTGATGGCGGACACCGTAACCGCGACTCCGGTCCTCGACCCGCTGTCCTCCGTCGAGCGGGACGCCCTGGCGGAGCTGCTCGCCCGTGACTCCGCGTCCAAGGGCCCGGCCGGGCGGATCGGCGAGCCCTACGAGGCGCTGATTAACCTGTCGGTTCCCAGGCGGGGCGACAAGGACCGCAACAGCGACCTGGTGCTCGCCGGCGAGACCGTGTACCTCACCGACGAGGAAGCCCGGAAGTTCAACCGGCACGACCCCGGCCGTGACGGGCGGATGGTGCCGGTGGTCCGCAAGCTGTCCGGCCCGGACGGCTCCCGTGAGCCCGTCCCGCGCCTGCTGCCCCGTCATGTTTCCGGTCGCCTGTTCCGGCCCGCCATGCCGCCCTCCGGCTCCGACGCGCCCCGCCCGGACCCGCCGGAGAGCTCGGCCATCCAGGTGATCGAGGAGGGCCGCGCCCCGGAGACTTCCGGCTCGGTGTCGCCGGAGCCGTCCGAGACAGCCGACCACCTGCGCGAGCCCGTCGCGGACGCCGTTGACCTTCCCCCGTCCCGCACCAGGGCGAGGGGCCGGTAGCCCATGCCAGTCAGCGGAGCGCTCCTGCCAGCGGAGGTCAGCAAGGTGACCTGCCCCCGCTGCCGGTTCCCCGCGCGCATGGTGCCCCTGGCGGCGCTCACGTTCCGCTGCTCACGGTGCGAGTGGGATTTTGCCCTCGCGGCCCCGGCGGTGGCGAGCCCGGCGGTCCCGCTGACGACGGTCGCGGCCGCGAACAGCACGGGCACGGTCGTGAACGTCACGATCTCAGCCGGGACGCTGACGTCGGTTGCCGTCAACGGCGTGCAGGCGGGGACAACGGCAGGCACCTACCTGGTTCCGGTCGCGGGGACGATCAGCATCACCTACTCGGTGGCGCCGACGTGGGCGTGGGCACTGCCGGTCACGAGCGCCTCGGTGGCGGCGGGCGGGCAGGCCCTGACGTTCGCGCCCACCGGGACCAACGTCGCGTTCAGCACCGAGCAGCTGCTGATCGTCGACCCGGCGGGGACGAGTGACGTGGTGAAGGTGACCGCGGGCGCGACCGCGACGAGCGTGCCGGTCGGCAGCCTGAACTCCGCGCACAACTCCGGCGTGAGCGTGGCTGTCGCCGTGCTTTCCCCACTGCTGTCCGCCGTCGAGGCCGTCCCGGCGACGGCGTACTAGGAGGCGGCATGGCGATCGGCAGGTACGTGCTCACCGCGAACTACACGACGGCGGCGGGAGTGCTGGCCACGCCCGTGGCCGGGGAGCCGGCGACGGGCGGCGTGGCGGGCTACGGGACCGGCGACGTGGCCTCCGGTTACAGCCTCTACCCGCAGGTGTTCCTCGCCGGGACGCCGATCGTGCTCGACAGCGCCGGGCCCCTGTACGCGATCCTCAACGGCGCGAGCGTCCTGCGGGCATGGGTGGACGGCCAGGACAACGTCGGTCATGCCGGGCTGAGCAACTGACAGGGGATGCGATGAACTTCACGATTCTCGACCAGGCCGGGCTGCCGATGACGTGCGACACCGGGGGCTGCCAGAACCGCGCGACCTCCGTGTGGACGACGGGCGTCATCGCGGGCGGCCACAGCGCCGGGCAGCGGCGTGCGTGTGACGAGCACAACCCGATGAGCCTCCCGGCCTCGCTGCCGATGAACTTCCATTCCCGCAGCATCTGCCATGCGTGCGGCCAGCCCGTCAGCACCGGCAACCTGGCCGTGAGCGGCCGAGGAGGATTCTGATGATCATCCAGCCAGCGGTACCCGCGACCTCGCCCGCCGGACTCACCAACTTCGTCGCAAATCCCACGAGCAACACAGCCTATGTGACAGTTGGGGCAAATGGGGCAACGATGGCGAATTATTGGGTGAATGCGGTCAGCGTGGCCACCTCGGCGACCGCGTTCATGATGGCGGTCCCCCCGGGCGGCACCTGCGCGCTGCAGTACACCGTCGCGGTCCCCGTCTGGTTCTGGTCGGCCTGCACCCCGGCCCTGCCCGTCTCCACCGCCGTCACCGTCAACACGACCGGCCGGGACATCGACGTCGTGTTCACGGGCGGCGGGTCCGTGAGCGCGATCACCGTCAACGGCCTGACCACCAACATCACCCAGGCCCCCGGGATGCAGCCCAACGTCGCGTTCACCCAGGGGATCCCGCTGACCTCCGGGGCGACCATCGCCGTCACCTACACCGGCACCGTCTGCTGGTCCTGGCTCGACCCGCTCGCCATGGTCTCCCTCGGGCACTCCGACGCCACCAACTACGCGGCGTCCAACACCGTCGCGCCGACCGGGGCGAACGGGTTCAGCCCGTACAACACCCTCCCGTACGCGCCGCACGCCGCGACCGGCAACAGCGGATTCGGGACGGGAGTAGCGAACTAGCCATGAGCCGGTACCCGCGCCGCGTCCTCACGGACACAGTCGTGAGCTGGGACCCGCACGCCAACGGGGCGGGGCGGTCCACCTTCACGCGGCACGGGACGGTCGTCGACGTGGTGCCGGGAAGCGCCCTGGAAGCCGCCTACGGCTCGCTGAACCTCTCCGGGGTCATCCCCCTCAGCCAGCGGGGCGACGAAAGCTGCTGCTCGCGAGAGGCGGTGAGCAACTGATGGCGCCGAAGACGGTCACGGTGATCGACCTCACGGGACTGCCCCGCAGCTTCCGGGCGGACAAGTTCGACGTGGACGAGAACGGTTACCTGACGCTGCGCGCCGATGACACGGTGGTCGCCCGGTTCTCTCCTGCCGCCTGGCACGGGGTGTACGGGGCGGAGGCGATAGCGAACTGATGTCAGCCAGCCCGCGCACCGTAGCCGTCAGCACGACCTTCACCTGGGACGGCGGGCAGCAGTACCTCCACCGCGGCCAGGTCATCGATGTCACGCCGGATTCGGCCTTGGAGCGAGCCATCGGCAGGGAGCGGCTCGTCTCGCTCCGCGGTTTCCCTCTACCGCCCCCGGTAGAGCCGGCGAATTCAGTAGAGCCGGCAGGGGCCGCCCCGGCCAAGGCCCGTGCCGCAGCGAAGAAGCAGGACAACGGCAAGGACGGTGCGTCATGACCACGCCGAACCCGAACCCTCAGCCTTACCCGTACCAGCGCGGGTACTGGAGCCTGTCCCGGATCCTGCTCGTCATCGGGGCGATCCTGTTCACCCTCGCCGCATTCGCCGCCGGGGGCCATCCCCTCGCCGGGGTTCCCGAGTGGGCGTGGGGGTTCGGCGCGTTCGCCGCCTGGGTGCTTTCGGGGGCGGTGCCGTGACCGGGCGCACCCGCGGCGGGACTGCGGGATTCGAACCCGCGCGTCCCCCCCGTACCAGATTCGGAAGGAACGGCCCTGGCTGGCCACCGGCTGGCCTGCCGGGCTCTCGCCCGGCTACATCCCCCGGCGCTTCGTCCCGCTGCGGGTGCTCGTCCCCAACCATACAGGGGACGTCATGACCACGCCCGTAGCGTCGGGGCCGCTGTACGCCTCGGTTGCCGACCTCCGCAACATCATGTCCGGTACTGACTCCGGAACAGGCACCGCGGCGCAGCTCACCGACGCCCAGCTTGAACTTGCCCTGTACTCCGCGTCCAACCGCATCTCGGTTTACGCCGGCAACCTCTTCGACAGTTCCGTCCCGCAGGCCGTGCCCCCGCCTATCCTCCACGACCTGACCCTCGACCTGGCCCGCTTCTGGGCTGCCGTCACCTACCTCAAATGGAAATCGGTCGACACGACGTCACCGACCTACATCGCCTACAAGGACGCGATGAGCCTGCTCGAGGACGTCAGGGACGGCAAGGTCACGCTCGGGGTCGGCCCGGCCCCCGGCGTCGGCGAGGACACGGGGATCGTGATCAACCGGATCCCGCCAGTTTTCACCGGCAGGGACAGCAACACCCGTGTCGATGTGACTACCGGCACGCTCGAGGCCGACAGTCCCTTCTACACGCCCCGCACCAGCGGCCTCTTTGACGGTTCGGCGGTGTACCAGGGGTAATGGCATCGACCTTCGCCGAGCGTATCGACGCGCTGCGCACCCTGACGGGCAGGGGCGAGCGCCTGACAGGCACGGTCACAGTCGACCAGCGGTACGCCCACTACCAGCACGAGCGGATGGACCTGCACCACCCGCGCGGCGGCAGTGCAAAGTACCTTGAGCGCCCGCTGATGGACGGGTACCGCGACTACCTCGACGACTACGCCCGCACGGTCCTCACTGACGGCGGACAGCCCGCGATGCGCCGGTCCATGGATCACCTGAGCGACGCGGTAGAGGTGACCGCTCCCCGGGAATGGGGCGACCTCCGCAAGTCCGGTCACCCGAAGGTGACCCTCGCCGACCGTGTCGTCTACGACCGCCCCCCGAAGGCCGCACGCCTCACCGCTGAGGAACTGAAGGCGAAGTCCCGGGCCACCATGCGGCAGCGCCTAGCCGAGGGTCTCACGGTCTACTTCATGCGCCACGGCAAGGTCATGGTCATCCCCGGGAAGAACGAGCCGCACGCGCTGCGAGGCCGGCTATGACGATGCCCGCAGTCATCCTCACGCCCCGCGTCACGGTCCTCATCGACTGGCTGACGATGACGGGCTGGGACACGTCACAGGAGACGGGCTACCCGCTGCTCCCCGGCAGCGAGATCCTCGCGATGCCTGACAAGGCGGTGTTCCTGACTCCCGGCGGCGGCCCTGGCTACACCACGGAGGAAGCCGGGACGGACGCGTGGACCTTCCAGGCGCGACTTCGCGGCCCCTCCGACGACCCCTTGCAGGCCCAGGCGGACGCGCAGCTCCTCGACTACGTGATCCTGCACGGCCCTCACCCGGTGCTGGTTGACGGGGTGCCGGTGCTGAACGTGCAGCGCCTCGGATCGCCGCCCTCGCCTCTCCCGCTTGACCCGTCGGACCGCCGGTTCGAGTACGTCACCAACTACATCCTCACGACTGGAGGCGGCTGATGGCCGGCGGCCTGGTTACGACACCGATACAGCCTTACAACCTGAACTCGCAGAACACGACCGGGTCGTTCTTCGCCGGCGGCCTGCCGTCCGTCTACGGCTACGACAACGGCACCACCATCACGGCCTGGGGCGGCAACAACGTCATCCTCGTCCCGAACGGCAGCGGAAATACCTGGTTGTGGTACTACTGCGGGCCCACGAACGCGGGCGGCATCACCCAGGTCCTCGTCGGCCAGGTCCTCGCCGGGCAGATCCTCCCCGCCTCCACCACCCGGACGATCGCCGTCAACGAGTCCGGCTGGCTCGGCCCGTTCTCACCGTCGATTTACAACATCGACAACGTGAGCGTGGTGCCCACGGGCATCGCCCAGGGGCCGACGATCGCGTCCTGGCCGACTGCGGCCCTCGGCTGCTACGCGGTGGCGTTCACGCTGACCACCCAGCTCCTCGTCCGCGCCTACACCATGTCCTCCGTCCAGCCGTGACAAGGAGCTGAGCCCCATGACAGAGCAGCCAGCCGCGACGGCCCCCGGCAAGCCCCCGGTCCCCCCGTCACCGCCGGACGCCGCCGTCACCGCCGCCAGGGAGCGCGTCGGGAAGCTCCGCGCGCAGCTCCTCGAGGCGGAGGCGGCACTCCCGCAGGAGCCCGGCACGATCCGCCTGAAGGTCATGCCGCCGCATGACACCTTCACCGTCGGCGGCTTCACCATCGGCAGGGACCCTGTTCCCGTGCCCGCGGCCGCCACGGAGCGGCTGATGTCCGCGGCGGCCGACTCGGGCGTCACCATCGAGGAGGTCCCGGGTGCCTAGCCTGACCTACACCGCGCCCGCGTACGGGACGACTGACGTCCTGTACGGGACGGGGATCCTGTTCACCGCGAGCAACCCCTCACCGGGGGTGGGGGCGACGGTGCCGTCGGACGCGAACCTGGGCGTCGGGTCGTCCTGGCTCGGCCTCGGCTGGAACTACGTCGGGGCCACCGAAGCGGGCGTGACGCAGACGTACAACCCGACGACGCAGAACATCAACATCGAGGAGCAGCCCACGCCGGTCGGCGTCGCGGTCAACACAGCTGACCTCACGTTCACGTGCAACCTCTCCGAGGAGACCCTCGCCAACATCAACCTCGCCTACGGCAACAGCGGGGCGATCGCCACGACTCCCGCCGGGGCAGGGCAGCCGGGCAAGTCGGTGCTCACCCTCTCCACCACGTTCGCGACCCTGTCCGCGGCGCTGATCGCGAAGAACGCGTTCGGGTTCGCGACCGTCCTCTACATCCCGGTGATGATCAGCGCCGGGCAGGTGCAGACGGCGTTCAGGCGCGCGGCGCAGCAGCGGCTGTACCCGCTCACGCTGAGTGCGATCTGCCCGTTCAGCGCAATCAGCTTTACCCAGCTCACGAGTGTGGCGACGAGCTAGGCCTGTGAACGAATTCGGACCAAAGAGAGCAGGTGACTGATTGGCAGGCTTTGACGCCGGCAACGTGGTCGAGCCGCTCGACTACACGCTCAAGCCGCACGTCGACAAGTCCGGAACCGTCAAGGAGCCGACCGACCAGCAGATCGCGGCCTACCTGGCCGGGGTCCAGAAGCTGGTCAGGGACTTCCGCGGCAAGCTGCCCGACGCGATGATCGCCGGCGGCGGCGACGTCGGCGCGATGCTGACTGCCGTCGAGGACATGGATCCCGAGGTCGCCGTCAAGTTCAACGAGGAACTGGCCGCCCTCGCCGCCGCCCTCTGCTCTGGTGAGCCGTCGCAGGAGGACATCCTCGCGGTCCCGCCGCGCATCCGCGGCAAGTTCATGGTCTGGCTGCAGGGCGAGGTGATGAACCCGGAAGCCGCAGCCGGCGGTGGGAGCGGGCAGGCGAGGACCCTGCGGTCCGTAGCCGCCGGGTAGTCATCTATGCCGTCCGCCGCTGGCTGCACTTCACACCCGATGAGTGGGACGCCCTGTCCTGGGACCTGCGGGAAACCTACCTTGACGGGCTGAGCGAGGAGGAGGACATCCCGTTCCGGATGGAGCGGGGCGCACGGGCAGCAGGTGACGGGCCGAGGACCAGGCAGGTGGACGCGGCGGTCGCGGTGATCGACCTGGACGCGATGAGGCAGGAGCTGGAGGCGAATCCGGCGGCGAGGCGACGGACGTAGGCGGGAGGTGAGGGAAAGTGTTCGACGCCGGGGCAATCGAAAGTTCCCTCACCGTTGACACCTCGAAGTTTGACCGTGCGCTCGCCGACGCAGAAGCCAAGGTCAAGCGCTTTGAGTCGGAGCGGCACGAGGTTAAGATCGCGGCCGTTTTTGATCAATCGTCAATTAGCCGCGCCAGGCAGCAGTTCGCCCAGCTGGACAACCAGATCAGCAAGGACGCGATGTCCCGCCTGCGGTCCTCCCCGCAGGGCAGCGTCCTGGGTGCCCTGAACGCCCTGTTCAGCCCGCACCCGGTGACGGGCGCCCCGTCGGCGCAGCAGGCGGCCACCCAGGGGCTGCCCGGCAAGATGATCTCCGCTCCCGGGGGCGGCGGCCCGGCATCCGGCGGCAGCGGGAGCACCGTCCGCACCGTCCTGAACCAGGCGGCGGCCGCAGCCAGCCCGGCGGGCACCGGGAACGCACCGGGCAACGTGACCACCTCCGACAACATCAAGCGGATGATCACCGGGGCAGCCCCGGGTGACGTCACCACCACCGACACGATTAAGCAGGCGGTCACCGGCAAGGGGCCTGGCGACGTCACCACGACGGACACGGTCCGGGAGAAGCTCGACCCGGCGTCAGCTGCGAAAACGGAAGCGGACTCCAAGGCGAGCGGTGACAGGTCCGGCGGTGGCTGGCTGTCGTCGTTCACCGGCCACATCAAGAACCTGCTGCCCTCCTCGGCCACGAGCACGGCGGAGAAGGCCGCCGGGGACTCCGGGAACAGGTCCGGGGCGGCGATGGGCAAGGGGCTGCTGTCCGGCATCGGCCCCGGCATCGGCGGCATCAGCGGCAAGGTCAGCGCGATCGCCGGGGCGGTCGCCGTCGGCCTGGGCGCCCTCCCCGCTGTCGCCGGGGTCGCCGGGGTCGGTACCGGGGTGGCGCTGATCGGCGGGATCGTCGGCATCGTGTCCAAGGGCGCGGTCACCGCGGTCCAGCCGGCGGTGCAGGCGTTCCAGGCGCTGCAGGCCGCCGCCCCGGGACCCAAGCAGGTCGCTGCCCTGGCGGCGTACCAGAACGCGCTCGCGCAGCTGACCCCCGCCCAGCAGTCCCTCGCCAAGTCCCTGGAGGGCGCCCAGGCCGCCTGGCAGAACTTCGTGAAGTCGAACACCGCCGGGGTGTCCGCGATCATCGGCGGCGGCATCGGGCTGCTCCCCGGCATCCTCAAGTCGATGTCCGGGGTGTTCCAGGCGGTCGTCCCGCAGATGAGCTCGGTGTTCCAGTCCCTCAACGGGGTGGTGCAGGGGCTCATCGGCGTCGCGAAGACCGCCGTCCCCGCGTTCGCCCCGTTCATCAACGCGGTCCTCGGCCTCGTCACGAACATCCTCCCCGGCATCGACGTGGTGATCAAGGCGACCCTCCCGTACATCAGCCAGTTCGCCGGGATCCTCGGCAGCCTCGGCAAGAACCTGGGCGGCCTGTTCGCCGCTGCGGCGCCCGCCATCGGCGCGAGCATGAAGATCCTGGGCAGCCTCCTCGGCCTAGTCGGCGGCCTGCTGCCCGTCATCGTCAAGCTCGGCGACGTGTTCGCGACCGCCCTCGCCCCCGTCTTCAGCACCTTCGCCGGGGTCATCACCCGGCTGCTGCCGCCGCTGGTGCAGCTCGGCGGGGTCCTCGCCTCGTTCGCGGGGGCGGTCATCGGGGACCTCGCCGGGGCGCTGTCCGCCGTCGCGACCCTCATCGGGGCCCTGGCCCCCAGCCTCACCGTCCTCGGCACCACCCTGTCGTCCGTCTTCACGATCATGGAGAACGCCGGGGTGTTCGCCGTCCTCGGCAGCAGCCTGGAGAACCTCGCCGCCCCCGTCGCCGGCCTGGTCAACGCGCTGGTCACCGGGCTCGCCCCGGTCCTGCCGGTCCTGATCACCGCCTTCTCCCAGCTGGTCACCGCCGGGACCGTCGCCCTGTCAGTGTCGCTCGGCGCCCTGCTGACCGCCCTGACGCCGGTTGTCGCCGCCCTCGCCCAGGTGGTTGTCGCCGTCACCGGGTTCCTGCAGTCTGCGGGCCTGCTGCTGCCGGTCATGGCGGGCCTGATGCTCACCGTCGGGCCCCTCGCCAGCGGCCTCAAGGCGATGGCGGCCGGGGCGGCCCTGTTCGCCGAGTCGGGGATGGCCGGGGCGGTCGGCGGGATGATCGGCAGCCTGAAGGAGTTCGCCCTCGCCACCGAAGGGGTGACCCTGGCGGAGAAAGCGCAGTACGCCGAGATGCTCCTGATGGACGCGATCAGCCCGTTCGGGTGGGCGGTGATCGCCGGGGTCACCCTCGCCGCGGTGGTGATCGGGCTGAACCAGCTTCAGTCCGGCATCGGCGCCACCGTGGCGGCCCTGGCGAAGCAGGATGACGCGGTCGGCTTCAACATCGCCGGCTACCAGAAGCTCGCCGCCCAGACGCAGGCACTCGGGGAGCAGCAGTCGAAGACGGCCGAGGGCATCGGGACCAGCGCCGCGAAGGGCGCGGGGGTTGTCCGGGGGGTCGTGGCCGCCAACGGCGCCGCCTTCACCGCCGCCTCCACCCAGCTCACCACCCTCGCCGCGAACATGGGATCGCGGCTGACGGCCCTCTCCGGCACGTTCGGGGTGTCGCAGGCGCAGATCGAGAAGTGGGCGGGCGCGGCAGGGATCAGCGCCGCGAAGTTCGCCGGCGCCGGGGAGAACGTCGGGCTGCTCACCACCCAGATCGGCGCGTTCGTCGACAAGAACGCCCTGGCCATCACGAGCACCGCGAGCCTGTCAACGAACATCGCGATCTTCGGCGGCGACGTTTTCTCCGCCACCACCCAGCTCGACGCGTTCAACGCCATCTGGAACACCCTCGTCGGGAACCTGCTCACCAAGCAGCAGGCGGTCACCCAGGGGCAGACGTCGTTCGACAACCTGAAGACGTCGATCGCCCAGGGCGGCACGGCGTCCGACCAGAGCAAGCAGTCGTTCGAGCAGTACATCCAGCAGATCCAGTCGTCCCTTGACGCCCTGCAGAAGGGCGGCGCGTCGGTTTCCGACCTGAACGGCTACCTGCAAACCCAGATCGGCAACCTGGAGTCCCTTCACAACCTGACCCCCGGCGAGCAGCAGGACCTCGCCAACCTGAAGACACTCCAGGACGACCTCGCCAACTCGGTCCACGGCCTCAACAGCGCCCAGCAGGCCCTGATCACCCAGTTCGAGGCGTCCCTGATCCCCGACCTTCAGCAGATGGCCGCCGACACGCCGACCGTCAAGACCGACATCAGCAACCTGGCCGACGCGATCATCCAGACGGGGAACAACTCCGCGGCCACCGCGGGAGACCGGGCGCAGCTGATCGCCGACCTGAAGCAAGCCGGCCTGACCTCGCAGGAGGCCGCCGCGTTCGTGAAGACCCTGCAGGGGCAGATCGATGCCCTCAAGGGCAAGGTCGTCACCGTCGGGGTCACCGCCACCGCGCAGGGCACCCTGAACGCGATCAGCCACCTCGCCGGGCAGAACCCGTCCACCTCCATCCTGACGCTCAGCACCGCCGCGAACGGGATGCTGGTGTCCGGGGGCACCCCCGGCAAGGACAGCGTCCTGGCGATGCTGATGCCCGGTGAGGTCGTCGTCCCCACCGCGATGGTGGCGGGCGGGGCGGTGGACCACCTGCGGGGGCAGATCCCCGGGTTCGCGACCGGCGGCATGGTCAACCTCGACGGCCCCGGGTCGTGGGCGGCGTCCAATGAGGGGACCTGGGGGACGGCCGTCGCGACCGCGTGGGCGCAGGCCAGCAAGGCCGCGTTCGACACCGCCGCCGCCGCGGCGGCCGCGCAGGCCGCCGCCGCCGTGCAGGGCATCGCCGCCGGGGCTATTGAGGCGGCGTTCGTCAGCATGGCGGCGGCACGGGGGTGGACGGGGTCGCAGCTGACCGCGCTGCTGCAGGTAGAGCAACGCGAAGCAGGATTCAACATGACCGCACAGAATCCTACATCCAGTGCCTACGGCCTGGCACAATTCATTAACGGGCCTGGTGAGTACGCCCAGTGGGGCGGCAACTCAACCACCGCAACCGGACAAATCACCGCAATGCTCAACTACATTGCCGCTGTTTACGGAACCCCCCAGGGCGCCTGGAATCACGAGTTGAGCTACGGATGGTACGACCGCGGCGGCTCCCTCAACCCCGGCTACACCCTCGCCTACAACGGCACCGGCCGCGCCGAGCACGTCGTCTCCGGGGCGTCCATCACCGACCTCGCCTCACGCCTCGACCAGCTTCACGCTGACATGAGGGAGATGGTTAACGCCACCCGGGCGGTCCCGGCAGGGGTAGGGGCTCATGTTGGTGGTGCCCTCAACGGGGCTGCGGCCGACGCATCATTTCGCTCGCGTTATCCGAGGTCCTGATGCTAAACGTCCGGCGGCTGACCATGGACAGTCCTCCACAGCGTGCCTCGTGTCACTCCGTACTCGGCAGCCAGAACGGTTCGCGACTCTCCCGCGGCATGGCGCCTGTGAGCTTCCTTGGCGATTTCCGGGGTGAGTTTCGCGCCGTTACCGCCAAATCCCGGGCGCGCCGGCACGGCATTAGGGAGCCACGACCATGTGATCCCACGGACGGCAAAGCTCATGCAAGCCACAGAGACGCCGTATTCGGCAGAGAGAGCCGTCTGCGTCTCGCCGGCGGCGTGGCGCCTACGGCACTCAAGGACGATCGCTTCCGTCAGGCTTGCGCCCTGATGCGAGTCGCCGCGCAGAAGGGTTCCGTCTCGCAGCCTGTCCTCGCCGGAGTTCTTGGCGTGCGAACCGTAGGAAAGGTTGGCGATTCGGTTATCTCGTACCCCTCCGGGACCGTGACACACGACGAGTCCCTTCGGGCGCGGTCCGGCAAAAGCCTCCATGACCAGCTGGTGCACCAGCCTGGTCTTCGGGCTGCCATTCACGTTGAGAACTACCCTCAGGTGACCGCGGTTGCCGACGGCCGGCCGAAGCACCGTCCCGCGGTAGGAGTACTTCCGTCCGTCGCTGTAGATCACTACCCGGTCCACGCTGCGCACGCGGCCTTGGTCGCTGACCTCGTACGAGCCTTCTGCCCCTCGGACCGGCAGCCATCTCTCGGGCATAGCATCATCCGTAGCCACTGCGGCCTCCTCTACAGGTCCTGGTGGTCAGGCCCGGGTTGCGGTGCTCGTAACACCGTCCGGGCCGCTATTGAATTCCTGCTCATTATAGCTGATTCGCCCGCATTTTCGGCCACTGTCGGGACGGGTGACAGCTAATGGGCTGGGATAGTCTTATTGTCGCGAATAGTTTCGAATTGTTGGGCGGCGGAGTTTACTCCCAAAACCCAAATTGTCTGAACGCGCAATTCCGCCTGCAACCAGGAGCAGATCCCGGGGCGCCACAGCCGACCACGGACTTCGTCGCCTCGCTGCTCCTTGACGGCGAGCGGCCGTTCGGCAGACGCGCGTCCAACAGGACGATCAAGCTGCCGATCTGGATCACCGCGCCCGATCGCCGCACTCTAGGAGCAGCTCGCGAAGCCCTTCAACAGGCAATCGACCAGGACTACTGGACGATGACGTGGACCCGGGACCCCACTGCGGGCAACCCGGGCAACGCGCCTCTCCCGCTGATCTTTGACTGCTTCAGAGCTCAACCGACAGTACCGATCTTTCAGACGCTCCGGGAAAAGCAGCTGATCGGCCTGCAAATCGAATTGACCATCCCGGCACTCCCTTACGGCCGCTCGGATACCCAGACGCAGGTGAGCTTCTCGAGCCCGGCCCCGGTGTCCCCGTCGGTTCCCCCGCCCCCGTCCCCGGTGGTCCTGGATAACTTCGCGGCGATCTCCTCGACCAGGTTCTCCCAGTCCTCGCAGTGCGTGGTGGGGCCGACGACGGCGTGCTGGGACCCGGACTCGTTCGGGGACTTCGGCGGCCAGGCGACGTCGCTCAGCTACGGGACGTCGTTCTCCTCCCCGGTGAACCTGACCAACATGGCGAGCCTGCAGTTCTGGTTCGGCCTCGGCAGCCGGTATTACAGCAACCTGGAGTACCACGGCAAGACCCACGGCGTGAGCTTCTACTTCACCCTCACCGACGTGAGCGGGAACCAGCTGTCGTTCTCCCGGGGGAACCTGCTGATGCCGGTGGCGAACTCCGCGCAGTCCCCGGTGTTCTCCCGGGTGACGGTCCCCATCCCGCAGGGCAGCGCGACGTTCAACTACGCGGGGGTGGCCTCCTACTCGCTGACGGTCCTGAACCGGCAGGACCGGGTCCGGCGGCTGTCCTGGGTGACGGCTTACCTTGACGCCCTGACCGCGCTTCCGGGCAGCCAGCAGGTCAGCCCGGTCACCCGGGGGACCGTCTACACGGTGTACGGGGTGGCGGGGACCGCGCGGGCCCCGGTCACCATGAGCTTCACGCAGCCGCCGACGCCGGGCACGGTCACCACGGTCACCGCGACGGGCCCGGGGACGTACACGGTCCCGGCGAACACGACGTGGCTGAAGGTGGAGGCGACCGGCGGGGGCGGCGCCGGGGCGGGCCTGACCGCCGCGGGAGTCGGGGCGGGGGCGGGGGGGGCCGAGTACGCGGCGGAGCTCGTCTTCCCGGCGACCGCGGGGCAGGTGATCCCGTACGTCGTCGGGGCGGGAGACACGGCGGGGGCGAGCCCCCTGGGCGGGCAGGCGACCATCTTCGGCCCGGCCCCCGGCGGGACGCTGCAGGTGACCGCGAACGGCGGGGCGTCAGTCGCCACGAACGGCACCACGGCGGGCGCGGGAGGCACCGGGTCGGCGAGCTCGACGGAGCACGCGGGCGGGGCGGGGCGGGCGAACCCGGCGGGGACATTCGGCGGCGGCGGAGGCTCGAGCGGCGGGGACCTGTCGGCAGGCAACACCCCGATGGGCTCCGGGAGCGTGCTGTTCACGACGGCGGGGACGTTCTCCGCCGGGTCGGGGTGGCTGTGCCCGGCCGGGGTCACGTCCGTCCTCGCGGAGTGCTGGGGGGCGGGCGGCGGCGGCGGGGCCGGGACGAACGGCGGGGGAAACGGGGCGGGCGGCGGCGGCGGCGAGTACCGCAACGCCCTCGTCGCGGTGACCCCGGGCACCCATTACACGTTCACCGTCGGGGCGGGCGGGGCCGGGGGCACCGCGGGCGGCAACGGGTCGGCGGGCGGGCAGTCGTCGTTCGCCGGGGACAGCCTCACCGTCACGGCCCTGGCCGGCGGCGGCGGCCTGGACACCACGAGCTCTCACAGCGGCTGGGGCCTGGGCGGGTCGGGCGGGACGGGGACGACGGGGTTCCCGGGCGGGAACGGCGGCAACGCCTACCCGTACACGGGCGGCGGCGGGAGCTCAGCGGGCCCCTCGGCGCAGGGCAACGCCGGAACCAGCCCGGGGGGTGCCCCGGCGC
>Ga0265338_10001967_pt1 | contig 32000 bp, 23 predicted proteins | sample 42126metaG_FD_193579 | JGI IMG/M metagenome (GOLD analysis project Ga0265338, IMG submission 193579) | Rhizosphere microbial communities from Carex aquatilis grown in University of Washington, Seatle, WA, United States - 4-21-26 metaG | ecosystem: Host-associated > Plants > Roots > Rhizosphere...
CTCGACCAGCTGCAGAAATTCACGCGCATGGCCAGCCAGGCGACGATCGTTGTATTGAAGAAAGATGTCATCCCGGCCGAAAATATTCCCGGATGGGAATTCAAGGATCTCGGGTTTCTTCTCCAGGATCTCCACTCGATGGTGAGAATGAAAAGCGTTCAAGGGAGCATCATGTATCTTCTTCTTCTCTTCCTTGCGATGCTCGCAATTTTCGACACGCAAGTCCTTTCGATCTGGCGCCGGCGAAAAGAAATGGGAACCTTAATGGCGCTCGGGATGACACGGACGAACATCATTGAATTGTTCACGCTGGAAGGCGCATTCCACAGCATTCTCGCGGCCGTTGTTGCTGCGTTGTACGGGATTCCGCTGCTTGCCTACGTTGCCGAGAGGGGAATCGCGCTTCCCGCGTCGACAGACAAGTTCGGTTTTGCCATCGGTGAAAGACTCTTCCCCGCTTACTCTCCTGCTCTGATCATTGGTACGACGGTCCTGGTCTGTTTCGTAACAACCGTCGTCAGCTATTTGCCGACAAGAAAGATCGCGGACCTCAAACCAACCGACGCTTTGCGGGGAAAACTCACATGATCTCGTTCCTCTTTAAGGGCCTTATGCGCGATCGCTCCCGATCCCTTTTTCCTTTCGTCACAGTCCTGGCCGGCGTCGTCCTGACGGTGTTCCTTCACGCATGGATGAACGGTGCGGTCTCATCGATGATCCAATCGACGGCGCATTTCAACACGGGGCATGTATGTGTGATGACGCACGCGTACGCAAAAGAAGCAAATCAAATCCCCAACGACCTCGCGTTGTTGGGAATCGACACGCTCGTGGCAGCGTTGAAGCGCGACTATCCCGACCTTTTCTGGACTCCCCGCATCAGGTTCGGCGGCCTTCTCGATATTCCGGACGAGAAGGGCGAAACAAAGGCGCAGGCCCCCGTGAGCGGATTTGCGGTCGATCTTCTTTCTTCGAGCAGCCCCGAGCAAAAAATTCTCAACATCCGTCAAGCGATCGTGAAAGGACGCGTGCCTCAAAAGAGAGGTGAGATGGTGGTCGGCGAAGAACTGGCAGACAAGCTCCGCATCCAGCCGGGCGACACCGCCACACTGATCAGCTCGACGATGTACGGCAGCATGAGCGTCACGAATTTTGTCGTTGTCGGGATGGTCCGGTTTGGCATTGTCGCAATGGACAAGGGGACGGTCATTGCAGACGTCTCTGACATTCAGCAAGCTCTGGACATACAGAACGGGGCCGGAGAAATTCTCGGTTTCTTTGCTGACGATCTCTACCACGAGGAGCGGGCGAACGCGGTGACCGCAGATTTCAATTCACACATCAAAAATGACGACCAGTTCTCCCCCGGCATGGGAACGCTTCGCGCTACCAGCGGGCTTTCAGAATATCTCGACTATGTCGGAGTTTTTTCGGACGTCATCATCGGAATTTTCGTTTTTGCGATGTCGATCGTCCTGTGGAATGCAGGGTTAACCGGAAGTTTGCGGCGGTACGGCGAGATCGGCGTCCGTCTCGCAGTGGGGGAAGACAAGAGGCATATCTACCTCTCGCTTCTTGCCGAGTCGCTGATGATCGGATTCATCGGATCTCTTGCGGGCACCGCAATCGGTTTGGCCCTCGCCTATTATACGCAGGTGAAGGGATTGGACATCGGTTCGGTGCTGAAAGATAGTTCAATGATGCTTCCGAATATTGTGAGGGCGCGCATAACGCCGTTGACATTTGTGATCGGGTTTCTGCCGGGCATGCTCGCGACTTTTTTCGGAACTGCGATTTCAGGCATCGGCATCTATAAGAGACAAACATCGGAATTGTTTAAGGAGCTTGAAACATGATTCGTCTATTTTCCCTGACAGCAGCCTTCTTCTTGCTTTCATTCTTTTTGCAGCCCCTGTCCGGTGATGACATTCTAAAGAAGGTGGACGAGAACATGTTCTCGGAAAACAAGATCTCGGTTTCGCGCATGATCATCCACGGGCGCCGGGAGATCAGGACAGTGGAATCGAAGTCATGGCAGCGGGGCACCAGCGAATCGTATACGGAATTCCTAGCCCCCGCCAGGGACAAGGGAACGAAAATGCTGAAACTCAAGGATATGCTCTGGGATTATTCTCCCTCAACCGACCGGACCATCATGATCTCCGGAAGTTTACTCCGCCAGTCAGTGATGGGCTCCGACCTTTCGTACGAAGATATGATGGAGGATCCGCATCTCCCCAATATCTACTCCGCGAAAGTGATGTCCGAAGACACACTCTTCGGACGCAATTGCTGGGTACTCGACCTTACGGCGAAGAAGGAAGATATTGCGTACCACCACCGGCGTCTCTGGGTCGATAAAGACCGCTATGTGCCGTTGCGGGAAAATCTCTACGCAGAGAGCGGAAAACTGTTGAAAACAATGGATGTGCGCGAAGTGATGAAGGTGCAGGGGCGGTGGCTGGCAAAGTCGGTGTTGTACAAAGATGTGCTGAAAGAGGGGGAAGGAACGGAATTTATTGTCGATGTTGTTACCCTCGATGCGGAGATCCCGGATTATTTTTTTTCGAAAGCGGCGCTGCGCCGGTAGGGAAGCACTGCCGGCGGTCCGCCGAACACGCGCACCACTCTACGCCACGTCATTATGAAGTTTGACAATTATTCGATAGAGCCCATCCGCGGAGAAGATGCGCAAAACTATTTTGTGCTCATTGCAAACAACAAGGGGAGAATTGCGAAATACTTTCCCAATGTCACCGTGGCAAACAGAGACTTCGAGTCGACTGTTCTATTCATTGCAGAGAGAATTCGTCTGGCGGAAAAAAGAGAGCTCTTTTCCTACATTGTACGAGATAAGGATACCATGAGAATTGTCGGGGGAGTTTTTTTGAAGAATTTCGACTGGCACGTACAAAAATGTGAGTTCAGTTTCTTTATCGACGGCATCTATGAAGGCAAAGGCATCATGACAAAGGCCGTTTCATTGCTGGCCGATCATTGTTTCCGTGAATTGCATTTGAATAAAATCACCATGAGGATTGCGGAAGACAATATCTCCAGCAGACGCGTTGCCGAGAAAAATGGGTTTGTCGCAGAGGGAATTTTGCGCCAGGACTTCAAGACATCCGGAGGAGAATTTATCGATGTCGTATACTATGGATTGCTGAACACGATAGCAGGCAAAGCAGACGGTTCTGCATAACTTCAGTAGCTTCTAATGCCGCAAAAAAATCCCTGCCGTTTTTTGACGGCAGGGATTTTTTTTGCGCACCGCTTGGTGAGTGAAGAAATATGGATAAAGAGTGAATGCTCCCCCGCGCTTTGCTCATTCAAACAGTATGCTGGAACGTTGTTTATCCACCTGCTCTCTTCATTGCCTGGTTGCCTTTGCCGCGGCTTTCGCTCGAATAAGAGCATAGTTTAAAGCCGGTAAACCGTAGAATTCAGAGGCTCTTTTGTAGAATTCCTTGGCGCGCGGCAGGTCTCCTTTTCTTTCGAATGCAATGGCAATTCTGTAAATGTTATACGGGTCCTGTTGATTTGCCTGGAGCAATTCGGCAATTGCGTTATCGTATTTTTTCTCGGCAAGGGCAATAAGGCCGTTGAGTTCATGAGTAAACCGGATTTGATTTGAATTGTTCCTTTCCCTTACACCTTGCCAGTATGCTTCCGTCTCCTCCCTTGCCTTTCCAAGATCGCCTCTGGCAACCGCTACTTGCGCTCTATTGTAATGGGCAATGACGAGAACATTCTTCTTGAGATTGGCAGATAAATCCGAATGTTCGATGATGTCGACCGAGGCATCGAAAGTTTTGAGCGCCTCATCGTAGCGGCCCATCTCAAGCAGGATGTTTGCCTTCGCGGCAAAGTCTCCCGACATTCCCGCCGCATCGTTAATTTCTTTCCCTACAATATACTCATCGTCAAAATCATTGAGCCCCGATTCCACGTTTCCCTCATCAACATCGACGACCGCCTTGATGAAGAATGCCTGGCGGCGTTCACCTGGATTTCTCGCCATCGCAAAGAGGTGGTTGACCGTCCGCGACGTATTCTCTTTGTTCCCTTGGTAAAGGTAATTCATGCACAAACCGATTTCAGAAGATGTAAACGTGGAATCGATCGCGAGGGCTTTTCTGTAGTTGGTGATGGATTCATCGAACCGGCCAATCTTCAACAAGAGTTCCGCATATGAGTCGTACGGGTTGGCATCGTTCGGTATAAGTTCCGTGTACTTTTTAAATACCTTCTCGGCCTCTTGGTAATTTTCGATTTGACGGTAGGCATAGCCGAGAATGTTGTATGCAGGAGCAAACCGGTCGGAGAGATGGATCGATTTCTCGTATTGGTCAATCGCCGCTTTATATTCTTGTTGGCCAAAATAGTATGCGCCGAGGGTGAAATGCGCTCGTTCATCGCTGGGATAAAGTGCCACCGCTTTTTCCAGACATTCTTTTTGAATTGTAAGGTTTGCATTCGCTCCCGCGTCCGTGGCGAGAATCAAAAGACGCTCTCCCTCTGAGACGCTCTCCTTATGATTCATCGCTTCTCTGAGATTATCGAAAAATTCCTTGGTTGTTAACGAATTATTGGCGCGGTTGAGATATGCCGAGGCGAACGATGAATCGAGCGCGATCGCTCTGTCGAAGTGGTCCAGGGACTTCGTTGCCTGGAGGTTGTCGGAAAGCTCCTGCCCGAGAAGAAACTCCTTCTTCGCCGCCTCCGAAGCGGTGGTAACGGGAATTTTTTCTTCATCAGCGCCCGGCTTTGCAGCGTCCGCATTCCACATCAGTCCGGTCGCGAATAGTATTATTGCGACAATCTTCATAGAACCTCCATGATTGTGTTGGGTTTGTGAATTAACAGCTTCCGGCGGCCCTGTGTGGTGCAATTGCCGCGGGTTACCGCTTTACACTTCTTACGAGTCGATCAATGGCTTCAGCTGCCTACTGGAGAAGGGAATACGCTACTCTCTATACGAGACGAATGAGAATTTGTTGCTTTCGCCGAAAGGACGGAAAGGCAATGACTCGCGGCCGTCTCCATTTCAGCGATAGAGAATACGTCTATGATGATTTGACAATCAAAGCACTGACCGTTGCGGTTTAGATGGTATCCATCATACGTAGGTTCAGAATTCAGCCTTAACATCATTGCATGACAATGATTCCGCAGGAAGGATCCGGCCAACCGCGAATAAGACTGCCTGTTAATCCACGTCTTAAACGGCCCTGTAACTTTTTCATCACAACAAGATCTCAATAACAATTACACAACAATCCCGCCTTTGATGCGTTATGAAAAATTGGTTACGGATTCGGGATGCCGCCTCTTCGATGTTCTGGAAGCTCTTAGGAATGTATCTCATCGTCTTTGGTGAACGTTGAGAGCAACGGTTCAGAGTATTTTTTGTCTGATATTGTCGTGGAAGGAAAGGGAATTGTATTCAGATAGAAGTCATCGATTGGCTTTAGCAAGTGCATTTCCCGCGATCCATCAACTGAAGAGTCCGTGCGGTCTATCAACGGCGCGGATAGATCCTCGGCACGATTTATTTACGTTGTATCGGATTGACAGTCAGGCCGTAGGTCAGTACATTAAAGTGCCCATGATCAATCCGAATAAAATCTTCCCGTGGCTTTCAATCCGTAATAAGCTCCTCATTGCTTTTGGCGGCCTCTCAATCCTCCCCATGATTTTTGTTGGAACGTACGGCACGCTCTCCAACCTGCGTACGATGAAGAACGCCGCACTCGAAGGGCTTACCGCCGATGTGCAAACTACCAGGGAAAAAGCAGCGGACTTTCTTGAAAACGTTTCATCCGATTTGCGGGTGATCCAAAATACCCCTTCTATGGTGAAATGGTCCCGTGAGAGCTTATCTGCGAACGGTCGATACGGGAACGAGCTTGAACATGTGAGCAAAGAGCTTCTTGCGCTGGCGGCGACCAAACCTCTCTACTATCAACTCCGATTACTCGACGAAAGCGGCGATGAACTCATTCGCGTAGAGTGTGCAAACCCGAACGATTCAATAAAAACGTACCGTCTTGTTCCGCCATCGGAGCTTCGCCATAGCCGCTCCGCCTTCTATTTCTTGATGATCAACAGCACGAGCAACAATAAGATCATGATTGCTCCGGCCGAAGTGGAGCATGGGTCGGATGAAAGGATCCCGGTGATGAGTTTTGTTATGCCCCTCGCTGGAGTCCATGGTTTGTCCGGAATTGTGATCGCGAACGTGTTCGAAAAGACTTTCATCCGGGTGATCGAAAGCAAGAGGCGATTTGAGTTCAACCCAAAGGTCATGCTCGTGACGGGCGACGGACATTATCTCTATCATTCGGAGAAGAAGACCGACTGGAACCGACTGCTGGCGTCGAGAGAGGAAGATAATCTCCAGCAAGACTACCCCGCGAACATCGCTGCCGCAATCCTTTCGGGGGGCACGGGAACCCTTGCCGAAGGAGCGAACGAGATCATTTCGTACGCTCCGCTCTTTGGGGCCGGTAATCTGACGGGGGATGTCGAACCGTTCTCAAAGTTTTCTGTGCCGGTGTATGCTGTTGAGAGTGTTCCGGAGAAATCAATTATGGGGAGTGCCCGCTCTTTTGCGCTCTTATATGCCGGGTTCACAGCGGTGTTTCTGGTCAGTGCTATCGGGCTTGGATTGCTTGCAACCCGGCAATTCACGCGACCTATCGCTCAATTGGAGTCTGGGGCTGAGATCATCGCAAAGGGAAATTACGGGCATCGGCTTCAGGTGGAAACAAATGACGAGATCGGGAAACTCGCCGATCAGTTCAATGTGATGGCTGCTGCACTGGAGGCGCGCGATAAGGAAATTCTGCAGCATCGCGCAAAACTTGAAGTCATGGTGGACCAGCGGACTCGTGAACTGCTGGAGGAAAAAACGAAATTGCAGGCAGTCCTCGACAACGTCCCCAGCGCTTTTGTCCTTCTTGACAAGAACTTTCGCATACAAACCGTGAGCGCCGCATTTGAAGGCCTCACTCATACTGCGCTTCCGGACGTCAAAGGCAGGGATTGCGGGCACCTATTCGGGGAGAGCGGTACCTGCATTGATTGTCTTTGCAGGAAAGCGGTGGAACGAGGAGAGGCAGAAAGCCGTATCGAACGTATCATCGACAATGGACAAGGCGAGCGATTCATCGAACGCATCGCTATTCCAATGAAGGAGAATGAAGAGATAAAATCGATTCTCCAGATTATCACAGACGTTACAAAACGGAAAAGGCTCGAACAGGAACTGGTATACACCGAGAAGCTTACGGCGGCAGGAGAAATGTCATCGTTTGTCGCCCACGAATTTCGCAATTCACTGACGTCGATCAAAATGATCTTACAGCTCCTGAGAGAATCGAAGAGAATAAGCCGCGCGGAGAAAAAATCGCTCGATGTCGCACTCGATTCGATGAGCCATATGGAAAGCATCGTCATCGACCTGCTCGATTTTGCAAGGCCGAAACCCGTAAAAATGGCCAGCGGAAACATCAACGATATTGTTGACGACAGCCTCGATTTTGTGAAGTCTCACGTACGGGAAAAACGGATCGAAGTAATCAAACAACAGGAAGATTCACTTGAAGTGCTGGCACTGGATGTCTCTCAGATCAAGGAGTCAATCATCAATATCCTCCTGAACGCCATTCAATCAATGGATGCGTCTCCCGGAGTCAACAGCCGCGCCACGATTACCGTTGTGACTAAGAGAGAATGCCTTAACGAGACGCTGCGGGAACTTGCGTTCGGCAGAGAAATCGGCAAAGAGGGGGTTGGAGAACGCCATCCCGAGATCGTGCTCGAGAAAGGCTCGCGCTGCACAGTCGTTGAAATCAGTGATACGGGCACCGGCATCGACCCCGAGCAGCTTTCCCGTATCTTCGATCCGTTCTACACGACGAAAGTTAACGGCACGGGACTGGGGTTGCCGATGGTGAAAAGAACCGTGAACGCTCACGGGGGCATTGTAACAGTACAGAGCAAGAGAGGTAAAGGGACAACAGTTCGAATATATTTCCCCATCCATGATGAAGCATAAAAACAATACCAGGACTAAAATCCTTGTCGTCGACGACGACGAGAAAATTCTCTTTGCGTTCCGGCAAGTGTTTGATAAAGAGGGATATGCATGCGTCGTTGCAAAGAACGGCACGGAAGCCCTTGACAAGATGGTGTCGGAGATCCCGGCGGTCGTCTTCATGGATATTACCATGCCAGGGCTTGACGGGCTGGAGACCTTGCGGCAGATGAAGGCTCAAAACACCATCCTTCCGGTCATCATGGTTACCGGACATGGAACAATGCAAACCGCGATCAAGGCAATACAGCTCGGAGCGTTCGACTACCTTACAAAACCGCTCGACGTTGCTAAAGTCCGGGATGCTGTCCGGCGTGTGTTGTCGAGTGCCGCGCTTCAAGGGGCGACGCGTCTCACGTTTAAAGCGGAATATTCAGATCGCTACGATCTGATAGGAAACAGCGCGGGGATGCAGGAGGTCTATAAACTCATCGGTTCAATCTCCACGACGCCAAATCACACTTCCGTACTCATTCTGGGCGAGAGCGGAACGGGTAAAGAGCTTGTCGCCAGGGCCATTCATGCTCACAGCTCCAACGCGCGCGGACCGTTTGTCGGCATCAATTGTACAGTCCTGCCCGAATCACTGCTCGAGTCGGAATTGTTTGGACATGAGAAAGGGGCCTTCACCGGTGCGGTTGATAAGAAGATCGGAAAATTCGAGATCGCTCAGGACGGGACGATTTTTCTTGATGAAATAGGCGATCTCTCGCCCAGTTTTCAGCAGAAACTGCTGCGTGTATTACAGGAACGGGAATTCGAACGGGTTGGAGGGAACGAGACCATCACTGTCGATGGAAGATTTATTACGGCGACGAACCGAGATATCGAACACGATGTGCAGGAAGGGAAGTTTCGGAAAGATCTGTTCTACCGGTTCAACGTCGTTACGATCAAATTGCCCCCGTTGCGTGAACGGAAAAGCGACGTCCCGCTTCTCGCCGACTATTTCTTGATGAGGTACAACATTCAGCTGAAGAAGTCCATAAAAGGATTTTCAAAGGAAGCACTGTTGATGCTGCAATCGTACAAGTACCCGGGCAACGTTCGGGAGCTTGAAAATCTCATCGAGCGGGCGGTTATGCTGACGAAAGGCGATCTGATTCTGCCGGAGGTGTTCAAGGATGTGCTGGACATGGCATCGCCAAAAGGATTTTCGCTCCCTGTTTCCGGGTCATCGTTCACAAAATCCCGGGCACAGGTGCTCGCGATATTCGAGAAACAGTACCTTCTCGATCAGTTGAGCAAGCATCACGGGAATGTCACCGCGTCGGCGAAGGCGTCGGGCATGACACGCCAGAATTTTCAACGGCTGATGACTAGGAATAAGATCACAGCCCGCAAATTCCGCGGGTAAGTACTTCTGCAAAACCCCCTCCCTCCCGTGTTCTTCTACTGTAAACATCTGTGTTCCACAATGTCAACTGATTGTTGACATACCCACACGTCACCATCCAACCTCCGCCGGAAAATCGACGATTTGTTCAGTAATAACTGCACGAAGAATGCTTGTTCGTGGCACGAGAGTTGTAATCGCTCAAGCTAAAGAGAGCGTGCGATGGTGCAGCCCAAAGTGTTGGTCGTCGACGACGAGGAAAATATTCTGTCAGCCTTCAGAGATTTTCTCAAGAAAGAGCATTGTGAGATGCGTGCAGCATCCAGCGCTGAACAGGCCATGGGTATTCTTGCCGGTGACCGCGTGAATTTGCTCATCACCGATATAAGGCTTAAAGGGACTTCCGGCGTCACATTCTTTATGGAGGCAAAAAGGATTTATCCTAAGCTTCCTGTAATTGTTATTACAGGTTATCCCGACCTAATAACAGAGGAAACTATCAAAGAGTACGGCGCAGACTTTTTTCTTCTGAAGCCTCTCGATCTTGATAAACTGCGGCATGCGATGCGGAGATGTTTGTGAGCAAGAAGAATCATAGAGGTGTGAAAGCAATTTTCTTACCATTAACAGATACTGTACCACAATTGTAAGTAAAGAAGGAGGATGACGTGAAACATTTGTTTCTTAATTTGCTGGCCGCCGGAATTCTGGTAATGCTCTGCACTGAAGAAAGCCACAGCACTCCTGCATTTGCCCGGAAATATCAAACGAGCTGTGCAACGTGTCACAATGGGTTTCCAAAACTCAATTCCTTTGGTGAAGCATTCAGAAGAAGCGGTTATCAGTTTCCCGGCGGTACAGACGCTCAGTTCACAAAAGAAGAACCGATCCCGCTTGGCTCCGACGGAAACAAGCGCGCTTTTCCCGACGCAATCTGGCCGGGAAGTATTTCCGGCACTTCGCCGGTAGCACTATTTTTTGACGCCGAGGCAGATTACAATCCAAAATTCAATCCCGCCGACCCCACAACCGCTGAACGATTCAGTTTCAACGGCCTGGGAAATGCTATAGAGGCGGTCGCCGCCGGGACAATCGACGAAGATGTATCGTACTGGGGTCAATTGGCGCTCAACAGCGACGGCACACTCGAGATCAATCGTGTTTTTCTGATCTTCAGCAACCTGATCGGCAGTTCGTACGGGTTCAACGCGCGCGTCGGCGTTTTCGAACCGGGTATGTTTTCCTTTTCGACGCACAGGGCTTGGATGGAAGGATACTGGTTTACAACACGCCCCTTCAGCGGCGCTATGGGCTGGACGTTAGAAGAAATCCAAAAGGGAGTAGAGCTTAATGGAATTCTTAATGGGAGACTGGGGTACAGCGCCGGTGTCGTTGAAGGGTTTGGAGATCCGCATTCCGATAAGGATTATTACGGTCATATCTATTATAAGTTCGACGGTTTGCCGCTCGATGGCGTGGTGGAGGGAGGAGTGGGATCGCAGGGGGCCAGCCAGCCGTTCATCGATAATTCTTTTACGATAGGAGCATTTGCGTATGGCGGTCAGGCCGTCCTTGATTCAGGGGGAATCTCGCAACAGAACAATTTCACAATGTATGGCGTGGACTACAACGCGTTTTTCGGCCGCTTGAATTTGTTCGGCGGAGTGCAATTGCGCAAAGACGACAATCCTTTTTTGATGATGTCCGGTCTTTCTGCAAAAAGTACAGTGTGGTTCAGCGAGCTCGATGTAACGGTGTTCCCATGGCTCTTGCCGGGAGTGCGTTATGAAGTGTGGAATGGACAGGGATTGAATGCATCCAACGGAGTGGCTTCATTCACTGACTCGCAGATTGTCCCAGGCGTTGTCTTCTTGGTTCGGCCGAACTTGAAGATGAGCGTTAGGGCGTCATTCGCAAAGCTCAATACCGGAGCAGACCCGAATGGGAACCCTGTTATTATTCCGGGACAAAGCGTGCAGCCCGGACAGGTGCAGGTGCTCATGGCGCTCGGGATCTGACGTGATTTCCGTTTGAATGTGAAATTAGGGAAAGAACACATACATCTAATTACTATAGAAGGAACATATCATGAAAAGAAATTTTGCAGCGGTAATTGCATTCGCGCTGATTTGTTGCGGTGCGAACGTTGCGATGGCAGGTACAATTGCAGGAAAAGTGAAAGCTCATGGTGTTAAAAATAGCGCAGACGCTGTTGTCTACATCGAAAAGATCGAATCGCAGACCTTCGCCGCTCCAAAGGAGCACGCGTTGATGGATCAGCAGGGCTTGAAGTTTCACCCTCACGTCCTTCCGGTACTTGCAGGCACAACAGTCGACTTCCTCAACAGCGACGACGTTTTGCACAATGTTTTTTGCCCCGATGCGTGCGCCGACAAAGTGAATCTTGGGACGTGGCCGAAGGGACAGAAGCGCTCCTATACTTTTAAAAATGCCGGGTGTCAGTCGGTCATGCTTTGTAATGTTCACCCCGAAATGGAAGCGTTTGTCGTGGTGTGCGCAACGCCATTCTTTGCCGTCAGCTCAGCCGACGGAAGCTATGAAATTAAAAACGTTCCGCCGGGAAAATACACGTTGAAGATCTGGCACGAGAAACTTAAAGGACAGCCGGTTCAAATAGAAGTGGCAGATAAAGGCGAAGCGAAAGCTGATTTCGATATACAAAAGTAAGAGAAAGAAGCACGACCGTGGCGGAACAACTCAAATTTGTCGACCTGGAATGGCTTGACTCCAACTTTCCCTGCATGGCGGCGTGTCCGGTGCATACGGAGGCGGGACGCTATGTCGGATTGATCGAGGAGGGACGGTATCGCGAGGCGTATCATGTCGCCCGCAGGCCGAATCCCTTTGCTTCGATTTGCGGCCGTGTATGCGCGGCGCCGTGCGAGAGCTCCTGCCGCCGGGGTGTCATCGATGAACCGATCGCGATCCGTGCACTCAAACGATTTGTGACCGAACGGTTCGGCGTTGAAAGCATGGTCGACCTCGAAAAGCTGAAAGAGGTGTTCGGCAAATCCGTAAAAAGAAATGGGATCAAAGTCGCCGTCATCGGTGCCGGACCAGCCGGTCTTTCGTGCGCTCACGACCTCGCGTTACTTGGTTATGAGGTCACCGTGTTCGAGGCACAGTCTGTTGCGGGGGGAATGCTCACGCTCGGCATCCCGGAGTATCGGCTCCCGCGTGAACTGATTCGTCTTGAGATCAACGCCATCTTAAGTCTTGGGGTCGAACTCAAGCTCAACTCAGCGATCGGCCGGGATTTTACGATCGGCGATCTGAAGCGCCAGGGATTCAGGTCTGTTTTTGTCGCGATCGGTTCGCACAAGAGCAGAGATTTGCAGATCAAAGGCGTTGAACTCGACGGTGTTTTCCGGGCAGTGGACTTCTTGCTGAATGTGAACATGGGCTACCGTGTCGAGATCGGGCGAAAGGTCGTCGTGATCGGGGGCGGAAACGTTGCCATCGATGTCGCACGAACAGTTGCACGGCAGGAAAAAGTCGACGTCGGCCAGGTGACAGAAGTGGCAGAAGCGCTCGATGTTGCACGGTCTGCTGTTCGTTTTGGGGCAAAGGAAGTCCACATGGTCTGTCTCGAGGACTGGAATGAAATGCCCGCCGCGAAGATCGAAATCGATGAAGCGCTTGAAGAGCGGATTCAGATTCACCCTCGAAAAGGACCGAGCAGAATTGTCGGTGAAAATGGCAAGGTGACCGGCTTCGAGACGATCGATTGCGTCTCTGTGTTCGACGATCAGAGGAGGTTCAGCCCGAAGTTTTCTGCCGGCTCGGAAAAGATCATCGAAGCGGATACGGTCATCATGGCCATCGGGCAGACATCGGATCTCACCTGGGTGACCGAAGAGGACAAGATCGAGGTAACCCCCCGCAATACGATAAAAGTCGATCCTGCGACCCTTGCCACTACTGCCCCCGGGATCTTTGCCGGCGGCGATGTATCCTTCGGTCCGCGCAATGCGATCGATGCGGTTGCAAACGGCAAGAAAGCAGCTCAATCCATTCATGCATTCCTTTCCGGCGTGAAGGGGACAAGTGTGGAGGTGGCGCTTCATGATCGGAATGTCGAGATCATTGTCGCGAATACACGGGAATACAAACGAAAATGGGGATATGAACAGCAGCGGCGAGTTCCGATCCCTGTACTTCCGATTGACCGCAGGATCGGCGTCTCGCAAATCGAGCTGGGGTATAACGAAGAGGAGGCACAACGCGAAGCATCCCGCTGTCTGCATTGCTGGGAGAACACAGTCTTCAATGAAGGCGGGGAAGAGACCGGCAGCGAGTGCATCTTGTGCGGAGGATGCGTTGATATCTGTCCGGAGAGTTGCATCGAGCTGGCGGTCTTGGATCGATTGGAGGGGGACGAGGCGCAAATGAGCGAGGTGGGCACGGTGTACGATGTTGTCATTGCCGGGCAATCGGAGGAAAAAGTCGGATCCATCATGATCAAGGATGAAGATCGGTGTATTCGCTGCGGGCTCTGCGCAATGCGCTGTCCGGTCGCCTGCATCACTATGCAGGGATATACTGTCGCTGAAACAAAACCTCTATAATGAGACATCTGAAAAATTGGAATTCAAATGTCATGCTGAGCGTAGCGAAGCATCCACGACAATGAAGCCTCGTAGATGCACAATGCATGATTGTCATGGATTCTTCTCCCGCCAAAAAACGGCGGGATCAGAATGACAGTACTTTGGAATTATTCAGAAGTCTCTTAATATAAATATATATAACCAAGGATTTACCGTGGACACAACGAAGGAAGACAAGGACACATCAAAAGAAGGCCTCATCTCCCGTCGATTCTTTTTTGAGAGCCTGGGGCTGGGGGCAATCGGGATAGCGGCGATCGGAAGTATTGTGCTTACCGGTGAGTATCTGTCACCGAACGTCGTCCGGGAACCTCCCATGAAATTCAAAGCCGGGAAGCCGGAAGATTTTTCTCCGGGAAGCGTCACGCTCGATGTGGATCAAAAAGTCTATATCGTGCGTGCAAAGGAGGGATATTTCTATGCCCTCTCTGCGGTGTGCACGCACCTCGGGTGCATCACGAATTGGAAACCGGACCAGGGGATCATTGCCTGTCCGTGTCATGGCAGCAAGTTCAATACTGACGGAACAAAAGTCGCAGGTCCAGCGCCCCGTTCCCTGCCGCGCTTTTCGATCGTGCTGGACGACGGGGGGCAGCTTGTGGTGGATAAATCGGTAACTGTTGGTGACGATGCAACACTCAAAGTATAATCAAAGGAGGCAGCATGAAAGACCTTACAAAATATTGGGAGACAGTACAGGCGGATGTTTGTTCGAACTGTATCGACAGTGACGGGGAAGGAGTGTGCCGCGTTGCAGGAGAAGTTGAATGCGGACTGAAACGATATTTTTCAGCTGTCGTCGACTCCGTTCTTTCAGTACAGAGCGATATGCTTGGCCCCTATGAGAAAGCTCTTCGGGAAAATGTCTGCGGTTCGTGCGACCATCAATCCGAAGAGGGCGCGTGCCACGTTCGTACAAACGTTGATTGCGGTCTCGATAGATATTTTCCGATGATCGTCGAGAGCATTGAAAACTTCAGGTCAGAACACAACGGCATTCTCACCAACTCTCTCAGGCCCCAATGAACCGGTTTGCCGAACAGGTCGTTCGATCGCGAGTATGGCGTTCGATATTCCGACACGGACTTCCGTTGTCGAATCGCACTCGGGCGGAAGCAGTCTTCTACAACTTCTTTCTCCATGTTCATCCGACGAAGGTCCGCAGGCGTTCGATCAAGTTTACCTATACCTGGGGACTCGGAGGTCTGTCGGCGGGACTGTTTATCATCCTCGCGGTCACGGGTGCGCTGTTGATGCTCTACTACCGCCCGTCGGTCCATGAAGCGTATTGGGACATGAAAAATCTCCAGTTCGTCGTTTCGTCAGGCCAATTCCTGCGCAACATGCACCGGTGGGCTGCCCATGCGATGGTGGCCATCGTTTTTCTCCATATGCTTCGTGTGTTCTACACGGGATCGTACCGGCCTCCAAAAGAATTTAATTGGGTGATCGGAGTCGTGCTTCTCGTGATGACCGTGTTGCTGAGTTACACCGGATATCTTCTTCCGTGGGACCAGCTCTCATTCTGGGGAATCTCGGTCGGCACAAATATGGTTCGCGCCGTCCCCTTCGGGATGGGGGATCAGATATCCTATCTTCTTCTTGGAGGAAATATCGTCGGCGAAAATGCGCTGGTCCGGTTTTACGTGCTGCACTGCTTCGTGATTCCGGTGGCCATGATGGTCTTCATGGGAATACATTTTTGGAGAGTGCGAAAAGATGGAGGAGTGTGATTTACTCTCTCCAGATTGTCGAATACGAATCCACAAGACAATAATAATAGCAGAATGGAAAATAAAAAAGATTTGAAAGTAGAGTCGTCCTCAGACGCTAAAAAAGTTCCGAAGCGAATTGCGTTCATAAAATCGCGGACGAGCGCGCGTGTCAGATCGGACGAAGAGGATATGGTGATGACCGTCCCTCACCTGATCGTAAGGGAAGTTATCGCTTTTGAGATACTCCTTCTTGTTCTGGCAGTCGTCTCTCTTTTCTTCAATGCGCCGCTTGAATGGATCGCCAACCCTGAACACACGCCGAACCCCGCCAAGGCACCCTGGTATTTTCTTGGATTGCAGGAATTGCTCCATTATTTTCCCCCAATTGTCGCCGGTGTTATTCTTCCGGGCCTGGTTGTTGTAGCGCTGATCGTGATTCCATATTTTTCTGTGAACCTCAAACAAGAAGGTCTGTGGAAGCAAAGCAAAAAACAGACAATGACGGTGCTTCTTATCTCGGTCGGAATTCTTTCCGCCATATTGCTTCTATACAATGTGTATGTCATGCTTGTGCCGACGTTGCTGATTGTCGGGATGATGCTGATCCCGTATTTTTCCCAGAAGGAGAATGGAATCGTCGGCTGGCTGGGCGCGCGTCCTCTTTCGTGGTGGGTCATGACGTGGTTCGTCACGATTGCGGTCGTGCTGACTCTTGTGGGAATTCTTTTTCGCGGTCCGGAATGGACCTGGACATGGCCTTGGCATGAAATCTATTAATCGTCGAAGGCATTTTTAACTTATCTGCAGACGTTGCTCATGGGCAAACTTTCTAAATATTTCGCCGCCGTAAGCGTTGTATTGCTTGTCGTTCTTGCCGTTTCTCCGATGAAGGACTTTTTCAGAGAATGGAAAGGATATCAGTACGCATACAACAAACTGATTGCGAATCTTCCACAAAAGGTGAAGCCCGCCGAGATCGGGATCAAACAGATCTGGGTGCAAAAGCTTGATCGTGTTGACCGGTGCGAGACCTGTCACCTTGGCCTGAAAGAAGAAGCGCTGGTCAATGCGAAAGAGCCGTTCCGCACTCATCCCCGCATCCACCACGACATCGAAGAGTTCGGATGCACAATGTGTCACGGCGGGCAGGGTGTTGCGACCGAATACAAAGAGTCGGTGGGAAAAGTAAAATTCTGGGACCAGCCGATGCTTCCGGGCGCTTTCATCGAAGCATCATGCGGAAAATGCCATAAAGAACAAAACGTTCCGGAGGCTCCCGTTCTCAACGAAGGCCGCAAGCTTGTGCAGGAATCGAACTGCGTTGCGTGCCACAAGATCGAAGGATTTCAAAAACAATGGGTGCCGCCTTTGGACGGCATCGGATCGAAGGTCAACAGGACGTGGCTTGTCAATTGGCTGAAGAATCCGAAGCAGTATTTTCCCGCAACGAAAATGCCGAACTTTCTTCTGAGCGATGAGGATGCGGACAATCTTGCTGACTTCCTGCTGACGTTCACAGCTTCTCCAAACAACGCAGAGTTCTTGCCATTGCCGGGAGGCTTGAAAATTTCCTCAGAGGCACAGAAAGCAAAATTGATCGAGAAAGGGTCGACAATATTCGGCGAAGCGAGATGTATCAGCTGCCATTTGATCAACGGTAAGGGGGGGTACGTTGCGACGGAGCTGGGTAAAGTTGCCAGCAAGGTAAATGGGGAGTGGCTCTATAATTATATCAAGGCGCCAAAAGTCTTCATGCCGGATGTTCAGATGCCCCGATACAGATTCACGGAGAATGAACATGCCTCCGTCATTGCCTATATGCAGAGTGAATTTGTCGACTACGACCTGCAGCAATTGCCTCCTCATACGCCCGACCCGGCGTACTACGAAAAGGGGTTGGCGATATTTAAGAAGTACAATTGTACAGGCTGCCACCAACTTCAAGCCGTTACCGGCTCTTCGGAACTCGGTCCCGAACTTACGTTTATTGGCAATAAAAAAACGTACGAGATCGATTTTGGAAATACTTCCATCGAGCAAACGCTCCCTTCCTATTTGAAGACGAAATTGCTGGACCCGCGCACCTTTGCCTCAACGGCAAAAATGCCGAAGTTTGGATTTTCAGATGAACAAGCAACAGCAGTAGCTGTCGCGTTGCTCAGCAATTCCAATGAGAAGATTCCTGAGGAATATCTCGTCCGGCCAAAACCGGCGGCTCATTTTGTCCCGCAGGGAGAGTTCGGAAAACTTGTGAAGGACCTTGCGTGCCAGAGCTGTCATGTGATGAACGGAACCGGCCGATTGGTAGCGACCGACCTTTCAATGGAAGCAAGTCAGGCCCGGCCTCAGTGGATAAAGGCGTACTTCAAGATCCCGTATTCGTTGAGGCCGACTCTCACCGAACGAATGCCGAATTTTTTCCTCTCTGAGCCGGAAATCAGCGTGCTCGGCGACTACATGGCGAAAGTATTCGTCGTTGACAGTCTTGACCGGACGATCGCAGCCAATGATGCTCTCGTTTCAGAGGGGCGGGGACTTTATTACGAACGCTATGGATGCCAGAGCTGTCACATGATCGGCGGAAAAGGGGGATATGTCGGACCGCCGCTTGACAAAGTCGGCTCCCGGCTGGAACCCGGATGGATTTTCCACTGGCTGAAAGACCCTGAAGCCTATAAGCCGCAGTCGATTGAACCCGACAATAAATTGACAGATCACGAAGCAGAAGCATTAACTGTTTTTCTAACGACACAGAAATAACAGAAACTATGCGATCAATAATTTTGTACTTCACAGCAATCACCATCAGTTCGATCTTGTTCGCTCATTGCTCAGGTCCAGGATCGCATCCTGCACCGGCAACCCCTGCAAAAGACAGTGTATCCGCTGCGGATTCTGCGGCGACGCCATCGAGTTCGGCAGAAGCTGTGACCTTGACGTATGAACAGCAGCAGGGAAAAATCCTCTTCATGAAATACTGTTCGGTTTGCCATGGAGAACAGGGAAAAGGAGATGGATTCAATGCCTATAACCTTGACCCTAAACCGCGGGATTTTACCGATTCCCGCGCGATGGCGGGCATTGAGGAGGCGACACTATTGACAACGATCATGGACGGGGGCAAAGGAGTCAACAAATCTCCGCTCATGCCGGCGTGGGGGGGAAGAATGAACAAGCTGGAGGTAACATACGTCATCGAGTACGTCAAGGCACTTGAACAACAACATTAACGCAGATAATCTCCCTGGAAGCTGTCTCAAAAATGGTTTCGATGTTGAATGCATTTGTCAATGTCATGCTGAGCGCAGCGAAGCATCCACGACATTAGAGCCTAGTGGCTTCACAATGCGTGATTGTCATGGATTCTCCCGAAAGGATTCCGCTTCGCTCTGTTCAGAATGACATTTTTAGGATTTTTTGAGATAACTTTTAATCATTCAATATCCTTCTTCGCTCCGGATCTTAATGTGCCTACCTCAATAGCACCATCTTCTTTATCTGCATTTTCCCATCGAACTCGAACCGTGAAAAATAGATTCCACTCAAAAAATTTGAAACTTGGAAAATATCACAATCGCATGGCAGCGGTCTAAAAACTCAAACTGCGTATTGTTAAGCTCACACGCGCTGTGTATATTTGAAAGAAGCCGGCAGGATAATGCTGATGGATATCCGGAAGCAATTTGAGCAGATGAAAACAATATCACGATCAAGAGGGTGATAAATCATGTCCATAACATCCGTGATGAATTTTCTTTTGGCGCGTGCAGCATGGTGTTTTGCAAGTTGCTGCCTTGTCTTGACATATAGCAATAGTTCCGCTCAGGTTCAGCCTCTGCGTGTTTGCGTTGCAGGGCTGGTGCATGGTCACGTGGGTGGTTTTCTGGATGCCGCTTTGCACCGGAGCGACATGACAATTGTCGGGATCGCGGAGGGCGATACTGCCGTGGCGGGGGACTACCGAAGGCGCTATCATCTCGAAGGCATCAAAATTTTTGGATCGCTGGAGAAGATGCTGGAAGAGAAACGGCCGGAGGCCGTAGCTGTTTTCTCCAGTACGTTTGACCACCGGTCCGTGGTAGAAACCTGCAGTAAGCACGGAGTCCATGTGATGATGGAAAAGCCGATGGCAGTGAGTTTTGAAGAAGCGAGAGCGATCGCGAGGGCAGCAAAGGAGAACAGGATCAACGTTCTTGTGAACTATGAGACAACATGGTACCGGAACACGAAGGACGTTTACCGGATCGTACATCAGAACAAGCTCGGCGAAGTACGGAAGATGATTGCGCACGACGGGCATCGGGGGCCAAAAGAGATCGGCGTTGGCCCGGAATTTCTTTCGTGGCTTACCGACCCGGTGCTCGACGGCGGTGGAGCATTAATGGATTTCGGATGCTACGGGGCAAATTTGTTTACGTACCTGATGGACAACAGAGCACCGCTTACGGTGACCGCGGTAACACAGCAGCTTAAGCCTCAGATCTATCCTCGTGTGGACGATGAGGCGACCATCATTCTCACGTACCCCAATGCTCAGGGGATCATCCAGGCGTCATGGAATTGGCCGGCGGGAAGGAAGGACCTTGAGATTTACGGCGCGGCTGCTTCTGTTGGCACCGTTGGAAGGGATGTTGTGCGCTTACGGATTGGAGACGAACCTGAAAAGGAAATGGCGTCGGCGGCATTGGATTCACCGGAAGATGATCCTCTCTCGTACCTTATCGCCGTCGTTCGCGGCCGGCTGCAGCCTTCGGGACTATCGTCACTTGAAAACAATCTGATCGTGAACGAGATTCTGGAAGCGGCGCGGCGGTCGGCGGCGGAAGGGAAGACCATCCGGCTTCCTCTCAGCGCGGACGGCCGCTGACATTGATTCACATCAATTGCTCCGGCCGAGGTTCTGTTTTACATAGCGTTCCATTATCCGCTTAAGGAATTCCTCCTTATTGATCGTCATCAAGATCTCCGCATTCGGTTCTTTGGAATCATCCGACAGCGTGTATCCAGAATCGTCGACACGCACATGAGATTTCCGGCTCGTGAAAAGGTCGGGCCAAAGGACGAAGCCGACGGCCACTGCATCATACAGCGTCGGGTCCGGCTGCGCGAAGCTTTCATACAGCCATAACGAATACAAGCCGCATAAAGCGTTGGTCAGGGGGGATTGACGCATCAACAGGCGATTCCGGTCATGCTCACCTAATTTTACGAACGTCGTCACGTCCAAACCTGCATAGACGATATCCGCTCCGCTCGCCGCGAACATTTTTGACGCTTCGATATCCGCTCTCACATTCCATTCGGCATCGGGAACCGGGCCTCCGTTATAGCCCATGTGAAACGACCCGAACATCGACACGACTTTTTTTGCCAGCTTCAGCGCTCCCTTATCTTTTTTGATGGCTTCCTTGATGTTGCAAACAGGTCCGACTGTAAAGACGATGACCTCGTTCGGATATTTATGCAACGTGCTCACGATAAATTCCGCCGCATTAATATTCGACGGTTTCACTTTATCGAATCCTTCTGACCAATAGAACTGATTCGACCTGCCGGTAAGTTCTTTGTCGACACCAACGATATTAGGAGTCGGGTCGCCGACAATGACAGGAATATCCTCCCTTCCCGCATCGTAAAGCATCTTAAGAATTGTCCTTGCGCGGAGAGGGGTATTGCCGTGATCCATCACAAAACCCAGAACATCGAACTCGGGACTGCTGAGAACAAGCCCTACGGCGAACGCATCATCGATATCGCCTCCGAAATCGCAGTCGAATATTATTTTTTGCTTCTCGCCGCCAAACACGATAACCGGCAAAAAGAGTACGAAGAGAAATAAAAAGTGTTTTCTCATGACGAGTTCCTATTGTTTATCTGATCTGCATCGTAACGAACTGTAAATTTGAGACATCTGAAAAATCGTCTCTCGCCAAGCCGCCGAGGCGCAAGGTGTCTATTTATTAGAAGCCATCTCAAAAACTCTTGATTAAGTCCTTCTGAGGGAACGCAGACAGAATATTGTCATTCTGAACCCCGTCGTTTTTCAGACGGGGTGAAGAATCCATGACAATGACACACCGTGAATCTCCAAAGCTTTCATGTCATGGATGCTTCGCTCCGCTCAGCATGACATTTACGGCTGCTTTCTGCCTGCAAACCATTTTTGAGATGGCTTCTAATCATTTTGCGACTGGCGAAGCCATCCCTTCGGGATTTGCGTGAGCCATACTTTTGGAATTATTCAGAAGTTTCAATTAGAAAATTTCTGCACGAATGTATGAGTATTCGTGAGGAGAATCAAGAAGATCAGATCCCGGCGCGTGGGAAGTCAGCCGGTGACAAGCGTGCACGAAGATTCAGTCCAAAAGCATTATCTGGAGCATTGCAAAAGCCCATACAATGCAATTGATGCGCATGCTGCGCAAATCTTGCAGAGCAGAAATACCGAAATTCCTCTTATAGGTCTTAAAACGGAGAAAAATCTATGGCATCGCAATTGCTTTTGATTGATATACGTTGGAATGTTGTGCCTTTCCGTTCTATTCAAGAAAACAATTTTACGATCCCGTGATCAGTACTCCAAGCGAAGAGAGTTTCCATATTCATACGTAGATTTTTATCGACAATGGCGATGCGCGCAAATTCAAAATGCGGGCAGGAAGGAAGGGAGGAAATAGGACCGGGGTGACGAAAGAGTTGAATGGCAGGCTCGCTGCGTATGACGTATGAGAGTTGCTGTCATGATGAAGTTCAAAGAAGTGTAATAGATCGTCACAATTTTTATCACACTACGTGAAGGAGAGAACCAATGAAACGTGCTCTACTGTTGCTTGCGCCTGTCTTTTTTCTTTTGATGGGCATACAGACATCAACTGCTCAATCGATCCCTAGGTATGGGCTGGAGGGCCTGGAGGGATGGGTGGACCAGAACGGTGTCGTCCTGACTTGGCGGCAGACCATTGCGACCGAAGGATCGCTGTTTTACATCTACCGTTCGAATGATTCGACGCTGGCAGATTTTGTCAAGATCGATTCCACTGCCGACACCTCGTATATCGATAACCCCGCTCCGCCTGTGGGTCAAAATCTTCATGAGTACTACCTGGTGCGGGCAATTGGTCAACGAGGAATTGATTCGGGCCTTATCTTCTCCAGCCGAGTGATCGTTGTGGTCATTGCTGGAATACCGTCGGTCGGATCGTATATCCTCGAAGCGCAACCGCGACCGAAGGACTTGGTCGAACTAACCTGGAACACTCCCCCGACGACGATCCAGGGAAAGTATTCTATTTGGCGAAAAGCGGATACTGCCGGAGCTGTCTTTGGAACGGCGATCGATTCAACGAGCGATACTTCGTATTCTGACAAACCTCCGGTTGGGCTTGACAGGATCAATGCATTCATCTATCAGATTTCTGTTTCTTCAAGCGGAGGGTCTTTCTTACGAAGTTCCCCGGCTTCAGTAGGATTTTTTGTCCCTGTTGTAAGAGATACCCTGACCGCGGCTGTTTCTCCACTCCTTGTTGGTGAAGCCGGAAAATTGTACAGCTACAATCCGGTGGTGACATCGACGGACACATCGGCAAAATTGAATTACTCCATGCTCGCTAAGCCGGCCGGCATGAGCATCGATTCGACCGGTACAATAACGTGGACTCCATCGACGCGGGGATGGTTTTCTGTGGAGATTCTCGCTACGTCGAACAAACACGGTTACCTGCGAATTGCCTACAATATTACCGTTTCGTCCGGCAACGGCGTCATTGTCGGAAATGTCGCGGACACCTCAGGCAAAGGCATTCGCAATGTCGGGATCTTCGCGTATCAACGGGATGGAGTCCGGCATCTTCGGTACTTTACCAAAACCGACACGAACGGAATATACCGGCTGAATTTTCTCGACCCGGGAAGCTATATCCTCCAAGCGGTACCATACAATCCAAAGTTCGTAGGCTCTTGGTATAATGACAAGGTCTTGGCGCGATACGCGACCGTTATAGCGGTCGTTGATTCCACGTCTCCGGCTTCGGTCGACACTGCGAACTTCGTGTTGAAGACCCGTGTGATCAACCAGCCCCTCTTTAATGTCAAGGGATGGATTCTCGATACTGCCGGATTGCGCATCAAGGGATCGTACGTCGTCTTCGTCCGCGCTCAATTCGCCCTCAACGGCTGCGGAGCCGATTCTCTTGATACCGATGATTACGAAGAATATTTCAATAAAAATAATTCCATCGATTGGCGCCTGGAAGGAATATCCGAGCACGTGTTCTTGTTTCACCCAGACTCACTCGGCAATTACACGGCACGAATACCGGCCGGATCGTATGTTGCGTTTGCCCGGGCAGAAGGATATCCGCGCGTGTTCTACAATAATGAGAGCAGCCTGTTGGCAGCCCAGATCATTCGGGTCGCCGGGAAGATCGATTCGATCGGTTTCACGCTCACGCCGTTTCCCCCCTACACGCTGGGTCAGATCAGCGGACAGGTGGTTGACACGAGCGGCGGGTCGAACTCGCCGGTCATTTCTCGTGTGCTGGCGTTCCGCGACCGCTGGTTCTTTAGAGACAGCTTGCTGAATTCCCGCGTCTATGAAGTTGACAGCGATTCGCTCGGCCAATTCACTATTCCATCATTGCTCCCCGGAACGTACCGGATCCTCGCGATTCCGCTCGGCGGATATGTCCCGACATTTTACGCAAGCGTCATGCCGTCGTGGAGATGGGCCCAGTCGATTCCCGTCACGGTGAGCGGCAACAGTATCGATGGGCTGCAACTGATCACCAAGCCTATACCGCAGTCGGCGACCGGTTATGCCGGCATTACGGGAATTATCACGGACAATTCTGGCGCGGGCAATTCAAGGCTTAGCAAAACCTCGGCTGCCTCGGCTGTCCCCGGTTCGATTGTGTATGCGACCGACCAGGTATCTGGCGATGTACTCGGATACGGCATCACAGATGCGACCGGCAGCTATTCCATCAGCGGTTTGGCTCCTGGGTCATACAATGTGACCGCCGACGATGTCGGTCTCTCGACATCGACAACACAATCGGTATCGACATCGTACGATAATAATGGGAATCCAGTGGTTGGCTCTGCGTCGTTCTCCCTGAACGCGGTAACTTCGGTCCAGCAGCAGCCGCAGTCCAATGCGATTCCGAAATCGTTCGTCTTGAATCAAAACTATCCGAACCCTTTCAACCCTTCGACGACGATCGCGTTCTCGATTCCAGAAGCGTCAAAAGTGAGTCTGAAAGTATACAATATCCTCGGTCAGGAAGTGGCGACACTGATTGACGACTATAAACAAGCTGGGGATTATGTCATGAAGTTCAACGCAAGTACATTGGCGAGCGGTGTTTATTTCTATCGATTGCAGGCTAATGATTTTGCTCAGACGAAGAAGCTCCTGCTTTTGAAGTGATAATCGTTGTAAGAGCTGTAACAAATAATCCCGACATCGCTCTGCAGCGGTGCCGGGATTATTGTTTGCTTTGCTCTCTTCCGGTTTAAAGAAGTGCTGACGCAATAGCATCTCCCTCAAATCAGGATGAGCGGCGGCCGGGAACGGTTTGAGATCCGGCAAAATTCAGCATCACGAAATGGAAGGTCATTTGGGAGAGACCACGCGGAGGGAGGTCAAGTTCAAGAAAATGGAAACCGTATTCGACCCATAATTTGCCACACAGAGATCCGGCTTTTCTTGTCCATGGAGATCGCCGCTCGATACACTGCATGGAGCAGTCCCTGCTATGATATCTTTTTTGATTGGAAAAGAGGGAGTTGCAGACCCTGGTTCTGTCGTATTAAAGAAAATTGAAACCGTGCCTGAACTATAATCTGCGACTGCAAGGTCAGGCCTCCCATCTCCGTCTACGTCAACGATGCAGACAGATTGCGGATTGCTCCCTGTTTTGAAATCTGTTTTTGTTGGAAATGAAGGAGTGACCGCGCCCCGCCTTGTCGCATTGAGCAGCACTGAAACAGTATTGGACCCATAATTCCCAACACCAATGTCGGGTTTGCCGTCTCCGTTGAGGTCACCGATAGATACTGACATAGGGCGCTCCTCGGTCGAAAAATCCGTCTTCGTTGAAAACGATACCGTCGTTTCGTTCCTGACGGTTGTATTCATAAAGATTGAGACGGTATTGGCCCTATAATTTGCCACTGCAATATCGGGCCGGCCATCTGCATTGAGATCGCCAGCGGCAAGGGAAACCGGCCGCACGCCAGTCGTGAAATCAACCTTCGTTGAAAAGGCGGGAGTATCGGAGCCCTGCGCTGTCATGTTCAAAAAAACTGAAATGGTATTGGATTTATAGTTCGCCACAGCAAAATCCGGCTTTCCATCTCCATTAAAGTCGGAAATAGAAAGAGAGATTGGACGCTCTCCCGTCGGGAAGTCCATCCTCTTTGAAAATGCAGGAGTTGCAGCCCCCGGTTTCGTCGTATTCAAGAAAATTGAAACGGTGTTGGAATTATAGTTTGCTACCGCTATGTCCGGCTTTCCATCTCCGTTAAAATCGCCGACCGAAATGGACATGGGACGCTCTCCCGTTTCGATGTCCATCTTTGACGAAAACGACGGAGTTGTATCGCCGGGAGCTGTCCTGTTTAGAAATATTGACGCGGAGTTGGACTTATAGTTTGCAACGGCAATATCCAGTTTGCCGTCTATATTGAAATCCCCGAAGCATATTGAAATTGGACCAGCTTCCGTTGTAAGATCTGTTCTACGCGAAAAGAGATCTTGTGAAAGAGCCGGCTGAGCAATGAACAAAGAGCCAGTCAAAAGAAGATGTACAATACGATCCATAGAAGCGCCTGAATGGCGAATGCCTTGCCCCGTGTTCCGTTTTCTATAGTTCGCTGTCCCGAGATAATTAACACTTAGGCCCGGCATGAGAAAATGTCTCATTGGAAAGATTTGACTGCAAAAACCGGAGAGCCGTGCCGGAGGGGATCTTTTTAAAGTTTTCATTTGGTTTGAAATATACAAACATTATTATTATCAAGCAGTGTTACAGTTTGACGATGCAGAGAAAAAAACTGCCATACCAGCGAAAACCCCGAAGAGATCCCTTATGGGACGGACACCCGGAATTAATAAACCGGATTTCGGCATGACTTGTACTTTGAAAGCGTTTCACTGCTTGGTATCGCAACAGCTCGGTGTTGCTGTTCTGAAGACATTTCCGATTTGGAGTCAATAGATGGATGGAATGCCAAGGGAACGGTAGAACAAGTTTCGAAGGCATCAACTGACGAGGTCAGGTTGCTGCCCTGCTACCGACATCCCATTGAACGTTAACTTAAAATCGCATAGATTTATAATGGAACTCTTTCCGGGAGAGCCCATCAGGATACTGCCAACTTTGAGATAGCTCCTGGCTTCTCGGTTGACTTTGGTTCGGTCACAAAGTCGAATGACCATTGAATAACTTTTATGAAAAATAAGACCAAAGATATTTTGTCCACACTGGACAAGAAGCAGAAAATCGCCGTTACAAAGGTTCTGAGAAAGAGCTATAAGTTCCTTTCGGCTGCAACAAAACAAAGGATTGAATCCTTATTGCACAATTCCTTTTTCCCCGAACCAATCGAAACAAAGATCCTAAGAAATATCGGGGTAGAGGAAATTTTCCTGGAATTGCTCTATCAGTCCCTTGACAGGCAATCCCTTGTCAAGGCTTTCCCGCGTGACGTCAATGATTTTTACGATACATGGACAACTTCGATACAATCCTGTTTCACAAGTGAACAATTTCCCAAGTTCGAAGAGCAGTATTTGAAGGGAGTGGTTGATGAGAATATTCCCGAACAGCCCTCGGAAATTTTGCGCTATCAAATCTTGGCGAATATGGGTGAGGACGTACACCTCAAACACGTGTCGGATGAAGTATTCGCTCGTTTAAGAACGCACTTTGCAAATGAGAAAGCGAAGGAGCAGAAGACGGATGATGAATACAAGAACGCGATCATCGCAACGATAGGTTTACTACACGAGGATGTCACGCCGCGGATTCATGCCATTGCCAAGGAGTTTGGAGAGGAAGCAGGCGAATTCTATTTTGCTTTCGTCAAAGGAAAGCTGCCATGGGCATTGCATGATCCTGCTGCGGGGCTGCGCCCCGTTTGGGATTGGATAAAGGTACACCTGGATGATGACGACACGTGCGCGGCATTTTTCTCCAAAGAATTCAGTATCGACGAACTCAAAGCTCACCGTAAGTACCTCATGCAGCAGCTTAGTATCAGGTGGAAGCACAGATTGTCAGACACGTCAAAGGACCTCCTCGCCGTCCTCGATGAACGGTTTGGGGAGAGCCTTGAACTGTCAAACGGAGAGTTGATAAAGGCCGCCAAACTTACGAGGGAAGAGTTTCAGAAACGCGAAAAGAGGAAGTGGCTCCCAGAGTTGAAAAAATTGTTGTCAAAGAAAACCTGACAATAGACACCGCATATCAGTATCAGAAGAAATTCCTTGAATTTCCTCTTCAAGATCGCTTCAACCGATTCACCTCTGCGCATTGACTTTTCGTTAAATGAATAATATATTTACTGTGATTCTCGTCAAACGGGTGTCCCTGATTCGACAATTCTTACGCTTTCAATCTTAGAAGCTGCTCAATGCCAAAAATCCGGATACTGCTTATTGAAGACAACCGCATCTTGCGGGATGGCATCGCTGCAGTGATCAACGAGCATAAGGATCTCTCGGTCGTTGCTGTATCCGATGGCAGCCATAACTCATTGGCGAAGAGCGTCGTGAAACCGCACGTGGTGTTGCTCGACCTCGGGCTGGAGCGTCAGAACAGCCTGGATATCGTGGATCTGATGAAGAAGGAATTTCCCGGCGTGAAAGTGATCGGTATGGGGCTCGCTCCGGCACAAGCGGACATAATGGAATTTGTGCAGGCAGGAGCCGACGGTTTCATCCTGAAGGACGCCACGCTGCAGGAAGTGGTGAGCACAATACGATCGGTAGCAAGCGGAAAAACAGTCCTTCCCTCCCCCATGACGGGATCGCTCTTTTTTCAAATAGCCGAGCACGCGCTATTAAAAGGAAAAAGAAACCTCCGTGGTGCCACCAGGATGACGCCACGAGAAAAGGAAATTATAGCGTTGATCGTGGAAGGAATGAGCAATAAACAAATAGCCGGCAAGCTCAACATTGCGACTTTCACCGTCAAAAGCCATGTCCATAACATCTTAGAAAAATTAGCGCTCCACAGCCGCCTCCAAATCGCCAACTTCTCCCGGGACGAAAGATCCGTGTAGCCGGCCCGATCGAATCTTTTAGCAGTATCGTACGTAGCTTCCATCCGCAAACTCCTCCAGATCCTCCAAGGCTTTACCTCTATTCTGATTCAAGTCAAGACGCATCAATCACAAGATTACCCGTTCCTGCATCGCAACTTTAGTCCCTGTATCCCGCTCTAGAGGGGTGTCAGCATTCTCATTAAATTCCATGCCGTGAATTCGCGGCACATGCATCCCCACGCAATCGAGCAGCGGATCTGCCGAACAATCTAACCTCGCAGCCTCACTGCGCAGAAGAACTGACGACACCAGCCGCTGTTCGAAGAATACAACAATCTCACTCTCTTACAAGGGATTAACCCCCTTTTCATCCTTTCGGGCTATTACGCCTCCATTCAATCATTGGTATATTTTTCCATGTTCTAGCAGAAGTTTCTTCCGCTTTCGGATGACGTTAATTGATGCTAGTGGACCTTTGAAACGAAAGGAGCTTGAAAAATGAATTGGGATCGAGTTGAGGGACAGTGGAAGCAGCGAAGAGGAAAAGTCGCTCACCATTGGGGAAAATTAATGAACGACGAACTTGCGGCCATCTCGGGGAAATACGAGGAACTTGTCGGAAGGCTTCAGGAAAATTTCGGCATTGCCAAAGATGAAGCCAGGGAACAGGTCGGTGAATTCAAAAAGAATATCGACAAGCTGAAAAAGTCGAACGCCCATTTGATAAAATTGACAAAATCGACGAAGCTCAAGAAGAGGGCGTCGTCGCGACACTCGGTGAAAAGAAAAGCGTCGCCGAGAAAGAAGTGATCACCATACATTGCAGCACAAACTTAATCGCAAAGAAATTTTTTCCATCCGTTGATTACATACAGAGGGCACTATGAACACTCAAACAATAAACCCATCACGCGTCGCAAACACATGGACGCATTTTTCACGAACGGTTCGCGGATTCTTCGGCGCCCCGATTACGGCTGGATTGACCGCCGCTTTATTTGTCATCGTTGTCATGGCGGGGTGTAGAAAAGAGGTTCCGGGAATCGTCAGTGTATGTAATGCACCGACGGTGATTCGAACCACTCCGGCGAACGGCGGAACGAATGAACCGCTCAATAAAACGAACGGCGCCACCGGCGTAGCCGCGGTCAAGCTTATCACAGCGACCTTCAGCACGCCGATGGACCCGAACACGATAAGTGGATCGACGTTTACCGTACAACAGGGCGGAATTTCGTATCCAGGCACCGTTTCGTACACGGACACGACAGCGATATTTGTGCTTCCGAACGGCTTAGCCCCGTCTCTCACCTACACGTGCACGATCACAACCGGTGTCAGGGATTTGGCGGGAATCGCCCTTGCGAGCAACTATGTATGGACCTTCTCAACGCTCGCAACCGGAACACCGACACTTGTTGCGCCGGCCGATGCTTCGGTGAACCAGGCAACGACTCCGATGATGATTTGGAATGCCGTGCCGGGAGCCAATACGTATCGATTGCAGTTATCAACGAGCAACACCTTTGCCACTACGTTGTATGATGATTCGACACGCACGAACACAACACAATCAGTACCCGGTTTGACGATCGGGACCACGTATTACTGGCGAGTGGATTCAAAAATTTCCGGCGGAACGAGTGCCTACTCCAACGTTTGGAGTTTCACGACAATCGGAATGCCGGCCGCACCGGTCTTGATCGCACCGCTTGACGCGGCGATCAATATCGCAACGAGCCCGAGTTTAAGTTGGAATGCCTCGCCGGGAGCCGCAACGTACCGTCTGCAGGTTTCGACGAGCAATACTTTTGCCGTCATGCTGTTCGACGACTCGACGCTCGCAGGCACATCGCAATCGATCAATGGTTTATCGTTAGCGACCGTGTACTACTGGCGTGTGAATGCAAAGAATACGGCGGGAACGAGTGCATACTCTTCGCGATCGTTCACGACAATTGCAGCCGGGACGCCGACGCTTGTCGCGCCCCTCAATGGTGCATTGAACCAATCGACAAATCCAACGCTGGTGTGGAATGCCGTGCCTGGCGCCAATACATATCGTCTGCAGGTTTCGACGAGTAATACTTTTGCCGCAGCGATCTATGACGACTCAACACGCACGGTTCCTTCTCAGGCCATATCCGGCCTGACGGTTGGGACGACGTATTACTGGCGCGTAAATTCGAAAACATCCGGAGCTACGAGCGCCTATTCCGACATATGGAGCTTTACAACGATCGCCGTACCTGCCGCGCCGGTTTTATTAGCACCTGCCAATTCAGCAATTAACCAGGCAACGAACCCGACGCTCATATGGAACGGCGTCGCCGGGGCCGCAACGTACCGCTTGCAAGTTTCAACAAGCAACGCGTTTGCCACGACAATCTATGACGACTCGACGCGTACGGTCGCATCCCAAGCAATTTCGGGCCTCACGGTGGGGACGACCTACTACTGGCGCGTGAATGCAAAGAACGCAGCAGGGACCAGCGGTTACTCTATAATATGGAGCTTTACGACAGTCACCGTGCCCGCGGCACCGGTCTTGGTTGTACCTGTTGACGCGGCGGTCAATCAGCCCACAAATCCAACATTGATTTGGAACGGCGTACCGGGAGCGGCCACGTATCGTTTGCAGGTCTCAACTGGGAACACGTTTGCCACAACGGTGTATGACGACTCGACACGCACGACTACTTCGCAATCGATATCCGGCTTGACGATCGGCACGACCTACTACTGGCGCGTCAATACAAAGAATGCAGCCGGTACGAGCAATTATTCTACTGTGTGGAGCTTTACCACAATCGTAGTACCCGCGGCACCGAGTTTGGTCACGCCGTTGAATGCGGCAATTAACCAGCCTGCGAATCCGACGCTGGTATGGAACGCCGTAGCAGGGGCCGCCACGTATCGGTTGCAGGTATCGACGAGCAATACGTTTG
>Ga0265338_10001969_pt1 | contig 31984 bp, 31 predicted proteins | sample 42126metaG_FD_193579 | JGI IMG/M metagenome (GOLD analysis project Ga0265338, IMG submission 193579) | Rhizosphere microbial communities from Carex aquatilis grown in University of Washington, Seatle, WA, United States - 4-21-26 metaG | ecosystem: Host-associated > Plants > Roots > Rhizosphere...
TAAGCTTAGCATCTTTTTCCGCTTTGGCTGTGTCCGTTAAAGCCGGACACTCACGTCCTGTTCGCTCCCAATGCTCTAAAAACGGAGTTGGTCCTGAATATCGGAGTATATGGAGAAATTTTGCCCCGGGATTACGAATCTTTGTACAAGATAAACCGGGATATAGAAACGACCGCAGCGGAACTTGATGGCAGGAAAGTCCTGTATGCGCACGCTTACTACCCGAAGGAAGAATTTTGGAAGATATACGATGAACAGGCTTATCATCGGCTGCGTGAAAAATACCATGCGTCGAGAACATTTCCCAATATATACGAAAAGATATTCGTACGCGAACGCTATCGCGCAGGCGTGGGGAGGGGATTGTGGCTGCTCTTTCTTAAAAAAGTCGGTGTATTATAAAGGCATATGGAACACCACCTTTCTATAGAAGAGTCTATCCGCTTCGGTTGGGTAAAGACGCGCGAGCACAGCACGCTCATATTTAAGGCTTTGTTGACGCTCTTTGGCGTACAGATAGCCGAGCAGATAGTCGCCCGCGTGCTTGTGGGCACGCTCGAGGGCGCCGTAGCTGCCGTCATACTATTGGTGCTTACCGTCGTGCTCGCCATCGGCTTTACCAACATCGTGCTCAAGCTTGCCGAGGGGAAGCATGCGACTTACCAGGACTTGGTACCGCCGCTTGCCGTGTGGCTCTCCTACCTCGGCGCGGCTCTTTTAGCCGTCTTGATAAGCGTGCTGCCGCTCCTTGCGGCCCTCCTGGTGTGCCTTGTTGCCATTGCGACGCTTCCGCAGATGCTCGCCATGGGCGTATGCGTATTTGTGGCAGCCGCAGCTCTGGTAGCGTCTGTGTATCTGGGGCTGCGCTATGCGTTCGTGCGCTTTGCCATACTCGACGATACCGACATAATAAAAAGTTTGCGCACGAGCGCGCACCTAAGTAAAGGCATAAAGTGGTGGCTTATCGCTTTTACTATCGTTATCGTCCTCCTCAACTTGCTTGGCGCGCTTTTGTTTTTAGTAGGGCTTTTGGTGAGCATGCCCGTTACGCTGTTTGCCTTCGCGCACGTGTACGTAAAAATGCGCTCGCACCACGCCTAACATTAAAAAAGAATTGAAGAAAAAGCCTAAAAATGCTACCGTGGGTTTCAGCCGCAAGGCTATAGGTCGGCGTAGCTCAGGTAGTTAGAGCATGGGACTCATAAACCCAAGGTCGAAGGTGCAAGTCCTTCCGCCGACACAAAAAAGCAAAAAACCTTTATTTTATAATGGTTTTTACCCCTATCAAAAATCGCTTGACAAATTAAACCCAATATGCTAAGCTGTATACAGACTAGATGTTCTTCCCTCGCGATGCAGGCTAATGAACTACCCGACCTGAATATAGAGGATAAATGGCGCTAGATCGAAGGGTTAGCCAAACCCGCGCCTAAAGTTTTTGGTGTCTGGTCTCTGCAAAGAGACTACAGCCATCGAATGCTGATTCGATCTTACCCGGGCCCATTGTTAATACAATGGGCCCTTTTATTTATGCGCAACGATAACCAGGTTTGTCGGCGGCAGAGGCTCTTCCGCAAGTCCATTCGAGAGACCCGCATCTTTTTTTGTAAATAATTCCACCGTGCCTTGCCAGCGATTTTCGACAATCCACGGATTGGTGTAGGCGCGGGAGAGTCCTTCGTCGAACGTAAAGCCCACTTTTTCAAGCTCTTGCCGCCATCGGCTAAACGACCAATGCGTAAAGCTTTCGTGCAGCTCGCTCTCCCAGTTGTCGGTGTAATCTTTTTTGCTCATAAAGTCGGCGATATCTTTGCGCTTTGCAATAATATATTTTTTCCCATCAATATCTTCTTCCGTATATACAACGCCCCTGCCGTTTAAATATTCTTTGGCAAAACGATAAAACCGGCCGCGGGTCGAAAGCTCGGCGACAGGCGTTTTTAATGCTTCTTCCACGGTTGGAGTAGCGCCATCTGAATCGGCAAACCACGCGTATAGTTCTTCTTCGCCGCCTTCGGGCCCGACCACGTCGCGTATAAGCAGGGCGCCGCCGGGTTTGAGCTGCGCGTATTTGTGCGCTAAGTAAGCACTTAGTGTTTTATCGCCGCCGCCGTATGACCAGATTTCGTGCGTCGTCGAGTTGCAGAGCGTGGTGTCTATCGAGTCGTCCGCGAAAATCTTTTCGCTGAGGTTCCGCTGGTAGAAAAACACGAACGAGTTGCCAAACCCGCCGCGCCGCTGGCGTTCCTGAGCCTCCGCCAAAAACTCGCGCGTGATTTCTATCCCGATAAGGTCAGAGTCGGGGAAGTCTTTTGCGATGCGGGCCAAAAGCGCTCCGTCGGCGCAGCCTTCGTCCACTATCACGCCCGGTATTATGCCTTTTTCGATATCTTTATATTTAAGTTCGATAACGTCGCCGCGCGACATCGAAAAGCTATACGTGCTATAGTCGCGCGTCTCGGTTATGTCGCCTTGCTCGGTTAAGAGGCTCTCTTTCCATAAACGCTCTATCTCGCGCGGTATTTCGGGGTAGGTGCGCCACAAGTCCAGAGTCCCAGAAGAGAGGAGGTTTTTTAACTGTTCGTTATTGTGCCAGTCAGAAATATGTGCTGCGTACCGAGCGAGTAGGGTTTGCGGGGTCTCTGCTATAAAGCTTTTCGTGCCGGCATCATATTCGGAGGTGCGCACTTCGTAGCCGGCTTTGTCGAATTGCTCGATAAGCGCCGGCGTTGAACATATTACAACGGTTACCTCGGGCGAAATGGGCCGGCCTTCTCTGGTAGCGTGCGCGTAAGAAATCACGCGTTCGATAAACTTTTCCGTGGGTGGCATGTGCGGGATAGGCACGATACTCCAGGTTGCCTTAAGCGATTCCAACACTTTGCGCGCGAATACGTCTATCCCGATGGCGCGGTAATGAAAGGGCACCGGGTTGTAGCGCGAGTTGGCGTGGTTGGCGGACGTTACGGCAAAGACCACTTCGACCAGCTGCTCCGCTTTTGTGTTTTTAGAGAGTTCTTCGACCAGGGCGCGGAGATACTGTTCTTGGAAAGCCGTGTATAAAAGGTGGCGACCGTGGAAGAGAACGGTGTGTTTGGCCATACACGTAGTGTACGACGGATTTAAAAAATAAAAAAAGGGCCCTGGACGACGCTTGCGTCGTCCAGGGCCTGGTTTTACTTCTTCAGTCTTGCGATGATGGCCTGCGCAAAAGCATCGGTACCGACCGAGCCTTCGCGCCGCACGTCGCCGGTATAGATGCCGTCTGTAAGGGTACGCGCGATGGCTTCGCGAACGCGCTTATCCGCCGAACTCTCGCCGATATAGTTAAGCATCATGCATGCTGAGAGCAGAAGGGAAAGCGGATTTGCTACTCCTTTGCCGGCGATGTCGTCTGCGGTGCCATGCACAGCTTCGAAGACGGCATACTTTTTGCCGATGTTCGCGCCGGGCGCGATCCCGAGGCCGCCGACAAGTCCGGCCGCGAGGTCGGAGATAAGGTCGCCAAGAAAGTTTGGCGTAAGAACGAAGCTGAAGTTTTGCGGATTCCGCACGAGCTGCATCATAAAGTTGTCCGCAATCAAGTCTTCGCACGGCACGTCGGGATACCGCTTCGCGACTTGGCGCGCCACCTTGAGGAACAACCCGTGGGTTTCTTTTAAGATGTTGGCCTTGTGTACGATAGTAACCTTTTTGCGGCCGTGACATCTTGCGAAATCAAACGCGAATTCCGCGATGCGTTTGCATCCTGCGCGGGTAAATACCGCAGTCGCTTCAGCTCCGCGAGGGGTGCGCTTTTCTTTGCCGATGTAGAGATCTTCCAGATTTTCCCGGAAGATAACCAGTGCTATGGGCACATCAGAGAAACGCGTTTTGATGCTGTGCATGCCTTGAATAGGGCGGACATTCGCGTACAGCTCAAAGGTGTTTCGGAGCTCGACATTAAGGCTTCGATGCCCTTTGCCGAGCGGCGTTGCTGTCGGGCCTTTAAGTGCGCGCCATTTTTCTTGATGGAGTCGACGATTTCCTTCGGGATGCGCACGCGATCCTTTTTGGAGCCCCGACCCTTTGTAAGGGCGGTAGCTTTGCCAAAAGGGAATACATCCCAATGAAAGCGGACACCGGTCGCTTCGAGGATTTTTTGCGTTGCGGCCATGACTTCGGGGCCGATGCCGTCCCCGGGCAATACCGTGACCGAGTAGACTTTCTTTTTTGAGGCGCGCATGGCACCCTCCTATGCTTGTGTTTAGGTAGTGGTAAGGTTCGAAACTCTAAATATTATACATTATTATAAATAAAAAAGCAAGTCATTACCTGTCACTAGGTTGGAAAAAGGCTGTTTTTGCGCTACAATCGCACTGTTTACCCTGAGCCAAGTCGAAGGGTTTACTTAATTTGCGGGAGTAGCTCAACTGGTTAGAGCGCCGCCCTGTCACGGCGGAGGTTGCGGGTTCAAGTCCCGTCTCTCGCGCAAAATACCAGCCTCGAGGCATGTCCTCGAGGCTGTTGTATTTTTGCAGCGTAGGACGGGACTTGAAAGGAAATGCGGGCACCCGTCAAGCACGACGGGTCGCATTTCCAGGGCCGAGAAATTTTTCAAGCGACGGCGCAGAAAAATGTTCTTGGCCAAGCCAGGAGGGACTTGAAAGCCGGAACCATAATTTGCCAGCAGGCAAATTGGCGAGGCAGGATCGTGCGGCCAAAGTTGCGACGGCAACTTTGGAACGCCTGACCAAGCCCATTAAAAAATAAGGGTCGCCTTAATGGCGACCCTTGGTACTTCAATTTTCTATTCCCACTTCTCTCCGTCAGCGAGCTCCTGGGCATCTTTTGCCAAAGCACGCTTTTGCTCGGGCGTAAAAGTTGCCCAGAGCTTCTGCGTTTCTTCGCCGACATGGTTTCGCCAGTCGTGGACGCGCCCAGCCTTTTCCCACTCGGGGTTGGCCAAGTCTTCGTCTAAATCAACGGACTTGTAGTTTTCAGCCATCTAACCCTCCTCAAGGATTTCACCTGATTTAATCCTATCATAATATTTAATATTTGTCAAATTCGACTATGGGCATGCAGAAAATCTCTATAGCTTTCTGAATTCTGGTTCCCACAACATCCAGTAGCTTGCGCAATAAGATTGACATCCTCTGCCCGTACTGATTACATGAAAGGAGATTTCTTCTTCAGGAGGTTGAAAGATGGTTGCAGCATGTGCTCTTGCGGACAAAAGGTGTGAGGCGTGTACTCCGGCTACCCCGCATCTCACGTGGCCAAAAACAAAGAAGTTGCTTGCCGAAGTGCCACAGTGGCGCTTCGAGCCTTCTATCGGGAGCGCGGCCTTGGTGCGCCACTTTCGCTTCGGAAAGTTTGCTGATGCGATAGCATTTGTAAACAAAGTGGCGACGGTCGCAGAGGAAGAAGGACATCATCCTGATATAAAGATCGAGAACTTCAATCAGGTGATTCTCACGCTGACCACGCATGCCATACAAGATCTCAGCGAGAACGATTTTATTGTAGCCGCAAAAATCGATCTTATCGCCTGAATCTGAATCGCGCCGCGCCCTCCGGGGAGGGCGCGATTTTCTTTTAAGTTAGGAATACGCGGATAGGCCTTTCAATTTATATGCTAGATTTAAAGGGGTTCGCGTGTATTTATACATTTATAAAGAATAGTAGTTATTTTCTATGATTAAGAAATATATGGGAGTGGCGCTCGTCGCTCTTGGGTTCTTGCTCTCGGTAGGCTCCATCGCAGCGCCGGTTCAGGCCGCATCGCTCACTTCGGCTCAGGTGCAAGCGGTTATTTCTCTCCTCCAGTCTTTTGGCGTTGATGCGGGGACGATTGCGAATGTCCAGGCAACTCTCGGCGGTTCTTCCGGTTCGCTATCGTGCAGCAGCTTTGCCGATGTTACCTATGGCAGTTTTGACAATAACCCCGGCGGACGAGTATCACAACTCCAAACGTGGCTCGGCATCCCTTCGAACACTTTTGGCTTTGGCACTTACGGCCGCAAAACGCAAGCTGCGTGGAACAGTAGGTGCGGTGGAGTACAGACAACGACTTCAACCAGCGCTTCCGGCGTTGCTCCGTTAACAACCGGCACGCCGACAATAGGCTCAATAAGCCCAAGCGGTACGCCTGCAATCAGCGTCGCGAGCGTGTCGGGCCTTTCCATTACTCTCCAATATAGCAATATGCCTCCTGCGGCTCTGAAAGTATTTAACAATACTTCGAGCGCCCCGATTTGGACACAGGAGCTTAATGGAAACGGTTCTACTTCGGGAACCACGAGCTTCACGTTACCGAACGGGACGCCGAGCGGTCAGTACATCATCGAAGCGACCGATGCAAATGGCAATAATTATGCAGGCACGGCATGGTTTGGTGTCACTAATACCGTCGCCGTTCCCACTATTTCTATCACGGCCATTTCTACTGCGATTTCACCTGCAATGAGTATGGCGGTTCAGTACAATAACATGCCCGCTGCGGGAGTCCGTATTATGGATGCGTCAGGAGCTACCGTCGTAGGGACGCAAAGTTTGACATCCGGAGGAAGTGGCTCGACGGTAGTGTCGCTGCCCAGTATTCTTCCAACGGGAAATTACACGGCGCAAGCGTATGGTTCAAATGGCACGATATACGCAACAAGCGCGCCGTACCACTTTACCGCTCCTGATATAGGCTTTGTCGTCGGTATAGGTTCTCTGCAAAGCATAACGCTCGGCATGGGACAGAGCGCAAGCGATGGGGGAATAAAAATAACTCTCGCTTCAACCGCTACTAATTCTTCAGGAGCAGCTGTAGCCAACGTTAACTTTGCAGTCACCGGAGCGCAGCCGGGCTTTTGTTCGACAGCAGCCGGCGGCACCCTGTGCGGCGGCGGAGGGTTTGGCGACCCTGCTTCGCCGACGAACGCCGTTAGTATTACTGTTTCGTCAGTGTCCTTGCAGAACAACACGGTAACCGTGGTCATTACCACGGCGCAAAAAGGATAAAGAATCCGCATCAGAAACCAACAAAGCAAAAAAGCCGGCGCAATGCCGACTTTTTTGTATGCTTGCCGTTTTCAGTTGTTTGGCGTCGTAAACGGCTGTTCGACTGTCCATATAGCATTGCCCGAGGTGTCGCTCGACTGCAAACTAAAGTAGTAAGTCGTATTTGGCGTAAGACCGGTGATTGTGGCAGTTGCTACGGTCGAAAGGCCATTGGTGCTCAATACTTTGCTCGCATTAGCAAACAGAAACGGCGTCACCGTACTGTAGAGCACGAACGAATTGGTCTGTTCGTTGGTATTCCAGCTAAAGGTTGCCGTGTTTGCGGTAGTGCTGACTTTCGCCGAAGATATAACCGGGTTTACTGATATGCCGCTGCTCGGCGCCACCTCCGAGCCCGGCGCGTCGCCCATGGCTGCGTTAAGAGCCGCAAGCGTTATCGGGCCCACACGGCCGACCGGGTCGATACCGTTGGCCGTTTGCCAACGCGCTACTGCCGCTGAAGTAAGCGGACCAAAGTAGCCAGTCACCAACCCCTCAGGATAAATGGTGGTATCTTCTGCAAGGAATGTCTGCAGCGTTGTTACATCGGCGCCGGTTGCTCCTATGTCCATCTGGCTTGAGATGCTTGAGGCAAAGGTCGGTGTTGCAAATGCAAACAGCGCGGCCGAAACTATGAATGCGTTAGCTAAAAATAATTTTGTTTTCATGTTAGTGGTGCGTGTTAGTTTTTCTTATAACCGGCATGCCTGTTCGACCGCATGCTTATGATATATGACGAGTTCATGCAATGAGGCTTACCACGCAAGCGCATTTTTCTGATGTTTTGATGAACACATAAAAGATGTAAAAATCATATACATAAAAAATGTATTGAGGCAGTTAGTTTAACAAGCTATATGGTTAGACTAACGAGATTGAAAAACGGTAAAAAATACGGTACCCTCAGTAGGTTCCTAAAGCCGAAGTAGCTCAGCTGGTAGAGCAACTCCATGGTAATAAACAGGTCTACCCCTCGTATGCAAAAAGTCAGGAGGAATAAAGGTAGAATGGCGACTGGGGAGGTGATAGGACTACTTCCCGCAGAAAACAGGTCGCGGGCTTCGTTCAAAAACACACGCCGTTGTAGCTCAGCTGGTAGAGCAACGCCATGGTAAGGCGTAGGTCGGCAGTTCGATTCTGCCCAACGGCTCCAACTCAAAAAACACTGCACCGGAGTATGGAGCAGTAAAAATGGATATTAAACTATTGGCCGCGAAATTTTACGACCACTCGTCGTTCATTCGCGGGTACTCAAAGGACACGCTTAAAAGATATCGGCAGGTGATTAATTTCTACTGCGCGACAATGGAGGTAAGTAGCATCGGGGAGGTGACGGAGAAAAACGTGCGCGAGTTATTCTTCTACGGCCGGACACAGCGCGCTTGGAAACCAAACACATACATTTGCTTCCACAAAACACTCGCGGTGTTTTTTCGCTGGTGCATAGGCGAAGGATACATGCAGGGAGCAAATCCAATGGATGCAATCGAGATACCAAAGCTCGAGAAGCGTCTGCCGGCGAGTCTTAACAAACAGGACGCGCTAAAGTTGCTTGAGGTGATATTCAATTACCCTTACGACTACAGATACTTGCGCTATCGCAACCACGCAATTTTCTCTACATTTATTTTTGCGGGACTGCGAAAGAAAGAGCTGTTGAACCTGCGGTACTCGGATGTCGACTTAGAAAATCGAAGTATCTTTATCAGCCAAGGGAAGGGGAGCAAAGACCGCATTGTGCCTATCAGTTACCCGCTTGCTCAAAGTTTGACGCGGTATTTAGAGGAAAGGAAGAGGCTCAATAAAACATGTCCGCAGTTTTTCGCATCACTTAACCGCAACGTGGGATTCACTGAAGTGGGTCTCAAGCGCTTGGTAGAGCAGATGCGAAAAGTGTCAAAACTTAACTTCACCATACACAAGCTGCGGCACACCTTCGCAACGCTCATGATGGAAGGCGGGTGCGACATCTACAGCCTCTCGCGCATGATGGGGCACAGCGACTTCAAAACAACAACAATTTATCTCTCTGCTACTGCGGAGCATTTAAGGTCGCAAATAACAAAGCATCCGCTTAACGATTTGGCCGAGTCCAATCATGGAGGCTTCGGAACATGGACCGGCGGGACAAATAAACACAAGCCCAACTTAGAGTCTTTAAAACAAAAACAGCGCCGAAGCGCTGCTATAGTTTGATACCACCAATTGAATTACATCTTGGGTATCTTTGGATCGGGAAGCACAGTGGGCTTTCCGATTGTAAGCACAGCGTTTTTGTTAGGGTCCGCAGGGTCGTGTATAAGTACTCGCGCCCCACCATTCTTCGCAAGTTCCATAAATTCATCGTACGTGATGGGTTGGGTAAATTCCTTCCGTTCTTCTTCGGAAAGATTGCGTCCCGTGGTGCGAAAATTCGCCTTTAGCATTTTTCACTCCTGCAAAATGTCAGTTACAACTAATTGGAAAAATACATCAAATCATTCAAAAATTCAAGCTAGCAGCAGGGAAGGGGATCGCCGGATTTTTAAACTTGCTTTGGAATGAGTTTTAGAAAATAAAACCGCCACCAGTCTCATATAGGAGATGGCGGCGATTGAGTTAGAGACCTAGGATTCTTGTCGATGACCCATTGTGGTAGCGGCCGCTCGAAGATGTGCGAGAGCCACACAATAGCGTCGTAGGAGCTACCGTCAACCTCTTCGTGACCGTGCGAGAGTGCGATCTCAAATTGGTGGTCCAAACAGTTACGGCTGTTTCTGCACTCCCAGCGTTGGCATCGGTATTTCTCTGCCACTGGATGGTCGGAAAAGCGGACTTCTATTCCTATCTTGCGCGGATCTTCGCGCCAGACATGTATGTACTGAGAATCGGATAATTGGGAGTGTTCCCAATGCGACCCGAGTCCCATATCCTTGCATGCGCGGAACACAATTTTTGCGCTTCGACATGTGTATCTTGGGTCGGGATGCACCGTGACTCTCCTTTAAAAACAACGTGAAGCCAGTGTAGATAGTAGCATATAAATATAAAGAAGTCAAATCACCAGAGTAACGGAACGAAGTCAGAACTTTTTGAGTTAAGATTCAACAATGCCTAAAGAAATTCGGATTATATCAATCGCAACCGCCATCCGCTGGGTGGGCTGGGGTATGGCAGAGCCTTTAATTCCTGTCTTTCTGTTTTCGCTTTTGAAGTCCTACGGTGCGTCGGGATTGATAGGCTCCGTTGGAGAAGTAGTCTTTCTCCTTATCTTGCCGGTCGCGGGCATTCTCGCGGATAGAATTCCACTCAAAACCTTTCTGATCATTGGTCTCATTTTCTTTTTCTTTGACGGCCTGTGGGTCGTAGCGGCGCTAACAAGCATTGCAACATTTGCTCTGATTGCAAACCTATTTGACGGTGTAGCCGTTGCTTCGGACGTAGTCGGTCGTGCAACTTATATCCGCCGGTATGTGTCATCAGAACGCGTCGCCTCGGTCATGGGGTTTCAAAACACGTTAATAAACTTCGGCACTATAGTTGGCGCATGTATCAGTATTGTCCTAATTCATTTTGTAAGTTACGCGTGGATTTTCTTCGGCATCATACCGGCAAACTTAATCGCACTCATTCTCTTTTTATATTTTCTTCCCAAAGATGCTATTTCCCACGGCAATACACAAGACAGCGGATATTGGAGTGTTTGGAAAGATGCTAGGAATTGGAAAAACGGACTGCACTTTTTGGGAGCACTTACGCTTTTGTTGTATGCATTGACGGCGCTCGCAACACTACTCGTTCCGATTTATGCCTACGTCCACGGCGCGAACTTAGAGGAAGTTATTATATTGGGGATCATTGCAATCTTGCCCCAGTTGTTTGCTTCGCCGTTGGGAAAAATCGCCGACACATGGCGCGGCAAGGTATTGCCTATAGGTCTTGGCGTCGTCGCACTATTGCTCGGTTCTCTAGCTTTTGTGACATCTTACGCCCTAGTGCTCCCAGTTATTTTTCTTTTGGAAGTTGTTCTTGTTTTGCTGGGACTTGTGGTTGAAAATCTAGTCACAGCAGCAACTGATCCTGCCCATTACGGTCGCGTGAGCGCAGTATTTGAAGGTCTCAAGGACGTAGGTAAATTTATTGGAGGCGTGGGCTTAGGATTCACCCTCGACCTCATTGGATCAGAGAGGACATTTTTGTTGGTTGCATTCATTGCGATTCTGTTCGTTTTTTGCCTTCGAGGAAAAGAAAAAGCACGACCTTGGTAGATCGTGCTGTTGTCGCTAGCATAGTCCGCCAGCCTCATGGATCCATCGTTGGATCTGCAGAGCCATAACGTATTTTTTGGCATCAGTGATTTCGCCGGGTTCCTTCGACTCCATGATCTCCTTAACTCGGTGGACGCCGCGCTCCATAACTTTGAAGTCCACATCCTTGCGAATGTCGAGAGGGGCAGGTTTTTCTTTGACCATACCTTCGAGAAGACCACTAAATGCATCGATTTGTTTCCGCTTCTTTTCGTCAGCTTCGATTGCAAACCGAATCATGAGGAGAGGAACATCGATTTCTTTTACGAAATCGTAGTTTTGCCGCAGCCATTCGACTTGCGACATCTTGGACTTGGGACGCTCACCAGTTTTGAACCACTCACTCATATCTTTGGTGTCGTAGTGCGGCCCGTCGGTACTGTGAGAATCAACCCAGTCCTTCCTGCCGCCCGGAGTTGCAGTGATGAACATTTCAACCTCGGGAACGTACAGCACCCCTTCTTTGTTTTGATGCTTCACGATGATGTGCCCGAGCATTAGATGAGCCCTCCTGCTTCGAGTATCCAGCCTTGCACTTGACGATAGACTGCGAGTCGCGCTGCTTCGTCGAGTTTTAGATCAGGCGGATGACTCGGCTCTTTGTCGACCTCGCCGTAGTATTTGGCAAGCGTTTCAGAGCTTGGAAAATCCTCGGTATGTCCATCGGCTTCCATTTTTTTGTGTGCGTTGCGGGAATTTTCGTTCCACCTGTCGTTGCGTTCGATCGCGTACTGCGCCCAACGCAAAATCTCAGGTGGCACCTCCAGCTCTGACACGAAGTCGCATTCGGCTCGGATCTTGTCCTCCATGTTATCCGACCAGATACCCTGCGTACCTTCCGGATACGTTCGCACTGAGTGAATGACCGCTTCCTCCTCCAACACAATCAGGTTGAAGCGGAGGTGCGCGTCAGGGATAAAAACCCATCCCTCTTTCGACTTTCGTTCGACTATAACGTGGCCTCTCATTGCCACCTCCATTCGGTTAGAACTTTAGCCGTTCATACTAAACCACAGATTGCCCATTTTGGAAAGAAGTGGTATTGTCCAGCAGGCATAAAGATCTTCTAATAGATAGAAAGGACGACAGATGCGCTATATCTCGACACGCGGTAAGGCCGAGCCCAAGAGCTTCACGGATATCCTCCTTGAAGGTCTGGCGTCGGACGGCGGGCTCTACATGCCCGAAGAATACCCGCAGCTCGACCTCAAAGAGTTGCGCGGCAAAAGCTATATCGACGTCGCCAACTTCGTACTGAGTCGCTACGCCCCGGACATTCCTGTTGCTGATCTGCATAGGATCATCGACCGGACTTACAGGGCAAAGACTTTCGGCACTCGGGAGATCACGCCGCTGAAGATGCTCGAGCCGGGTCTCGGCCTGCTCCAGCTCTCCAATGGGCCGACTTTGGCTTTCAAAGACGTGCCGCTGCAGCTGCTCGGCAACTTGATGCAGTATGTGCTTGAGGAGAAGGGCGAGCAGCTCAACATCTTAGGCGCAACTTCCGGCGACACCGGCTCGGCCGCTGAGTATGCGGTGCAGGGCAAGACGTGCATGAACATTTTTATGCTGTCACCCTACGGTCGCATGAGTCGCTTCCAGCAGCGACAAATGTACACGCTCAAGGAACGCAACATCCACAACTTGGTGGTCGACGGAACTTTCGATGACTGCCAAGCGGTGGTCAAAGAGGTCAACGCAGACGCTGAGTTTAAAAAGAAGTACAAGCTCGGCGCAGTAAATTCCATCAACTGGGCGAGGGTGGCGGCGCAAGTCGTCTACTACGTCTACGCGTATCTACAGGGAAGTTCGCACGACAGCTTGAAGGTGGACTTCTCGGTGCCGTCGGGCAACTTCGGCAATGCGTTGGCGGCACACGTGGCGCGGCAGATGGGCTTGCCCATTCGGAGCATCATCGTGGCCACCAACGAAAACGACGTGCTCTACGAGTTTTTTGCCACCGGCATTTACCGGGTGCGAAAAGGCAACGAAGTCGCGGTGACCTCGAGTCCTTCGATGGACATTGCTTCGGCGTCCAACTTCGAGCGTTTCATCTTCGACTCCGTCGATCGTGATCCGGAACTTGTCTGCGATTTGTGGGACGACCTCAAGGAGAAGGGAAGTTTCGACGGACGCTTCATTACCCCGAGGTTCGGGTACACATGGCAGTCCGGCCGTGCGAGTGAGGCTGATGTCGACTTTACGATCCGTGAGACCTACGAGAAGTACGGCGTCATTATCGACCCGCACACGGCGGTTGGGATGTATGTCGGCTTGCAATGCCGCAGGCAACGCACACCGCTTATCGTCGACGAGACTGCACAGCCGGCGAAGTTCGAGGACGCCATCCGGCGCTCTATTGGCATCAGTCCGCCCGTGCCGAAAGGTTACGAGGATCTTGCTGATCTCCCCGAACATACGACCCGCATCGAACCAAACGCGGACGCGGTGAAGCAATTCATCATCGCCCACGTCAAATAGCGACCCCGCACCCCTGCAGCTTCGGCTGTGGTGGTGCGGTTTTTTATTAAGAGTGAACAGACAGGTTTTAGTAGTGTCTGCGGTGGCGGCGTTTGCGACGTTGGCCCGGCTCAACAAGATATGGCCAAAAACCGGAGAGGTGCAGTAGCAGTCCTGTTGAAGCAAATACAACGGCGTGTAGTACATACGGCCACGAGAAGCAATAAATTCCGTCACCGAACACTAGCTTCAGCAAAAAATAAATTAGACTTTGCAGCCCGAGATACACACCGCTTCCGACGAAGCGATTAAAGGCGGGAGAAAAACCATTTTCAGAATTGTAGTGCGCGGTCCCGTTTCTAGTTCTGAATTCAAACACTACCCATCCAACGAGCGCTGCCAAAATCAGCAAAAAATACCAAGGCCACAAGAAAGTGACGATCGTCCACAAGATGCCCGCGGCGGAGTGGGGGATAGAAGCGGTTATGAGCCCGCATAGGCTTTTCAACGAAAGAATCTGACTCGCAGGCATAGGTGGAACTACTTTAATTTGACTTGGGTCCCACGGCAAGCCAAGAGAGAAGGATTGAGCTATAATCTGGCCATCATGGATGGCTTTCTCGGTGTCGAAAATGAACAAATAGGAAGGCTCGGGTCTCTCGAAGCAGTAGGGTTATTTCGTGATACTCTATGGGCCGAAGCTCGCCGCCTTGGAATCGCGCCGGAGATCCATATCTCTGAAAGGACTACGACTCCGGACGGTGGAATAGACGCCTCCGTCAACAATACCGAAGAAGTGGCGAGTGAACTGATAAAGTCTGGATACTCTGGTTACCAAATAAAAACGGGCACTACTTTTGCCTTGACCGATGGCGAACTGAGAAAAGAACTTTTTGGGCAAGGCAACGCAGTCACAAAAGAGAACCTTGGAGCGAGTGTGCGAGCGTGTTTGGATGCTGATGGCCACCTTACTTTCGTGTGCTTCGGTCTCGATCCAGTAGAAGGACAACTAAATGCAGCACACGCTCTGGTAACTGGATGGTTGGCAACCTGCGGCTATGCCGACGCATCCGTGCACTTTTGGGGCCAGACAACTCTAAAGGGGTTTCTCAATGATTTTCCTTCGTTGCGATTAAAAGTAAACGGTCGTGGCGGCGGCACGTTCGAGATATTAGAGAGTTGGAAAAGTCATGCCGACATGAAGCCGGATACGTTGAGTTTGGGACCAAGGCAAATTGCGGTTATTGAAGAAATACGGACGCAACTACTCACCAACTCGGAGGCGTTACATCTGCGTATTACCGGAGAGTCTGGCGTCGGCAAGACGCGCCTCGTGCTTGAAACATTGAGCGATGAACGCCTAAGTCCGCTTGTGATTTACACCGATAAGCCGCATGAACTTGAAAGTCAGGGCTTTTTGACTCATATAGCAATGCCGGATAATCACATGGATGTGATTCTCGTGCTCGACGAGTGTTCGTTCGACAATGCTGCTCGGTACTGGAACCGCCTTCAAGGACTTGGGAAAAGAATCCGACTTATCACGATTCACAACGAAGAGCATGCTCAAAACGGTAGCACACGCTTGATCGTTCTTCCTCAGCTCGAGCAGGATCAAATTGCAGCTATCTTGCAACAATACGACATTCCATCAGAACACTTAGCACGCTGGGCAGCTTTTTGCGGAGGCTCGCCGCGCTGGGCAAAAATTATAGGAGAAAATATTCGTAACAACTCACGCGACCTGCTCGCTGATCCGGACACCATTCCTATTGTGACTCGTTATATTGCCGGCCCCGACAATCCAAACGATCAAGCGGTACGAGAGCGCGTCATCATCATTCGATTCCTTGCGCTCTTTAAGAAATTCGGCTACCAATCTCCGGTTGAGGATGAAGCTACGGCTATCTACCAGTTAATCCATGATTACGAACCTTCCATCAGTAGGGCCCGTTTTGATGAAAGTGTGCGCAACCTGCACGATCGCAGGATATTACAGGGCGAGCGAACCTACTACATAACTCCAAAGCCACTACAAGTGAGACTGTGGGTCGAATGGTGGCAAAACCACTCGGCGGCATTTGATTTCGACAGATTCAATCAGCTTCCACCATTACTTGTACAGGGTTTCAACGATATGTTCAGGTTTGCTCAAGAGTCAGATGCAGCTTTGCAAACTGTGGAACATCTTCTCGGCAACGACGGCCCATTTGCAGACGGCACATTACTCCGACAAGAACGCGGTGGGGATTTTTTTTTAGCACTGACTGAGGCAGCACCCAGCAGCGCACTCTCACGTCTGGAAGTAACAGTTGGAGCATGGAGCAGGGAAGAGTTGTTGGAATTTAAGCTGGGACGCAGACAAGTTATTTGGGCACTCGAGCGCATTGCGGTGTGGGAAGGGCTCTTCGATCGTGCTACGCGCTTGCTGCTCAAGTTGGCCGAAGCGGAAAACGATACCGTCTATTCAAACAACGCAACGGGCACTTTCAAAGACCTCTTCTCGCTCATGTCTGTAACCGAAGAGCCTCCATTGAGGCGTTTACCCATCATCGAAGAACTGCTGCGGTCTGGAGACGAAGTAAAAGAGAAACTGGCGCTCAAGGCTATCGAGGTTGCTTTGGACACTCACTTTACCCGGATGATCGGGACCGAGTATCAAGGCTTGCGCCGCGAACCGAAGGTTTGGCAGCCTACAAGCGAACATCATGAAGAAACACGCGAATACGTGACGCGAGTATGGAATTTACTTATCGAAGCGCTTGATTGCACTCAGGGACCAAACAAACAAGAAGCAGCAAAAGAACTGTTCCATCAAATACAAGTGAGAGGACGCAATGCAGGGACATCAGCGGCAGCCCGTGATTAGGTTCGCCAACTATATCGCGATGGTAAACTCGACAAAAATAAACTCATCGAGGGAGTGTCGCACATACTCCATTACGGGAAAGACGACCTGCCTGAGGACGTTAAGCTGCTCTGGAAGGAGCTCTATGACGAACTTGTTCCCAATGATCTATCGTCACTCATAAACCGCTACGTGGCTTTGAATTTACTCGAAGACCTGTTTGAGACCGGCACATACTCTGAGCAGAAAAAAGAGCAGATGACCAAGGAGTTGGCGGCGAGCGCGTATGCAGATATAGACATACTCCGAAAAGAACTTCCATGGCTTGTCACAGAGCGCGCAGGCAACGGATACCTCTTTGGTTACGAGTTAGGCAAACTCGATACTGAAAGGCGTCTCCTTCCTGAAATACTTGAAACGCGCCGCGCCGCGCCGCCGGAGCCGCGCCCTAGCCAATTCTTCCTCGGCGGATATTTACGTGCAATTTACGAAGCCGATCACGATGCGTGGGGAAAGCTATTCGGCGACCTCTCGAAAGACGAGAAGTTCTTACCTCTAACACCGGAGCTTGCGTGGCGTGCGGGTATTACCGATAACGTTATGGAGCAACTCATCGCTCTAACCGAATCCAACAAGGTAGATGCAACACAAATGGGCCACTTCAAATACGGCACAGAGATACGAGGGCTGGGGGAGGAGGTGTTCAATCGGCTCATGCGGTCGTTGCTGGCACAAAAAAATAAAATCACAGCGTCGATAGCACTCGATATCTTCGGGCGATATTATATCGACAAAGACGCCGGACATGAGCTACCAAAAGACCTCGCACTGGAAATCCTTAGTGATTCTACTTTCTTTGAAGTTTCTGAGGGTTACCGGGATACAATGGACGATTTTATTTGGGCTCAAGTGGCGAATAAATTCCTCGATGAGTTTGGTACTGACAAAGAGTCTGTACTAAAGGTTGGTCTCCTAATGCTCGACAGTATCGGAAACAATGGCAGTATTGTTGATCATACTGAACGGGAAGTTAGAGGTGTACTTTCACGAATTTCGGAAGCGTACCCAGAGGAAATGTGGGTGCACGCGTTAACTCTTGTTGAAAAGAAGGGTTATTTCATTTTTAAACACTGGCTCAGCTCTCCTGAGTTTTTTAGAGGGAATGGGGACGATCCGGTTAATAACGCCTTGTTGAAAAAGATAAAATTAGACACACTCTGGGCGTGGATTGATGAGAATGTCGAAAAGCGGGCGTGGCTCATGGCAAGCCTTACACCCAAATCATTCACGAACGAACTGGGTGAAGTCTGCTTGGCCAGAGAAATACTTATACGCTACGGAGACAGAGAAGATGTACGACGTAATTTACACGCCAACTTCTTTAGTGAAGGATGGTCAGGAAGAGCCAGCGAATACTACAAACAACAGCTTGAGCGTTTCCAAAGCCTGCGAGCTCAGGAAACAGAACCGAATGTTATACGGTGGTTAGACGAGCACATTGAACGACGGAAAAAGTCGATTGAGCAAGCTAGGGTGGAAGAAGAAAGAGACGACTTCTGGGGAGCATAAAGACAGGTTGAGCACCTTGCCGCGTAATTTGCGCCTAAATGCCCGCGTGTGCAATGGTCCGCCGAAGATTGGCTATATGTGCCCTAACATGGACTTCAAACAACGTGTCGCAACGTGACGCCGATCCACAGCAATGCACGGATTTTTCTTTGGGAAAATGGTAGAATAAAGACAAGAAAACGGAGCGAGTGTGGGCAAAGACAGCACCGCCAAACACTCCGATTTGAGGCAAATCACGACCTTTCCGGTCATCCGAAACCGGACATTGCGTTGCATCGAACAAAAGAGAGATTTACCCAAGCCCTGCAAAGTAAAACTGCCAAATCACCAAATAGGATAACTAGTATAATCCCTAATGATTTCTGTATGCCAGACTTTGTACTCGGACGACTCAACGGCAAGAACAAAGAGTTTGTAGAACGTAAGAGATTTATCAGCATCTTCGACCTCAAATTCGTGCGTGTGCTGAGCAAACAAACGTTCGACAGCTGGGCGTGCCAATCGGGTGATTTCCGCCTGCTTTGGAGGCGTGACCCACGTGACGATGAAATCTACCTTGAGCTTGCAGAGCGCGGGCCGAAGAATAACCAAAGCACTTTTAATATCGTCACGACACCGTGCCACTACGGAGGCGTACGGTACTGGTTTGAATGCCCGCGTTGCGAGGAACGCGTCGCCAAACTGTACGAAGAGAAAGATGACTTTTATTGCAGAAAGTGTCTCGACCTTGAGTACTACTCGCACACGGTGAACTACCGCTCACTTGAGCCCATACTTCGCCGCATGCGTAAGTTAGAGGATAAAAAGTGGACGGTTAAATACTCCTCTTACAAAGGCAGGATGACGAAACGTGCAGTGCGCGATGAAAAGCTCCGGTGGCAGGTGGATGTGGGCACATCCTACGCCATCTCAAAGCTCAGCAAGTACTAACGCTTTCAAAACAGTCTCCCTTGTCGAGGCAAGTAAGCACGATTCTCTATCCGCCACAGCACGTGCTGGAGTCGTACGATGCAAAGCCAAAAGGCATGAGTATCTTTTATGGAAAGCTCTATGCCGGTCGACTCCTTGTACAGCCTGCGGAGCTCTTTAGCTCTGAACGGTACCGGGCTGAAAGTTGTTGGAGGCATCCTAGAGATTGGAATCTATCGAAAACAGATCGTACTGCGTGTCCCATACACCCGGCAGGATATTGGCCTTGAGGAGAGAGGGGTCGGCACTCCAGTTAACCTTACTGGCAGTCGCTTTGTCGAGTATTGCACTGTACACCGAGTCGGTGTTTACATTGCCATACTTATCAGTGAGTTGCAGGGACACGTCGACCGATACCTTACTGATGGTTGAAGTGCCCGTGTAGAGCGCAATAAACTCGTTGGAGATCTGTTGTATGACACCCAGCCTAGTTAGGTTTTGCGTCAGGTTATCATCGCCGTTGAGAGCAACAAGAACGTCCCAGCCGCCGTTCGGGTCGGGTGTGACTATTGTATTCTCCATGTGATATTTGTTTGTGTCGTTGGTCATGCCCGGCGCAGCATTGTCGGCGATCTGCTCAATCTCACCTTGAGGTGTTGATGTCGCATCGTTTGGTGCGGCGGTTACCAGTGTTTGTGCTTCCGGCGGCGCGGTAATGCAATAGAGAATGAAGAAGACAAACGCACTGCTCAAAAATACTAAAACAACTTTCTTGCGGCTCAAGCGCACAAGACGCGGCGATACCAAACCGACAGCAAGCCCAAGAAAAGACAGCCAAGCTAGTATTGCAAAAAATGTACTCATGATTCCACGCTTAATTTATAATTAGTGATGCTTACGCAACTCATCGAGCTTTTTCTTGATTTCGTATGGACGCTCGATATGCGAGAAAACAACATCCTGCCTATTAGTGCCGGCCGTATCTATCTCAATCGTACCGGTCCCGAAAAAGAGCCTTTGGAAAAATGGTTCCTTTACAGTCACGTCGGTAATTTTTTGATAGTCAGTGGAGATAAGCTTGGTGGAGAGCCAGCCGGTGTGAATCAGAACGCGATGGTCGGTAAATGCGTACACCCGCGCTCGCGGAAGATAAAAGAGGTAATAGAAAATTGCTATCGGAATACTAAAGAATGTCCAAAAAGTAAACACACACCACAAAATGCACGCAACGGAACGGTACCTACTTCCGACCGAAAACTCGTACTGCACCGCTTCACCCGAACCCAGTACCTTGTCCCAAATGTGAGTATTGTCCATGATTTCCACGATTAGATTAGTAATCCGGCGTGGGGTAAAAGACACTGAACCCCACGCCAGCCGGGACTTGCGTCCCCATACCCGTTTCCAGATATGACCCATGAAAGAATGGCTGAACGTGAGGTTCAGTGTCTTTCATGGGATTGGACGATCTTGCCGCAGCAACTCTACGGGTTAGATCCTTTTTATTCAGTTGTAAGCCAATGTTAGCATCGGCGGACGCCTATTGCCACCGCTTTGCTACCGGCGGCATAGGGCACTAGAATGAGGTAATGACGGCGGCAAAAAGCAGGGAAGTCCAAAAAATAGAGCTAATTCAAGGCTTACTTGAGGCTCGCTTAGCCGCCGGTAAATCTGCGGCCGTTTATTTTTCTCGCAAGGACTTACAGAATCCATTGTTGGACGGAGCAATAGGGATAAAGGATATTTTCAAAACAATAGCCGACTACTCCGGAGGTCAGATAACGTATTCGATTGAAGAGCAGCCAATGGTAATAACGCACTACTCAGACAGCGTCTTAAATACGAAAATGGAATCTACAACGCAGACAGGACCGCTAGTACTTACTGGCATCAATGTGCTGGTAAAGGAGCCGCATCAGTTGCGAAAGTGTATGGAGCGTGTGATTGCAAAAGTGACGAAGACCAAATTTGATCCTAAGAGAATCCAGTCCATAGAAGTCATCTGCACTGAAGGTGTGCTGGAAGTGATGTTCATCATTAACGAAGACGTCACCCATGCCTTCAGTTTGAAGCCTAAAAAATACTGGGAAAAGTTGATTGAGGTGGCTGAGTATGACTCGGCACAAAGTGATGATCCTCAGGCTGTCGCAAACTACTTCAACACCAACAAAGCCTGTCCGCTCTACACAAAGACAGGCAAAACGTACGATCTGACAGAAGTGCTGGTTTTTGATAAAGAAAGGTTAAGAGCCGCACCCGGCGTAAAGATAAATTTCAAAACACCCAAAACCATCAGCCGCAGGGAAAATAAAACTACTTAAATTTACTTAAAAGTGGATAACCCAATTTGGTCGAGAAAAAACGCTGTAAACATGGCCTGTTCTATCCAGCTCAAAAGAATGTTTAAGTAATTTTTGCGCGTCATTGTGCCACAATGATCAAAACAAAAAGCGAAATTGAGACACTGTTTGATAAATTTATTTACGAGTGTACTTACGTGCTGCAGCGCCGGCCCGAAACTATCCGCACCTACAGGGGCGTATTCGAGCCGTTCATTAAATTGAGCGGCATAACTTCATTGGCAGAAATAAATACCGACCATCTAGCGCATTTTTTTGAAACCTTGCAAACACGCGAAAGGGTAGTCGGAAGAGGGACTATCAAAAAGGGCGTAAAGAACAGCACCATCCATACTTACGCAAGCAAGTTACACACCTTTTTTGAATGGTTGCAAACAGATGGTCACATCATTGAAAATCCTGTGCACAAGATGCCACGAATGAGCGTTACCTACGATGATATTAAAGCTCTAAAGAAAGAAGAGATTGAAAAATTGCGTGCGGCAGTCGAAGCGCACTCAATCAATCTTTTACAAATCAAAAGAGATCGAGCCATGCTCACTACTTTTATTTTTACTGGGATACGCAGAGGTGAATTTCTCGGTTTGACGCTCATGGATATAGACCTTCAAAAAGGCATACTAAGGGTGAGACAGGAAACCTCAAAATCTAAACGCACTAGATCTATCCCTTTGAGTCATCAGGCCATTATCGATCTTAAAGACTATTTAGACGAACGTAATCGCCGCTTAAACGCAGCAGGCAAATTCTTTTACCAGACCCCAAAGCTCTTTGTGTCCTTGCATGAGGACTGTGGCTTCTCAGCACATGGATTAAAGCACTGGGTTAATCGCTTGCGTGTACATTCTGGAGTGCGCTTTCACCCGCATCAGTTCCGCCACACATTCGCCGTCAACGTTATAAAAAGCGGCGGTTCTGTCGTCGAGCTTCAAAAACTCCTAGGGCATACGGATTTGAGAATGACGCAGCGATATCTCCGCTCATTGGGGGTTGAAGACCTGCGACCGGTTACTGACAGGCTGACATTTGGCGGTTTGGACTAAGTAAGGCATTGTGTATGAGGGCGGAAAGTATTATAAATAAATGCTTCTGTTACAGTGGCTTTGTCGAGAAGTTTTGAGGTCAGTTGAGGGGCATTAAACAGGTCATGGCAACGGTGCAGTTTTTAGAAGCCGAAGTGCCATTTTATCAAGCAGTGTAAGCCTATTTAAGGAAATTAGGCACTGTCTGGTTAATGGTAAGGAGTAGGTCCCCGGTTCGATTCCGGGCTTCGGCTCACGGTTATGCCAAAGCCGTTAAAAAACACGCCGAGGTAGCTCAGCTGGTAGAGCAGCGGTATCGTAAACCGCAGGTCGCGAGTTCAATCCTCGCCCTCGGCTCCATCGAAAAATACGAAAAGAAGAAACCGCGAAACTGTTTTTGAACAGTTCCGCGGTTTTGGTTTTTGTGTGCCGCTTTAGGCTTCTCCCGCTCCAACCTTGCCGATCATGTTGATAAGCTTGTCGTGATGCGGCAAAAATTCGCGAAACTCAGCCATCTTCCCGAGCTCAGCGAGCGGGAAGGCCTTGGTTTCGATTTCCTCGTTTTTGTCGCCGGTAAGCTTTTGGCCCGAAAGCGATTGCACCACTTCGTCGGTCGTCATCAACCCCCAAAAGTGCCGGCGGTGCGTTGTGGGCTTCCACAGCATGTGCGAAGGCACCAGCTGCCTGGCAACATTGATGCGCTTGTCGATGATCTCGACCACCTGCCCGTTTGCCAAGCGTACCTCCAGTTTGAGGACAGCTTCTTCGGCAACCCCGCGCTGGAGCGCATCGAGGATGGGTTCTCCATTCTCGACCGTTTCTGAAACGAGTTTCCAGTAGTGGGGGGTCGGTTTCGTAACTTCCTTGATGAGCAAAATGCTAGTCTCGCCGATGATGGCGGCAACCACCACTGCTCCTGGGGACTGTTCCTTTTCGTGGTTCAAGACACTCTCCGCTGGGTTTGTGTTATGAAAATCCTCCGAACGCTTTGGGGACCTTCTAGAAAGCACTATACCTTTATTTTACTTTAAAGTCAAATGCGCGTACTATATATACTATATATAATGGAAGCCGAAGAAAGAGCTTTACGCATAGCTGAGTTGGAGGCCGCCATGCAGGCGGCCGACTTTTGGAGCAATCCTGAGGCTGCTCAGACGATGATAAAAGAGCTCCAGGATTTAAAGGTGGAAGCTGAGGGCGGCAGCGCGTACGACAGAGGCAGCGCGATACTTACGTTTGTGGCGGGCGCCGGTGGCGACGATGCCGAGGATTTTGCGCAGATGCTCTACGCCATGTACCGCAAGTTTGCGGAGAGGCGCGGCTGGGGTTTACGCGTTTTGCATGCAAACGAAAACGATCATGGCGGCTATCGCAACCTTTCGATAGAAATAGAGGGTAAAAACGCGTACGGCACGCTTAAAAACGAATATGGCGTGCACCGCCTCGTGCGCATATCGCCGTTTAACGCCAACAAAAAACGCCAGACGTCTTTTGTGCTGGTAGAAGTGTTACCGGTCATCGAAAAAATCGCAACCATAGAAATCCCTCCGGACGATTTAGAAATCACCGTCGCACGCTCCTCCGGCCCCGGCGGGCAGAACGTTAACAAAAGGGAAACAGCCGTGCGCATTGTGCACAAACCCACCGGCTTAAGCGCGCACGTCGACGGCGAACGCACGCAAGGCGCCAACAAAGAAAAAGCCATGGCGATAGTCCAGGCAAAACTCGTCCACCAGCTGGAACAAGAACGAAAAGAAAAAATTTCTGATCTCTCGACCGCGACCAATAAAATAGAATGGGGGAGTCAGATACGCTCCTACGTTTTGCATCCCTATCAGCTGGTAAAAGACCATCGCACCGAGGTAGAGGTCCGCAACGCCGAGAGCGTGCTTGAGGGCAACATCGAGCCGTTCCTGGAAAAACCTCCTGTATAAGGTATAGTGCGCGCAGAGGTTCGTCATAGTGAAAAGGAGCAGGATATGAGAGTGCTTTTTGTTGGCAGCGGCGGTCGCGAAGACGCTATCGCTTGGAAACTCCGCCAATCGCCCCGGTGCGAGCAATTATACGTTGCGCCGGGCAACGGCGGCACCATGCGCTTGGGGCAGCCGGTGCCTATTGCCGCCAAGGATATAGACGGTATCGTTGCTTTCGCTAAGAAAGAACACATCGACTTGGTCGTGGTCGGCCCCGAGGCTCCGCTTGCAGATGGTCTTGTCGACGACTTAAGCAAAGCGGGCATCCGTTCATTCGGGCCTAGCTCATACGGCGCAGAGCTCGAGGCGAGCAAGATCTTTACCAAAACCCGCTGCGTGCGATGGAACATCCCGACCGCATATTTTGATTTTGCCGGCACTTACGAAGTTGCCAAGCTTAGTATCAAGAAAAACGGTTTTCGGGTTATCAAGGCAGATGGGCTCTGCGGCGGCAAAGGCGCTATCGTTACTAAGACAACGAGACAGGCGCTTGCTGCAGCGCACGACTTTTTGGTAAAAAAATCCGAAGGCCCTGCGGGCTCGCGCATCGTGATGGAAGAAAAGCTCTCCGGCCCCGAATGGTCCGTGATGGCTATCATACGTGCCGGCATCAACATAGCGGTGCTGCCGGTCGTGCGCGACTACAAGCGCATAAACGATAATAACCAGGGCCTTAACACGGGCGGCATGGGCGCTTTCTCGCCTGTCTCGGATGTGAGCGATGCTATGCTAGTGCGCATTAAAGAGGAGATCCTGCTTCCAACCGTGAACGGCATGGCAAAGCGCGGCACTCCTTTTGACGGAGTGCTCTACGCAGGCATTATGCTCACAAAAAAAGGGCCCAAGCTCATCGAGTACAACGTGCGCTTTGGGGACCCAGAGTGCCAGGTGCTCATGCGACGTTTGGAAAGCGATGCATTTTCGCTTTTTGAAACTCCTTCGCAAGCACTATGGAGCAAAGAAGCGGTTGTGTGCGTGGTGCTTACCTCGCGCGGATACCCCGGCAAACCCGAAATAGGATATCCTATCGAGGGCATCTATGAAGCAGAGCAAGTCCCCGGTGTCGTGGTGTTCCATGCCGGTACCAAGCAAGAAGGCTCCACTTACTACACCAGCGGCGGCCGGATACTCAATGTTACGGCAAGCGGAGCAACGCTTGCGGAGGCCCGCGAGCGCGCTTATGTCGCAGTGCAATGCATCAAGTTCGAAGGCATGCATTATCGCAGCGATATCGCAGCCTAACAGCTGCCACAACAACTGTGGAGCCCGGAGCAATCCGGGCTTTTTCTTTTATCATATATGTAGTGTATATTCTGACGAGTTGGTTTAGGAGGTTACTATGCAAACATCGGTCTCTCCTGTAGCAGAAAACAGGTGCACCTGCGGCGAAAAGCTCCGCAGAAAAACTTCGGCCATGAAGTACCGGCAGCATACCGACTCTCCTAATTTATTTTTAGGGAGTTTGGTTACCGCCATATATTGGGAGTGTCCGGCTTGTGGCAAGGCCTACATGCACGCGCGGCAGTTTATGGGGGACTTCGGGGAGCTTGTGGCAAAAAGGCACTACGAGTTCGTACTCGCGTGGCCGGAGGCAGGCCTTGTAGGAGTAGTCTCTGCGAGCATGCCGCCTCCGCGCCGAGTGTTCATCGCCGGGTGGCTCAAAGAATGACTCCAAGCCCCGATACCTTGGGTATCGGGGCTTTTTCTTTTATGTACAGCTCATTTTGCACATCTACCGATACGGGGTAAAATAAGAGAGTTGCCCAAATGATATATTACGACCGCGTATCCAAAATATACGCCGATAATTCTATTGCGCTTGAAGACGTCAGTTTCTCGGTTGAGCCCGGTGAGTTTATTTCCATCGTCGGCCACTCCGGCGCCGGCAAGACGACGCTTATAAAAATGCTCCTGGCCGAAGAAGTGCCTTCCTCCGGCTCGGTTTTCTTTGAATCTATAAACGTGCACGAGGTGCCCGCGCGCCGCATGGGGGAGTTCCGCCGCAAGATAGGCACGGTGTTCCAGGATTTCAAGCTGCTCCCCAGCAAAACCGCTTATGAAAATATCGCCTTTGCGATGGAGGCCGCCGGCCGGAACGAAGAAGAAATACGTTCCGACGTGCCGCATGTCTTGGAGCTGGTCGACCTGGGCGAGAAAGCCAACAACTTCCCCGACGAGCTTTCGGGCGGCGAACAGCAGCGCGTCGCCATAGCGCGCGCGATAGTAAACCAGCCCGACGTCATCATTGCCGACGAGCCCACCGGCAACCTCGACCCCGTCAACACGTTCGAAGTGGTGCAGATTTTAAAAAAGATAAACGACCTCGGCACGACCATTATTTTGACGACGCACAACAAAGGCGTCATCGACTCGCTAAAAAAGCGCGTAATAACGATGGACAGAGGAAAAGTGATTAGGGACGATAGGGAAGGGAAATATATACTTTAAGCTATCAGCCCTCAAGCCCGCGTCCTCACAGGCGCGGGCTTTTCTTTTTAAAAACATGGGCTATACTTCCCGGCAGATAAGAAAGCGGAGAAAGAGCTATGGATGCCCAAGCACGTCTTGCGATATATGATGTCGCGTTTGAGGCAGTACACAGAGATGACGAAAATGTTTCGCCGCACGATCAGGCGGCGATCCGCGCGTTTCTCAGGGATACTGAAGCTGAAGACGAATGGCTGCGCCGTACGCGCTTCATAGACGGGAGTCCTGCTCTCCTTATGCGCTCCATGCTCATGGAGCAAGGAAGCGAACTCGAGCAGTTGATGGAAAAGTTTCTGCCTCGGGTGCGCAGCGCTCTTAAACGCCATGTATTGTTGGGCGTACCCGTTCCCCGCAACCTGCGTTTTGCCTGCGAGGTAAGCGTAACCTATTGGAAAACGGTTGCGCAGTGGCAACAGGGCATGCTGCCCGAGTACCTGATCGAGGATCTGAAAGGAAGGTTTCCGTTACGGTGGGCTTGAGCAAGTAACCCGCGCCAATGCAAGGCGCGGGTTTTCTCTACAGTGAGTAATGCATTTTTGCATCTTCAAAAAGTAGGGTAAAATGGAATAAATGAATTGGGTTACCATAAAGCGCATTTTTCGCACCGGCTTTTTAAGCTTTTGGCGCAACGGTTTCGTATCTTTTGCCTCGGTACTCATGATGGTGTTTACGCTTTTTATCATCGGGCTCGCTATCTTTACCGGCGTCATTTTAAACACCACGCTCCAGCAGTTTAGGGACAAGGCCGACATGAACGTCTACTTCACCACCGATGCGCCCGAAAGCCAGATACTCGCGCTCCAAACCCTGGTCAACGCACTGCCGGAAGTGGAGTCGACGCAATATATCTCCGCCGATGACGCTCTTGCCGACTTTAGGGAGCTCCACCAAAACGACCAGCTTACTTTGCAGGCCTTAGACGAGCTTGGCACCAATCCGCTGGGCGCGGTGCTCAACGTCAAGGCAAAGGATATAAATTCCTACGGCACGATTGCCACGTTTTTGCAAAATCAGGATACATTGCAGAGCGGCCAGCCGCAGATAATCGACAAGATAAATTACTTCGACCAGCAGCATCAGGATGCCATAAACCGTTTGGCGCAGGTAACCACGTCGGCCAAATGGATAGGTCTCGTTATCATCCTTATCTTCGTGTTCGTTACCATCGCCATTTCTTTCAACACGCTCCGCCTCACGATTTATTCTTCTCGCGAAGAAATCTCGGTGATGCGCTTAGTGGGCGCAGGGCAGGGGTATATCCGCGCGCCTTTTTTGGTAGAGGGCGTCATGTATGGGCTCATTGCGGGCATTATTACGATGTTGCTGTTTTACCCGCTCACGTGGTGGCTGGGTCAGAGCACGGCAACCTTCTTTGGCGGAGTGAGCGTGTTTGCCTATTATGTCGACCACTTCGCGCTGCTTTTTCTTATTATCGTGGGCTCCGGCGTGCTCTTGGGGCTGGTGGCAAGCTACTTGGCGGTTCGGCGCTATTTGAAGATTTAGCTAAATCTTCAAATAGCTAATATAAGAGACTGAGGATTTGACTTCCTTTCACTCGTAAACTCGTATATACTGTACCCATTCAATCATGGCTGTACGACCGAAACATTCCCCCTCCAAGAAAAAACAACCTCCAAAATACATCTTCGTCGTCGGCGGCGTTATGTCCGGCATCGGCAAAGGCGTCGCCACCTCCTCCATCGGGAGGATTTTAAAATCCAAAGGTCTTGTGGTTACGGCGATAAAAATCGACCCGTATATAAACGTAGACGCCGGCACCATGAACCCGACCGAACACGGCGAGGTGTTTGTATTAGACGACGGCTACGAGACAGACCAGGACATGGGCAACTACGAGCGCTTTTTAGGCGAGACCATTTACAGCATCAACTACATGACGACCGGCCGCGTGTATCAGGAAATAATACGCCGCGAGCGCAACCTGGAGTATAAGGGTAAAAACGTAGAAGTGGTGCCGCATGTGCCGCTCGAGGTGCTGCGCCGCATCAAAGAGGCGCAAAAAAATGCCAAGGCCGACGTCACCATAGTAGAGGTGGGCGGCACTATCGGCGAATACCAGAATATTATTTTCCTCGAAGCAGCCCGCATGCTTAAGCACGAGTCTCCGGTGGATGTCGCGGTCGTGATGCTCTCCTACGTGCCCATTCCTTCCAACATCGGCGAGATGAAGACCAAGCCCACGCAATACGCCAGTCGCGAGCTGAACTCGGCGGGGCTGCAGGCTGATGTCATTTTGGCGCGCGCCACGATGCCTATCGATCAAAAGCGCAAGGAAAAGATAGCGACGTTCTGCAACGTACTGCCCGAGCGCGTCATTTCCGCCCCCGATGTAGAGAGCATTTACGACGTGCCAGGCAATTACGAAAAAGACGGCCTCGGCGACATCTTGTTGGAAGTGCTCCGTCTGCCAAAGCGACGCACCGATCTTTCCGCATGGAGCGCGTTCGTGCGCAAATCTAAGCAAGCTAAAAAAGAGATAACCATCGCGGTGGTCGGCAAATATTTCGACTCGGGCTCCTTTACGCTCTCCGACGTGTACATATCCGTGCTCGAAGCCATTAAAACTGCCGGGTATCACCAAGGTATTAAAACCAAACTCGTCTACCTTAATTCCAAAGATTTCGAGTCGGGCAAGCTGCCGTATACGGAACTTTCAAAATATGCCGGCGTCTTGGTGCCAGGCGGCTTCGGCGAAACGGGCGTCGAAGGCATTATCGGCGCGATACGCTATGTGCGCGAACATCAGATACCGTATTTCGGCCTCTGCTACGGCATGCAGCTGATGGTTATAGAGTACGCGCGCAATGTCGCCGGGCTCAAAGGTGCGCATACCGCAGAAATACATCCGCAAGCCCCGCATCCGGTTATACATGTCATGCTCGACCAAAAAGACAAGCTCACCAAAAACGACTACGGCGGCACCATGCGCTTGGGTACCTATCCTTGTAAGCTGCGCTCAAACACGCTTGCAAGCGCGGCTTACGGCAAAAATAAAATAGCCGAGCGTCACCGCCATCGCTACGAGGTTAATAACGCTTACGTTGGTAAACTTACCGAAGCGGGGCTCGTATTTTCCGGCGTCTCTCCCGACCATAAGCTGATGGAAATAGCCGAGCTGCCCAAAGAGGCGCATCCATTCTTTTTAGGCACGCAGTTCCATCCGGAGTTTCTCTCGAGGCCGCTTGAGCCGCACCCCTTGTTTATGGCCTTTTTGAAATCCGCTGCCGAAAAGTGGAAAACTCGCTAGACATCAGCACGCCTCTTTGCCATACTGATATATGGCAAGGGTCATAGGAGAAGGATACACTTTTAACGACGTTCTCATAGTGCCCAACTACAGCGCTATCGAGCCGAAAGACGCACAAGTACGGACCGCGCTCATGCGCGGCATTTTTATTGACGTCCCGTTCCTCTCCGCGGCGATGGATATGGTTACCGATGCGGGCATGGCCGTGGCGCTAGGCTCGCTCGGCGGCCTTGGCGTTTTGCATCGCAATCAAACAGTAGCAAACCAGGCAGGGATGGTCGCCCGAGTAAAAAAGCATAAAATATTTACGGCTGCCGCCTGCGGCCCTTTCGACTTCCCTCGGGCGGCGGCGCTTAAAAAAGCGGGCGCGGATATCTTAGTCATAGACTGCGCCCACGGGCATAACCGCGCCGTCTTACAGAGCGCTCGCGCCATAAAGCAAAAGCTTGGCATCCGCATGATAGTGGGCAACATCGCCACCGCCGAGGCCGCCCGCGAGGCATGCGCGTTTGCCGACGCCGTCAAGGTCGGCGTCGGCCCGGGCTCTATTTGCACCACGCGCATAGTCTCCGGCGTCGGCGTCCCGCAGCTCACCGCTATCATCGACGTCGCCCGCGCCGCCAAAAAGTTTGGCGTGCCGGTCATAGCAGACGGCGGCATGCAGACTTCGGGCGACATAGCCAAGGCGCTTGCCGCCGGGGCATCCGCGGTGATGCTCGGCAATATTTTTGCCGGTACCGACGCCGCACCGGGCAGAGTGATTACTAAAAATGGCAAGAAGTTCAAGCAATACCGAGGCATGGGCTCGAAAGAAGTTTTAACAGAGCGCTTTTCGTCGGATCGGTACCTGGTAGAAGGGCGCAAGGCCGTAGCCGAGGGCGTCGCCGGGCTCGTGCCGTACCGCGGCGCTTTGGCAGACGTCGTCGCAGAGCTTGCCTCGGGCATCCAGGTGGCTTTTGGATATGTGGGCGCAAAAAATATCGCAGAGTTCCAAAGAAAGGCCCGGTTTATAAAAATATCTCCGGCTTCCTATGCCGAAAGCAAGCCGCACAGCATCATGCAAACGTAATTTCCACTAGTTCAGAGTCGCTGCCAACCCTTAGCGGCGGCCCCCAAGTGCCGACTCCGCTTGAAGTAAGCACTTGTAGGCGGCCGTGATTTTTAAGTCCGTACGCAAAGCCTTTATACACAAGCTGCGCCAAAAGCCCAAACGGCCACTGCTGTCCGTAGTGCGTGTGGCCCGATAGGTTCAGAGACACGCCCGCATCGGCTGCGACCTGCAGATCTTTTGGCTCGTGTTTTAAAAGTATGGACGGCATCATTTTTTCTGTAAGCGCGAAAGACGACAAAGTATTTTTAAAGTGCTCCGCGTTCGACGCGTTTTTGTAGTCAACGCCAATAATCGCTACCCCATGCACGGCAACCATTTCATCCATAAGCACCTGCATGCCCACATCGCGCACTGCCTGTAAAAAACGGCTGCTGTCGCCGAACTCTTCGTGATTGCCGGTTATAAAATAAACACCCCACGGTGCCCGCATGTCTATAAAAGGCTCTGCAAGGTCATAAGGGTCGGGCGCGCCTGTGCCGTCGTAAAGATCGCCGCCCACAAAAATAATATCTGGCCTTTCCGCGTTAACTGCGCTTACAACTTTGCGTGCGAAGCGGGGACCATGCACTTGCCCTAGATGTACGTCGCTTATCCATATTGCTTGTTTGTTTTTCCACTCCAGGGGCAGGCGGGGGAGCGTTATGGTTACTTTTTTAACC
>Ga0265338_10001970_pt1 | contig 31977 bp, 25 predicted proteins | sample 42126metaG_FD_193579 | JGI IMG/M metagenome (GOLD analysis project Ga0265338, IMG submission 193579) | Rhizosphere microbial communities from Carex aquatilis grown in University of Washington, Seatle, WA, United States - 4-21-26 metaG | ecosystem: Host-associated > Plants > Roots > Rhizosphere...
CGACCGCGGCCTACCTGGACCGATTCCTGTAAAGCGATGTGTCTACTTGCTGGGTCATCGCGTCCACATCCAGCGTGGTCTCCAGAAACTCCGCCAGAGTTTCTGCGCTCTCCCCAGGCTTCCCAAGCACTTCGTGGTATGGCATGCGCAGCGCCTTGACATAAGCGGTACCGTCGAGCCACGCATACACTTCTCGCAGGTGCTTCTCGAACGCGGCAGAAATTATGGCAGGAATCGCTCCCTCTTTGTAAGTGCCACGATGGCGCAGCATCTGATCCTGCGACGCGAGCACTTCCGGCAGGGGCCGCTGCATGAAAATGACTCGATACTCGTGACCGGCTGGAAGCGAGAGCAATAAACGCGAAATTACCTTCACCACTTTGCCTTCGCCCTCGGCGATGCAGCCGGGGTCTTCCGGCAGTTGCTTGATCCGTTCCCATTCGAGGTAGCCGCGCGGGTTGTCGGTGTCGGCCTGACGTTCGCCGTCGGAGAGGGCGACCATCCCACCGGCAACCAGCATCTGCATCATCAGAGATGTGCCCGAGCGAGGAAGTCCCGAAACAATCGTAATCATGAGGTCCCTTAGAAGTATGAAGTGTTCGGAGGGGCGCGCCCAGTCCGCTGCACCAGGATTTCGATCTTACAGACTAGCAGAGGCGCGGAGAGAGGCTGATCCGCGGACAGCGCTATGCGTCTCCGCGCTGCAATTTCGGGTACAATGACGGCGTAAGGCCGAAATCCGGCGGCATTTACGCCGCTCGAGCGAGGTAAGGGCTTTGGCGACTAGCGAAGTGACCACATCTGCTTCCCCGAATATTCCGCAGCTTCCCCACCACAAGGTCAAGATCAAGAAAGCCGGGCAGCGCGCATGCAACGAGAAAAATGACAAGGGAAAGTTCTGCGGCGGACACTTAAAGCTCTGGTTTTACATGACCGATGTGGTCGAGCGTGAGTGCGGCGATGTAGAGAAGGCCTGGGGACCGAATGCCGAAGTATATCGCTGCGAAAATTGCAAAACGCTGTATCTGCCGACTCCCGGAGAGACCAAGACCAATGTCGCGGGTAACGGGATGCTGTCGGTCTTCGGATTGACGCTGCCGCCGAAGGAGAAGTAAGTCGCTCTTGGCTCTTGGCTATTGGCTTTTGGCCTGAACAAACGTACTTTGGCTTTCGAGCTGTGACTAGCGGGGTCATCCATCTGAATCTGTGGCTGCGGCCGTGGGGGCTACAGGCCAAGAACTAAAAGCTAACAGCCAAGAGCCTTTTCCCGTGAACACTTCTGACCTCATCTACGACTGGAACAAGAATCATCCTCCCGGCTTGAAACCGCCGGGGCCGGTTCTGCTCAACGATGAGAGCCTGCGCGATGGCCTGCAGTCCCCTTCCGTGCGCGATCCTTCCGTCGGCGAGAAGATTGAAATCCTTCATCTGATGGAGGCACTGGGGATCGACTCCCTCGACCTCGGCTTGCCCGGAGCCGGCGCGCGCGCGATTGAAGCGGTAACCGCATTAGCCCGCGAGATGGTTTCGCACAAGATGAAGATTCGCGCCAACTGCGCCGCTCGGACCCATGAGAACGACATCCGTCCCATCGCCGAAATCGTGCAGAAGACCGGTCTGAGCATCGAGGCCGCAACGTTTATCGGATCCAGCCCCATCCGCAGATTTACTGAAGGATGGACCGACGACTTTCTTCTGCAGACAACCGAGAAGGCCGTCAAGTACGCGGTCTCGCTCGGCCTCGACGTCATGTTCGTCACCGAGGACACCAGCCGTTGCGATCCCGAGACGGTGAAGCGCCTGTATGCCACCGCGATCAACTGCGGGGCGCGTGCGATTTGCATCTGCGACACAGCCGGCCACGCCACTCCAATGGGTGCACTCGCCCTGGTGCGATTTGTGATTGCGGAAGTGGTGAAGCCGTCGGGCGAGAATGTTCGCGTCGACTGGCACGGGCACAGCGATCGCGGCCTCTCGATTGCCAATTCCATGGCCGCAGTCATTGCCGGAGCCAACTGTGTACACGGCTGCGCCATCGGCCTCGGCGAGCGCGTGGGGAACACGCAGATCGACCAGATGCTGGTCAACCTGAAGCTAATGGGGATCGCGCCGTGGGACCAGCAGGATCTGACCAAACTGAAGCAGTATTGCCAGGCCGTATCGCGGGCGACGGGCGTGCCGATCCCCAAGAACTATCCCGTGGTGGGCGACGACGCCTTCCGTACTGCTACCGGAGTACATGCGTCGGCGATCATCAAGGCCTATCACAAAGATGACATCATCCTGGCCAACACGGTGTACTCCGGCGTGCCATCGCATGTGTTCGGGCTCGATCAGATCATCGACGTTGGTCCGATGAGCGGAAGATCGAATGTGCTGTTCTGGCTGGAGCGGCACGGCATTGCGCCGATCGACGGCGTGGTAGACCGCATCTATTCCCGCGCCAAGCAGAGCGACCACACCCTGAGCGAAGCGGAAATTCTGGAGTGCGTCGGCAATTCGACCGCGAAGAAGGCCTGACCCGCGATGCCCGACCATTTGCGACATGCCATTCTTGGGGCCGGTGGGGTTGGAGGCTTGATCGGCGCGTGCCTCGCCCACTCCGGAGCTCCAGTCACGCTCGTAGTGAAACGCGAGTCACTAGCTCAGTATCCCCGAAGCCTGAAACTCGAGAGTCCCTTCGGCAAGTTTGAAGTGGAGGTTTCCTGCGCGGCGGAAGTTCCGCCGGTTGACGTGCTCTGGCTCACTGTCAAAGCAACCCAATTGGAGGCTGCGCTGGGCGCGCTCACGACCCCGGCTGGTGTCGGAAGGATCGTTCCACTGCTCAATGGCATCGACCATATCCCGCTGCTGCGGTTGAAATACGGTGTGGACAAGATCATTGCGGCGACGATCGCGGTCGAGTCTGAGAGGGTTGCTCCCGGACACATCGTGCATCGGTCCCCCTTCGCGCGCCTCAATGTATCCACGACCGGAAAGAGCCTGCTGGTTGAAACACTCGATCAGTTCCAGAAACTCGGCTTCGAATGCCGTTTCATCGACGACGAACCGACGTTGATGTGGGGCAAGATCGTCTTCCTCGCTCCGTTTGCGCTGACCACAACCGCCGCTGACAAGACCGTAGGAGAATTCCTCGCTGATCCCACCTGGCGCGATCTAGGGCTCGCCTGCATACGGGAAGCCTGTGCGGTGGCGGTCGCCGAAGGCGCCAAGCTTGACGCCGATTCCGTCATCGCCACAGCGACCAACAAGATTCCCGGCAGCATGCGCAGCTCCATGCAGAAGGACGTTGAGCAAGGCAGGACTCCAGAGATCGAAGCCATCGCAGGACCGATTCTGCGCGGCGCCCAGCGGCATGGGATTGAGGTGCGAGCCACAAAGAAACTGGTCTCCGCCGTCGAGCAGAGAGCGGGATTGGTGGTCAGCTTGCTCAATTGAAAACGACGGTGTTTTGTTGGTCCAACCGGCCATCGGTTGTCCACCCTTCAGTAATCCAAGTTCCCCTGCTTGCCAATCCCCTTTCTTTCCCACGCGTTGTAAACTGACGCAATACTCCAATGACTCCGAATCCACCGCGTGCGGACATGCCGGATCTCGTTCCCTCGTTGCAGCAGGAGGTGGCGCGACTCGCTGCTTCGCCCGAGGTGCGCTCGGCGTTCAACTGGTTTCGCGTGCAGGAGCCCCAACTGGCGCACTGGCAAATGGAGATGGCGCGAATTCCGGCGCCTCCGTTTGGCGAGTCAGCGCGCGCGGCGTGGCTAGCGGAGCGCTTTCGCGAAGTTGGCCTCGATGACGTCCGCATCGATGACGTGGGAAATGTCTTCGGCACCCATCCCGGCTTTGGCCGCCGGTACGTGGCCTTGAGTGCGCACATCGACACGGTTTTTCCAGCCAACACGCCGCTGAATATTCGCCAGCAAGGCAGCCGCATCTACGGGCCGGGAGTTTCCGACAACGGCGCGGGCGTAGCGGCGATGTTGGGGATTGCAGCTCTGCTGGGAAAGGTGCGGCTCCGGCATGCGCTGCCGTTTGTGTTTATCGGGAACGTGGGCGAAGAGGGCGAAGGCGATCTGCGCGGCATGCGGCACATTTTTTCCACGCCGCGGTGGAAGGATTCGATTGCCTACAGCGTGGTGCTCGACGGCGCGGGCGCCGACACGATCGTCGCCGAAGCCCTGGGCAGCCGCCGCTTTGAGGTCATTGTGCGCGGCCCAGGGGGACATTCATGGAGCGATTTCGGCGCTCCCAATCCGATTGTAATTCTGGCCAAGGCGATCGAGACCTTCACTGCGACGCCGGTACCGAGCGCGCCGAAGACCACTTTCAACATCGGGGTAATTCGCGGTGGCACTTCGGTGAATTCGATTCCCGAGTCGGCCAGCATGAAGGTGGATATCCGCTCGACTTCCATGACCGAAATGGAGCGTCTGGAGCAAGGTCTGCGGCTGGCGCTGAATCGAGCTGTGGAAGACGAGACCATGGCAGCCGAGATGCGGTCGTCCGCACAAAAACGTCCCGCGGGAGTGAGTTGCGAGGTCGTCGTGATCGGCAACCGTCCGGCAGGTGAACTTTCGGCGGGCGCGCGAATTCTGCAAGTCGTGCGTGCCGTGGATTCACAATTGAGTAACGCGGCTCAGGTGCAACGCGCGTCAACCGACGCGAATATTCCGCTGTCGCTTGGTCAGGAAGCGATTGCCATCGGTGGCGGCGGCTCGGGCGGTGGAGCACATACGTTGCAGGAGTGGTTCGATTCCAACGGGCGCGAGCTTGGGTTGAAGCGAATTCTGCTGACCATGCTGGCGCTTGCGGGGGTGGGAGAATGAATCCAGGCTCAGGTGGATGGTTCACGGAACCGACAGAAGCTCGTCGTGGAACAGCGACCCTTCAGAGACGAATAAGTCGCCCCCAATCAACCTGGGCCTCAGTCCCTGTTGCTGTCTTGTGCTCGCTCGTGCTCTGCGTGCCCACTCCGGCGCAGACCACTGCGGCAGGCGACGCGACGCCCGATGCCAAACCGAAGGCTGACATCATCTTCATGCACGCCAATGTATACACCGGCGTGCCGTCGAACACCCCGTTCAGTTCAGTACTGCGCGAAGAAGCGATCGCAGTTCGTGGAGATCGCATCTTGGCGGTTGGCAAAACCATCGACGTCCAGAAGCTGAAGGGTCCCCAGACACAAGTAATCGACCTCGACGGCCACTTCACCATGCCCGGATTCAACGACGCGCACCTGCATCTCGACGATGGCGGAACCACGAAGCTGAGCGTTGATTTAACCGGGGTGAAGTCACTCGATGACCTTCGCGCGATGGTACTCAAACGGGTCGAAGGGGCGAAGGCCGGCGAGTGGATTCTCGGTTCAGGCTGGGACGAAACCCTGTGGCCGGTGAAGGTCACTCCCGCACGATGGGACTTGGATGAGGTGTCCAGCGGCCATCCCGTATTTCTGGTGAGGATCGACGGGCACATCGCCGTCGCCAACACGCGCGCGCTGCAATTGGGGAGCATCACCATCGCCAGCCGCGATCCGCAGGGCGGCAAGATTGACCGTAACGAGAACGGCGAACCTACCGGCATCTTGCGCGAGACGGCGCAAGGAGCTGTTCTGGGCGTGATTCCAAAACCGAACCACCAGCAGCGCCGCGAGGCTCTGGAGCTTGCCCTTGCGGATCTGGCTGGGCAGGGCGTGACCTCGGCGCAGGACTATTCGCCCAACTGGGAGAACTTTCAGATCTACGAAGAGCTCGAAAAAGAAGGCAAGCTGACCGCTCGCATCACGGAATGGCTTCCCTTTGATGATCCCGTCGAGGAACTAAGCCGCAAGCGCGAGTCGCATCCGCAGTCCGACCTAATGCTCCACACCGGCATGCTCAAGGGATTCATGGACGGTTCCCTTGGGTCGCATACCGCGGCAATGGTGGAGCCGTATGCGGACGATCCTAAGAACTCCGGCATACCGCGATACGATGCTGCCAAGTTGAACGAAATGACGAAAGAGCGCGTACTCGCGGGCTTCCAGATTGGCTTTCACGCCATCGGCGACAAGGGCGTCCAGATGGCGCTCGATGCCTTTGCCGAGGCTCAGAAGGCTGCGCGCGAGGCGCACGTCCGCGCACCCAACGGCGGCGAGGAATTCCGCTTGCGCATCGAGCATGCGCAAGTTACAACGCCCATGCAGATCGCACGCTTCAAGGAACTGAAAGTCATTGCATCCATGCAGCCCAGTCATCTGACTACCGACATGCGCTGGGCGCAGGACCGCCTGGGGCCGAAACGCGCGGCGACTTCCTACGCCTGGCTGGCGTTTCTGAACAAGGGAGTAACTCTGGCGTTCGGGACCGACTATCCCGTGGAACCAGTCAGCCCGTTCCGCGGCCTCTATGCCGCCGTCACTCGCAAGAGCGAGAACGGCAAGCAGGAATACTTCCCCGAGCAGCGCCTCACTATGGATCAGGCAATCACGGCGTATACCGCCAGCCCGGCCTTCGCCGAGTTTGATGAGAAGGAAAAAGGCAAACTCGTGCCCGGGATGCTCGCGGACTTTGTGGTCCTCGACAGAGACGTGACCGCCGTGTCACCGGAGAAGTTGCTCGCGACCAAAGTGCTTCGCACCGTTCTGGGCGGAAAAACCGTGTACGAGGCGAAGTAGGGGTTTCGTGCGTCGTCAGACAAGGCACGTGCTGATTCGCTTTCCCTTCTGGTGCCATGGGATAGGCGGTTGCTAAATCTCATCTGAAGAAAACGATTTACCCGCTTTGTGCGTCTAACAGGTAGCGCCCCCGCAGACGGTCTCACTGCCGCCCTCAAGCATGCTGCTACGGGCGGGTCCTGCAAATGGGTATACTATAAGGGGTTTGTGAGTTTCGGAGGGAAGTAGACATATGGATTCGCGCGCAATATGGATGCGCATCAGGGCCCATCGCTGGGTCTACACACTGACTATTCTGGCAACGCTTTCGGTCGGCATTCTGATCGGGACGGTCGTCTCCTACGGAGTTAAAGGCAAAGAAGGGCAGAAGAGTGACGCGACGCCGCTGACCTTGCCGTCCCCGCAACAGTTGTCCAATGCCTTCTCTCAGATCGCGAAGCAGATGGAACCGAGCGTCGTCAACATCAACACGGAATCGACCATCAAGAACGTGCGCCGGCGCCGTGGCGGACAGGACGAAGAAGACGGTGGCGGCGGGATGGATGATTTCTTCAATCACTTCTTCGGTGGCCCTGGCGGCGGTCAGGCTGGTCCGGGCGACGGAGCGATCCGCGAGCGTTCCTTGGGATCGGGCGTGATCGTCGACCCAAAGGGATTCATCGTGACCAACCGGCACGTGGTCGAAAAGGCCGACCGGATCCGGGTTCGTTTCCAGGATGATCCCCCCGGAGTACAGCACGACGCCAAAGTGATTGGCACGGATCAGGAGACCGATCTGGCAGTGATCAAAGTTGATGTGGATCGTGTGCTGCCGTCTGCGAAGATGGGCAATTCCGACAGCATGCAGGTAGGCGACTGGGTTTTGGCTGTGGGCAGCCCGTTCGGCTTGTCCGAGACCGTGACGGCCGGAATCGTTTCGGCCAAAGGCCGCGATATCGTGCCCAATCGACAATTTCAAACCTTCATTCAGACCGATGCTGCTATCAACCCGGGTAACTCCGGTGGGCCGTTGGTCAACATGAACGGCGAAGTCATCGGCATTAATACTGCAATTCTGAGCGAGACCAACGCCTATGCCGGCGTCGGTTTTGCCTTGCCGTCGAAGACTGTCGTCGACGTTTACAACCAGCTGACTGGACCGGATCACAAGGTGTCCCGCGGCTCCATCGGGATCATGTTTGATGCCGTGGAGAATCCCGCGATCGCCCGCGTATACGGTTCCGGAAGCGGCGTAACTGTGTCCAGTGTCGTGGCGGGAAGTCCAGCCGACCAGGCGGGATTGAAAGTCGGCGACACCATTACCAGTGTGGATGGCAAGAAGGTCAGCAAGGGATCTGAACTGGTGGGCGAGATTGCGGCTCGCAAAGCGGGCGCAAAAGTAAGCCTGGGATTCCTGCGCAATGGCAAGAGTCAGGAAACAACGGTGACCGTTGCCGATCGCGCCAAGCTGTTTGCGGCGCGACTCGGAGACGAGCAGGAGAGCGACGACGAGAGCTCACCGAAACAGAGCAAGTTTGGCGTGACCGTACGCAAGGTGACTCCGGAAATGGCCGACCGGCTCGACATGGCGGCTGGCAAAGGCGTCATCGTGCAGGACGTGAAGCCCGGCTCGTTCGCCGAGGACATCAACCTGGGCCGTGGCGACATCGTCCTCGAAATCAACAAGCAACCTGTGAACAGCGAGGATGAATTTGCCCGGGTCGAGTCGAGCCTGAAGAGCGGCCAGGATGTGGTTTTCCTGGTGCGGCAGCGGGGTTCGTCACGGCAGGACGGCACCATCTTCCTGGCCGGTACACTTCCGTAACGTAATCCAGCCCAACGGGAACTGGCACTGTACCCTCGGATCGAGGATGATTACAATGCCAGCATCCAGTTGGGCTTTTTCTTTTTTGCAGAGTGCTTGGGGTCCGTTCCTTCTTTGGGGGTTCGATTGGCGCGTCGGGCTTCGGCTGGAATTCGAAGAGCACGATGGGGCACAGTTTGTGCCTTAGTTTTGACGTGCGCCTGGGTTCCCGGCGCCAGTGCGCGCCAGCAGGACCCAACCGCTACACCCCCAGCCAAGAAGGCCTCAGCCAAAAAGACAACAGCCCACAAACCGAAAGCTTCCTCCGGTGGATCGGCCACAACTAAATCCGGGACAACTCGCACTGCGTCCCGGGGCAAGTCTTCCTCGCGAAAAAAGAAATCAGCGCGAACGCGAGGCCAGGAAAAAATCGACTCCGAAAGGGCCCGAGCGATTCAGGAGGCCCTGGTGCGTGAGCACTACCTGAGTGGAGAAGCCTCTGGCACCTGGAATCAGGCGAGCGAAGAGGCTATGCGGCGATATCAGGGTGACCACGGTTGGCAGACCAAGACCGTTCCTGATTCGCGCGCTTTAATCAAGCTGGGCCTGGGTCCGAGCAAGGATCACCTGCTCAACCCTGAGAGCGCCATGACCACCGTGCCCGACCCGCCGAGAGCGGAGTCCATCCCCACAACTTCGCATACTGCTTCGCCCACCACGGGTTCCGTGCCTTCCCAAAGTCCTGCGCAGGACGAACCTGTCGTCCCTCAGTAGTTTCGCCAATCCATTCCCTGCCCCACCGCCAGCCAGCGGAACATTGCCTGATCGTCCTTGCTCGCTGATGCATCTTTGAGGAGTTGTAGCAGAACGGTGAGAGCCAAATTGATTATTGCCTGCGGTAACTCGTCGCCACTGGGCGCGGGAAATACGGCAGCGCCGCATTCGCAATGATCGCGTGGGGATTGGCTTCGACCAGTGCCTCGGCAATCTCGTCTCCGCAGATTTCAGCCGCGGCTTCCCGTGCGGTGGAGAGAATTGCGACTCGCCTCTCCGTGTCATGCGCATCGGTGGCGAGCACGTGGACGGCCTGTTGTTCCATCAACCGTTGCGCGGCGCGCCGAGTCCGCTCACCCCAGAAACCGGTCAGAGCGGAGCCTGTCATTTGAATCACGCAGCCCTGCTCGGCCCACTCCACCACGCGCTGCGGGCTCTCGCGCAGAATCGGATTGCGCTCGGGATGGGTAATCACAGCGGTAATGCCACAGTCACCTAGCTTGAGGAAGCAATCGGTGGTCTGTGCCGGAACGCTGTAGTTGCTCAACTCGACCAACATGTAGCGCGTGCCTGCAATGGCATACCGAGCCGGGTTCGCCAGCACGTCCTGCATGTTGTCGTAAGAAAGGTGGAAGTCGCATCCCAGGCTTAGTTTGGGCGCCTCGCCCACGAGTTCCTGCAGGTGATTGACGAGGCCTTGCAGATATTCGCGATCGTAATGGTAGCGATCATTGGCATGCGGCGTCGCGACCATGTGAGTGATGCCGTCAGCGGCCGCCGCCCGGCACATGGCTACTGATACGTCCCACGACTTGGGGCCGTCATCTACTTCGGGAAGGATGTGGGAATGAATGTCGACCACGTTTGTAGGAACACCGGAACACAACCTGGGTTGCGTCTTGATTCGATTTAATCAGATTCGCGTTCAAAGAGAAAGTAAACCGGGATCAATGCTCGTTTTCGCCCGAGGACCGGGCTCGTCTAGGCCCGCAAGTATCGAAATAAGAAACAGGGCAACCATAGCGGAGACAAGCCCAATTGTGAGCCAGCCACAATGGACGTGTTGGACGGAATCCCGATAGCTGCCATAGTGCCCGTAGAACGTTTAACTGAACTCCCTCGCAGCCGTGTGACCGTTCTGCCCCCAGCCAAAGATCGCAGCGCCCATGAATGCCAGAGCTCGGAGGACGCCCGGCGACTCGGAAAGACAGGTGGCGACCAGGGCGCAGCCGAGCATCAGGTATCCGAGCGAGAAATCTAGCGGAAGCGCGAAGAGGGAGCGAACGAGAGGTTCGCCGCAGCGCTCGCAAATGGGTTGCGTCAACCGTCCTTCATACATCTTCTGGACAATATTGAAACCAGACCAGTGAGCGGTATCTGCGACCGGGGGATCAATCGTAACCAGAGGAAGGAAGAAAGTGAGAACGCCAACGGCGATGACGAGCACAGCAAGCCGCCTTCGTCTACCGCCAAGTGGCTCGTCTAAACGATCCAGTACCCCACCAGCGTTACTTCGCACTGTCTGGGTGCGACCTCTGCTTGGCGAGCTTAAGCGTGGTGTGAAGATGGGCATGGCACTCCGACCGAACGATTTAAGCAGATTAGAGAGAAGAGGCCAAGAAGAAGGCTACAGATTTGCGAAACCTGACGCGGAACTCTAGATTAGTTCCGCGCCAAGAGCGCGGGAGAATCTATGTCCAATCCAACACCAGTGGCACTGGCGACACTCGGCGGAGTGATCTTGTGCTGGTTCGCATTCGCTGCTGTATTCGTGTTCCGCAAGCGCCCTCCGAAAGCGCCTGAGGCCAAGCGGAACCGGGTCGCGGCAGTAGGTATCGGCCTGCAGATGTGCGGCTACGCGCTGGTCTGGTTCCAGCCTCCCCGGCGCGAATTCTTGCCACCCGTGGCCGCGCTGGCTGGAGACGCAGGCATCGCCTACGGAACGTTCGTGGTGGCAATTGCGATCGGTTCCGTATGGCTGGTCGCAACTGCAGTCCGCACGCTCGGGAGACAGTGGGCGGTCGCAGCGCGGTTGGTGGAAGATCACAAACTGATCACCGCCGGGCCTTATAACTACGTCCGGAATCCCATTTACACCGGCATGCTCGGGATGCTTATCGCGACTGGCCTGGCAATGGAACACTGGCTCGCGCTGATGGTGGCGATCATCCTCTTCATGGCGGGCCTGGTCATTCGCGTACGCACCGAAGAGAAGTTGCTGCGTGCTGCGTTTGGGCAGGAGTTTGAAGACTACGCGAAGCGCGTTCCGGCGGTGGTGCCGGGGATTTATTGACACCTGGTGTTCCCCGGTGCGATTACCAGATCGTTGGCACGGCCCGTGACTTTCGGATTTCGCCCCTTCTTACAAGACTTCAAACCGGCTTGCCGCTAGAGCGTAGCTCTTCCTCTCTTTACTGAGGGCGGGGTGTTTACTTATGTAGCTCTCGATTAGTGCTTCCGTTGCTGGATGATGCAGATGGCCCAAACCATGAAGCGCAGCACCCTGGCAGACTTCCGAGTCACTTTGGAGAAGATCGCGTAACACGTGAAAGATGATGTCCTGCATTGATGAGTCCTCGCCCCCGCGCTCCCTTTTTCGGTTTCCACAATGCCACTCGTAGCAAAGCGAATCCCACCACATTTGAACAGCGGTATCCAATGGCACCGTTGAAAAAAGGTGCTTGAACAGGTCAGACATCGATTCGACGCATTCGCGCCGCGAGGCGAACGGGAGGTCCGCATTCCACATTATCCAAAACGCCGAGCAGTCGAAGGCGGGCCCTTGAATTGCCCAGAAGCCTTCTTCCAGTTGCGGGTTTGAATACCTTTCGCAGAGAAACTCCGGGCGGCGAAAGAGCCGCGTATAGAATTCACACACGCGACCCGCATCAAACGTGACCTCCACATCGTAGTACCAGGGATGGCGCTTGCCTTTGCTGATTGGAATCTCGTGATCGAATACGAAGGAGGTGAATTCATCGAAGGAATACCTGCTGATATCGATCTGTTCACGTTCCTTCATGGAATGCAGGAATGCTAAGAATTAAGGACTCGGGGATTGAATAAGCCTACCGGTAGCGTTCTCGAATGAAGTCCGCGATCCCCGCGTAGGCCTTGGTCAGCGTTTGCTCGTCCGGCAGGAAGACGATGCGGAAGTGCTGCGTGCCGGGCTTCTGTCCGAAGCCCGAACCGTGGACGACCATGACGTGCTTTTGGCGAATCAACTCCTTCACGAAAATTTCGTCGCTTTCGGGGATATCGATCTTGGGGTAAGCGTAAAACGCACCGCGCGGCGCGACGCAACTCACGCGGGGCGTCGCCTCGCACCACTTCTGCGTGAGGTCGCGCCGAGAACGCAGTTTGCGCTGCACTTCCGCGAGATGATCCTGCGGGCCTTCGAGCGCGGCCTTGATCGCGTACTGCTCCGGATGGTTAGCACAGAGACGCGCCCGCAGCAGACGATGAACGCCCTCGGTATAGGTCTTCACCGATGCGGCGTCCCCTGAAACGATGCCCCATCCAATGCGCCATCCCGGGACAAGATAGTTCTTCGACATACCTCCGAACGTCACGCAAGGCACATCCGGCGCAATCGACGCAAAGGCGATGTGCGGCGTTCCATCCAGAATCAGCTTGTCGTAGATCTCGTCGGAGAAGACGATCAGATTGTGCCGCCGCGCCAGTTTCGCGACTTGTTCCAGCATCTGCCGGGTGCAGAGCGAACCAGTTGGATTATTCGGATTGATCAGCACGATGCCGCGTGTCTGCGGCGTCAGCTTGCGCTCAATGTCGGCCAGTTCGGGCTGCCAGGCGTCGTCTTCGTTCAGATCGTACGCGTTCAGCCGGATGCCCAGTTTGCAGAGTACCGCCGAGTACAGCGGGTAGTCGGGGCTGGGAGTAAGAACGTCTTCGCCGGGATTGACCAGCGCCGACAGGCAGAGGTCCACCGTCTCGCTCACCCCGGAAGTGACGAAAACATCCCGCACCGTCGTGATGCCCTTGCGCGCGGCCTCGCCGCGAATCGCCTCCAGCGCTTCCGGCACGCCATCCGAGGGCGCGTATCCGTTCTTGCCGTCGCGCATGGCCTTGTATACCGCTTCAACAATATGTGTCGGCGTCTGGAAGTCGAAGTTAAGAGGATCGCCAACATTCAGCGGCAGGACTCTGTTCCCTTGCTTGACCACTTCGTCAGCAACGCAGGCCAGGTCGCGAATGGCGTAGCGAACGTTTTCGAGGCGGGAGGCGGCGGAGATTTCGTGAGCCTGGGTGATCGGCACCTGGGTGATCGGCATAAGAGAAATTCTAACCGCGCAGCACGCCGAGGGCGCAGAGAAATCTGGCCGTGATCGTGGCAGGAAGGTTCCAGCGAAACGGACTTGTTATTTGGGGTTGAAGACAAACACTGCTTCTTCGGTGGTCTGCGCCGGTCCAGGCGCATATTTCCAGTGCATCACCGCCTGCGCCGCATACTGCGAGAGCATGGGATTCCCGCCCTTGGGCTCCACCTTCGAGACGTTGCCATTCGGGAGGACCGTAACCTCCAGGCGAACCTGCCCTTCAAAGTGTCCATTCCTTAGAATGTAGGGATACTCGGGCTCAACCATGACTACTACTTTGCGCTTGGTTTTAGCAGGGGTCTGAGCTGAAATGTGGGGGACGGAAACCAGTGCAAGACTGACCACCAAGGTCAGAATGACCAGCGAGAGCGCGCGCCCGACGCCGCCCGCATTGCGTCCCTTGCGAAAAAGACGATCTTTCATCTTGCCACTCACGTCTTAAAAGTTGAGACCCGGAGGAAGCCCCACAGAAACTAAGGTAGGCGGCGGGAAACAGGTGGGCAAGGTTACCAACGTACCCGCCCGGACAGGCGGTGAGTGGCGCGTTTTCACCCAAGAAAGGACCGGAGGACGCAGAGAAATCACTCTGAATCTCTGCGTCCCGGGTGCCGCAAGCCCTTAATCTTCGCGGTCGATCTGCGCTTTTTGCAGTTTGTCGGAGTAATCGACGTAGACCGCCTTCCACTCGGTGTAGAAATCGATGGCGCCAATGCCGCCCTCGCGGTGGCCGTTGCCGGTAGCCTTGGTGCCTCCAAAGGGCAGATGCACCTCGGCGCCAATCGTGGGCGCATTGATATATGTTATGCCGGCATACAGGTCGCGAATTCCGGCGAATGCCTTGTTCACGTCCTTCGTGTACAACGCCGACGAGAGGCCGTATTCGATACCGTTGGCAATCTCGATCGCGTCTTCCAGATCGTCGCAAGGGATGATCGAGACGACCGGCCCGAAGATTTCTTCCTGCGCGATGCGCATTTTCCGATCAACATCCGTGAACACGGTCGGCTCCATGAACCAGCCGTACTGGTACTCGCCCTTATCGAGACGGTTACCGCCGCAGACCAGCTTCGCGCCTTCGTTCCTGCCGATTTCCACATAGCTCAGGTCCGTTTGCAGTTGTTTCTCGTTGATCGCCGGGCCCATCTGCACGGTTTCGTCGAGACCATTGCCGACTTTCAGTTGCTTCGCACGATCGACGTAGCGCTCCACGAACTCGCGGTAAACGCCCTTCTGCACAATGATTCGGCTCGTGGCCGTGCAGCGCTGCCCGGTCGTACCGAAGCCTCCCCAGAGGCCGCCCTCGATGGCGAGGTCCAGGTTCGCATCATCGAGAACGATCATCGGGTTCTTTCCGCCGAGTTCGAGCGAGCAGTGCTTGAAGCTCTTCGCCGCGATGCCGCCAATAATGCGGCCCACCGCCGACGATCCGGTCAGCGAGATGGCGCGCACATCGGCATGCTCCGCCAGCGGAGTACCTACATCCGCACCGAATCCACCCACCACATTGATGACGCCTTTGGGCAGACCCGCGTCGCTCAAGGCGCGAACCAGATTGAAGGTGGAAAGCGGCGTATCCTGGGCCGGCTTGATGACACAAGTGTTGCCGCAAACCACCGCCGGCAGCAGCTTCCACGAAGAGATCGCCATGGGAAAGTTCCAGGGCGTGATCATGCCGCACACGCCAATCGGCTGCCGCACCGCCATCGCAAACTTGTTCGGCATTTCCGAAGGCACCGTCGGACCAAACAGCCGGCGGCCTTCGCCAGCGTTGTAATACGCGGCGTCGATCGCTTCCTGCACATCCCCGCGCGTCTCGGCGAGAACTTTACCCATTTCGCGTGTCATTTCCCGCGAGTATTCTTCCTTGCGCTCAATCAATATCTCGGCCGCGCGGAACACGATCTCAGCTCGGCGAGGTGCCGGAACCAGCCGCCACTTGGTAAAGGCGCGCTTGGCCGCGTCAACGGCGGCATCCACATCGGCCTTCGCCGACTTCTGGAAGATGCCGACCAGATCGCGCGTGTCGGCGGGATTGCGGTTTTCGAAAGTCTGCCCGGTCGAGGCCTCAACCCACTCGCCGTCGATAAAATTCTTAAAAACTCTGGTCTGGCTGTTGCTTAGCGTGGCCGGTGTGGCCAAAGTATCGGTTGCCATGATTTCTCCTTATGAATCCCCAAACTATTGATGCTACAACCCGCGAGGAAGAAGCGGCAAGGGAGGTCAGGAATCCGGGGAAGTCCGATTGCGCGGTCTTATTCGACCACTGTGCCATCTGGCGCAAAAACCGGGAGACCATCCCACGCCCGAGACATGCGCAATTGCTCGATCGCCGCGGTACGATTGCGCTCCAGCAGGAACAGGCCGTAGTTGTAATGCAGCACGCGGTCATCCGGCCGTTTTCGGATCGCCCACTGGTACTGGGCGTCTGTCTCGTCCGGATTCTCGCCGGGCGCCTGCGACTGTAGCATCAGGCGTAAGACTTGATCTGTGTGGTTCAGTTGATTTGTGAAAGGGGGACTCTGTAGCCGCCGCAGCATGTCTGTGGCTATGCGAATCCGGTCATGCCCGGTAAGCGCCAGCAATTGCTCGCACTCCGCCTCCGTAGGAACGTCGCTCCCGGTGACCGAATTCCCCGCCTCTGGCGTCAGTTTGCTCGCGACTTGCAGAAACATCGCGCGAGCCAGTTGGTAGTTGCCGAGAGGCGTCATGTGCACATGTTCATACACCAGTTCGTTGCCGATAATCCCGTTCGGAGTCTCCTTGGAACCAGAGAAGATTGCCTCTGCATCTACCAGTTCCGCCCCCGAGGATCTCGCCACGTCGCGATTGATGTTGTTGATCTTGCTGTCAGCTCGGAAGCGCAGCGTGTCCAGGTCACGGGCGCGGGCAAAATGCTCCGCGGCGTCCGTGTAGTTCCCCAGCATCCACTGGGCATGTGCAATTCGGAATTCCAGTTCCGCATACTGGCCGTCGATCTTCGCCGCCGCTTGATAGACCTTCAACGCCTCGTCGTAGGAGCGGCCCTTTTCGAAATCCGCGCCCTGCTGCACGAGCGCCGACCACGCACGAAGGTCCTCCGGCGACAAGCCTTCCCGGTGCAGTGATCCGAACGGGCCACAGTCTTTCAGATTCGTAGCGATCGTACTGACAATGACTCTGGCGCCCGAACTCCGAGCCGCAGCGACCGTGTCTCGCAGATTGTTCTCGAAGTTCTCGTAGGCATGTGGCATGAGCGGAGAATCCGCTCGAACCTGCTTGTCGAGAAACATCTCCATCCCGCCCCACTCCTTCTTTTGGGCGCCCAGCTTGGTGAGAAGCTGTCCGATGCGGGTAGAGCGGACAAAAATGCTGCTGCGGATGACGGGCAGGCTCATGCCGGACGAGGTCAGTGCGGTTCCGGGCCCGTAAGGTCCAACCACTTCGTTGTTGCCCGAGTAAATGATGAACAGATCCGGCTGCTGTTTCGCCAATCCCCGGACCATCGGCAACAGTACGTGCGAGTTGATGGCCACGCTACCGGTGTTGACCACTTCGAATTTCCGGGATGGATAGCGTTCCTGCAGCATCACCTCTAGATATCGGCTAAAGGCATAGGCGGGATCGGGATCGCCCATCGCAGCCGATTCTCCGAGCACGAAGATGCGAAACGTTCCCTGCGGCTTCTCCGCCGGAATCGCATAAACCTGCGGCGTCTTGATCATGCCGGGCGGGAAGAACGGGGCCGGAAAAAACAGGTTGTAACACGACGCAGGACGCCCTTTAAGCGTGCAGGGCACGGTAACGTCGGTGGAAAATCCGACGTCGAACAGACGCAGCGCCCCTTCGATCACGGCCAGCAACAATAAGGGAATGAAGAGGGGGGTGGCGATCCGTGGCGCCCAATAGCGCCAAGGACAGCTCGGGCGTTCGCCGTCTCCAAGTTTGGGGTCAGTGGCTGCGGGCATCTTGATGGTTTCGTCGGGAACCGTCTCTCACTTTGCGCTATTCACGATACAGGGCTGGACTAGATCCGAATCCGCGGGCCTAATCGCGTCCTCGAACCCCCAAGTCATCCAGCCCTGCCGGTTCCCATGCATGCGTTGTTCCGCTTGAACGCGGACCATAGCACGCCGGAGAAGAGCGAAGTGCAAGCGCGGATATGCATTACTTGATCTTGATCCCCTTGATCTTCACGGGCGCACTCGCGCCGACCGTGCCATCCGGATTATGTGCCACAGAATGACACGTCAGGGTACATGTATTCGCGCCACGGTTGTAAGCAATGGGCGACGCGTTGTTCGGCCCTACCACGTTGGCGTCAAAATTCACCAGGCGTTCGCCGGTTGTGTTCGGAGACGTCGCACCCAGACCGTGGGCCGTATGACAGGTCGAACAGCTGAAACCATACTGGGATACGTGCAAGCTGTGCTGCGAGAAACTTGTGTTCATCAGAATCTGCGTGAGATCGTGGCACTTCGCACACATCGCATAGGGCCCGGCCACAGTCAGGTCCGGATTCGGAAAGAGATTGCTGACAAGGCCTCCGGGCACAGCCGCCTGACTGAATTGATAGTTGCGCTCCAGGATGTGGGAATTGACCGATCCATGGGGCCCATTCGGGCCGGTGCCTCCGAACTCGCGATTGTCGTCGCTGTTGTGGCAATCGGTACAGAGGATGCGATTTCCGACCAGCCGGGCCGAGGTAGTCCCATTTTCATTCAGCATGTTAACCAACAGGCTGGGTTGCGCCAGCGGGCTGGTGCGATCGTGCATTACCGGATGGCTGGATGTCGCCGTCGTCGCCAGCTCCGGAATGATGTTCAACGGATCCGGAGCCGACACCACTCTCACCGGAGCGTAGCCGTAAACAATAAGTCGTTGTTTGCCCGCGCCCGTACCGTGACAGCGCAGACAAGTCTCATACTGATTGATCGCCGGCGTCAGTACTGTTACCCCGTCCAACGCGCTGACACCCGTCGCGCCGGCCTGTGAGGCCCTCACCACCGGAGGCACCGGAAATGCCGTGACCTGGTTCGAAGAGTGCGCGTTGTGACAGTCGACACAAGTCGCGTGACGATTGTTATTCAGCACCACACCTTCGGCGGCATCGTGGTAGTTGTTTCCCGAAGGCAGGGGATGGCCGACTTTCGCAGTCCCCGAAACCTCTGCCATTACATTCGGGATTGACGGCGACAAGTAGGTTCCGCCGCCGTGGCAGGTCATGCAGCTTTGCGTCACCGGATCATTCGCGATGGCCGCTGGTGTGGCGGGGCGCAACAGGCGCGCCGGCGCCAGGGAATTGTGCTGCATGTGGCAGGATGAGCATGCGTTGACGCCAACGCTTATGTAAGGACCGGCGTGCGCATCCGGCGAAACCTGGTTCGTGGCCGTCGCATGAATGTTATTCACCCACCCGGCCAGCGGATTGACTTGCCCCTGCACTACACGCGTCGGATCGTGGCACGCCAGGCACATTTGCGCGTCCGAACTGTCCCGCACCAGGAAGTTCTGCGCAATCTTGTCTTTCGCCTGAACGTGCGGATCGTGGCAACTTGTGCATTCGACATTGCCACCGACCAACTTCACCGCACCCGTGGGGTCAGCCGTCTTGCCTTGCGTTGCCAGCGACGCTACCAGATTCGCGGCGTCTTTCAGCGGCGTCACCAGACTGAAGGGATGCGATCCCGTCAACGTGGTTCCGAACGAGTCGGCGCTGTTCATTTGTCCCGTCACCGGCAATTGACCGTAGGCGGCCGACTGTCCCACACCTACAGTCCCGTCATGGCAGCTTAAGCACAGACTGCTGGTCACGCCAAGAGTCGGCTGCGTGTTGCCCTGCTCGTGATAGGTCGTACTGTTGTAGGGTGTATACGTTTTTTGCGATAGCTTCTGGTTCCACAGCGGAGTATTGCCGCCCAACCCACTATGCGGAGCGTGGCAAAATGTGCACGCCAACGCTCCCTGCGAATACACCGGCGCACCACTTGCCGCCGACATGTTATGCATGCCCAGCACATCGGTGCCGACCTGGGCCCTCGCCACGCCCTGTGCCAGCAGCGCCGCGAAAATCCCAGCCCACGCCCATGACAGGATCGCCTTCACGGTTGCCTCCTGTCGCCCGCCTGCGCCAAAGCGTAGTAGTGAAAAATCTGGACCCGGCGGTTAAATGCGTCCACGACGTAAATACGATCCTTGCTGTCAATCTGGAGTCCCGCCGGCAACTGGAACTCGCCTGCTCCAGTTCCCTTCTGACCGAAGTAATACAGCAGCCTCCCCTGATCGTCGAACACCTGAACCATGCCCCACTGCGCATCGACGACGTAAAGATGCCCTTCCGAATCGAATCCAATGCCCTTGGGACGAAATATCCATCCGGCCCCGTCTCCAATTTTTCCGATGGCGTAGCGAAACGTCCCAGACCGATCGAGCACCTGCACGCGAAAATTCATCGCATCGACCACGACCAGGTCCGGACCATTCAGCCTCAATTCCGTCGGGTAGTTGAATTCGCCATCGCCCGTACCCGGTTTCCCAATCACCTGCAGTACGCTTCCCTGCATATCCATCATGTATATTTTGTTGCGCAGGGTGTCCGTCACATAGATGTGTTGCGCGGCTGAATCCACTGCAATTCCCGTCGGACGCTTGAAATATCCCTCCCCGCCCTTCAGGCTCCCGATGGCACGCCGGAACTTTCCATTGGCGTCGAACACGAATACCTTTCCCAACTTCGAGTCGGTTACATAGATATTGTCCTGCGCGTCCACGGTCACGCATTGCGGCGTGAGCATTTGCTCCTTGCCCGCATCGCGCCGCGAAATGAATTTGTATTTCTGTCGGGTGAAATCGAAGATGTGCACCCCGGCCGCCCCGGTATCGGTCACCAGGATGCGGCCGTGCGAATCCGTCGCGACGCTGTAGGGACTCACCAGGTAGTGGAAGTCAGGCTCACCGGCGATCACGTCGACAACCCGCGTCCAGAAACTGCGCTTCGGCTTGACCTCGCGCTCCAGGCTGAAGCTACGCTCAAACACCAGCTTGCGCCCGCCATCGAGCAGCACGTCCGGTGGAGGCGGCTGGCTGATCGATTCCTTTGGACGCTTCGCGGCCTCAGCCTGGGTCGCGAGCAATACCGCCAAAACAGTGATGGCCACTCCCGCGCACACATCGGATGTGATCCGCCGGGTTAGAAGAAGTCGAACCATCTGGTCATTCCGACGAAGAACGACGTTGAACTGGCTGGCGCGCCAACTGCACTGATTCCCTGGGTGAACCGCGTGACTCCGGCCTGCAATCCAATCCTTCTCAGATGGTACTGCAGTTGAGCGTCGAAGATCTCTGTATTGTTGTGAGAAGTCGTGCCGCCGATGGTGTTGCTGATGGCACGACTGAAGCTCCCTGCGATGACCAGCCGCCGGATTGGCGTAGCCGAGACACCGCCGCCATAACTGGTCCCGCCGAAGAAGATGAAATCATTCAGCCCGGGTGTCGGAGGCGGCCCCACCAGCGCACCCGCGCCCAGCAGAGAGATGCCGTCGGATTTGACATAGTTGCCGTTCAGGTTGAATCTCCGGAAACTCAGCGACGTCGAATAGCCTCGGCTGCTGCTGCTCGTACCGCTCTGATTCGTCAGGCCGCTGTGCGCCCCGTTGAAGGCCGCGGTCCACGAGAGTCCGCCCCGTATGCGCCGGTGCAGGTTCGCATTGTAGTTGTAGTACGAAGTTGTGTAGGTTATCAGGATTGTCTGCACGTTCTGCGCATAGCTGAATGCGCCCGATGTTTGCCACCCGGCGAAACGGTGAAAGTAGTTTATCGTGCCGACAAATCCCACCGCATTGTTTCCTTGGCCGTTGGAGCTGTCCACTACCGATCCAGAAAATGTGAACATGTCCAGCAGCCTCTTGCCGTAGTTCAACGTGCCGCTCACGTAGCTGCCGGTGTAACTCTTCCCGAAGAAGTATTGGTCATAGTACGTGGCTTGGCTTTGCGCCGATAGGTAGTTGGTGAACTGGTACGTCGCGCCTCCGCCCACCGTGTACGAGTGCGAACCCGATCCCAGATTCAGCCCTGGAATGACCGTTCCGGTTCCGACAATACTCTGCGTCAGATAGCCGGTGAGGTTATCTGTGTAGTTCTGCGCCACATTCAAGGTCAGTTTTTGTGTGGGATGAAAGCTCGCGGTGGCCGTCTCCGTGTTGTCGGTATAGCTTGACGTATTCGTGTTGTTCCCTGCGGTGGATAGATAGTCGCTCTTGGCCGTCGCCCGATTGAAACTCAGCGTGAACATGCCGTGAACCGGCAAGAGATGCTCTACGCCGAAACCCAGATCACGTCCCGACGAGTGCTGCACCGACTCTCCCTCGCCCGCCAGGAATTGCGGAAATGTCGACTTCAGGCTGTTGCGGTCGAAGAATGCATTCAGGTGGAACCCCGCGACTTCGTAATTCGAGTGCACGTTAAACAGTCGCGTGCTCGAGTCAGCCTGCTGATCGGTCCCAAAGATCGTACTGTGCCCCGCTCCCTGCGAATAGCCAACCGAGAGCGTGGGGAAGTTGGGAATCAATGCGCTCCAGTTAATGCCAAACCCTTGCCCTTTGCCATAAGTCGTGAAGTTGGGCTGACCTGTCAGGCCAAGCGTCCCCGTGCTGTTGGCATCGTAGTGGTAGCTGACCGCTCCGGGGAAATGGCTGCCCGAAAAGAAATTGGCAGTCCCATTGATTCCTTTTGCCCCAGTGAGCGACTGGTAATTGGAGTCAGCACGGGACTGGTTGTAGTACGGCGAAGCTTCGAACGAAAGAAAATTTGGATTGTAGTAGGACCCCGAGATCTTGCCGTCGAATCCGAGGTCCAAACCGTGGTTGGAAGGGATCAGGTCCCCGTAGCCTCCCGAGTATCCAAAAGTGAAGAGCCCGCCGGCATTCAGCTTGGTGTTCTCTCCAACATTGAGCTGCGCCGACGCGAGTTGGGCCATCACCAAAACCGCCACTCCGATGATGTACTTCGTCACGTTCATCAGACGACCATGAACCCGAGGCCGAAGGCCCGGTTCCCACCTACTCCCGTTATGGCACAACGATTGCCAAAAACTGCGACCCGGAAGGTTTGTAAAACTGCTGAAAACAATAGACTTACAACAACTTGAAAGGCCAACCTTCGGGGTCGGTAGGCCGCCGTTGGGGAATATCACCCGCCCCACGGTGTTGAATGACTCAACCGCAAAAAGCGATACCCAGCTTCCATTAACCAGTTGTCGGCAAACACCCGGCAGACGCTGGTTCTGGCTTCTGGGTACCGCAACTGGTGCTGGTTTTAGCTCAGTTCGATTTTGGCTTTCGCGCGTAGTTGCTTGGCAAGATTGGAACGCAGCTTCTCGTACTTTGCTTTCTGCAACTCGGTCTTCAGGTCGGCCTTCACTTCTTCGAGTCGCTGCTTGCGCCCAAGAGTGTGTGCGTTCATCCGGATGATCGTGTATGCGCTCTCAATCTGAATCAGGCCGGTGGTCTGTCCCGGCTGTAGCGCGCTCAGCACTTTAACTACCTGCGGAGGCAGTTTGTCAGCGCCCACTGCCTTATGGTCACCCATGTTGACCCGGAAATCGTCCTCCGAGATCTTCTCTGCCAGCAACCCGAATTCTTGAGCGTTCTTGCACGCCTTCGCCTGGCGCAACGCATCCTCGGCCTTTTTCTGCGCTTCCTTGGCCTGCTCGGGAGTGGGTTTGAGCGGCGGTACAATCGAAATGCTCTGGAACGTGAAGGTCTCGGACTGCCGGAAGCGCGCCGGGTTCTTGACGTAGTAGGCTTCCACCTCGGCGGGCGTTACGGCTGATTTCACTTCCACTTCGCTCTTCAAGAGCTGTTCAATCAATAGCGAACGCCGCATTTGCTCGCGCAATTTTTTTGTCGAGCCCTGCATCTCGGTTTGAAGATATTGCTGGTATTGATCGGGACTCGCGAATTGCTTGCGAAACTCGGCCTCGGCATGATTCAGCTTCTCCGCCGGGACCGTCAGCTTTCTCTGCCCCGCCTCCTGGTACACCAACTCCTCGAAAATGATCATCTCCAGCGCGCCTTGCCGGATCGACGCCTCCTGCCCTTTGGGGAATCCATTGTGCTGCTGGGCGTAAGGAAAGATCGCGTACATCTCGCGCAACAGGTCGCGGTCGGTGAGCACTGCCCCGTTCACGCGGGCCACCGGTTGATCCTTCACCTGCAGCGGCGACTGGACGGCGGCCGCTGTGGGGGCGTTATTCGCGACACCTGTGGGAGCGTGGGAGGCCACTTGGGCCGAAGCCACCGAAACCGCCATCATCAGCACCACGCAGCCTGGGAGTTGGTATTTCATATTTCCTCGCTTTGTAGCCTTCAATAGAAAGGGGGAGAGTCAATCTCTCCCCCCCTTCTTGTACATCAGCCTGGGTCTATTGGAACACCGTGGTGATGTTGTTGGTGTTGTTGGCTTCGTTCGCTTCGCCAAAGTGGCACTGGCGGCAGAATTGCGATGTCGAAGGGGCATTCGCGTTGGCGACGTTGTTGATGTTCGGATTGTACGGGCCGTTGATGAAGAAGAAGGTGGCGTAATACTTGCCGCCGCCGTCGTTCGCAATCGGGCTCGCTGCACGCGATGCATAGACCGTCATCACATGCTGATTGTGGCAGGTCGTGCAAACAACGTAAGGCTGTCCAGCTGCCGTTACGCCATAAGGCTTCGACCATTGTCCAGGCGCCAGTGCCGGCCAACCGTAGTTGGCGACGAACTGGGCATACGGGGTTCCCGGGGTTACCGAGAGCGTACCCGCAGTGTTGACCAAGCCGTTGCCAGCGCGAATGGTAGCCTTCTGGCCCACCGGGTGGTCGTTGCTGTAGTTGCCGGTTCCCGCGCCGTCGTTTCCGAGCAAGGTCGGAATTGGCTGGCTGCCGTATGCGGTGTTGGTTAGAAGGCCAATTCTCTGCTCATACGACTGGTTGGCCATCATGTTCTTTGCCGTGACGTTGCCGTCATGGCAGCTGAGGCAAAGCAGGATGCCGCCAACTTCTTCGCTTCCGCCGGCAATCGTGCTGGGTAGAACTTCCGTGTACTGGCCGCTATCGCCCATCGTGATGGTAGCGCCATAGAGTGGGCTTGCGTCCTGGCCCCACAGTGCATAACTACCGCTGTCGGCGGTGCCCTTTTGGCCGGAGCCGAAGGAGCCGCTGTGCGGTTGGTGGCAGCCAGCACAACCGCGGCCACCGTTATTGTGCGCGCCGAGAACGTCGACCGGCGACGTGGCGTTCTGAGCCAGCATCAACCCGGCGACTGCGAGTATGAACATTACAACTAACATTGCTCTCTTCATAAAATTTACGACCTCCGTGATGTGTGCTGCTTGTTCCTGAACTCCTAGAGGCTTAGGCCGAGGGTTGCAACCACGCCTGGGCGTCTCTTGCAACCGCCCCTCGGCTCCTATTAGTGCAACTCTTCGCCCGAACCCCTGTGGAGACCTGCCTTTCGACGTTTATTTTCCAAATCATTGAATCTAATTACCTTAACGCTACGCGCCAACTTCCTTATGACTGCGCCAGTTCCCCCAAACTGGGGGAAAAGCACCACTTGCAGGCCCCGGTTGGTCAAATCCCACAGTGTCGAAGGCTTGCATGCGGGGTGATGCAAAATGCAGCAACTGGACCAACTGCGCCCGCCAACGGGCTTGGCCGCTTGTTGCGTTTCGCATGGGTCGGCGATGATCCCGCCCCGAGGGAGGAACTTCTACTTGCTCTGCGGACCTTTGGCACTGGTTGGAGAGCCGACGGCGGGAATCTTCTCTCCCGCGCCTGCCTTCTTCACGCGTTCAGCCTCCCGATCCTTGCCCAATTGCTCCGCTTCCGCGTCGGTGACGTAGCGGAACTGCTGCACTCGACCGGGATACATCTCTGACGTGAAAACACGATTCATCTTGTCGATGGTAATGCCGACCAGTCCCTGGAATTGCCCGGGCAGCAACCCGTGGCCACCAAAACTGATCAGCAGTTGCGTATCCCGGTTGAAGACCTGCACGCGGTCCTGCATGCCATCCGCCACCCAGATGTGACCGTCGCCGTCCACCGCAACACTTTTAGGTCGCGCGAAATATCCTGGGCCGTCGCCAGCTTTGCCGAAGGTGTTGATGAATTTCCCATCCGCATCAAAGATCTCCACACGGTTGTTCAGAGTGTCGGCAACGTACAGGTTGCCATCATTGTCGACTGCGACGCCCGTAGGCTTTGCGAAGTCGCCTGGCGTTGTCAGTTCGTGATTGTGGCCAGTGGTGCCAAGCTTGCGCAACAGCTTGAAACTGTCGGCGTCGTAAACCAGAATCTGATCGAGCTCGACATCGGCGACATAGAGCAACCGATTCTCCCGGTCGATCGCCATCCCGCCCGGCGATACCATGCCGTCGGTGATAACGTCTTCGCTTTTGTGGGTTGCATCAAAAACCAGGATATGACGCAGGCCCGGGTCGGACACGAACAGACGATCATTGTCGTCCATGGCTAATCCGATGATGCGTGCGAAATGGGCGTGGGTCTTGTTCTTGATGAGTTCGACTTCCCGCGTTTCTGTGTTGAAGATGAAGATCGCCCCTACCTTCTGGTCCGCAACGTATACGCTACCCTTCGAGTCCACCGCCAGCCCGTAAGGCTCCACCAGTTGGAACAGAACCTTTGTGTTGTCGGTCGCAGCCTGCGTGCCCGCCAACCGATCCATCCACTTCTGCTTCTTGGTGCCGGGTGTATCGACCTGCGAGAGCTTCTGGGCTGCATAAAACGCCTGGTACTTGATGCGGGCAATCGCGGGCGGGTTCGGCCATACGATGTTCGAGTAGTCGATTACCGGGACCTTCTTCGGGGTATCGTCTTTCTTTTTCTTGTCGCCAAACGCCGCCGATGGTACCAGCAGCGCGAATCCCAAAAGGGCGCCCAACACAAACCGGCTGGTGTGATTGTCCATCAAACTTGCTCTGTTTTTCGTCATTGAAGTCGTCTTCGTCATGGAGCTATCTCCGCGTCAGATCTTTGTGGCAGCTGGAACAAAACGCCAGATTGTTGGCCTGATCTTTCACCAGCAGATCAGGCTGCGCCGAAGAATGGGGCTGGTGGCATGACAGACAGTCGAGCTTCGCTCTCAACTTGGCGGTATCTGTCGGATCCACCACGTCCGAAACCGGATGGCCTTCGATCGGGTGCCCACGCCCGTATTTCAAGGGCAGCACCACAACTTTGTTCTTCGTGAAATAGTCTTCGGGAAGCTTTACGCTACCGTTGAAAATCGTCAGCAAGTGCTCAGCTTCAAGCTTCTTCGGTTGCGATTCGGATCCATGGCACTCGAGGCAAAGTCCGTTTGGAGTCTTGGCGCGCAAGAGGTGATTGTTTTCGCCGCCATGGGGCTCATGGCACGTCGCGCAGCCCTGCTGAAACGCAGGCTGGTGCCTGTGCGCCTTCTTGAATTGATCCGCTTGATCCGAGTGGCAGGCCAGACACGCCCGAACCGGGTCCGGTTGCAGGAAGCCCGGACTACGCCCCGCGTGCGGGTTGTGGCACGCCACGCATTCTCCCTGCGCACCCGGATGGGCGACCTTGGCCTTTTCAATTTTCTCCACCTGGTCGCTGTGGCACGTTGAACACAGAGCCTTGGTGTCCGCATTGGTAAGAACGACCTTGCCGTCCTTCGCCGGCGCATGACAGGTATCGCAGCTCTTGTCGGCGAACGGCGGGTGCGTGAACCTCTGTAGCAACTTGGGTTGCGCCGACTGGTGCGGATCGTGGCACTGCGTGCAGCTAGCCGTGGCGAAGGGTTGACCCTGGTGAGCCTTAACCAACGCCTCATCTTTCACATCGTGGCAGTCGATGCACAGCGCTGGGACCGCCTTGCTCAGGTGATAGTCGAATTCCTGTTTCCCGGCTTCGCCCGTCTTGTGCGTGGTATGGCAGGTGTCGCAACCCATATCAAGTGCGGCATGACGGCTGCCCTTTTCGGGTACATTCACGCCTTGCGTATGGCAATCAAGGCAGAGATTCTTACCCTTGTCGCCCGACGTGGCCTTCAGCAACTGATTCTTGTTGTCGCTTTGGTGCGGGTCGTGACACTTGATGCAGTCCCGCACCGCCGGAGGATGTACGGTGCCCTTGATGGTGGACGCGTCTTTTTCGGTGTGGCAACTTAGGCAGAGTGCCTGTGGTGTCGAAGTGATCAGCTTAATCCGCGTGATGTCCTTGCTGACTCGAACCTCGTGACAGCTCAAACATCCCGTCGCGATGGCGGAGTGGACCGCCTTGCCCTTCGACTTATCCTCGTGGCATTCGAGGCATTTGGCTGAATCCACATTCTTGTCGAGCGGCACCGGATGTTCTTTCGCCAACGCCGGCAGGCCTGCGACAAGCACGAAGAACGCCAACCGCACGAGGCGGGGAAGGACCTGCCTAACACCGATATTCCAAATCGGAACCGCACTGCTTGGGGACTTTGGGACCATAGCCGACCATTGCATTTGCACGATCCTCGCCTTCGTGTTGTGGAAGAATCCGGAGCACTCCGGTGAACTGTAAATTATTGCAACAAATCACCTTCTAACTTACACCCGCTCCGGCTTGCCATGCTCACAAACGTACTCTCGTTTCCGGAAATGGGCTTTCTCGCACACTCGGTCGGTGAAATCACGCATGCCTTCTCGCGACATGAAAGCCTACCTTCTCCAACTGATCTTTGCCCCTATCTGTGATTGAAATCACAGACTTGGCGCAGTGCGTGAATTTGCCGCCGCTCCTTTAGGAGATGAGTGTTATGCCTCAAGCAAGCGTCCAACAGATATCGAGCGCAAGACTCTATTCCTCTGATTGCAAATGAGTTAATTCTCCATGCGAACGTTGGTGCCGAACGTGCATTGCACCATGCGAGGAAGAGGAAAGATATGGCGTTCTCACTTCGCTCGGCGTATCGCAAGTCTGGACTACGAACGGTCTGGCTGACCCTTAGTTCCATCAAGACTGGCGTGGTTCTAATCATTCTCGTCGTCATCTTCTCGGCGGCAGGCACGGTGATTCTCCAGCGCCCGATCACCGAACCGGACGACATGCAGCGTGCCTATTCGCCCTCCATGCTCCGTTTTCTCGATGCCACCGGCCTGACGGATATCTTCCATACGCGTTGGTTTGTTGCCTTGATGATCCTGGTCAGCCTGAGCATTATCGCCGCCTCGGTTGAGAGATTCCCGAACGCCTGGCGCTATTTCGCACGTCCTTACAAGAGTCCGGACGAGGGTTTCCGCCGGGTTCTGCCCACTCAGGCACAGATTGAAATCGCCGACGAAGAGCGCGGACTGAGCGCGGCCGAACGTGCCTTCCAGCATCTCGGAATGAAATCGGAACGGATCGTGCACACCCAGAGTTTTTCGCTGTTCTCCGAGCGTAATCGCATCTCGGAGATGGCCGTTTACATCGTTCATGCCAGCCTGTTGCTGATTTTTCTGGGTGGCATCATCGATGCACTTTACGGCTGGCGCGGCTTCCTCATGCTGACTCCGGGATCGGCCAGCAATCAGATCGAACTGAGAAACGGCACGTTGCGAACAATTCCCTTCTCAATCCGTTGCGATGGCACCGGTGAGGAGACTTACGCCGACGGCACTCCCAAGCGCTGGTGGTCGAAACTCGCCGTTGTCGATGGCGGACGCGAAGTCTCGAACAAGGAAATTGTGGTGAACGATCCGCTGGTCTATCACGGACTGCGCTTCTATCAGGCAAGCTACGGTCGCACGGGAAAGCTCGATAAGTTGATCCTCAACGCGACTCCAGCCAACGGGACAAAGGGCACGGCCCAGGAAATTACCCTGTCCATGGATCAGACCCTGCCACTCGATGCCGACACCACCGTACAACTTGTGGAATTCATTCCGGACTTCGTAGTGCAAGATGGACATGTCTATGCGCGCAGCAGAGACATGTCGAACCCCGCGGTCCACATAATCGTAACTTCGAAGAAAGCCGGTACGACGGTGAACGTATGGCTGCCTGAGATTCCCGGCATCGCGGAGAATGCGTCCTCCCCCTATACCTTTGATCCGAAAGACCTGAAGACGGGCCTCTACACGGGTCTGCAAGTCTCGCATGAACCCGGCCAGTGGTCGGTTTGGGCCGGAGTGGTCGTCATGGCGATCGGCCTGACCTTCGTTTTCTACGTGGTCCACATGCGCTTCTGGGTGGTGCCTGTGGTCGACCCAAGCGGGCGCATGACACTCTGGATCGGTGGCACCGCGAACCGCAATCGCGATGCGTTCGAGCACAAGTTCAAAAAGGTTGTTGAACAGATTGAGAAGGAACTGAAACCCGCAGTCGTGGGCGCCGCTGAAAAGCAGCCGACATCGATTGCCGGACGATGAGATTGCCGGAAGGTGAGTCCGGCTACGGAGGAAATGTATGGCACGCGCAAAGGCTGAACAGCATCCCGCGACCGGCATGACTTTGGTCGTGATGGTGGGATTGAGCATCGCATTCCTGCTGTTCATCGCATTTCTGAATGTCGTCAAAACCGGAAGCATTCTGAGTGAAGCCAACCTGCTCTATGCCTCTCTGGTCTTCTACGCGGGCGCGGGAGCCTTGTATCTGGGCTTCGGCGTGACGGGCACCGATTCGTACATCAAATTTGCTTCGCTCATGACGTGGGCTGGACTGCTGGCCAACACCGGAGCCGTGGCGCATCGCTGGTATGAAGCCGGCCATCCGCCGTTCGCCAGCATCTACGAAATGCTCCTGAGCTTCGTATGGACGCTTGCCGCACTCACGCTGATCGCCGAGAAGCGCTATGGCGTGAAAGTGATCGGCACGGTCACCATGCCGGTCGCCATCGTCGGCGTCATCTTGATGCAGCTTCTGCCCAGCGAAGTCCGGCCCCTGGTGCCGGCGCTGCAATCCACCTGGCTGCATGTCCACGTCACGCTCGCCATGCTGGCGTATGCGGCCTGCGCCCTCAGCTTCGCACTGGCCATGATGTTCCTTATCCAGGACAAGATGAAGACGGAAACCTTCCTGGCCGCCACCAGCATATTCACGGTTGGAATTTATGGCGCTGTTCTTCTCCGTTTCGAAAAATGGGGCGGCTTCAACGTGGTCGCGTGGGACACCGAGAATAAGGCCGAAGTATTTGTCTCGAAGGGCGTTCGGCTGTTCGTCACCATTCCCGATCTCGGCTGGCTCATGCTCATGGTCTTCGCCGCAGTCCTCGCGCCGCTGGTGCTCTACGTTCTGGCGCGCGTGAAGAAGAACGAAGGTTTCCTGGCAATCGCCGATCGCGCGGTATTCATCAGCATCCTGCTGCAGGCCCTGGCCCTGATTTTCTTCGTGCTGCGCGCGCGTAATGGACAGTATCCATCGCTCGATGCCGAGGGACTGTATGCGACGAGCCTGGCCGCGAGTCCGTTCATTCTTTCGGCGCTGGTTGGTGGAATCTTTGCCAACCTGCTCTATCTGTTGCTGCTGTGGCGTCGCGAAGACCTGGAGAGGCTGCTGCCCGACGCGGACTCCCTTGACCGCATCACTTACAAGACGATTTGCATTGCCTTCCCCCTGCTCACCCTGATGATCGCCGCCGGCGCCTACTGGGCCAACCGGGCCTGGGGCTCCTACTGGAACTGGGACCCCAAAGAGACGTGGGCGGCGATTACGTGGCTCGTTTACGCGTTATATCTGCACATGCGGATTACGCGAGGCATGCGAGGCCGGGTCGCGGCTTACTTCGCCGTTTCCGGCTTCGCGGTGGTGATGTTCACGTTCTTCGGAGTCACGTACCTGTTGCCTGGATTGCACGCATATGCCTGAAACTGCAATGGAACCGACAAACCCGGACGTCCATACCGACTCTGACAGTGCAGGCCCTGAGCATCCACGCAGAGGGTTCTTCAGCACGGAGTATTCGAGCGCGGCTTGGCTGGCCGATCCGCTTTCGCCCGGATCCGTCACAGCTCAACGCGACCCATCCAGTGCAGAGTCGGCCGACCTCGAGCTGCCGTGGTTCCGCATCAACTGGGAGATCAAGGCTCTGGTTCCGATCGCCTGCGTTCTACTGGGCGGCATGCTGCTCTTTCTGCTGGCCACGCTCTCCTGGCGAGACCCCGAACGCCACATCGTCCTGCTGGTTGCCGGTGCGGGCGCGGTCGCGATTTGCGGCGCTCTGCTCGTGGTGCTCACCTACACCGTCCAGCGACCCATGGTTGAGCTACAACAGAAGATCGCTCAACTCGGCGGCGGAGATCTCAACGCCTCTGTGAGCTTTTCCCATCGCAACGACGAAATCGGCGACCTTGGCCGAAACTTCAATCAAATGGTCCAGCAGCTTCGCGAAAGCCGCGTCGAGATCGAGCGCCTGCATCGCACACAAATGTCACGCGCCGAGCACCTCGCGACTCTCGGAGAGATGGCTACCGGATTGGCCCACGATATCCGCAATCC
>Ga0265338_10001971_pt1 | contig 31953 bp, 35 predicted proteins | sample 42126metaG_FD_193579 | JGI IMG/M metagenome (GOLD analysis project Ga0265338, IMG submission 193579) | Rhizosphere microbial communities from Carex aquatilis grown in University of Washington, Seatle, WA, United States - 4-21-26 metaG | ecosystem: Host-associated > Plants > Roots > Rhizosphere...
AACTGCGTTCCACCTTACGGGGCGGGCCTCTAGGGGCGTCTTGGGTGGATGCGGGGCTATGGCGCAGCTGGTAGCGCGTCTGCATGGCATGCAGAAGGTCCGGGGTTCGAATCCCCGTAGCTCCACGCAGTTCTAGTAGCCGGGACGGCCCTCGGGAGCCGAAACGGGAGCCAGCCGCTTAGCCTTCGGGCTAGGCGGTTTTCTTGTTTCCGAAGATGGTGTTCATCGCGGTGGCACCGGTGCTGATGACCGGCTTGAGCTGGTGGCGGTAGACCTTCTGGGTAACGACGGTGGTGCGGTGGCCGACTAGGTCGGCTATCTGCTCGATGGTGACGCCATTGTCGCTCATGATCGAGACGAACGAGTGGCGTAGTTCCCGTGGAGTCCAGCACTCCCCCAGGCCGGCGGCCTTGGTGATGCGGCGGAAGCTTCGGCGGACGTTGGCGGCGTCTAGCGGGGTGCCGATGCTGGTGGCGAAGACTAGGTCGTTGTCTTGCCATGCTTTGCCCGCTGCTATCCGCTGCTCGGCCTGGGCGGCGTGGTGCTCCTTGAGCGCCTTGGCTACGTCGTCGGGGATCTCTAGGGTGCGGCGGGACTTCTCGGTCTTGGTGTCGCCGTCTTCGCGGACCGAGCGCCAGACGTAGACGGCGTACTTCTTGCGGCGGAAGCCGGTTTCTCCGACTGGGCGCCATTCTTTGGCCTCGGGTACCCAGGCCACGACGTGGGACCAGTGGAGGGCGCGGGCTTCTTCGGTGCGGACGCCGGTCATGAGGCTGAGGACGACGTACGCGTGGAGCGGCTCGGTCTTGGCGTGCTCTAGGACGGTGGTGGCCTGGTCGAGCGTCATGGCCTTGCTGCGGCGGCCGTCCTTGCGGCCTTCTGGGGTGTCGACCAGGGCGGCTACGTTACGGACGACCTTGTCGCGGGCTTGGGCGCGGCGGATGGCTCGGCGCAGGATTGAGTGGATTGCCTGCATCGTCGGTGTGGTCAGGTGGTCTCTTCGCTGTTCGAGCCACTCATCGACGTTGTCAGCGGTTAGCGCCTTGAGCTTGTAGGCGCGAGAGCTGCCTGAACTCATGCGCTGGCCAGGGCCGCACCCACCGCGAGGGCATAAACCTGCCGCAGGTCGGCGAATCGCTCCGGGTGCAGGGCCGGGGTGATCTGGGCGTTTACCGTGACTACGGCCGAGCGGGTCCCGTCTTTGCTGGCGGCCAGGAACTGGGTGTAGCCGAGGGTGTTCCCGGTATGGCCGTAGACCGTGCCGTAACTGGTCTGGTAGCGGAATATCGCCAGGCCGGCCGCGTTCTGCCCGGGGCCTGGCGGCTCTGAGCTTCCGGCCCGGAAGGCGAACTGCGCCTGGTGGAGCGGGCCGCTGGTGGTGGCACCGCGGGCATACGCCCGGATGAAGGTGCTGGCGTCGTCCATGGTTGACACGATCCCGCCCGAGGCCCAGCTCCAGCCCGCCGCGATCACGCCGGTGACGTCTTCCGGGGCCTTCGGCGGTTCCACGTCGTAGCCGTGAATGAGCGGGGCGGGCATCGCGGCGTCGCGGGGCAGGCTGGTCCGCGTCAGGCCGAGCGGGCGGGCCACGCGCTCGCTCAGCTCACTTTCGTAGGACTTTCCAGTGGCGGCCTGGACCATCAGGGCCGCGACGATGTTGTCCGAGTTCGAGTACTCGTACTTCGTCCCGGGCGGGAAATTCAGCGACTTGTCGGCGTAGGACAGCAGGACGCTCGGCGCCGGCGCCTTCAGCGGCGACTTCAGCAAGGCTTCTCTGAACGCCGTCGTCTTGCTGAAGTCCGGGATGCCGCTGGTGTGCTGCAGCAGGTCCCGCAGCGTTACCTCGGCCCAGGCACGGGGCAGGGCCGGCAGCCGCCGTCCGACGGTGTCGCCGAGGGACAGCGCGCCGCTGGCCGCCACCGAGAGCGCGACCGCCCCGCTGAACGCCTTCGCGACGCTGGCCACCCGCATCGAGTCGGCGGCCTGGATCGGCGCCTGAGTCGACCGGTCGGCGGTACCCGCCCGGTGCAGCGCTTTCTGGTTACCCCGTTGCACCACCGCGGCTGCTCCCGGCGGCCCGTCCGGATACCGGACCAGCCGGGCCAGGGCCCGGTCGAGCGCCGCGTCGGCCGCGCTAGCCGACGTGACGAGCGAATCCCGCACGGCACTGGACTGAGCCGAGCAGGCGCTGGCCAGCGCGCCCGCGGCCACCGTAGCCGCCGTCCCGGCCAGGAAAGTCCTCCGTGTCAAGGCCACGCTCGCAACCCCCCAGTTGCCCCAGGTACCAGTGGCATCTGTGGTGCTGCCCGATGGTGAATCTAGCTACACCCCTAATCCGGAACCTGGCCACATGGCGCGCCCTGGCAACGGTGACTAGCGTGCTGCCATGCACACCGAGGCTGGCAGGCCGCCCCGCCGACCGGCAGCATCCCGGTCGGCCTCGCCCGGCGCGGGGTCAGGCGGGGCCGAGGGCAACGAGCGGCTGACCGCGATGACGGGGGCGGTGCTGCTGATCGGGCTGCTCATCGAGTGCTACACGATCTTGCGGATCGGCCGCCTGCTCACCCTGCACGTCTTCCTCGGCATGCTGCTCCTCGGCCCGGTCGCGCTTAAGGCCGCCTCGGTCCTGTACCGGTTCGCCCGCTACTACGCCGGCCGCGCACCGTACCGCCGCAAGGGACCGCCCGCACCGCTGCTGCGGGTGATAGGGCCGGTCATCATGCTGCTCACGGCCTGCGTTTTCGGCTCCGGCATCATGCTCGCCGTCACCGGCCCGGGCCGCGGTCAGTGGCTTAACGTGCACAGGATCTCGTTCCTCGCCTGGGCCTTCTTCATCACCGTCCACGTACTCGCCTACGCGTGGCGCCTGCCAAGGCTGCTCGCGGCCGAGGTACGCGGCGTCAGCCTGGCGGATAAAGAAGATAAAGAAACGGACGGGCACGACGTCGGCCGGCCCTCCCGCCGGGCGGCGGAAGTGCTGGCCGGCCGGGGCACCCGACTGGCCCTGCTGTCCGGCTCGCTGCTGGCCGGCCTGGTGATCGCCCTGCTCACGGTGCACCTCGCGGGTAACTGGGAGCAGTACTTCGGCTAGCGGAGCCGCGGCTAGCCGGTCGGCGGCTACGCCTTGAGCGGGCCCGGGCTCAGCCCCCGAGCGGGGAAACCTGCGCGATCTCGTACCTGAGCAGCTGCGACTCCAAGATCTCGAAGCCGTCGGCCGGGCGCGGGTTAGCCCGGTTGGCGACGAGGTGCGCGGCCAGGTCCTCCTGCGTCTCCCAGCGCTCATACAGGTTGACCAGTCCGGGGTCGAGCGGGTCGGGGCTCATCGCGTAGGCGTGACAGCCCTGCTCGCCGCGCGACCGCTGCATCGCCGCCTTGCGGTTCTCTAGGAATGCGGCGCGGTCAGCGGGAGCCACCTTGAAGTAGCCGGCCACGATGATCATCAGGTACCTCCTGGACGCTGAGGCTGAGGCCGTCAGCGGCGGTGCCGGGCGAGGTTCACCGCCCTGTGCATGAAGGTAGCGCCGGGGCGCCGGGCCAGCGCAGCCGGGGTCAGCCACGGCTTGCCGCCTGCGGCCCTGTCATGTACTTTCTAAATGGAAAGTACATGCCGGAGGAGCCGTAATGGGCGATGTGGCAGGAGACCAGGACGTGACCGGAGACCAGGCAGCGCTGGAGCGGCTGCGGGTGCAGCGGAGCCGGCTAGCGGACCGGTTGCGGCCGCCGTGGTGGTACCTGACCGGTATCGCCGTCATGTACGCACTGGTCTTCGGGTTCCCCTTTGCCTCGCGGTTCCTGGGGGTTGGCATCTGGCCCTTCTTTGTTGCCGCGTTGGTGGTGGCCGTCCCGCTGCAGTGGGGCTGGACCCGGGCCACCGGCATAAAGATGGGCTTCCGGAACCTCAGCTCCCCCGGCCCGGGCCGTCTCGCGCGGTACGCGGTGGTCGTGGTTACCCTCGGCGCCATCGCGGCTGAGCACTTCCTGATCGACCGCGGCGGCCTGCTCGCGGCCGCGATCGCCGTCGCGGCCCTCGCGGTCGCCGCGGAGGTGGCCCTCCAGCAGGTCCTGCTGCGGGGGATCCGGCAGGAGCTGCGCGACGGCGGAGGGGTGGCGTGACCGCCAAGCCTGACCCGCTTATTCACCCGATCACCCGGCTGTCGATCTGCGGGCTGCTGGCGGCCGGAGCGGACTGGGTGGAGTTCGCCGCGCTGCGTGACGCGGCCGGGATCAGCGACTCGGTGCTGTCGAAGCAGTCCCGCGTGCTCGAAGACGCCGGGTACGTGGAGGTCCGCAAGGGCGCGGTCGGCCGGCGGCCGCGCACCTGGTTCCGGCTCACCGCGGCCGGCCGCCAGGCGGTGCAGGGCCACCTGGCCTGGCTGGCCCAGCTCGAAGAGGCGGTGACCGCCAGCGCCCGGGACGGGCGGCTGGCGGACCCGCCTGACGTTCTCAATCGGCGCGGGTGACCCGGGTGCTCAATCGCCCCCCCGGGTCACCCCGCCTCGCGGCCGGACGCTGCTAGTGCAGCAGGTCCAGCGTGTTGGTGGCGTCGTCAACGTAGTAGACACCGTGACCGTGCGGTGTTACCGCCAGGCCGAAGAGCGCGCCTGCGCCCGCCGGGGAACCGGAGGTGTCCAGCACCTTGACCGAGACCTGAGCGCCGTACGGCGTGGTCTCCACCAGGTTGCCGTTGGCCGAGTTGACCGTGAGGATGTCGCCGCCCGGCGCGGTGACCAGGCCCAGCGGGCCCTGGATGGCGCCGTTGTCGCTCACCGTGAGCCCGGTGCCCGCGCTGCGGTGACGGAATAGCGCGCCGGGGATCGCGGCGATCCGGTTGTTGAGCGTGTCCGCGACGTACAGCGTCCCGTCACGGCCGAGGCCGACGCCGGTGGGGCCGATGACGAGCGCGGCCGGGTCGGTCCGCTCCGCGAACCCGGAACCGACGGTGTTCACCGCGAGCAGCCGGGGAATCCCGTAGGCCGGCGTGGTCACCAGTAGCCGCAGGACGGTCCCCTGGTGGACTACCTTGCCGCTGGCCGCGACCGTCCCGTTGAGCACGTTGGTGACGAACAGGGCGGAGACCGTCCCGTTGCTGACCGCCGTCATGTCCCACGGCCCGTTGATGCCGTGCCCGGCGAACGTCTCGACGACCTGGCCCTCGCTGTTGAGCACCAGCAGGCAGCCGGCCTTGGCGGTGGCCGGGTCCCCGCCGGCCGTGGGCAGGCTGCCGACCACTACCCAGCCGTTGCCGAGAACGGACAGGGCGGTGGTGAGGCCGATGCCGCCAGGGCACGCGCCCGGCAGGCTCGCCGCGCTGAGCTGCGCGAACAGGCGGGCGGTGTGGTTCGGTGCCACCTCGACGATCGTCGTTCCGGTTCCCTGTGTGTTCGCGCTGCTGTTGAAGTTGCTCACGAGGACATCGCCCCGGTAGAGCTTGCCCTCGCTGCGCGTGACCACGGCCACGCCGTACGGGTTCAGGTCGCCGTTCGCCGGCACCGTCGAGGCGACTGTCGTGGTGGTGTTGAAGCCGCCCACGAACGAGGCTGGGGTGCTCGCCCCGGCCGGAGCGGCGACTGCCGTCCCGGCCAAGAGCAGGGCACCGGCCGCGCCGGTGACAGCCGCCAGTAGTGCCCGATGTCTAACCCACATGGTCTCTGAGCTCCCTTCCGGCATTCCCGGTATTTCCGGGGGTGCCGCCAGCACAGCGCAGAGTGAGTGAGCGGACTTCACCAATCTTCGAGCGCGGTGATGGCATTCGGCCGACCCTGACCCGCGTGACGCTCTCCGCCGTCCGTACGCCTTTACGGGTTGCGGCCGCCATTGGATTGGATTTCGGGCCGTTGAGTTTTTGGATTCGCAAGTACATGCCATTCGTCGCCGCCGGCGCCGGATTGTGCCTGCTCAGCCTGACCGCTGATCAGCAAGTTGTGACGGCCGCGGGCGAAGGCTGGCCCGGGCGGCCGAACCGCTCGACGGAGCCGCCCCGGTACCGCACCATTTGTCGGGTGGACCTGGAGAAGCTGAACGCGCCCGAGCGGGCGCTGCGGGAGGCGTTCGCGCGCGGTGACCTGGTCGACCTGACCCGGGCGCGGAGCGTGCGCGGGCGCACGGTGCGGGCCGAGGTCATCGCCGCGCTGCTGCTCGGCGCGGTGCCGCCGGAGCCGGGCCGGGTCGCCGCCGTCCGGCTGCACGGGTCACGGGTCGCCGGAACGCTGGCGCTGGCCCATGCCACCATCACGGGCCCGGCTGAACTGGCCGGACCAGGTGGCGCTGCTCGGCAACCGGCTCGTCGTCGACGGCGACCTGCTGGCGCAGCAGGCCACCGTCGACGGCGAGTTCCGGCTGGCCGGGGCCGCGGTCGGCGGCATCATCGGGCTGGACGGCGCCGCCCTCCGGCACCCGGGGGGCCGGGCACTGAACGGCTTCAAGCTGACGGTGGGGGCCGCGTTCCTGGCCCGGTCCGGCTTCAGCGCGGAGGGGAAGTCGCCCTCACCGACGCGCTCGCCCGGGAGCGCGAGCGCCGGGCGCTGCTGCCCTGGTACAGCCGGGCGTGGTCGTGGCTGCAGGAGATCACCGTGGGCTACGGGTACCGGCCGCTGCGGGCGACCGGCTGGCTGGCGGTGTTCCTCCTGCTCGGCGCGCTGGTGTTCGGCCTGCACCACCCGCCGCCGCTGCCGGGCACCCCGCACCCGGCCTTCAACTCCTTCATCTACACAGTTGACCTGCTGGTCCCGCTGATCAGCCTGGGGCTGCGCAGCTCCTACGACCCGCAGTGCCGAGCGCTGGCTGGCCTACCTGCTCATCGCGGCCGGCTGGATCTTCGTCACCACCATCGCGGCCGGGATACTCCGGGTGCTGCGCCGCCAGTAGCCCGGCGGTCGCCGGGCCGGGGGCGGCGACGGCTCAGGCGTCCTTACGCTGGCCCTGGAGCTCGAAGACCTGCCCCAGCCCGAACAGGCCGCTGGCGACCACGTCGGTGTGCACGAACGCCTGCAGCAGCCGGTCGCTCATCGAGCCGGGGTCGCCGGGGGCGATGGCCAGCACCGAGACGCGGCCCTTGAGCTCGGACTCGGCCACCTGGTTGAGCCGGTCGAGCACGACCTCGAGCGACTCGAACGACTGGAACCGGATGCCCGCGTGCGGGATGCCGTGCGGCTTGGTCACCGCCTTGTCCACGTAGGCGTCCCAGGCCTGGCCGAGGGCGGGCTCGCGGCCGCGGGCGGCCTGCAGGGCCGCCTCGAGCTCGAGTTGCTCGGACCGTGCCTCCGAGAGGTAGAAGACGTTGTTGACGGTGTCCTTGTCGCCCGGCTCGAGGTGCACGAACAGGTACCGCTGGCCGGTCGACGCCACCTTGTCGTAGTCAACGACCTCGAAGCCGAGGGCGGTCATGAACAGCGTGGCCAGCTCGACCTCGCCCGGCTGGTAGAGGACCTCGAGGTGGTTGAGCATGACGCCCGGGTAGTCAGTGATGCTGGTGTCAAACTGCGTCATCGGGGCGATCCTTGTCCTTGAACTCGACGATGTAGTTGAGGTACTCGACCGTGCCGATGTTCTCGGCCGCCTCGATGCTGCCCTTGGCGCCGAACTTGACCGTTCCGGTCTGCACGTCGCCGGTGTAGCTCTGGCCGGCCAGGTCCTGGTACACGCCGGCCGAGTCCTCGGTGAAGTGCGCCGCGATCCGGTCACCGCCCAGGATCAGCATGATGTAGTCACGCTCGTGCTTGTGCACCGGCGAGGACTCCCCCGGGGCCAGCCGGAACTCCCACACGATGCAGCGGTCGTCCTCGTAGAGCTTCTTGGAGCCGACGTCCCCGTAGGTGATCTCAGTTGCGGGTTCCGGCACGGCCGGCCGCCCCCTCTCGGTGTTGCTAGTCGGTGTGCACCTGGCGCACGTTCGAGCTGCCGTAATAGCTGGTGAAGCGGGTGATCTTGCCGTCCGGGGCGAATTCGAAGACCTGGATGGTGTCCAGGATCACCAGTTGACCGCCCGGCCGGCGGACCAGCGCCCGGACGGGAACCGCGGCCGATGACCCGTCCTCGGGGACCCCGGCCGGCCCCGACGGGACCATGTCGAGCAGCGCGAACCGGGCTTTGTCGTAATAGGCCCGGATCGCCGCCAGCCCGGTGAGAGCCTGGCCGTCGACCGGGTCGCGGACGACGGCGTCCGCGGCGAACAGCGCGACCACCCGCTCCAGGTCGCTCTCGGTCAGCCCGCGGCGGTAGGCCTGGCAGGCCGCGCCGCGTTCCTCGGGAGTCACCGCGGCTACCCCTGCAGCCCGCCGGGCGCCTTGACGATCGCGCCCGCGTCGACCCGGAGGTTGATGCCGGTGATGTAGCGGGCCTCGTCCGAGGCGAGGAACGCGACCACGTTGGAGATGTCGCCCGGCTCGATGTAGGGAATCGGCATCGCCTGGCAGGTGGCGACCCCGACCGCGTTCATCACCCCGCCGAAGTCGACGTCCATCGCGTCCACGAACTGCTGCGGCTCGAACGGGCGCTTCAGCGGCAGGATCCCGGCGTTGGCGCACACGATGTCCAGCCGGCCGAACAGCTCCACCCCGGCGGTGACCGCCTGGCGCAGCTCACCGCGCTCGCGCACGTCGGCCTTGGCCGCCAGGATCTTGCCCCCGGCCGCCTCGACCTGGTCCACCGTGTCGGCCAGGTCCTCGGGCGAGCCGAGCGGGTAGTCGACGGTGGGGATCTGCGCGGCGATGTCGACCGCGATGATGGCCGCGCCCTCCTGGGCGAGCCGCACGCAGTGCGACTTGCCCTGGCCGCGGGCGGCCCCGGTGACCAGCGCGACCTTGCCTGCAAGACGACGAGACGCCATTGCCCCTCCGAACCTGATATATAGCTCATATAAATAAGACCAATTAGTGAACTACATTGCAGTTCGACTATAGGTTTGGCCTGGCTGACGGTCAAGGTCGGAGCCGGTGGTCAAGGTCAGGGATCAGGGTCAAGGTCGGAGCCGGCGGTCAAGGTCAGAGATGAGCAGCCCGAACGGGGGCGCGGCACCTCGGCCGGGAGGGCCGGTCGGCCGGGGCGGGTAAGCCGCACCCGTTACGCCGACTGGTGGGTAACGGCGCTAGCGGTAAGCGGCCGGACCACCGCGCCACCGGTAACCGCCGCCGCCGTGTTACCCGATCGGGCGTCATGACAAGGCCGCCCCCGGTCGGGGAAACTAACTGTGCGCCCGGCGACGGGTGCACCCGGAGGGGGGGTTTGGGAGGCCCGGGCTAGTTGACGCCCGGGTCACCCAAGCGTGACTGGTCGGCCGCGGTGCGGGCGAAGGACTGGTAGGGGACGATCTCCCCCGGCGTGATCACGCCGTCCTCGATCGCGCGCACCAGCAGCGCGTCCTTGCTTGACGCGGCCCGCCCGGTGGCCGCGTACTTGGCGCGCGCGCGGCTGATGTACTGCCGCACGGTGTTCTCGCTGACCGCCATGCGCCGTCCGACCGACGCCTTCGACATGCCCTGGAACCACAGCAGCAGCGCCTGCCGCTCCTGCTGCGACAGCGCCGGCCGGGTCGGGCGCTCGTCCGCGAGCATCGCCCGGGCCTGCGACCGGGTGACGTACGGCCGGTCACCCGCCGCCGTCAGCACCGCCTCGACCAGGTGGTCGCGGCCTTCTTCCTTCGACACGTAGGCGTGGGCGCCGTTGTCCAGCGTTTCCATCACGATCGACGGGTCGCTGTGCCCGGAGAACGCCACCACCCGGTAGCCGGCTGCCACCAGGGCCGGGATCTGGCCGGTGACCAGCTCGCCGTCCAGCTCCAGGTCCAGGATGAGCACGTCGGCCGCGGGCGGGGCGGCCCGGAGCGCGACCAGGTTGCGCACCGTCAGCACCAGCCGCACCCGCTGCCCCGGATCGGACTTGATCCAGGACGTCACGCCCTCGGTGACCACCGGATGGTCTTCGATGATCGCCACCGTCACCGGCGGCCGCGTCACCGGCTGTTCCATCGTGCCTCCGCCCAGAACATGCTGCCGTCCTGCTGATGCTCGATGGCGACCCCTTCGCCCGCCACCGGCAGCCGGATGACCGCGCCGGTGTCGGCCACGTAGCTGACGGCGATGCCCGCCGCCACCGCCGCCAGGGTGATCCGGGCCCGGCTGCGCGCGGCGGTCAGCACCGCGATGGCGGCGTCGGTGATCACCCGGCGGGCCGGGCCGGGCACCGGCGGCAGCGGGCCGGCCGTCTCGATCTCGACCGCGACCCCCCGCCGCTCGGCCACGTCGGCGCTCGCGTGCAGCTCATGCACCAGCGGCCCGGCTACCTCGTCGCCCTCGGCCAGCAGCCGGCGCAGCCGGGCGGCCTGGACCGCGCAGCGCAGCCGCACCTGGGCGTCACCCGGGTCGGCCGTCCCCGCCGCCAGCTCGGCGACCAGCGGCATGGTGCTCACCTGCAGCGTTGCCCAGCGGGCGAGCCGGGCGGTGCGGATGAGCTCCGCGGTGGCGGCCTGCTCGCGGGCGGCGTGCTCGCTGCGCGCCGCCGCGGCGGCCTGGGCGGCCGCCAGGTCCAGCGCCCTGACCCCGGCCGCGACGGCGACCTGGGCGCCGGTGGACCAGGCCAGCACGGCCAGGAAGCCGGCCAGCTCGATGCGGTTCATCCCGTCCCACGCCTGCACGCCCAGGGTGGCCAGCGCCTCGGCCGCCAGGAACCAGGCCAGCTCGGCGAACCGGCGGCGCAGCAGCACCAGGACACCGGTCCAGCCGGCGCTGCCCCACGCCCAGTTGACCGCCAGCATCTGGCCGGCCGGGCTGGCCGCCGCCGCGGCCGTGCTGGCGGCCAGCGCGGTCAGCGCCACTGCCCAGGCCAGCACCGCCCAGGGCCGGCCGGAGCCGCTCAGGCCGCGCGCCGTGCGTAGCTGCAAGACCGACCCGGCGGCGATCGCCAGCGCCATGACCAGCCACATCGCGCCCTGGAAGGTGAACGAGCCGTAGGCCGGCCGGTTATGCAGCAGCTGCCCGCCCGCGCCGGCCAGGTGCCAGACCACGACCAGGAAGACCACCGCGACGGTGAAGGCCCGCTGGTAGCGGCCCGCCATCAGCGTCGTCGGCTGCGGTGTTGACTGCGGTGTTGACTGCGGTGTTGACTGCGGTGTTGACTGCGGTGTTGGCGGCTGCGCGGTCATCCGGGCCAGCTCACGGTGACGGTGGTGCCCGCGCCGGGGCGGCTGGCGACCGCGGCCTGGCCGCCGGCCGCCAGCATCCGCGCGCTGATCGACTCGCGGATGCCCCGGCGGCCGGGCGGCACGGCGGCCGGGTCGAACCCGCGGCCGCGGTCGGCCACCTTGACCACCGCCCAGCCTGATCCGCCGGCCACGGTCACCTCGGCCAGGGCGGCCCCTGAGTGCCGCTCGGCGTTCCGCAGTGCCTCGCCGACGCAGGCGGCGATGTGGTCCGCGACCCCGGACGGCACCGTGACCGGGGCGAGCTCCAGCCGCACGGCCAGCTCCCTGGTACTGGCCGCGGCTCGTTCCAGCTCCGGCCGCAGGTCGGTCAGCGACGCGGGCACGGCCGGGCTGGCCGGGCTGGCCGGGGCGGCCGGGGCGGCCGCCAGGCCTTGCAGCACGCCCAGGTCGCGGGCCGCCTGCGCGGCCAGGGCGGGGGACGGCTGGCTGAACGCGCCCGCCGCCACCATCGTCAGCGTGGACAGGATGGTGTCATGCAGCTGGCGGTGCTGCTCCCGCTCGTCCGCGCGCCGTGCTTCCTCGGCCCGGATCCGCCGCTCGCTCTCCAGGCTGACGGCGACGCTCGCGTCCGCCTGCCAGGCCCCGGCCCGGATCACCGCCACCAGCCCGGCCGCGACCACCGTCTCCACCGCCAGCAGCCAGCCCGCGGTCAGCCGGCCGGCCCCGACACCGTAGGCGAGCACGATGAGCGCGGCGGCCGGCAGCGCGAGCCGCGGCCGCAGCGCGATCTGCAGGATGTAGACCGAGGTGCAGGCCAGCGGGAGCATCCAGGTGGTGTTGTCCTCGATCAGCGCGGCTGGGACCAGGTGCTGCTGCACCAGCGCCAGCGCCGCGATCACCCCAGCGTCGGCCAGCACCGCGGCCGGCGTCAGCCCGGAGCGCCGGACCTGCCAGGCGAAGTAGCCCGACCAGAGGCACAAACCGGCCAGCGGCGCGCCCACCCACCAGCCGCTGGCCGGCTGCGTCGCCGCCAGCACGGCGACCGCGGTGAACAAGGCCGCGCCGCCCAGCCGCAGCGCGACCGCGTACCAGCCGGCCAGCCAGTGCAGGGCCCGGTCGGAAGGCCCGGCCACCGCCGGACGGCCCGCCCGCCACCAGCGGCCCGCGGGGGGCTGAATCTGCGTACCGACGGAATCGGCTGCCGGTTCCACCGGACCAGTATGCGGCAGGAGCATCGCGCCGGGAACGGCTAATGTTTCATTATCTGGCGGTAATGACCGTACTGCGCTGGATCAGCGGAACGAGCAGGCCACAAATCCCTCGCGGAAGGTGATTGGGCCACGTCCGGCCAGCTCCGTAAAGCCGTACATTCAGGACTACGCTTCCCGGGTAAAACCCTTTGAGTCGGCTCAGCTTCTTTCCCCGCAGTAGGAGTCCGAATGGCGCCGGGCGCCCCCCCGGGGAACAGCGCGTTCCGGCCGGCTTGAGCGTCGACCGGACGGCGCCGAACCCAGCCCGGATCTGGAACTTCTGGGTCGGGGGCACGTCGCCCGCAAGCCGTAGCGCTTTGGCGCTGGGCCCGGGCGCTGGGCCCGGGCGCCGACCTGAGCGGTGCCCGGGCGCCGGCCCGGGCGCGCCTGGTGCCGGGACTAGCCGGTTGCCGCCGTAAAACCTAGTATTACGATAGGCATTGACAGTACGAGGGCTCGACCCTCCGTGAGCACCTGGACCTTCCGCCGCTCCCGGTGCCGCCCGCACCGGCGCCCGCGGCCACGAAATCATGAGCTTCGATTTCCTCTGGTACATCCCCAACCAGGCCGCGCCCGGCCACCGTGGCGAGCCGGCCAGCGCCGATCACAACAGCCTGGGCAGGCTGACCGCTCAGGCCCGGGCGCTGGAAGGGCACGGCTGGAAGGGCGCGCTCATCGGCGCGGGCTGGGAACGTCCTGACACCTTCACCGTCGCGACCGCGCTGGCCGCCGGGACCACCACCTTCGAGCCGCTCATCGCCGTCCGCCCGGGGCACTGGCACCCGGCCAACTTCGCCGCCGCCGCCGCGACCCTGGACCAGCTCACCGGCGGCCGCGTCCGTGCCCACATCATCTCGGGCCAGGACAGCCCGGCCGCCTACGGTGACGCCACGGTCGACCAGGCCGGCCGGTACGCCAGGACGGCCGAGTTCATGCGGCTGGTACGCAGGCTCTGGACCGAGGAGAACGTCTCCTACGCCGGCCGCTACTACCGTGTCACCGACTCGACCGTGGTGCCCCGGATCGAGCCGCGCGAGGGGCGGCGCCATCCCCGGCTCTACTTCGGCGGAGCGTCGGCCGCGGCGGAGAAGGTCGCCGCGGCCGAGGCCGACGTCCAGCTCTTCTGGGGCGAGCCGCTGGACGGCGTGCGCGAGCGGATCGACCGGCTCAAGTCGCTGGCCGGCGAGGTCGGTCGCGAGCACCCTCCCCTGGAGTACGGCCTGCGGGTCACCACCGTCGTGCGCGACACCACCGACCAGGCCTGGGCTGACGCCGAGGCGAAGCTCGCCGACGTGGCCCGGGCCGCGGTCACGCACCCGCTCGGCGCGCACTGGCAGGCGGCCGTGGGCCAGCAGCGGCTGCTCGACCTGACCGCCCGCGGCGAGGTCGTCGACGACAACCTCTTCACCACGCCCGGCCGGCTGGGCGCGGGCGGCGCCGCCACCACCTGGCTGGTCGGCTCGGCCCAGGACGTGGCGAAGTCACTGCGGAAGTACGCCAGCCTCGGGGTCACCCACTTCATCCTCTCGGACACGCCGTACCTGGCCGAGCTCAAGCGGCAGGGAGACCAGTTGCTCCCCTTGCTGCGTGAGTTATGCCGTTGCCTGCTGGCTGGCTGGCTGGCCAACTAGTGATCCAGCTTGTCCCGGTGCGGCTCCACCATCGTGATCAGCGCGTGGCCGACGCCCGCCACTGACCGGCTGCCTTTCTCTCGTCGCTGACCCGACATTCTCTCGTCGCTGACCCGCCAGGTCGCGCTCAGGACGACGGGATCGTCACCACGGTGCCGTGCGCGTGGTTCAGCAACGCGTGCCTGACCGGGCCGGCGCCAGGCAGGACGCCGGGCGTCGCGTGCCTGCCGATCACCACCAGGTCGGCCCGGGCCGACAGGCCGACCAGGGCACGTCCTGGGTGAGCGCGGACCACGTCGTGGCTCACCCGGACATCCGGGTACTTTCGCTTCCAATCAGCCAGCACGGCGTCCAGTTGCCTGACCGCCTCCTCCTCGATGGCCGGCCTCCCTGGCGTTGCCAGGGCCCACAGGGCGGAACCGAGTTGCCCGTCGGGCAAGTCCTCCGCGTGCACGGCGATCAGGCTTGCCTTGCGCAGCGCGGCCTCCTCGAACGCGAAGGCCAGCACGTCGGCGCTGCCGGCCGGGTCACCGATGCCCACGCCGACCTGGCGCTGAGCCGCTGCCGTCTCTTCCCGGACCACGACCACCGGGCAGGTCGCGTGCGCGGACACGTACTGGCTGACCGAGCCGAGGATCATCGCCGTGAACGAGCCGGTGCCACGGGCGCCCACGACCAGCATGGCCGCACCCGATCCGGCCTCGGTGACCGCGGGCGCTGGCGCTCCGGTCAGCGCGTCGACGTCGATCAGCAGGTCAGGGGCGACCGCGGCGGCCCGTTCGGCGGCGGCCGCCAGGGCGCGGTCGCGTGCCTTGCGCAGCGTGTCGGACACGCTGTCGACGCCCGGGACGGCCTGGCTGTCGTTCATCCGCGGCGGCATCGCCGCGGCCGACACGATCCGCAGCGGCAGGCCGCGGAGCACGGCTTCCCGTGCGGCCCAGTCGACCGCGTGCAGTGATTCCGCCGAGCCATCGATACCGGCAACGACTGGCCTTGCTGCCATGCTGCACCTCCATGCCGAGTCCGGCCTCGCGGGTGAACTGCGCGGGTGCCGCTTGCCACCAGTCTGCTCTCGGGCGGGCCGGGCTGCCAGGGGCCGTTCGGCGATTCCCCGTAGGGACTAACGTCCCGGACCGGCTGCTGGGCAGTTAGCCGGGTAGCCGGGCGGTCCAGGTCAGCCGGGTGCCACCGCCGGCCGGGACGGCGACCTGGAGGGTCCCGCCATGCCGCTCGGCCCGGCGGCGCATGCTGGCCAGGCCGCTGGACCTGGCGGGCGTGCCGAGGCCGCGGCCGTTGTCAGTGACATCGAGCGTGACCAGCCCCGCTTGCCTGGCCAGGGCGACGGTGGCGGTGGTGGCGCGGGCGTGGCGGGCGCAGTTGGACAGCGCCTCCCGGGTGACCGCCAGGATGTCATGAGCCAGGGACTCATCCAGGTCACCGCCGGGCGGGAGGGTAAAGCTGGCGCCGGCGGTGAAGCCAAGTTGCGGCGCGTGCTCCTCGATGACCGCCAGAATCCGGGTTTGCAGCGCGGCGGGGGCCTGGCGGGACTGCTGAAGGCCGAAGATGCTGGTGCGGATGTTCTTGATGACCTTGTCGAGGGTGCCGACGTAGCCGTTGACCAGCTCGGCGGCGGCCGGGTCGCTGCGGGCGGCCTGGCTCTGCAGGTTCATCCCGAGGGCGAACAGTTCCTGGATGACGTGATCGTGCAGGTCACCCGCGATGCGGTCGTGGTCCTCCGCCTGGGCCAGCAGGACCTGGGCGGCGCGGGCCTCAGCGAGTTCCATCGCCACGGCGGCGTGGCCGGCGAACGAGGCGGCCATGCCCAGGTCCAACTCGGTGAACCCAGGGCGCGCGGCCAGCCGGCCAAGCAGCAGCGCGCCGAGGACCCGCTCTCCGGCCGTCAGCGGGGCGGCGATCAGCGGGCCGATCCCGGTGCCGAGCAGCGTGGCCGCCGCCGCCAGCCGGTCGCCGGTGACCAGGCTTGGCTTGCCGGTGGAGATTGCCTGCCCGGCCAGGGAGCAGGCCAGCGGCGCGGCGCGGCCCATCAGGACGGCGGCCAGCGGGCCGGCCGCGGCGGTCACGATCGCCTGGTCCGGTGCGCCGGGCACCGCTAGGACGGCGAAGTCCGCGTCGGCGGCGCCGGCGGCGTGCCGGCTGATCAGGTCGTGCGGCCGGCCTTGACTGTCCGCCAGCAGCAACGGTGTCAGCCGGGCGGAGGCGTCAAGCCAGCGGCGGCGCTGCTCTGATTCGGCATAGCGGCGCGCGTTCGCGATCGCCGCACCAGCCGCGGCGGCCAGCGCGATCGCCAGTTCTTCGTCGTCGGCGGTGAACTCGCCGCCCGCGGCGCGCTCGGTGAGGTACAGGTTGCCGAAGATCTCCTCGCCGATGCGGACCGGGACGCCGACGAAGCTGCCCATCGGCGGGTGCCCGGCCGGGAATCCGGCTGCCGCCGGATGAGCGCCCAGGGCTGCCAGCCGGATCGGTACCGGCTCGCTGATCAGCAGGCCCAGGATCCCGCGGCCGCGGGGCAGGTCGCCGATCGCCGCCACCTGCGCGTCGTCCAGGCCGGCGTGCACGAACTGTTCCAGTTCCCCGTTACGGCCGAGCACGCCGAGGGCCGCGTAGCGGGCACCGAGCAGGTCCCGGGCGGCGCCGACGATCTGCCGCAGTACCACCGGCAGGCTCAGGTCGCCGGCCACCAGGGCGTTGGCGCGCAGCAGCCCGCGCAGCCGCCCCTGCGCGGCCAGCACGTCGCCCGCCCGGTCCACCAGCTGCACCAGCAGCTCATCCAGCTCCAGCCGGGGCGCGTCGGGGAAGCTGAGCCCGGTCGCCGCGTCGGCGGTGCCCGGCTCGATGCCACCGGCCATGGCGGTCATCGCTGCTTCCCCGCGCAGGCGGCCCGGCCCGGGTCTCGCGGCCAGGCCCGGGGGTGCTGACCGGGCCAGGGCGGAAATACGACATCGGCCCGGTACCAGCGAGGAAGCTTAACCTGTTTGCTCATGGTGCCTCCCGCAGTCGTTAATACGAGCGGTGGGCGAGCGCTGGGTCCGGACGAGCCAGACCGCTGCCCTCAGTCAACGCCTGATCCGTGCCCGGCACAAGGTCACGAGCGCGGAATTACCCGGGCATCCCGGGTAGCGCGTCACTGCTCATCGCCGGACGCATCCGGCGATGGCAGGCGGGGTGCGTTGAACGCACCCCCGCGGAGCTGACGGATGATGTCGTCGAGCTCGTCAAGGATCGCCTCGGTGCGCTGTCCAGCGGCGGCCGCGGGCAGGCCCGCAGCCGCCTGAAGGCTGAGGGCAACGGCGAAGAGGCCGGAGATGACCTCGTCCAGCAGTTGCAGGTGCTCCAGCCGGTCTAGGTGCTCCAGCTGCTCGAGCTGCGCGGCGGCGGGCCGGGCCAGCATGGCGAGGTCACCGGCCGGGCCAGTCTCGCTGATATCGCGGATAACCGCCAGGGTGAGCTCCTGGGACACCGTGGTGACCGGGGTGAGGCCGACTTCGACCGGGAACGTGGTGCCGTCCTTGCGCAGCCCGGCCAGCCGCGCCTCCAGCAGGCCTTTGGGCACCAGGGACTCGACCGGGAGGCCGGCTACCTCACCGGGGCCATAGCCGAACATCTCCTCCAGCCCGGCGCTGACCGCCGCGATCACGCCGTCGCCGTCCGCCAGCGCTACCGCGTCCTCCAGCGCGCCGCTGGGCGGGCGCGGCGGCGGCGAGGCGGCCCCGCCGCCGTTCAGCGACTGCCCGTCCCGGCGCCCGGCGGTCGCCCAGGCCGGCAGCCTGGCGCCCAGGGCGGCGGGCAGGGAGGGATAGACGGAAACCTGCCGGTCCAGCCCCCGCAGGCCGAGCACCCGCGAGACGCTCCTGGCCGTGACCACCAGCCGCAGCTCGGTACCGCTGCTGACGGTCCGCTGCCAGGCCCGGACCACCGCGTCGGCACCAGCGTGGTCACAGGAGACGGTCGCCGTCATGTCCGCGATCAGCGTTGCCGCACCGTAGTTGATGACCGACAGCAGCGCGTTGCGAACCTGTCCGGCGTTTGATGCTCCCATGTGCTCTGGCAGCGTCACCACCGCCTGGGTGCCGTCCCAGCGCACCGGGTAGAAATCGTCAGGCATGACAGCGGCCGCCGCGCCGGGGACGCGCGCGGGCAGGTGCGACCTGGGTGAAATCGTGTTCGGGACATGACCGACGCATTGCGCTACCGCCTTGATCCGGATCCGGCGACTACTGGCCATGCCGCCAAGGGCTGGAGCGACGTGGTCCCGGCACGTCAGATAGCCCGTGCGGGGCAAAAGGGTCTACTACCTGCTGAGCATAGGCGCTGCCGGCCCGGCTCGGTACCCGCGGCAGGTTAACCCTGGCCGGCTCCGCCGCGAACGCCCTACCAGGAGCACACTGACAGGACTTCCGGCCCTGCCGAGCCGGGCTCAACCATGGTCCGGTGGGGATGGGGCGGCAAGGACGCGGAAGAGGGCGTGAAATGGGCTGGCAGGAACCGGAGACGGCCAGGCGGGGCGACCCGGTGGCCGGCCGCGCGCACGGGAAGCTGCGGGCCGCGGACGCGGACCGCGACCGCGCGGCGGGAGTGCTCGGCGCGGCCTACAGCGAGGGGCGGCTGTCCAGGGACGAGCACGACGCCCGCCTGGACGCGGCCTTGTCCGCGCGCACCTACGCCGACCTCGACCGGGTGCTGACCGACTTGCCGGCCGAGCACGCGACCCTGGTCAGCCCGGCCAGGACCAGCGGGCAGGCAGTCTCGGCCAGGACCAGCGGGCTGGCGGTAGCGAGCCTTGCCTGCGGGCTGGCGCAGTTCATCGTCGGGCCGCTGGCGACCATCCCGGCGATCGTGCTCGGCTACGCGGCCCGCAACCGGATCAGGCGCACCGGGGAAGCGGGGGCTGGCCTCGCGCTGGCGGGCCTGGCGCTGGGCTGGGCGGGGGTCATCATCGGCATGGCGCTGTTCTTCCTGGTCCTGGCCCGGTCCGGCGGGATGCACGGTCCCATGCCGATGCACTGAGCAGGGCCTGCCAGAGCTCGTTCGCCCCCGTCGCGAAGCCCGGCCCGGTCACCAGGCCGTCCGGGCCGACGGCGGTCCGGTCGACGGTGATATCGCGGCACGCTTCCTGGATCACGTCCGCGCCCACGTAGCCGAGGACGGAAGCCAGCGTGGCCACGGCGCCAGCCCCGCGGCCCGGGGCGGCCACGTTGATCCAGGCGGCGGGCTTGCCGTACATCTCACCGCCGCCGACCGTCCAGTCGAGCAGGTTCTTCAGGCTGCCCGGCAGGGTGCCCGCGTACTCCGGTGAACAGAACAGCACGGCCGTCGCGGCGGCGATCTCCTGGCGCAGGCTCACCACTGCGGCTGGCAGCCGGTCGCCGTCGTGATCGGGGTTGAACGCGGGCAGCCCGACCAGGCCGCCGTAGAGGACCGGGGTCACCAGGCCGGGGGCAAGGGCGGCGAGGGTACGCACGGCGGCGGTGTTGGTCGACTGGTCGCGGGTGCTCCCGGATACCAGCAGCACCCGCAGGCCGCCGCCCGGCGGCTCATCGTGCGGCCGCATATCGCTCACCCCCGGGCCGCCGCCCGCAGGGCGTCCAGGCTGCGGGCCACGTCAGCGTCGGTGGTGGACCAGTTGCTGACCGAGACGCGCAGCACCGCCTTGCCGTGCCAGCGGGAGCCGGTCATCCAGGCGGTGCCGTCCGCCATCAGCCGGGCGGCGACCTCGGCCGTCCGCTGGTCGTCACCGAAGGAGGCGCAGACCTGGGTGAACACCACGTCGTTCTCGACGGTGGCGCCGTCGATGGCGGCGATGCCGTCGGCGAACGCGGCCGCGTGCCGGACGAAGCCTTCGACCAGGTCGGCCACCCCGTCGCGGCCCAGCGCGCGCAGCACCGCCCAGACCGGGATCGCGCGGCCGCGGCGGGACAGCTCGGGCACCGTGTCGAGCGAGTCGCCCGCGGCGTCGTGGATGAGGTAGTCGCCGTGCATGCTCATGGCCGCCCGCAGCGCGGCCCGGTCGGCGACGATGGCCAGGCCGCAGTCGTAGGGCACGTTGAGCGTCTTGTGCGCGTCGGTGGCCCACGAGTCCGCTTGCTCGTAGCCGGCGGTCAGTGCCTGGGTCCGCCGGGAGGCGGCGGCGAACAGGCCGAACGCGCCGTCGATGTGCACCCAGGCACCGTGCTCGCGCGCCGCCGCGATCGCCGGACCGAACGGGTCGAACGCGCCCGAGTGCACGTTTCCTGCCTGCAGCGCCACGATCGTCGGCCCCTGCGGGCCGGCCGCGAGGGCGGCGGCGAGGGCAGCGGGGTCGATGCGGCCCTGGTCGTCGGCGGCCACCGGCTCCGGCAGGCCGAGGCCGAGGAAGCGCAGCGCCAGGTCGACGCTGTCGTGCCGCTCGTCGCCGACCAGCACCCGGACCCGGGGCGCGCCGGACAGCCCGCGGGCGGCGACGTCCCAGCCGGCCCGCTGCAGCACCGCGTCGCGAGCCGCCGCCAGGCAGGTGAAGTTGGCCATGGTGCCGCCGGTGACGAAGCCGACGGCGCTGCTGGCGGGCAGGCCGAGCAGGTCCAGCAGCCAGCCGCTGGCGATGTCCTCCACTGCCGCGTGGGCGGGGGTCACCAGCCGCATCACCGCGTTCTGGTCCCACGCGCTGACCAGCCAGTCCGCCGCCAGCGCGGCCGGGTGCGCGCCACCGATGACCATCCCGTAGAACCGGCCGGACGGCATGGCGGTCAGGCCGGGCTCGCACGCCCCGGCCAGCAAGTCGATGACCTCGGCGGCGGGGGTCGGGCCGTCCGGCAGCTCGGAGCCGAGTGCCTTGGCTACCTCGGCGACGGAGGCCTGCGGCGGGACGGGGCGGGTCGCGAGGCTGTCCAGCCAGCGCGTGGCGTGGCGGGCAGCGTGGTCGAGCGCGTGCTGGCGGTCGGTCATGCCGTCAGTATCGTCCCCTTCCTAGAACGGGTACCGCTTCGGCCCCTGGGTGTAAACGCGGCCGGACGGGGTTTCCCACTGGTGCCAGCCCGGGCGCGGCTGGGTGACGGTCCAGCCCTTGGCCTGCTTGACCTGGTGGCAGGCACGGCTGCGGGCACCCGCATTACACCCGCAGGTGCGGCCGCCCCGGTGGTACGGCACGGCGTGCTCGAAGTCGCTCTCCCGGGCATGCCGGGAGCAGGTCGGGAACGTGCACTCCCCGTCGCGCACCTGGACCAGGTGGCGCAGCGCGGCGCCTGGCTGGTACGCGTGCGACTCGTGCCGGTGGTCGCATTTCTCGGTCGGCACCGGGCCGAGTTGCACGGTGCGGCCCTTGCCGTCGGGCAGGGTGAGCGTCCAGTTCCCGAAGCCGCCCGGTGGCCCCGGGCCGTCGGCCGGAGCCAGTGACCAGCGCCCGCCTTGGCAGGTACGGCCGGTGCCTGCCAGCTCCGCTAGCTGGCGGGCGGTGATCGTGAGGTTGACGCGAGCAGGCAGTCCACCGAACGGGTGCCGCCCAACCTGGCCCGACCCGGGTTTCCCGCGCGGCCGGGCGCAGCCGTGGCCGGTCGCGATGCCGTCGGGATCGGTGACCGTCACGCAGAGCCTGGTCCACCGGCTGGCAATGGCGGCGTCGGCCAGCTGCCGGCACAGCTCGGGGTCGAGCGGTCCGAGGCCGTGGCCTTCGCCGGGCCGCTCGGCCAGGCCCAGCAGGGCAGCCAGCGGGATCACCAGGTCGGCCAGGCGCGGCGTCTGCTCCGGTTCCCCCGGGCAGGCGGGGTCGGCGGTCCCGGCGGGGTCGGTTGTCTCGCGGGCCTCGGCATCCTCGCCGCCGTCGGAGCGGTTATCCAGCCTGCCAGACGCGATCCGGGCAGCAGCCGGGATGTCATTGAGCAGGTCGAGGTAGGCGGCGACGCGGAGCTGGTCCATGCGAGTGTCGTCGGCGAACGCGCCCGAGTCCTTGTACTCCTGCGCGCGGGCGCACACGCTGGCGTGGGCAGCCAGGGTCTGGTCGGTAGGCAGGTCGCGGCCGGACAGGGCGACGGCGCCGGATTCCTCGCGGAACAGCTGGACGCGAGACTTATGCTGCTCCGCGTCCCGGCGCCGCTCACTGGCAGCCTCCGGGTGCACCGTCACCGCGGCCTGGACGGCGAGCTTGCTCACCTGGCCGTAGGTCTTGCCGGGCAACTCGGCCAGGATCAGCGCCTCCGCCTGGGCTGCCTGCTCATCGGTCAACAGCTGGAACGCCTCGTAGACCGCCTTGGCCTTGGGGTAAGTCAGGCTCCCGGCGGCAAGCAGCGCGCCGACTCCCGGGAGCCTGGCTTCCAGGTCCCAGGCGACCCACATTTGCCTCTCGGCCGACACCGCGGGCATGGACAGCGCCAGCGACACCTCATGGGTCAGCGAACGCGACCAGCCGTCGGGCAGGTCACCGTGGCAGTCGCCGCCGGGCATCGGCTGGTCATCTTCGCGGATGAGCGACCGCAGCAAGCCCAGCTTCGCGTTCGCGATCCAGCCCTCCATCGCCTGGCACTGGCGCAGCATGCCAAGCCGCTCTTCGCGGGTCGCGCCGTCACACCGCCAGCCGGGGCCGGCCTCGGCTTCCAGCGCCGCTGCCAGGGCGGCCGACGGCGGGCAGGCACTCCACCGCCCGTCGGCGGCGAAACCGGAAAGTCCGGGGTCGTCGTCCTGCATGGCACCGCCAGGCACGCCGGGCGGGCTGAGGCCAGGCTCGCTGCCCGCCCCGTCCCCCGCGTCCGCCTGCCAGCCCATGAGAACCACTCCGTTCGAGTCAGATGGAATCCACCATCTACAATCGAACAATATCACGATTAAAGATCATTATCATTGATGATGGTCGGGCAAAGCGACAGAATCTCTTGGCTTGGCGCGTCATCCTCAGCATCGAGCACCATGATTGCTTGGCTGATCAATTGGCAGGCGGGCAGCGGTGGCGGGTGCGACCCGGCGGGCACGCGCGGCGGTTGGGCGAGGCGGCGGGCGGGCGGCCACGCGCGGCGGTTGGACGGGGCGGCGGGCGGGCGGCGGCGGCTGGCGGGCAGTCAGTCCTTCAGGCTCCAGGCGGTCCCGGCAGGCCGCGGGACTTCAGCCAGTCCGCTCCGCGCCGGGCCGAGGCGCGGGACAGCCAGGCGTCCTGGACCACCTCCGCCAGCTCCTGGTAGGTCAGTTCGCCCAGCTCCCGTTCCCTGATGAGGACCGACGGGTGCCGGTCGAAGTGCGGGGTGCTGAAGAACGGCGAGCCCGGGTCGCTGACCAGCGACTGCTTGTCGGCCTCGGAGTCCACCCAGAACACGATCACGTCCGGGTAGCGCTCGCCGGTTTCCGGGTCGGCGGCGTCCGGCCGGGGGTTGCGGAAGAAGACGAACGACTTGCCGCCGACCTGGTAAACCGGGCGGCCCGCCGACCCGTCGACTCGGGTCACGTGCGGCATCGCCAGCACGAGGGCGTGCACGTCGGCGACGGTGGCCGGACGGCCGGGCCGGCTGGATTGGCTGGGGCGGCCCGGCATCAGGTGTGCTCCATGATGATCACGCCCAGGGTGCCCGGCTCCAGCGCGTCGAAGACGTGCGGGGTGTCACCCGGATAGCGCAGGTAGTCCCCCGGGCCCAGCTCGACCGCGTCGCCGACCGGGCCCGCGAGGACCCGCCCGGCGCCGAGGACCAGGTGCTCTACCGTGCCCGCGGTATGCGGGCTGGCCAGGTGCCCGGCGCCCGGCTCGGCGCCGACCCGGTAGATGTCGCGGCGGGCGCCCGGCGGGCAGGCGGCCAGCATCGCCGCCTCATACGGGTCGCGCTCGGCGTGCATGACCACCCCCTCCCGCGCGCGGATGACCCGGACGTCCCGGGTGGGCGGGTCGATGAGGCGGCTGAGCGGGACGCCGAGGGCGGTCCCGAGCGCCCACAGTGTCTCTAGGGACGGGTTGCCGGTCCCGTTCTCGAGCTGGGACAGGGTCGACTTGGCGATGCCCGCCCGCCGGGCCAGCTCGGTCAGCGACACGCCAGCGCGCGCGCGCTCACGGCGCAGCGACGTCGACACCACCGCGACAATGCCGGACACGGTGCCCGCGCTGCCAGCCCGGCCACCCGCCGGGCCGGCGGCCGGGGTGGTCATCATGTCGGCTCGCCCGGCCGGGCCGCCGGGGCCACTAGGACCGTCGGGACCGTCGGGACCGGCCAGGACTGCTTCAGGCAACGGTTCACTCCAGACTTCTCCGTGTTCGGTTTGACGAACAACAACGCTACGTTCATTATAACGAACATGCGGATTACATGGCGAACGGCACTCCCGGCGGCAGGGCTGCGCCGGGATGGCGGGGTGCGGGATGGCGGGGTGCGCCGGGATGTCGCGCTGATCTGCCTGGCGGACGGGATCGTCGGGGTGTCGTTCGGCGCCGCGGCGGTGGCCGGCGGGCTGCCCTGGTGGGTGCCGGCCGCGCTGTCGGCGCTGGTGTTCGCGGGCGGGTCGCAGATCGCGGCGGTCGGCGTGGTCCTGGCGGGCGGGTCGCCGCTGGCGGCGGTGGCCGCCGGGGCGGTGCTGAACACGCGATTCCTCCCCTACGGGCTGGCGGTCGCCGACGTGATCCGGCCCGACGGGAGCCAGCCCAGCGGGAGCCAGCCCGCCAGCCAGTCGCAGAGCCCGCCCGGCCGGCGCTCACCGCGACTGGCACCGGTGGCCCGCCTGCTGGCCGGAACGCAGCTGATCACCGACGAGTCGGTCGCCTTCGCCCTGCGCCAGCCCGATCCGGCCGCGCGCCGGCGCGCGTTCTGGACTTGCGGGGCGACGCTGTTCGCGGTCTGGAACGCGACTGTGCTGCTCGGCGTGCTGCTCGGCACCGCGGTCAGTAATACCGGCGCGTTCGGGCTGGACGCCGCCTTCCCGGCGGTGATGCTGGCGCTGGCGCTGCCGACGCTCACCGCCCGCCCGGCCAGGATCGCGGCCGGCACCGGGGCGGTGATCGCGGTCGCCCTCACCCCGGTGCTGCCGGCCGGCCTGCCGCTGCTGGCGGCACTGGGCGGCCTGGCCACCGGCTGGCGCCCGGGACGGGGCCGGCCGGCCCGCTCCTGCCGGTCCTCCCGGTCGGCCACGGTCAACCCGGAAGAACTGCCGGCTGGAGGAAACCGATGATGCCGCTGACCGCCATCGCGGCGCTGGCCGCGCTCACCTTCGCGATGCGGCTGACCGGGCCGCTGCTGCGCGGGCGGCTGACCGTGCCCGCCGCCGCCGAGCGGCTGTTCGCCGGCGCGGCGACGGTGCTGCTCATCGCGCTCGCGGCCACGTCGGCGCTGACCGAGGGGCACGGCTTCGCGGGCTGGGCGCGCCCGGCCGGGGTGCTGGCGGGCGGGCTGCTGGCCTGGCGGCGGGCGCCGTTCCCGCTGGTGGTCATCGTCGCGGTCGGGGTCACCGCGCTGCTGCGGCTGGCCGGCGTTCCCTAGCGGTACGCGGCCGCCTGCAGGTTGAACAGCTCGGCGTACCGCCCGGACGAGGCCATCAGCTCGGCGTGCGAGCCCGTCTCGACCTCCCGGTCCAGTGCGGCCAGGGCGAGCGGCTCGGAGTCGGCCGACGGCAGCTCGGCGACGCCGACCGACTGCACGGCGGGCAGCGCGAAGCGGGAGAAGTCCTGGAACGCGGCCGTGCAGCGGGAGCGCCAGGAGTCGCGGGCGATCAAGGCCAGCGGCGCGCCGTCGATGAGGATCTCCCCGCGGTCGGGTTGTACATCCCGAGCAGCAGCTTCACCAGCGTGGTCTTGCCAGACCCGTTCTCGCCGACCACAGCCACCGTCGCCCCAGCCGGGAAGGTCAGGCTGACCGCGGAAAGCACCGCCGCCGCCACCAGCGCGGTGATCAGCCGGTGCCCGGCGCGCGACGACAGGCCGCTTTCGACCGCGGCCGGCACCGCGCCCACCACGAAGCCGAAGGCGGCCACCACCAGCGGCCCGTCGAACACGTCGAGGGCGGCCCAGCCGAGCACCGCGACGGCGAGCGGCCGGCTCGACGCCCACAGGAGCTGCCACGAGCGGCGCCCGCCGAGCCTGCTGCCCGGCAGGGCACGCACCCGTTCGGACTGCTTATTACTGTTATTACTGGTCGTCGCCGGTGACCGGCTCGCTGATGGCCTGCTGGAACGCGACCACGTTGTACTCGGTCAGCCGCCAGTGGGCGTCGCGCAGCTCAAGCACCGACCAGGAGCAGTTGACCAGCGAGCCCAGGGTGGGCGCGTTGCCGGCCGGGATGCGCAGCACCCGCTCCATGCCCAGCCGCAGCGCGGCGCCGTGGCCGACCACCACCGCGAGCTGGCCGTCGGCCAGGCTGTCGGCGATGCGGCCGAGGGCGCCCGCTACCCGTTCGGCCACCACCGGGGTCGGCTCGCCGTTGGGCGGGTTCCAGGTGACCCGCTCTTCCGGGTAGCGCTCGCGGATCTCGGCGTCGGACAGGCCCTCCCAGTCGCCGCCGAAGCGCTCGCGCAGGTCCTTGTCCAGGGTGACCGGCAATCCGGTGAACCGGGCGAGCGGGGCGGCGGTCTGCTGGGCGCGGATCAGGTCGGAGGCGAACAGCGCGTCCGGCGCCAGCGTGGCCAGCCGCCGGGCGGCGAACTCGGCCTGCCCGGTCCCGGTCTGGTCGAGCGGTATGTCGGTCTGGCCCTGGAAGCGGTGCTCGGCATTCCAGGTCGTCTGGCCGTGCCGCCACAGCACCAGCCGCCGGGCGGCGGTCAGGGCTGGTTCCCGTCGCTGGCCGGGTTGCCGACCGTGACCGCTTCCGGCAGCGGGATGACCGGGCAGTCCTTCCAGATCCGCTCGAGCGCGTAGAACACCCGCTCGTCCTTGCTCTGCACGTGGACCACCAGGTCGTTGTAGTCGAGCAGCACCCAGCGGCCCTGTTGCTCGCCCTCGCGGCGCACCAGGGTGGCGCCCGCCTGCTTGAGCCTCAGCTCGACCTCGTCGATGATCGAGCGGACCTGCCGGTCGTTGGCCCCCGAGCAGAGCAGGAACGCGTCGGTGATCGCGAGCTGGTCGCTGACGTCATACGCGATGATGTCCTGCGCCAGTTTCTCCGCTGCGGCGAGCGCGGCGATCTCGGTGAGCTCGGTGGCCCTTGGGGTGGCAGTCACGTGGCTGACTCGGCCTCCTTGGTCGGGATTGCTTGTCTTTAGGATCTCACGGTTACACGGGTCTCATGGGCGCGCAAGCGCGTCCTCCTGCTTACCGTGCGTACAGGTCACGCTTGGCGATGTACTGGACGACGCCGTCCGGGACCAGGTACCAGACCGGCTCGCCCGCCGCCACCCGGTGGCGGCACTCGCTGCTGGAGATGGCCAGGGCCGGGATTTCCACCAGCGAGACCTTGCCGTCGGGCAGGCCCTGGCCGGTCAGCCGGTGGCCCGGCCTGGTGCAGCCGACGAAGTGCGCCAGGCCGAACAGCGAGTCGACGTCGTGCCAGGTCAGGATGTTGGCCAGGGCGTCCGCGCCGGTGATGAAGTACAGGTCGGTGTCCGGGCCGCTGGCCTGCTTCAGGTCCCTGAGGGTGTCGATCGTGTAGGTGGGGCCGGGGCGGTCGATGTCGACCCGGCTGACGGAGAAGCGCGGGTTGGACGCGGTGGCGATGACCGTCATCAGGTAGCGGTCCTCGGCGCTTGACACGTTCCGGTCGGACTTCTGGTACGGCTCACCGGTGGGCACGAAGATGACCTCGTCCAGGCCGAAGATGTGCGCGACCTCGCTGCCGGCCACCAGGTGACCGTGGTGGACCGGGTCGAAGGTACCGCCCATCACGCCGACCCGCCTGCGCCCGTTGCCCAACGCCTGTCTCCTTCGCTGCTGCTTTCGCGATGGTATAGGGCGCGGGGGGCCGAAAATGTTCCGTGCGCCTGCGGGCTTACGCCGCGGGGCCGATGTCATTCACTCGAAGGTGGGGCTACCATTCGAGATATGACTTCAGTGCCTGATCGCGCCAGAGTCCGGCTCACCGGCATTTCGTCACGTGCTTACGAGCACCCAGCTGACCGCTCCGCGCTTGTCGCGCTGCGCAAGCTGAGCGGCTTCGACGTGCTGCTGAGCAAGCTCTTCGGCCTCATTAACGAACGCGCCCTGCGGCTGAGCTTCCTAGCGGGCGCGGTCAAGGTGTCCGAGCGCCAGTTCCCGCACATCTACGCGCTGGTGCGGGACGGCGCCTACATCCTCGACCTGCCCGACGTGCCGGAGTGCTACGTCATGCAGTCGCCGATCCCGAACGCGATGGCGATCGGCCGTGACCGGCCGTTCATCGTCATCACCACCGGCCTGGTGAACCTGAACGACGAGGAAGAGCTGCGCTTCGTCGTCGGTCACGAGCTCGGGCACATCCTGTCCGGGCACGCGGTGTACCGGACGATGCTGCTGATCCTCATCCAGCTAGCGTCCCGCATCGCCTGGATGCCGCTCGGCTACCTGGGCCTGCGCGGCATCATCTGGGGACTTGAGGAGTGGTTCCGCAAGTCCGAGCTGTCCTGCGACCGGGCGGGCCTGCTGGCCGGCCAGGACGTGGACGCGGCCAGGCGGGCGCTGATGAAGCTGGCCGGCGGCCCCTACCTGTCCGAGCTCAACCCGGACGCGTTCCGCGACCAGGCGCACGAGTACGACGCGGTGCCTGACCTGCGCGACTCGATCCTGAAGCTGCTGCAGCTACAGGGCAACACCCACCCGTTCGCGGTGGTCCGGTTCGCCGAGCTTGACCGCTGGGCGACCGACGGCTCGTACGAGTCGATCCTGGGCGGTGACTACCCGCGGCGGGAAACCGACCGGGATGCCAAGTTCAGCGACGAGATGCGCAACGCGGCCAACTCCTACCGGGACAACTGGGCCCGCTCGGAGGACCCCCTGGCGGGGATCTTCCGCGGGGTGGCCGAGACCGGCGTGCGGGCCGCGTCGGGGCTGTTCGACCGGCTCGGCGGCAACAACCGGGGCGGCTCGGGCTCCGATTCCGGGTCAAGCGACAACTAACCGAAGGCACGGTTGCCCGACCGGGCGGGACGCGGGGTAACTCCGGCGTCCCGCCCGGTCGCGTTAAGACAGGATCACCAGGTCGTCGCGGTGCACGACCTCGCGCTCGTACTCCGGCCCGAGCTTGGACGCCAGCCAGTGGGTGGACCGGCCCATCAGCGACGGCATTTCCTTGGCGTCGTAGTTGACCAGGCCGCGGGCGACCGGCTGGCCCGCGGGGTCGGTCAGGTCGACTGGGTCGCCCGCCTCGAACGCGCCGGAGGCGGCGGTGATGCCGGCCGGCAGCAGCGAGGCGCGGCGCACGGTGACCGCCTCGACCGCGCCGTCGTCCAGCCGCAGGGCGCCCCGGGCCACCGCCGCGTGGGCGAGCCACAGGTGCCGGGTGCTCGGCCGGCTCGCGGCGGGGGCGAAGTAGGTGCCGGTGAGCTGGCCGGCCAGCGCCCGGGCGGCGTCGGCCGCCGCCGCCAGCACGGTCGGGATGCCGGCCGCGGTGGCGATCAGGGCCGAGTCCACCTTGGTCGACATGCCGCCCCGGCCGACCCCGCTGGCGCCCGTCTTGCCCGCCTTCACCTGCTCCAGGTCGGCCGGCCCGGAAACCGTGTCGATCTTCCTCGCGCTGGTTCCGTGGCCGGCCCTGGCCTTGCGCGGGTCGCCGTCGTACAGCCCGTCCACGTCCGACAGCAGGATCAGCGCGCTGGCCCGGCACACGTGGGCGACCAGGGCGGCCAGCCGGTCGTTGTCGCCGAACCGGATCTCGTCGGTCGCGACCGTGTCGTTCTCGTTGATGACCGGGACCATGCCCAGCTCCAGCAGCCGGTCCAGGGTGCGCTGGGCGTTGCGGTAGTGGCCGCGGCGCATCAGGTCGTCGGCGGTCAGCAGCACCTGGCCGACGCCGAGGCCGTGCGCCTTGAACGCCTCGGTGTAGCGGGCGATGAGCAGCCCCTGGCCGACGCTGGCGGCGGCTTGCTGGGTGGCCAGGTCCCGCGGCCGCTTGGCCAGCCCCAGCGGCCCCATCCCGGTCGCGATCGCGCCGGAGGAGACCAGCAGCACCTGGTGGCCGGCGCTGACCCGGGCGCCGATCGCGTCTGCCAGCGCGGCGATGCGCGCGTGGTCGATCGCGCCGTTCCTGGTCAGCGAGGAAGAGCCGATCTTGACGACGGTCCGGCGCGCGCTGGCGATGTCGGGGCGGGATACGTCGTCCACGACCCTATCTTCCCAGGCGGTAGTCACTGCCGCGCGGGCCGGGGGCGTGGCCGCCGCCCGCCGACAGCTCCGGGGCCCAGTCGAACACCACCGCGTCGTCGTAGTCGCCGATCAGCACGGTATCGCCCGCCTCGGCCCCGGCCTTGGCCAGGGCCTCCTCCACGCCCAGGCGGGCCAGCCGGTCGGCCAGGTAGCCGATCGCCTCGTCGTTGGTGAAGTCGGTCTGGTTGACCCAGCGCAGCGGCTTCTCGCCGCGGATCAGGTAGGCGCCGTCGTCGGTGCGGACGACCTCGAAGCCGGTGTCCTTCACCGCCCGCGGCCGGATGACGATGCGCTCGGCCTGCGGCTCGGGGGCGCTCGCGCGGGCCTGGACGACGATCTCCGCCATCGCGAACCCGAGCTCGCGCAGCCCCTCGGTGGTGGCGGCCGACACCTCGTAGACGGCGAGGCCCCGGGCCTCGATCTCCGGGCGGACCATGTCCGCCAGCTCGCGCGCCTCCGGGACGTCGATCTTGTTCAGCGCGACAATCCGCGGACGGTCGGCCAGCGGAATGCCGCCCAGCCGGTCGCCTGAGGTCTGCGCGTAGGCGGCCAGCTCGGCCTCGATCGTGTCCAGGTCGCTGAGCGGGTCACGGCCCGGCTCGACGGTCGCGCAGTCGAGCACGTGCACCAGGGCCGCGCAGCGCTCGATGTGCCGCAGGAAGTCGTGCCCGAGGCCGCGGCCCTCGCTGGCACCGGGGATCAGTCCGGGCACGTCGGCCACCACGAACTGGACGTCGCCTGCCTCGGCCACCCCCAGGTTGGGGATCAAGGTGGTGAACGGGTAGTCGGCGATCTTCGGCCGGGCGGCCGACACGGCGGCGATCAGCGAGGACTTGCCCGCGCTGGGGAACCCGATGAGGCCGATGTCGGCGACGCTCTTGAGCTCCAGGGTGAGCTGGCGCTCCTCCCCCGGCTCGCCCTTCAGCGCGAACCCGGGCGCCTTGCGGCGGGTGGAGGCGAGGGCCGCGTTGCCCAGCCCGCCCCGCCCGCCCGCGGCGGCGATGAACTGGGTGCCGGTTCCCACCAGGTCAGCTAGCACCTCGCCGCTGGCGTCGAGCACCACGGTGCCGGTCGGGACCTTGACCACCAGGTCCTCGCCGGCCGCGCCGTTCCGGTTGGAGCCCTCGCCCTGATGGCCGTTGGCCGCCTTGCGGACCGGCCGCCGGTGGAAGTCGAGCAGGGTCGAGGAGGATGCGTCGACCTCGAGGATGACGCTGCCGCCGCGGCCGCCGTTGCCGCCGTCAGGGCCGCCGAGCGGCTTGAACTTCTCCCGGTGCACGGAGGCACAGCCGTGCCCGCCATGACCGGCCTGCACCTTGAGTACAGCGTGGTCGGCGAACTCCGCCATGATTTGGCTCCCTCGTTTACCGTGCTTGTCCGGGCCCCTGACACGCCAATGGCGGGCCGGTCGCCCGGCCCGCCATCGAACGCTTGTCTGTGTGCCGCTCTCCGGCTAGACCGAGACCCGCTCCTGGGCTGGCACGATGCTCACCGCGCGCCGGCCGCGGAAGCGGCCAAACTCTACCTTGCCCGCCACCAGGGCGAACAGCGTGTCGTCGTCGCCGCGGCCCACGCCGAGACCGGGGTGGAAGTGGGTGCCGCGCTGCCGGACGATGATCTCGCCCGCGTTCACCCGCTGGCCGCCGAAGCGCTTCACGCCAAGCCGCTGCGCGTTGCTGTCCCGGCCGTTACGGCTGGACGACGCGCCCTTCTTGTGTGCCATCT
>Ga0265338_10001972_pt1 | contig 31948 bp, 28 predicted proteins | sample 42126metaG_FD_193579 | JGI IMG/M metagenome (GOLD analysis project Ga0265338, IMG submission 193579) | Rhizosphere microbial communities from Carex aquatilis grown in University of Washington, Seatle, WA, United States - 4-21-26 metaG | ecosystem: Host-associated > Plants > Roots > Rhizosphere...
CGCACCCAGCACCGCCGCTACCGCACCCAGCACCGCCGCTACCGCACCCAGCCCGTCGTCCTCGCCGGCCACGTCCACCGGGCAGTTGGCCCCTGGCTCGCTGATCTCGATCAACGCCACGACCGCCTGCTGTACCTCGTACTACATCCGGCATGACGACGGCGACGACCGGGTTGTGATCACCCAGACAACTCAGGGCAGTTCCGCGCTCGGCAAGGCCGATGCCACGTGGGTTGTGCGAGCGGGGCTGGCCGACAGCGGATGCATTTCGCTCGAGTCTGCCAACGAGCCTGGCCAGTACCTCAGGCACCACGAATTCGAGCTCTACCTGGAACCGGACGACGGCAGTGCCCAGTTCACCCTGGACGCCACGTTCTGCCCGCACCCGGGAAACAGCGGCAACGGCTACTCTTTCCAGTCGGCCAACTATCCGAACATGTACATCCGACATTACGACTACGTCGTCTATATCGCGAGTTACGGCGGCTCGAGTCCGTGGGACAACAATCTCAGCGTGTGGCCTGAAGACACCACCTGGCTGGTCACTCAGCCATGGGCCTAATCCGGGGCTACATGACCCGAGGGTACAGACGGGCGAGGAACAGGCGGCTCAACGCCACCGCCGGCCCCGGGATCCCCTCCGTGAACGCCCCCGGGGCGCGCGGCCTGGCGGCGTGCATCAGCGATAGGTTTCGGCTGAGGCTGACGAAGGGCTACGGACGCAATTGCGCCTAAGCTCTGGTGCAACCATCATGCGACATGGGAGACTTTTTCAGTTATCGCTTGTCCGATGGCATGCACGGGGGGACGGAATGATCGAGACGACCGTGCCCAGCGAGGGTCCGGTCTTGAACATGACCTCGCTGACCGGCACTGGCAATCCCGTTGTGCTGCGCATTCTCCTCGGAGCGCAACTACGGCGGCTGCGTGAGGCAAGGCGAATCACGCTCGAGGACGCGGGCAATGTCATTCGCGCGTCCCCGTCGAAGATCAGCCGGCTCGAGAGCGGCCGGGTGGGCTTCAAAGACCGCGATATCGTCGACCTGTTCATCTTTTACGGCGTGACTGAGCAGGCGCAGATACAGGCGCTGCGCGAGATCGCCGTCCGCGCCAATTCCCGCGGCTGGTGGCTTGACTATTCCGATATCCTGCCCACCTGGTTCGAGGAATACATCAGCCTCGAGGAGGCCGCCACCGAGATCCGCGGGTACGAGGTGCAGTTCGTACCTGGGCTGCTGCAGACGGAAGAATATGCCCGCGCCGTCACGTTGCTTGTTTACTCGAATCCCAAGGAGATCAGCCGCCGGGTCAGCCTGAGGATGGCTCGCCAGGCCAGGCTCTCCGGAGCGGAGCCGGTCAGCTTGGCGATGGTGCTCGACGAAGCCGCGCTGCGCCGCCCGATCGGCGGCCCGTCCGTGATGCGGGGCCAGTTGGCGCACCTCGTCGAGATGTCGAGGCGGCCCAACGTGACGATCCAGGTCATTCCGTTCAAGGTAGGCGGCCACGCCGCGGCAGGCGGCCCGTTCAGCGTGCTGCACTTCGCGGACAGCGACCTGTCGGACATCGTCTATCTTGAGCAGCTGTCGACCGCTCAATATCTGGAAAAACCAGACATGGTCGGCAAGTACCTGGCCGTGATGGAGCGCCTGCGTCTGGAAGCCGCGACGCCGGAGGACAGCCGCAAGAGGCTCCAGGCGATTCTCAACGATTTCTGAGCCCGGCCCGACGATGAGAGCGCCGGAGCTGGACTCGATGGCGGAACTCGCCGGTCGGCGATGGCAGGCGATCGACCCGCTGCTGCCCGCCATCGCGGGCTGGACGCCAGGTTGTGGTGCCGAGCTGGCGGTGAACGGGCCGGACGGGGGCCTGGTAGCAGCGGGGTCCTGCATCCACTGGACCGCGGAACCCGGTTCGCTTGACCTGATCGAGGGTCCACCGCAGCGGTTCCTGCTCAGGCCGTATCTCACCGGCTCTGATGTCCTGACCGCGCTGGACACGCTGCTGTCGCGGTGGCGTGATCACCTCGTCGCGGTACCGGAAGCCGCCGCCGGGGATACCGCCGCGGTGATCGGGTGGCCGAGCCGCGATGTGGCCGGGGTGCGGGCTCTGGTGGCCCACGGGCTAACGCCGCTCGGCGTGATCGCCGCCCGGTCCGCCAGACGAGCGCCCGCGGTCGTCGCTGACTGCCCGCCGGGCGTGCGGATCAGGCGCGCAACCCCCGCTGATCTCGACCTGGTCGTGGCGATGACCATGGAGGTGCTCCGGTTCGACGCCTATTTCGGCGGCGTGCTTGAACCACCAGATGCCGCGCGAGGACTCCGGGCCCAGGTCGCCGGGCAGCTGGAGCACGATCCCTGGACGTGGCTGGCCGAGCGCGATGGCAATCCGGTCGGGATGCTGACCGCGGAGCGGCCGCAGACCGCGGCTTGGATCGCACCGCGGACATCCGGGTCACCGGTGGCCTACCTGCTCGCGCTGTTCGTCGCGCCCGCCGAGCGCGGGGCTGGCGTCGGGGCCGCCCTCTCCGGCCAGCTGCACCGCAGCGCGGAAGCGGCCGGGATCTCTGTCATCTTGCTTGAGTATGCGCAGTTCAATCCGCTGTCCGTCCCGTTCTGGGGGCGCCAGGGATACCGCCCCCTGTGGTCCACCTGGGAGGTCAGGCCCGCCCGGCTGCTCCGTTAGACGGAGGCGGTCGCCGTCGGCTCTTGCTCCGGGGACGCGCTTTCCCTGGGCAGCCGGAAGAAGACGGACCGGAGCCCGAACCGCGCGATGAGCATCATCACCAGGCCGGCGGCGACGACCCCGAGGAGGGTCCAGACCTGCGCCCTCGACCCGTCCCAGGCGCTTGAGACCGACCGGTACACGATGTAAGCGAGGAAGCCGGCGGCCCCGAGCGGAAGGACGCCCGCGACAATCGCGTCGCGCCACGAGGCGATGATCCGGCGGCGGTAATAGATCAACGCGGCGAGGGTGGTGAGGATATAGAGCAGCGCGAGGAGCTGTCCGACAATCGCGATGACGTCACCGAACGCAGACTGCAATGAGGTGGCGAGCAGGTAGACCGCGGTGAGCGCCGCAAGCAGCACGCCGATAAGGAGGCTTGAGGCAACCGGGGTGGAATACTTTCTTGAGACGTTCGCGAAAAATCCCGGCAGCGCCCGGTAGGTGGCCATGCCGTAGACGATGCGGGCGCCCAGGATGATGCCAGTTCCGGTCCCCGCGATCACTGACAGCGCGATCGCCAGGGCCACCGCCCTGGCCAGGGCGGTGCCGCCCATGACCTGGGCGACGTAGACCAGCGCCGAGCCGCCATTCGCCTGCAGCTTCGCGGGGGAGACGACGCCCTGCAGGCCAACCTGGACCAGGGTGTAGATCAAGGCAAGGATCGCCACCGCGATCACGGCCGCCCGGCCCGGGTAGACCTTCCGGTGCTCGACCTCCTCGTTAACGTACAAGGTGCCGTCCCAGCCGCCGTAGACGAATATCACGATCAGGAAGGCGCCCATGACGTCGCTGTGGCCGCCGACCCCGGACAAGCTGAACCAGCCTGACGTGATCGGGTAAGTCCCCGCATGGTGGCTCAGCACCCATACCAGGCCGGTGATGGCTACCCCGATGATGATCACGTACTCGACCACGGCCATGCCGATCTGGGCTCGCGCGGAGATCCGGATGCCGAGCACCGCGAGTACGAGCATTACCAGGATGACGGCGGCGGCGATGGCGAGTGAGGCTCCCGTACCCGCCGTCGCGGCACCGGTAACCGCCAGGACCGACGGGCCGATAACAATCGTCCCGGCGACGGTGCCCACGACGTACGTGACTATCATCAGCCACCCGGTGAGAAAACCGAGGTAAGGGTTGATCGCCCGGCCGACCCACTCGAAGGACGCCCCGCAATTGGCGCTCCACAGGTTCAGCCGACGGTACGCGTTCGCGATGATCAGCATCGGGACCGCCGCGATCAGCAGGATGATGCCGCTGCTGTAAGCCGTCGTCGCCGCGATCAAGGCGAGCGAAATGGCGACCGTCGCGGCCGGGGCGGATGTGGCCATTCCGATCACCGTGGCCTGGGCGATCCCGATCGCATCGGGCTTCAGCAGATCCTGCCTGTCCAGGACCGGCTCCGGCGCCGCCGCGGCGCCCAGACCTTTACCAGCCATCAATGTTCCCTTCCAACGTCGGCTTTGCTGAACTTTTTCCTGCGTTCAAACATCGGAAGCAGCTGTAAGCAAGCAACGCTCTACGAGCGCCCGGACGGCACATTATCACTACATAGCCCGGCAAGCGTGACGGTAAGTGCTTTGGTAGGGGTCACGGAAAAGCGCCACTAACCCTAGAGAAGAGGCTCCAGGGAAGGTGTCAGATCATCGTCGGCAATGGGCTCCTGCGGGCTGGCTGCGACAGGACCGGGCGCGCTGGCAGGCTCGCTGCTCGCCGCCCGACTGCCGGGCCGGTTCGGCTACGGCGCCGTGCTCGCGTCCGCAGCGGCGCTCGGCGAAGGGGTCATGCTGGCCGGCGGCATCCTCGGGCAGGAACGGGGGCTGCGCGTCAGCCTGCTCGCGACGGCGGCCGGCATGATGCTGTCTCCCGCTGATGGCTTCATCCCCGCCACACCGGCTAGGCAGGACGCTGCCCGCCCAGTGAGGACGGGAGGCGTTGCGACCGGTTCTCTTCAGTGACGCTGAAACCAATTGAGGGACCATCGCTGTTTGCCGAGAGCGATTCGAGTCCCTGTAAACATCCCGTTGCGCCAGCCCCTCGTGCGTTGACATTGAACTTTCACGTATTACAGTCCAACTGAATCGACGGGCTGCCCAGGTTGCACGGCAGCAATGTGGCACTGCCCCCCACGGGTCGTCGCGGCCGACGAAGGTCCACCGATCGGTCAGCAGCAGAACCCGCTCGCCCGCATGTTCGCAGGAAAGGGAAGGGTCGCCAGATGAGCACGCTCAAGGTAGCTGCCCGGCTGAGGTCGGCGTCGCCGAACGAGGTCTCATGAGCAGGGAACCGGGCACACTCGGCCTCATCAGGCCGCTGATAGGACAGGCGAATGTCCGGCGGATCCACAGCGCTATCGTCCTGGCGGTCGGCGGCCAGCTCTCCCTGGCGTCCATTCCCCTCATTCAGCAGATCATCATCGATGACGCGATAGTCACCCATCACAAGTCGCTGAGCTTGTGGATCGCGATCCTGGTCATCACGGGGGCCGCCTGTTTCGCCTTGCAGTACCTGCGCCGCCGGGTCGGCTTCACAGCGGCCGCGCGCAGCCAGCGAGAGCTCCAGAAGCTGGTACACCACCACCTGCAGTACCTCGACCCGACCGGGCGGGACCGGCTCCGCACCGGCGACATCATGTCGCGGGCGACCAGCGACCTCACCATCATCCAGATGTTCGTTCAGCAGCTGGGGGTCGCGTGGGGCAACCTGACCCTGCTGGCGGCAGCACTCGCAGTCATGCTGTGGCTCTCTCCTGTGCTTACCGTGATCATGATCGTCATCGTGCCGCTGTTTACCTGGGTCGCGGCGAAGTTCCGGACCAAGATGTTCCCTGCCAGCTATACCGACGCGCTCTACAAGGCCTCGGTCGCCGGCATCGTCGAGGAAGCGGTCACGGGCGTCCGGGTGGTGAAGGCGTTCGGCCAGGAGGCCCAGGAGCAGGAGGCGCTCCACGCCGAGTCAAAGGTGCTCTTCCAGTCCCGGCTCCGCTCGGCGAGGATCATGGCGGCCTTCTCCGCATCCCTGGATGCCTTCCCCGGCCTGGCGCAGATCGGCATGCTGGCCCTGGGCGGCTGGCTGGTCATGCAGCACCACATCACGCTGGGCGTGTTCCTAGCGTTCTCCAGCTATGTGCTGCAGCTGGTGACCCCGGTGCAGTTCCTGTCAAGCGTGCTGACGACCAGCCAGCAAGCCCGGGCAGGCGCGGCGCGGCTCCTGGACCTGCTCGCGACGACCTCCGCGGTGCAGGACAAGCCGGACGCCGTCACGCTGGGCCGGCAGGTCGGGCCGATCGAGCTGGAGCACGTCGACTTCTCCTACGACGGGGTCGAGCCGGTCCTGACGGATGTGTCGCTGCGCATCGAGCCCGGCGAGAGCGTCGCCATCGTGGGCGCCTCGGGCTCGGGCAAGTCGACCCTCGCCCTGCTGCTCGCACGGTTCTACAACCCCACCTCGGGCGCGGTGCGCATCGACGGGCGTGACGTGCGCGACTACACGGTGGAGTCTGTGCGCGATGCTGTCGGGCTGGTCTTCGAGGAGGGCTTCTTGTTCTCCAGGGCCATCCGGGACAACATCGCCTTCGGCAAGCCAGATGCGACCGATGACGAGGTCGAGCACGCGGCCATCGCCGCGCACGCCCACGGGTTCATCTCGGGCATGCCGGACGGCTACCACACGGTGGTCGGCGAACGCGGCTTCACCCTGTCCGGCGGGCAGCGGCAGCGCATCGCGCTGGCCCGGGCGGCGCTGGCCAACCCGCGGGTGCTGGTGCTCGACGATGCCACCTCGGCGATCGACACGCGCACCGAGCACGCGATCCATCGCTCCTTCGAGGAGGTGCTGGCCGGCCGCACGACGATCCTGATCGCCAAGCGGTACTCGACGCTGCAGCTGGCTGACCGGGTGATCGTGCTAGACGAGGGCCGCATCGTGGACCAGGGCACGGTGCCGGAGCTGCAGGAGCGCTCGGAGCTGTTCCGTGAGCTGCTCACCGGCCCCGAGGCCGACGACATCGCACCGCCGACACCCGTCGACCGCGTCGACCCGGCCGCCTGGCCCGCCGAAGCCGATCGGGTCGGCGCGCTGAAGGTGAGCACCTTCTCGGCGGACGCCGTCGCCCGCAGCAGTGGCGTCGGCGGCTTCCACGGCCACGGAAGCGACGCCGGACGGCTGGGCAGCCTCGCGACCGCTTCGGACGACCTGCTGGCCGCGGTTGAGGCGCTGCCGCCGCTAGACGGCGATCCGGAGGTCGACATCGAGCAGCAATCCGCACCGCGCGATGACTTTTCGATTTGGGATGTCTTCCGCCCGTTCCTCCGGCCGCTGCTGGCCGGCTTCGGGCTGGTCGTGCTCGGTGCCCTCACCGGTCTTGCGGGACCTGCGCTGATCCGCCTGGGTCTCGACCACGGCGTGGCGCGCCACGCGCCGTCGTTCCTTTACGGCGTAGTCGTCGCCCTGCTGATCCTCCAGGTGATCAGTTGGATCAACCAGCGGTTCATGACCTACTACACCCAGCGCACCGCCGAGCGGATGCTGTTCGGCCTGCGGGTGCGCACCTTCGCACACCTGCAGCGCCTCTCGCTGAACTACTACGAGCAGTTCCAGGCCGGCAAGATCATGACCCGCATGACCTCCGACGTGGAGTCCTTTTCTCAGCTGCTCCAGCAGGGCCTGGTGACCGCCCTGGTCAGCCTGATTACCTGCGCCGGCATCGGGATTGTCCTCGGGGTCTTCAACCCGGGCCTGGCCTCGGCCGTATCGGTCGTCCTGATCCCGCTGGTGATTACAGGCGTGCTGTTCAGCCGGGCCTCGACCCGTTCCTACCTGATCGCCCGGGAGCGGATCTCGATCCTGTACGCCGACATGCAGGAGAGCCTGTCAGGCATCATGGTCAGCCAGGCATACAACCAGCAGCCGGCCAACGAGGCCCGCTTCGCCCGGTTGGCGCAGTCCTACTGCTCGGCCCGCGAGCGCTCAATGGAGTTGCAGGCGCGGTTCTTCCCCTTCATCGATCTGCTCAGCTTCCTGGCCAAGGCGATAACGCTGGGTGTGGGGGCCAGCCGGTTCCACAGCGGCACCCTGAGCGACGGCGTGCTGGTTGCGTTCCTGCTCTACCTGGACCAGTTCTTCGCGCCGATGCGGCAGCTCTCCACCGTCTTCGACCAGTGGCTGCAGGCCCAGGTCGCCGCGACCCAGCTGGGTGAGCTGCTGCAGACGCCCTCGGCCACCCCGCAGGCCGAGCATCCAGTCACTCCGTCGCGGTTGCGTGGGGGGATCGGCCTGGACCACGTGACCTTCGCCTACGAGTCCACGGGCCTGGTCGCGATGGACGACGTCAGCCTGACCATCCCGCCCGGGCAGGTTGTCGCGCTGGTCGGTACGACGGGTGCGGGCAAGTCCACCCTGATGAAGCTGGTCGCCCGCTTCTACGACGTCACCTCCGGCACGGTGGCCATCGACGGCACCCCGATTCGCGACCTGGACCTGCCGGCCTACCGCCACCAGCTCGGGTTCGTGCCCCAGGAGCCGTTCCTGTTCTCCGGGACCATCCGCTCTAACATCGCTTACGGCCGCCCCGGAGCCTCCGATCTCGAGGTCGAGAGGGCGGCACGCGAGGTCGGCGCACACGAGTTCATCGCCGCCCTGCCCCAGGGTTATCACACCCCGGTCAGCGAACAAGGCAAGTCCCTGTCCGCCGGGGAACGCCAGCTGCTCAGCCTCGCCCGAGCGCTCCTGGTCGACCCGGCCATCCTGCTGCTTGACGAGGCCACCGCCAACCTCGACCTGGCCACCGAGGCACGTGTCCAGCGCGCCATGGGCCTGGTCGCCAGCGGCCGTACGACCATCCTGATCGCCCACCGCCTCAACACCGCCCAAGCCGCCCACCGCATCCTCGTGGTCGACAACGGCACCATCGTCGAAGACGGCTCCCACGCCGAGCTGATGGCACTCGACGGCCGGTACGCCGGCCTGTGGGCAGCCGTTGCCGCAGAGCCCGCCGCTATGTAGCCGAAGCTGCTACGGAGATAAAGGAGAGCAATGCGGATCTACCCACCGGTCACGCCGGAGGAAGCACGGGACTGGCTGGCCGCTCAGGCGGCGGCGGCGTGGGGCGAAGAGGCGGCCGCGGGCCTGGCCGGGGTTCGCCGGGTAGGTCACGTCGGGAGTGCGGAGACGGCCCATCACGGACTCGCACCACGCGCCGGCCTTGAGGATGGCGTCCTCTTTCAGCTGCGGTGCCGCGAGCTGGGCTCCCATCGGCAGGCCGTTGGGAGACAGCCCGATGTTGAACGTCAAGGAAGGAATGCCGACGACGGACCACGGGCTGTTCATGCGGTTGTCGCCACCCCCGTGGCCCAGCGGCGGCTCCTCAACAGCCGCCGGGGTGAGCAGGAAGTCGACCTGGTCGAACAGCATGATGTCGATGATCTCAGCCCCCGCGTCCCTCAGCCTGGCGACCGCGGCGTCCATCTGGTCGAGCATCACCTGCTGGCACAGGTCGGGGAAGTAGTTCACGATCCGCCCGAACTTCGGCGGCGTGGCGGGCAACTCGGCCGAGACGAGCTCAAGTGGCTCGGTGCGGCCGGTCTCGTCGAGCGGGTCGGGACCGGCGATGCAGTTGTAGATCAGCGCGATGTCGGCCATGGTCTGGCCGATCACGGTCGGGTGGTCCAGCACCCAGCTGTAGACGTACATGCCCTTGCCGCTGATCCGGCCGAACGTCGGCTTCATCGCGGCGACGCCGCAGAACGACGGCGGGCGGATGCCCGACCCGCCGGTCGACTCGCCGATCGCCGCCGGAACCATCCGCGCGCCCACCGAGGCGGCGGAACCCGAGCTGGAGCCTCCCGGCGTGCGGGCAAGGTTCCACGGGTTGCCCGTCGGCGGGTTGCCGTGTCGGTCGGGCATGTACGTCGTCCCGGCGATGATGCCGCCGGCCTCGCGCAGCCGGGCGACCAAGGTGGCGTCCTCCTCGGGCACAAAGTCAACACCCCACGAGGCGCTGACCGCGCAGGGCATGCCCTGGACGAAGAACTGGTCCTTGATGCCGAACGGAATGCCGTGCAGCGATCTTCGCCGACGCCTCGGTCACGGCCAGGTTATAGAGCGCCGTAGGCGCATCGGCGGTGGCGGTCATCAGCTCAGCGACTCGGCGAGGGAGTAGTCCGCGGTGATCGCGGAGTACTGGTCGCTGCGACGATTGGCCGCCAGGTCCAGGCGGACCCGCGCCTCCGCGGCCGCGGCGAAGTCGATCTCTGCCACCACCAGGTCGTCGCCGTCGGAGGTCGACCGGGCGAGCACATCCCCGGTGTGGGAGATGACGCTGCTTGCGCCGATGAACGGGAGACCGCCCTCCACGCCGGCCTTGCCTGCCGCGATGGCGGGGATGCCGTTGTAGCTCGCTGCGCACCGCACGGCGAGCTCGTGTGACTCGATCGACTTGGCACGAGCGTTGTCCTCGGCCTGGTTGTACGGCGTGTTGAAAACGACGGCGTAGATCTCGGCACCGGAGAGCCCGAGGCAGCGGAACGTCTCGGGGAACCGCCGGTCATAGCAGATCGCCATGCCGACCGGACCGACAGGGGAGTCGTATGCCGGAAAGCCGAGGTCGCCCGGCTTGAAGTACCGCTTCTCAAGGATCTGGAACGGCCTGGATGGGTCGACGTCGACCGTGCCAGGGATGTGCATCTTGCGGTAGCGGCCGAGCTCGCGGCCGGTGCCGTCGATCAGTGCGGCCGAGTTGAACAGGCCGTCGGGAGTGGCCTCCGCGAACGGCACCACCGTGGTGATGTGATGCCGTCTGATCGCCTCGATGAGAGGCGCGGTCTGCTCGCAGGGGAAGGACTCCTCCGCGAAGGACGCCACCTCCTCCCGGATCTCGCCGGCGAAGTACGGCGTCACGCTGAGCTCAGGGAACACGACGAACTCGACGCCCAGCCGTCCCGCCTCGTGGAGCAGATCCACCATGCGGGCCACGGTTTCGGCCTTGTCGCTCGATGCGGGGCCGAGCTGGGCGGCGGCGACCTTCCGAACGGTCATGTCATGTCCTCGGTTTCGTGGATCAACGGGTCGGCCATCCGAAGCGGCGACCTGGCTGGTGCTTGGTGTTCGGTGGCGTCGTTGCCAGACCCGAGGGAGCGTCGGCGCTCTCGCGCTACAACTTGCCCGCCTTTAAGTGAGACTGTAACTGATCGGAGGTCGCTGTCAAGACTGCGCCAACCGCCGCTTTCCGATCCGGAGGACCGTTCATGTGTCATTCCTGCTCACCACCGGCGTAACGCAATCTTTACGACACTTCCGCCGCCTTGCCCGTGCCGTCGGGTCTGTTTCATCAGGACTTAAGCGTAGCTATAGCAGGCGATCTTGCCGGCGAGCTCGTTTAGTCCCGCTTGACGGTGTGCCGTCCGGCATGCCGCTTGGCGTGCAGCTCATCGGCCCCCGCCGGGGTCGATGAGCACCATCTGGCCACCAGCGTGTGGCGCGAGAACGTAATCGATCGCCGTCCGGTGCCTGCCGTGGACTGGTGACGACCGGGCTGATTCGGTGTCACCGCCGCAGTTCTCGCGTGTGAGCGACCCGCTGCACGACGCAACGACGTGCTAGCGTTGCCGGACATACGATTTCAGTCTCACCACACATGGATGAAGTCATGACGTCACGTGCTCGAAGCGTCGCTGTCGCCGGCGTGGGGCCCCAGGCGCTGGGAGCGGCGATCCGCGGCCTCCGGGAGGAGCGCGCGATCCGCCTGACCGACCTGGCCAAGCAGACCGCGCTGTCCGTCTCCTTCCTCAGCCAGCTCGAGCGTGGCCTGACTAATCCGAGCCTGCCGTCCCTCGTGAGGATCTCCGCCGCACTTGGCACGAGCGCGCACGCGCTGCTGGCGAATCTCAGTCCTGTCTCGGAGATGCCGGCCGATCCGGTCTCTCCGGTGTTCCAGGGCGGCGAGGATGGCGCCTACATCGACAACGTCGTCGGCTATGCGCGCTCGCTGGTCCAAGGCCGTCGGGCGATCCAGCCCATGGAGGTGGTCGGGGCGCCGACGGTCATGCGTAACTGGGCCGTTCACGACGCCGACGAGTTCATGTACCTCTGCGACGGCGAAGGGGAGGTCGAACTGGAAGGTCGCGGCCTGTTCCGGCTGACCCGTGGTGCCACGGTCTACTGCGACGCCGGGCTGCGTCATCGCTGGCGGCAGCTGGGCACCGAGACGGTCCGGATGGTTCTGGTGCTCGCGTCGCCACAGCGGCCAAGGCCGTTGGACGTGCAGCTCAGCCCGAGGGCGAAGGCTTAGTACGTCGCGAAGATTCGCCGGATCTCCGCCGGATCCGATGTGCTGCTCAGCGCGAGCATCAGCAGGATGCGGGCCTTCTGCGGGGTTAGGTTGTCCGCTGGGATGCTGCTTTTGGGACGGCCGCCCTCGGCCTCGACCACCCGGCCGCTTCCCACCCGCGTGGAGATCATCACCTGCACGCCGGCGTCGGCTGCGCGGTTGAACGCCTCCCGCTCGCCGTCGGTCGCCCCGCCGGGTGCGAAACCGGCCGAGATGATGCCCTTCGCGCCCGCGGCGACGAAGGCATCGATGGCGGTGCCGTCATCGCCCGCGTAGGAATAGGAGATGTCGATGCGCGGAAGCTTGTCGCCTGTCTTGACGGTGAACTCTGTCTCCGGCGCCCGCTTCCGCACCGGCTGCCGGTAGAAGCTGATCTTGTCCGCGTCGGCGTGGCCGAGCACCCCGAAATCGCGGGTGCGGAATGTCTGCATACGCAGTGTCGAGGTCTTCGCGACTTCACGGGCCGAGTGGATCTCGTCGTTCAGCAGCACCATCACGCCCATGCCGGCTGAGCCGGGGTCGGCAGCGACCCGCAGCGCGTTGACGAGGTTGACCGCCCCGTCCGTGGAGATCCCGCTGATCGGCCGCTGGGACCCGACCACGACGACGGGCACATCGACGTGGAGCGTCAGGTTGAGGAAGTACGCGGTCTCCTCCAACGACGCGGTCCCGTGGGTGACCACCACTCCAGCGGGCTGATGCTCCTTGACGGCCTCGGTGATGACGTCGACGAGCTCAACCCAGGTCTCCGGGCCGATTGAGGGCGAGCCGACAGTCTTGTAGGGGATCGGCACTGGCTGCGTCACCAAGGCCGTCTCGGTGACGTTGGCTAGCAGCTCGGTGACGTCGTACATCGTCTTGTTCTCGCCGTAGCGGACGATGTCGAGCGAGCTCTTGCCCACCGAGTGGATCGTCCCGCCCGTCCCGACGACCACGACCTTCGGTAGCTCGGTGCTCTGCCCGGCTGGCTCGAGGGCTGTCGCTGCGCTATTCATGGTGCTCCTCATGTGTCGTTTGCTTAGCGGCCGATAGCGCCGTCAACCGAGGAGGATTCACCTGTGCTGTAACGGGCGTCGCCTGCCGCGGTGAAAACCTGGTTGCGCGACCAGGTCAAGGGACCCGCCCGCGCCCCGGCCGAGGTGGGAGCGAGTGGTCAGGAGTCGGTGCCGGCCGCGTAGAAGAAGCTGCGGTCGCTGCGATGGCGGGTGAAGCCGAACTCGATGGGCAGACCTTCCGCAGTCTCGAGGACGCGCTCGTTCACGAGGGTGGCCGCCCCTGGCTCGATCTCGAGGAGCTCTGCGACCGCCGCGTCCGCGGTCGTGGCCTCGATCACGAACCGCCGGAAGGACAGCGACATGCTGAAGAGCTCGCGCAGGACGTCCGGCGGGAGACGCGCGACGGAATCGTGGTCCATGCCTGGCACGCGCGACACTGGAATCCAGCTCGAGCGGAGCCGGTGCGGTGTCCCGTCGATGCGGATGAGGGCCTCCGTGAAGAGGACGTCCTCGCCAACGGGGATCTCCAGTGCTTCCGCCACCGCGGCGGGTGCGGCGAGGCGATCGTGGGCGATCGTCTCGGCCTGCATCCGCGCTCCGCCGATCTTGCCGGCATCCATTGTGTCGGCGTCCACGATATGGATCGCTGCGGCGGCTTGGTGCATCCGGATGGCTGTCCGGTCGACCCGGCGGAGCGTTCCCACGCCGGGGAGTCGCCGGAGCACGCCCTGGTCGCTCAGCAGACGCAGCGCCTCGCGCGTGGCGCCGCGGCTGGCGTTGTACCGGCGCAGCAGGTCCCACTCGTAGGGCAACTGCTCCTCGAGCCGGCCGGCATGGAGGTCCGATCGGATCAGGTCCGCGATGCGGCGCGCGACGTCGGCACGTCGGTAGGGCGGGTCAGGCGACAGATCGCGGGCAGCTGACGGCACCGATCTCCTCGTCGTCGAGCCCCGTAGGCGTTCCTCAGCGGTGACAGGTTTCACTTACGACCCAGTTTCTATCGCGCGAAGCAACAAGCAGGCTCGAGCGACCAGGCAGTTGCCCGCACGAGAGCTCAACCGGCGCCTGCGCCGACTTTTTAAGTGCTACTGAACTTCAGTGAAGAAAGACGTCGTTTCAGGGTGACTCGCCGTACGTAAACATCGCATTGCGCGTGCCCTGAGGTCCCGCGGCATGTCTTGACACCGGTTCGGCGCGCACTACAGTTCAGTGACAGTGTAATTCAGTGACAGTGAACTGCCGGGTCCTCGGGTTCGGACCCTGGTTCGCATCCTCGGCAACGTGGCCGCGACATTCCCGGAGGCAGCGTGCCGCTGTCTCGGCTTGCTTATCGGAGAGCAGCGCCTGCGAGAGCCACACGGACCTCGGCGCTGCCCATTCGTTCCCTTTGTCACGCGCGCGTGCCTGAAGGAAAGGAAGTGCCAGCAATGGGCACAGTCAAGGTCGCTGCAGCGCAACTTGGACCGGCCTCGGCGGACAAGGCTGAGACCATCAGCCGGATCGCGGCTCTCATCGACGAGGCAGGCAGCAAGGGCGTCCAGCTCGTCGTCTTCCCGGAGCTCGCCCTGTCGCCGTACTTCGCGAGCAAGGTTCGCGAGGACGCCGAGTCGTTCGCTGAGACCTCGTTCCCGTCGCAGGAGACCGCCCCGATCATCGAGGCGATCCGGCGGAACAACATCACGACCGTGATCCCGTTCGCCGAGATGACCCCGGAGGGCCTGTACAACTCCGCAGCCCTGCTGGACGGCTCGGGACAGGATCTGGGGCGATACCGCAAGATGCACATCCCAGGGACGGTCGAGCCCTCCCCCGAGAAGCACCGTTCGGGCCTGGAGAAGCGTTACTTCCTGCCAGGAAACCTCGGCTTTCCGGCGTACGCCTCGCCGGTCGGTCCGGTCGGCATGGCTATCTGCTACGACCGCCGCTTCCCCGAGACGTTCCGCTGCCTGGGGCTGTCGGGCGCGGAGATCTACGCTGTCGTCTTCAACACGGGGTACGACGACACGCTCCCCGATGGCCGGCAGCGGTCGATCGAGGCGCATGAGCTGGCCGTGCGCTCGGCGGCGCTCTACAACGGCATCCCGGCCATCGCGGCCGGCAAGGCCGGCATTGAGGAAGGAAATCCCTTCATTGGCGCGAGCAGCGTCATCTCCCACACTGGCGAGGTCCTGGCCAGGGCTGCTTCCGAGGATGACGAGCTGGTCGTGGCCGACCTGGACCTGGACGCCGCAGCCGAGGCCCGCGCCCGCCTGGACCACAAGGTGAACCGTCGACCGGACCAGTACGACGCCATCGCGAAGGAGTACGCGCTCGTCGCCGGGTGACGGCCCGCGTTCTCCTGCTAGCGCAGGGATCGCAGCCGGTCTCGCGGCGGTGCGCGGCTAGCGAAGGAAACCTCAGTGAGTTCCTGTCGGATATCGACCGAGTATGGCCCGTCTGCCGCGAACGATACCTGAAGATCTATCGATATCCGAAGACTTATCAGGTGACCGTCTCGGAATTTCCTGGCGGCCTGGAATACCCTGTCCCGCCATAGCTCGGGCATAGCGGGATAGGTCGCGCAACACGATGTTTACGCTCCTCAGGATTGTACCGAAACATGAGGTGCGTTTAACTGACACTGTAATGGGGCTTCGAGCCGCGGTGTCTCGTACCGCAGGTCACCGCCTAAGCCCCGTAGCACGCCGGGCCTATTCCAACGCCAAAGGAAAGAGCCGCATGTTGGACTACAACGAAGAGGTGGCGAAGGTCGAGCACCTGCGCGACAACCCCAAGATCGGCCTGGGTGAGAAACCGGCCGTGATCGTCGTCGACTTCCAGCTCGCCTTCACCACGCACGGGCAATCCGACACCGAGTCGACGCTGCGGGCGACCGCGAAGCTTCTCGAGAAGGCTCGCGCCGTGGGCGTGCCGGTGGTCTACCTCGCGGTCGCCTACGACACCATGGACGACGTCCCCCTGGCCTGGCGGCGCGGGGGCGGGATCTTCTCGCGCTGTCAGCGGGGCCTTGCCACCGGGGCGATCAACCCTATTGTCGCGATGGAGCCCGCCGACCTGCTGGTCGAGAAGCGCCACGCCTCCGGCTTCTACGACACCGACCTGGACGAGAAGCTCAAGGTGCTCGGCGTTGACACGCTCCTCATGTGTGGCACGTCGACCAGCGGCTGCGTGCGTAGCACTGCCGTCGACGGTGCAGCGCGGTCGTACCGCGTGATGATCGTCGACGAGTGCTGCGACGACTGGCGGCCCGTGTCCACGGCGGCCGCACTGTACGACCTCGCTGACCGCTACGCCGACGTCGTCCACCTTGAGCAGATGCTCAAGTACCTCGACAAGGTCGGCGCGCCGGCCACGGCGGGGGTGTGACAAACGCCCAGGTGGCGTGCCTCTCCTCGCGCAGCAAGCTCGTAACGCAGCAGTTACCGGAGAAGTGAGATCTACGGGGAGCATTGCCTTTACTGCGGCCACCGGTGCTCGTAGCAGAGATGGATTCAGGATTCGTCCGCGCCCGGCGCGGGTTTCCTGAGCTCGGGCGCAGGCGACATGGCGGTCGGCCCACCGGGCTCGTTCGGCACATCGCCGTGTCACCCATTCCCAGGCCCGTTTGCGCGCTCCCGGAGGAGATGCCTCATGGCGGTAGAAATCTCGGCGCCACCGCCGCGCAGCCTTCGCAGTCTTCGCGGCATCGCCGTCCCCAAGTTCGTTAGCGTGATCGGTCGCCGGGTACTCGCCGCGATGCTGGTCATCTGGGGTGTCGTGACGCTGACGTTCCTGTTGACTCGCGTCTTCGGAGGCGATCCGGTCAACTTGTTCGCCCAGCCTACGTCCACGGCAGCCGACCGCGAAGCCATCCGTCAGCGGCTGGGTCTCGCCGACCCGATTCCGGTTCAGTACGTCCACTACCTGCGCGACGTGATCCACGGGAACCTCGGTACTTCGTACATGACGTTCCGACCGGTCACAGCGGACCTGCTGAACAGGGTTCCGGCGACGGCCGAGCTCGCGGTCGGCGCCCTGATCTTCGGCGTCACGGCCGGCGTCGCCGTCGGCGTCCTGTCCGCGGTCTTCGAGGGCTCGATCTTCGACCGTGCCTCTCGCATCCTCACCTCCGCGGGACTCGCGCTTCCCCAGTTCTGGGTCGCACTCATGCTGATCGTGATCTTCTTCGACCGGCTGCACGTGCTCCCTGGCCCGACAGGCCGGTTGCCCATCGGAACGCTACCGCCACCGAAGGTCACGGGCTTCTACCTCATCGACAGCATCGTCACCGGACATCTGTCCACCTTCTGGCCCGCTCTCCGTCAGCTCATCCTGCCCGTGCTGGTGCTCGGCTACGGCGTGGCGTCGCCGCTCGCGCGGGGCGCCCGCGCGTCGATGATCCTGGCGCTGAAGGCCGACTACGTCCGCAGCGCTCGCGCCCTGGGACTCTCCCGGGCCCGTACCTGGTTCGTCTACGCGTTCCGGAACGCCATGCTGCCGGTCATCACGATGTTCGCCGGCACCGTCGCGTGGACGTTCTCAGGCACGGTGCTGATCGAGGGTGTCTTCGGCTGGCCCGGGGTCGGGCAGTACGCCCTGAGTTCGCTGGAGAACTCCGACTTCCCGGCCATCCAGGGATTCGTGCTCTACGCGTCGATTCTCTACGTGATCGTCTACCAGCTGCTTGACATCGCCTACACCTTCGCCGACCCGAGGATCCGGTCATGACCACATCTCTTGATCAAGCAGTCGAAACCATCATCCCGAAGTCGAGCCGACTCTCGGGCGGGACAGTCTCTGTTCGCGGAGCGATCCGGAGCCTCCGCTCATCATCAGGGACGCTGCCGATCGGACTGAGCCTGCTGGCTTTCCTGGTGCTGATGTCCCTCGTGTCCCTGATCTGGACGCCGTATCCTGCAGCGGCGACCGGCACGGGCGCGTTTAGCAGCGCACCCGGTGCCGCGCACTGGTTCGGCACCGACGCCGTGGGCTCGGACATCTTCTCGCGCACGATCTCCGCGGGTCGCACCGACGTTTTCTACACCGTCGTCGCCGTGGCCATCTCGCTGGTGATCGGCTCGTCCTGGGGCGCGATCGCCGGCTTCTTCGGTGGCTGGTTCGAGGCGGTCACCCTGCGGCTGCTTGAGGTCGTCCAGGCGTTTCCGGCCCTGCTGATGGCGCTGCTGATCATCTCGGTCCTCGGCCCGGGCACGCTCAACGTGATCATGGTCGTCGCCATCATCCCGCTTCCCGACTTCGTGCGGCTCGCGCGGGCCGAGGTGCTGACCAAGAAGACCTGGCAGTTCGCCGAAGCCGCGCGCCTGGTCGGGAACCGTCCACTGGTGGTGCTCTTCAAGCACCTGATGCCGAACAGCTGGCGTCCGCTTCTTGCCTACGCCTCGATCAGTGCGGCGTGGGTGTGCGGAAACATCGCGGCACTCGGCTTCATCGGGGTGGGCATCCAGCCGAATGCCGTCGAGTGGGGCTCGATGATCGCCCGCGGCGAGTCCGACGTCGTCGCCGGCGCGTGGTGGGAGGCCCTCTTCCCTGGCCTGGGAGTCCTGGTGCTTGCCATCGGCTGCCAGCTGGTGGGCGACGGGATCGCCGCGCGCAACCGCGGGGAGCAGCGATGACGGCGACCGAGCCGGGTAACCTGCTCAGCGTCTGCGGCTTCAGCGGCGGGTTCAAGACGCCCAGCGGCTTCAAGTACGTGCTCGATGACGTCTCCTTCGGCCTGCGTGAGTCGGCGATGACCGCGATCGTCGGGGAGACCGGGTCCGGCAAGTCGCTGCTTGCGCTGTCGATGATGGGCCTGGCTGCCTCCACCTTCGTCAAGACCGGAGGCTCGATCGAGTACGCCGGGGCCGACATCTCGACCTACGACGACCGGGCCTACCGGCGGATCCGCGGACACGACTTCGCCATGGCCTTCCAGGACGCCCGCGCCGCGTTGAACCCGGTCATCTCGGTCGGCAGGCAACTCATCGACGCCTGCCGTGCCCACCGGCGCGTCTCGGTGGCGCAGGCTCAGGAGATCGCTGAGGGGATGCTGCGCAAGGTCCACGTCCCCGAGCCGGCGCAGCGCATGAGGCAGTTCCCGCACGAGTTCTCCGGCGGCATGGCACAGCGCGTCATGCTAGCGCTCGCGCTGATCTGCCAGCCCAAGCTGCTCATCCTCGACGAGCCCACGACCGGGCTCGACGTCACCATCCAGGCCGACATCATGGAGCTGATCGTCGACCTGGTGTCGTCGAACGGCATGACCGCGTGCCTCATCACGCATGACCTCGGCGTGGTCGCAGAGACGTGCGACGACGTGGTGGTCATGTACCGGGGGAAGGTCAGGGAGACCGGACCGTGCGCCCAGATCCTGCAGCAACCGGAGGACCTCTACACCCAGCAACTGCTGCGATCGAGCCGGTTTGAGGAGTTGTCAGCATGAGCAGCCCCAAGTCGCACAGCCCGGCCCTGAACGTGGTCGGCCTGCGCAAGGAGTTCCGTGTGAAGCGGGGCGGACGTGCCCGCACTCTCGTCGCGGTCGACTCCGTCAGCATCGACGTCCACCCGGGCGAGACCGTCGCCCTGGTCGGCGAGAGCGGGTCGGGGAAGTCCACGGTGGCCCGGTGCATCGTTCGCTTGGTCGATCCCACGGCGGGCGCGGTAGCCGTCCACGGACGCGACATGGTCGGGATGACGCACCGCCAGCTGTCCCAGGCCTACGGCGACGTCCAGATGGTGTTCCAGGACCCGAACTCGTCGCTCAACCCGCGGATGACGGCTCGCCAGATCCTGACCGAGCCGCTGCGACTGCACACCGACATGAACAAGAGCGCCCGCAACGCCCGGGCTGCCGAGCTTCTCTCGATGGTCGGCCTCGGGAAAGAGCACCTCGACCGCTACCCCGCGGAGCTCAGCGGCGGACAGCGGCAGCGTATCGGGATCGCGCGGGCCATCGCGGTCTCGCCGAAGGTGCTGCTTCTCGACGAGCCGACCGCCTCGCTCGACGTCTCGGTCCGCGGGCAGGTGCTGGAGATCCTCCACCAGCTTCAGCAGCAGCAGCAGATGGCCTACCTGTTCATCAGCCACGACCTCGACGTCGTCCGCAGGATCTCCGACCGCGTCATGGTGATGTACCTGGGCGCGATCGTCGAGTCGGGGACCACGGAGGAGATCTTCTCCAACCCGACTCATCCCTACACGAAGGCGCTGCTGTCCGCGGTGCCGCAGATCGACCCCGAGGAGCGCCGTGAGCGATTCCGTCTCGAGGGGGAGATCCCCAGTCCCTTCGACGTAGGGGCCGGCTGCCGCCTGGACAATCGGTGCCCGCTCGTCCAGCCGTCATGCCGGGCCGAGCGCCCTGTACTGGCTCCCGTATCGCCGACTCACGAGGTCGCCTGTCCTGTCGTGCTCAATGGCGAGCGAATTGCACAAGCCGTATAGCCGGCAGTCCCCAGGAAGTAATGAGGTTCAGAAGTGACAAATATAGAATTCATACCGAGCCGGCGCCAGGTCCTTGCGGGCGGTGCGGGTCTAAGCATGCTTGCCCTGCTCACCGCATGCGGCGTCAGCACCAGCAGTAGCAGTGCCGGGGGCGCGGCGTCCACGGCTCAGCTGATCGTTGCGTGGCCGAACGACGCCGACTCGCTGGACCCGCAGAACAGCTCGTACTCGTTCCAGGACTGGGATCTTTTCTGCAACCTGTACGAGACCCTCGTGTCCCCGAAGTTCGTGCCTAACAGCGACGGCGTCATGGAATGGGATGGCCTGGAACTCGCGCCGGAGCTGGCCGCCTCGTACACGACCAAGGGCGACACCGCGACCTTCCACCTGGACAAGACCCGGAAGTTCTACCCGACCGGCAACCCACTGACCGCCGACGACATCGTCTACACGATGCAGCGCCTCTTCGATCTCAAGCAGCAGAGCTCGCTCAACACCGGCGGCATCTTCAGCATGGACCAGATCAAGAAGATCGACGACCACACGGTGGAGATGAAGTTCACCGACCCCAACGGTAAGCCGATCGAAGTCAATGGGTTCCAGCTCGCGGTCTTCCGGTGGCCGAATCTGGCGATCCTGGACTCGGTGGAGGTGAAGAAGCACGTCACCAGCAGCGACCCCACCGCCACGAACTGGCTGAAGAACAACACGGCCGGCACCGGGCCCTACTACATCAAGAGCCGCACGATCGGCCAGCAGATAGAACTTGCGGCGGTCCCCAACCACCCGCGGAACCCGGCCTACAAGAATGTCACGATCACCGTGGCCGGGAACGTCTTGTCGCTGCTCAAGGGCGGCTCGGCCAACCTGGCGGTCTACGGGCTGACACAGAAGGACGTCGACAGCCTCGCGAGCGACGCAGCCCTGCAGGCTTTGTACTCCAAGGCGCCGGAGTTCTTCATGGTGCAGCTGGGCACCGACGCCGGCGGCCCGTTCGACAACGAGCTGGTCCGTCAGGCCATCGCGTACACCATTCCCTACGACCAGATCATCACGTCGCTCTTCTCCGGCAAGACGACGAAGGACCAGTCCATGGTGACCACGGGCGCCAACGGCTACTACCCGGCGTGGGCGCAGTACGCCACCGACATCGCCAAGGCCAAGGAGCTGATGAGCAAGGCCGGCAACCCGAAGGTCTCGGCCCCGCTCCGCTTCGTGAACAACGACCCGACGATCGAGAGCATGGCGATCCTGATCCAGGCGAGCGCGGCCCAGGCCGGCATCGAGTTCACCCTCACCCCGATGACACCAGCGGCAGAAACGGCGCTCACCACTACGCGGGCCACGACGGGGAAGGGCTCACCCGACGCCCTGCTCTACAAGTGGGGCGTGTGGATGGACGACCCGTCGATCACGATCGGCTACTTCTTCACCAAGGGCGGCGTGGCCAACTACCCGTTGTGGAGCGACCCGCGTGTCGACGCGATCTCGAACGAATGGTTCGGTAAGCCGCCCTCGGCCCAGCGTGCGGCCGCCTACGTCGAGGCCCAGAAGATCATCGCCGCCGCTGCGCCGATCATCCCGATCGTCCACGCCGACCGCGTCATCGTCACCGCCAAGGGCATGACGGGCGCGACCATCTCCCCGGAGATGTGCATGCGCTACTGGCCCCTCAAGCCGCCAACCGCCTGACGGCCAGCGGAGGGCCCCTGATCGACGCGCACCAGGGGCCCTCCCCAGCCGCTTTCCACTTCAAATTGGCTTCCCGCCGCGCCACGGCGCGCATCATCGCCCTGTAGCCGCGCTGTACACGGTGGACCAGCTGCGCGTTTCGGCTTGATCCCGGCCGTCAATCCTGGAGGTGCAAAACTCATGCTGCGCGCGGACTCCCCAGGTCTGTTCGAAAGGCGAAAGCCAGTGAGGACGGAACCATGACCTCCCCAGAGCAGCTGACCGCTGCCGAGGTCGTCGCGGCCGTCAAGGCGGGAGACCTCAGCGCGGCCGACGTCGCGGAGGCGATCATTAGCCGTTACAACGCGCGGAACGCCGACGTCGAGGCGTTTGCCTACTTCGACCCCGACCAGATCCGTGCCGATGCGAAGAGGCTCGACGCGGCCAGCGAGAAGGGTCCGCTTCACGGTGTCCCCGTGGGGCTCAAGGACGTCATCAACACCAAGGACATGCCGACCGAGCACCACAACGCGCGCTATGCCGGCAGCCGACCCGGGATCGACGCCTCGTGCGTTGACACGCTGCGCGCTGCGGGCGCGCTGTTCGTGGGGAAGACCGTCACGACCGAGTTCGCCGCCACGGGCAACGGCGGCCCGACGAAGAATCCGCTGGATCCGGCCCGTACGCCGGGCGGCTCATCCAGCGGGTCCGCAGCCGCGGTGGCGGACTTCCAGGCAGCACTGGCACTCGGTACCCAGACGGGCGGCTCGACGATCCGGCCCGGCTCGTTCTGCGGGATCTATGCGTTCAAGCCGACCTGGAACATCGTCAGCCGCGAGGGCCTGAAGATGTTCTCCGCAACCTGCGATACGGCTGGTTTCTACGCTCGGTCCGCGGCTGACCTGATGCTCGTCGCCGACGTGTTCGACCTCGACCCGCCGGAGACGCCCCTGCCTGCCTCCCTCGTGGGCCTGAAGGTTGCTGTCTGCCAGACCCCGAACTGGCCCAAGGCGCTGCCCGCCACGCAGCGGGCGATGGAGGACGGTGCCGCGTCGCTGGCGGCAGCCGGCGCGGTGGTAACCGAGTTGACGCTGGACGGCGACTTCCTCGGGCTGATCGACGCCCATGGCAAGATCGTGCGCCGTGAGGGACGCTCGGCGTTCCTTGGTGAGTACCGCAACAATCCCAAGCTCCTCGACTCATTCAAGGGCATCGTCGAGAACCAGGACGGCCTGACGCCGACGGCGGCCCGTGAGGCCTACAAGCTTGCCGACCGCTGCCGTGCCCAGATCGACGACATCGCCGCCCGGTACGACGTCATTCTGGCGCCGAGCTCGACCGGCGAGGCGCCCGTCGGGATCGACTGCACCGGGGACGCATCGTTCAACGGCATGTGGACGGTCCTGCAGGTCCCGGTGGTGAGCGTGCCCGGACATACCGGGCCGGCGGGGATGCCCGTCGGGCTGTCCTTCGCCGGCCGTCGCTACGACGACCGGCGAGTGATCGCCGCAGCCGGCCTCGCAGGGGCCCGGTGGGCGGGAAAGGCGAGCGCATGACGGCCGAACTGATCACCGACGACTTGCCCGACGGCGTCACGCACGTCGTTATCGACGGGATCGTCTCCCGCGGCGACCAACGCGGCCGGCAACTCGGGTTCCCGACGGCCAACGTCCACGCCGTGGACGGTGTCCGCTTCGACGGCGTGTACGCCGGCACGGTGCAGGTCGATCCGGGGCGCAACGGCCCCACGTACGTCGCGGCTGTCTCTGTAGGCCATCGCCCGACGTACTACGGCGCGGAGGGCCTGCGCCTGCTGGAGGCCAACCTGCTGGACTACGCGGGCGACCTGTACGGGCAGTGCATCCGCATCACCCTGCGTGTCCGGCTTCGTCCGCAGCACAAGTACGTCGACACGCCCGCCTTGGTCCGGCAGCTGCACCTCGACGTCGAGGCCACGCGGGCCTGGGCGCTCGCGAACGGCCTTGGGGCGCTCCTGAGGAGCGGACCTGCTCTCGGCCGCGGCCGGCGTCGCGTCGGGCCGGCCGGGCCAGCCGATCGGATGGTCAAGGCTCGGGCGCGTACTGCGCGACGTACCGAGGCCATCGCCCGCGCGGTGCTTGCGGTCGGCCCCGGAGAGCTCACCCACGAATGGGTGGCGCACCGCACCGGCATTCCGTTGGGCTATCTGACCTGGCGTTTCGCGAGCGTGGCCGATCTTCGCGCCCTCGCAGGGAGCGGCGACGCATGACCGACGCCGAGAGCAAGCCGCCGTCGGTTGCCGAGATCGTCGATGCGCACCTCGCCGCAGCTGGGATCACGATCAGCCCCGAGGAACGTGAGATGTACGTCGCCGACTATCCGATCCTCCGGGCAAGCGCCGCGAGGCTGCATGAGTACGGCGATGAGCTCGAGTCGTCGCTGCTCTTCGATCCGGCCTTCTGCTACGGCGAGGAGCTCGCATGATTGCGAACAACCTCACCATCCGCGATGCGGGGCAGCAGCTGCGTGACGGCTCGCTCACCTCAGTGGCCATCACGGAGGCCTTCCTGAACCGGGCCGAGAAGCTCAACTCGGTCCTCGGAGCTTTCACGACTTTCACCCGCGACGCGGCTTTGGAGCGAGCGGAGAAGGCCGATGCGGAGCTCGCGGCTGGCACGGACCTAGGGCCGCTGCACGGCATCCCGCTCGTGGTCAAGGACATCATCGACATGGAGGGCGCCCCGACAACCGCCAACAGCGAGATCCATGACAAGGATCCGAAGTGGCAGCAGCGTACCGACGCCGAGGTGGTCTCCCGGTTGCGCTCGGCGGGATCGGTGTTCCTCGGCAAGGTGACGACCAGCGAGTTCGCGATCGGCGTGCCCGACGCCGAGAAGCGGTTCCTCGTGCCGCACAACCCGTGGGACATCACACGCAGTGCCGCCGGCTCCAGTTCCGGCACCGGCGTCTCGGTAGCAGCGGGCCTGGCTCTCGGGGGCCTCGGGACGGACACCGGAGGCTCGGTCCGCGGGCCATCCTGCGTCAACGGCTTGAGTGGCCTGAAGGTCACCTACGGCCGTGTGCCGAAGAGCGGTGTAGTCCCGCTCGGGCACAGTCTGGACAGCGTCGGCCCGATGGCGCGCAGCGCGTACGACTGTGCGCTGCTGCTGGAGGTGATGGCCGGGTATCACGCATCGGACCCGACCTCGGCCAAAGCGCCGGTTGAGAAGTACACCGGCGCGCTGACCGGCAATGTTGAGGGGCTCCGGATCGGCGTGCCGGAGCCGTACTTCCTCGACCATGAGCAGCTCGATAACGAAGTGCGCGATGGCGTGCTGGGAGCTGTGGACCGCCTCGTGGGCATGGGAGCCGTCTCGAGCCGCTTCGAGCTGCCGGACGCCGAGTTCGCCAAGGACGCCAGCCAGCTCATCATGCTTGCTGAGGCCTTCGCCTACCACCGCGATAACTTCCAGAAGTACTGGACCGACTACGGGCGCGGATCACGCGGTGCCATCGGGCGGGGCGCGTTCTTCAGCGGAGCGGACTACGTCCAGGCCAACCGGTTCCGCCGGCACTTCGCTCGTACGGTCGCCGCCGCCTTCGACGAGTACGACGTCCTGATGATGCCCACCATGGCGATACCGGCAGAGGTGCTCGCTCAGATGTCGACGAGCAAGCGGCTGGGCCAGGTCTCGTTCACGGGCCAGTGGAATCTGACCGGCCTGCCCGCGATGTCCATCCCCTCCGGCTTCAGCTCCAACGGCCTGCCGCTGGCGGTCCAGATCGTCGGACGCCCGTTCGCCGAGGCCACGGTCCTGCGGGTCGCGGACGCACTACAGCGGCAGACTGACTGGCACCTCGCCGTGCCGCCGGTCGACGAGCTCATGGCAATGACGGGGCGCAGCAGGGCGCGGTCAGCGGCAACCGGCTAGGCGAGAAGCGGCATGACCTCGGAGCCGAAGACTTCGGTGCCTTCCAGGAAGTCGTCGAAGGTGAGCATGAAGCCACCGGTGCCGGGGACGACGGACAGCTCATTGAACTTTTCCGCGACGGTCGCCGGGCTGCCGACGATGGCGCCGTCGTGCACTGCCTTCGGCTGGCGGGTGAGCATCTTGGCCGATGTGCCCGTGGACCTCGTATCGAGGGCCGCCTGGCTCTGCATGTAGGCGATTGCGTCGTAGTCCAGGCCGGAGTTGTACAGATCCACCTTTCGCTGGGCGTCCCTGTCGGTCTCGCCGAGGATGACCATGTAGGACAGGTACGTGGACACCTCGCGGCCGGTCTTATCCGCTTCCTCCGCCAGCGCACGGTTGACCTCGGCGATGCCTTCCGGGCCGCCGATCGCGCCGGTGAAGTTGTAGTCACAGTGCTCGGCGGTGAACCGGCGGCCGCGGGTCGAGGCACCGGCCGAGACGATCTTGATGTCTCCGGTGGGCTTCGGCAGCAGGCGGCAGTCGTCGAGGGTGAAGAACTTGCCCTTGAAGTCGCTGCGGCCGGTCTCCCACAGCTCCTTCATGATGGTCACGTATTCGGAGGCGTAGTCGTAGCGGAGCTCGTAGAACTCGTCCCCCGGCCACAGGCCCATCTGCTGGTACTCGCTCTTGTTCCAGCCGGCCACGATGTTGATGCCGAACCGGCCCGGCGCGATCGAGTCGATCGTCACCGCCATCCGCGCCACCATCGCCGGGTGCAGCGTCGGAGTCGCCACCGACGCGTACAGCTGCATGTTTTCCGTGACCGCGGCCAGGCCGGCCATCAGCGTGAACGACTCCAGCGCGTAGTCCCAGTGCTCGGTCTCCCCGCCGTAGCCGCGCAGCTTGATCATCGACAGGGCGAACTTGAAGCCGTACTTCTCCGCCTTCTGCACGATCTGCTTGTTGAGGTCGAACGTCGGCATGTACTGCGGCGACGTCGCGGAGGTGATCCAGCCGTTGTTGGCGATAGGAATGAACAGCCCGTAATCCATCATTCTTCCTTTTCGCTGGCCGCTTTACCGGTAAACAAGGCGGTGGATATCAGCGGACGGGCGGTCGCGGCCCATTTCGCCACGACCTCGGGGAGCCGGGCGATGTCCGCCTCCATCACGTACAGGGCCCGGGCGGGGACCGTCGCGCCAAGCTCCACGAACAGCGGGCGCAGGTAGACCTCCGGTGCCAGGGCGTGGATCGGGGCGGCACCGACCATCACCGGCACAGCCACGACGCCGCGCAGGCCGTCGTTGCCGTAGCGATCGAAGAACGACTTCAGCAAGCCCGTGTACGTTGCCTTGTAGGTCGGCGACGCCACCACAAGCAGCCGGCACTGGGCGACCTCCGCGGTCAGGCCTAGCATCGTCTCGCTTCCCCAGTCGAATACCGATCCGGTGTACTCGGCGAGGTCCACCACCAGCGGCTCGGAGGCACTGGGGTCGGCGGCACCAGGGTCGGAGGCACTGCCCAGGCAGCCGCTGAGCTGGCTCATCACTTCCATCGCCACCGTCAGGGTCCGGGACCCGGCCTTGGGGTTGCCGACGACGATCGCGGCGCTGGCCATCAGGCCGCTCCCGCGGTCGCCGTCAGCGCCGCGGCGACCTCAGCCGGGGTGGTGGTCCACACGCCGTCCATGGCCGTCACGGCGGCCAGCGCTTCCTTGACGTAGTGCGAGCGCGCTGGCTGGCCGGAGATGAACGTGTTGAGCGTGAAGCTCAGCAGCCGGCCGGCCGTCGCCCCGTCGGTGACCAGCTGCGCCGCGGCCTTGACGATGGAGCTCGCGTAGCTGGCGTTGTACAGCCCCCGCGCGTTGATGGCCTGGTTGTCTGACAGATCCAGCAGCGGCGGCAGGCTCAGCAGCGCCGGAGTGGTGTCGAAGTAGTACGGCTGCTCGTCGTTGGGCCAGTCCAGGCAGTACTCGAAGCCGGCCTCGGCGAGCAGTTGGAGGGTGTGGCCTGACTCACTGCTCGACGCGCCCAGCCATCCCCTGGTCGTCACGCCGAGTGCGCCGTCGATCCGGGACTTGGCGTCGGCGATGTAGTCCCGTTCCTTGTCCTGTTTCATCCGCGAGCTGATCGCCTGGGTGACCGACCTGCCGTGGGCGATGACCTCCACGTCATGCGCCCGGATCCACTCGGCGATGGCCGGATAGGCCTCCGCCGACATGGCATCGATGGCGATTACGGGGCGGATCGACAGTTCCGCCAAGATGCCCATCAGCCGGAAGAAGCCGACCCGGTGACCGTAGTCACGGCTGCCGACCCGGGTGATCTGGGGATGCCGTATGGCACCACCGGGGCCGAGGCCGCCGTAGACGTCGCCGGCGACGACTGACATCGGCGGAGGCTCCTCCTCGAAGTGCTCCACGATCACGATCGGGTAGAAGGCCACGGCGGCGTTACCGGGCCAGCGCAGCGGCACCCGGTCCGGCAGCGGGGTGAAGCTGTAAAGCCCGTCGTCATAGCCAACCGCGGTGATCGGATCCGTGACTGCCATTACTGAACCTCCTCAACGGCGACGAGACTCTGCTCGTACGTAACCTGGGCGTCGTAGGCGTTGTCGATGTAATAGCTGGCGATGTCGTCAGCGGTGGCCCACCACACGCCGGCGGCTTCCCGCATGAAGCCGAGCAGTTCGTTCAGGTAGCCGATCGCGTGCGGCTGGCCGATGGCGAACGGGTGCGTGGACAGACACATGATCCGCGGTGCGGTCTGCGCGTCCGCCAGCAACACCTTGAACTGCTCCTTCGCCGTTTCCAGGTAGTACTCGGCGTCGAAGTGGCTGCCGAACAGCACCCCGGTGTTGAGCTCGAAGGTGTAGGGCACCGTGAGGAACTTCTGGCCGCCCGCGACCCGCAGCGGCACCGGCTGGTCATCGTTGACCCAGTCGGCGTGGTAGGTGAGGCCGGCGTCGGCCATGAAGTCGGGGGTGTCGTAGCCAGCGGAGATCGCCGGGGTCAGCATGCCCTTGAGGTCACGTCCGGTGAGGTTCTTGACCGTCTTGACGCTCCACTCATAGAACGCCCGCTCATCTGCTTCGGACAGGCCGATGATGTTGCGCGTGTTGAACACGCCATGACTCATGATCGCCCAGTCGCGCTCGACCAGCGCCTTGCGTATCTCCGGTATCTGCTCGAGGATCCCGATGTTCAGCGATGCGGTAGCCGGAATGCCCAGATCACCGAGGAGATCGGCTAGCCGCCAGAAGCCGACGCGGTTACCGAACTCCCTGAAGGAGTAGCCCTGCACGTCGGGCTGCGGGATCCGCGGCCAGGCGCCGGGAGACGGGGCGAGGAACTCGTAGTGCTCCGTGTTGACCGCGAACCAGACCGCCAGCCCCGCATTGCCCGGCCAGCTGAACCGCGGGCGCTCGAGAATTGAGGAGTACACGGTTCGCTCGGCGACAGTCATGACCATGATCGCTTGACTTCCTTCCTTCCAGTAGTGCTCTCGTCGTATGCCGGCTCTCGCTGGGGTTAGTCGAGGAGCGGCATTACCTCGCGGCCAAAGACCTCGGTGCCCTCAAGGAAGTCGTCGAACATCAGCATGATCCCGCCGGTGCCGGAGACCGATTGCAGCTCGTTGAGGTGGGCCGCGATGGTGGCCGGGCTGCCGATGAGCGCCCCGTCGTGCACGGCCTCCACGGGCGCGCTCACCATCCCGGCCGAGGTGCCCGCGGACTTCTTGTCAAGCGCGGCCTGGCCCTTCATGAACGCGACCGCCTCAACGTCGACGCCCTCGTTGTACAGGTCGACTTTGCGCTGCGCGTCCCGGTCGGTCTCGCCCATGATGACCATGTACAGCGGGTAGGACTCGACCGGCCGCCCGGCCTTGCCCGCCGCCTCTGCGAGCAGCCCGTTGACATAGGCGAGGCCCTCGCTGCCGTTAGGTGCCCCGGTGAAGTTGTAGTCGCAGTGCTCGGCGGTGAACTGCCGTCCGCGCGGGGAACTGCCGGCGGAGACGATCTTGATGTCTCCGGTGGGCTTCGGCAGCAGGCGGCAGTCGTCGAGGGTGAAGAACTTGCCCTTGAAGTCGCTGCGGCCGGTCTCCCACAGCTCCTTCATGATGGTCACGTATTCGGAGGCGTAGTCGTAGCGGAGCTCGTAGAACTCGTCCCCCGGCCACAGGCCCATCTGCTGGTACTCGCTCTTGTTCCAGCCGGCCACGATGTTGATGCCGAACCGGCCCGGCGCGATCGAGTCGATCGTCACCGCCATCCGCGCCACCATCGCCGGGTGCAGCGTCGGAGTCGCCACCGACGCGTACAGCTGCATGTTTTCCGTGACCGCGGCCAGGCCGGCCATCAGCGTGAACGACTCCAGCGCGTAGTCCCAGTGCTCGGTCTCCCCGCCGTAGCCGCGCAGCTTGATCATCGACAGGGCGAACTTGAAGCCGTACTTCTCCGCCTTCTGCACGATCTGCTTGTTGAGGTCGAACGTCGGCATGTACTGCGGCGACGTCGCGGAGGTGATCCAGCCGTTGTTGGCGATAGGAATGAACAGCCCGTAATCCATCGAGGGTGCCTCGTTTACGCTCGGTAGGGGTGGCCTGGGTTACGCCTGCATCCCGTCGGGGTGCAGGCGCCGGTACTCACGGTTGAAATAAAGCAGTGGATCCTTGCCCAGGTCGGCGGCGAGATCCAGCACCTCGGCGACCACGATGGTGTGATCGCCGGCCAGGTACTCGGCCCACGGGGCGCAGTCGATCCACGCCAGCGCGCCGTGCATGCGGACCGCCGCCCCGGCCGCGCCCTCAGTCCAGCCCACCTTCGCCCACTTGTCGGGGTCCTTGGACGACAAGACCTGGCTGTGCCTGGCCTGGTCGGAGCCCAGCACGTTGACGCAGAACGCGGGGGCGTGCTTGAGCCTTGGGTAGCTGGTAGACGTGTGCGCGACCGAGAACGCGACCAGCGGGGGGTCCAGGGAGACGCTGAAGAACGACTGACAGGTGAAGCCGACCGGTCCTTCATCGCCGAGGGCGGCAACCACGGTAATGCCTGAGCAGAAACGTCCCAGGACTGAGCGGAAGTGCCCGCTGTCGATGGGCCGGGGGCCAGCCTCACCGGGCATGCCATGAGCGTTTCGCCCTGGCGGGCCGGCAAGCGGGTGCGCTTCAGCCGCGACCATCGTCGGCAGCCTCCTTTCGCGGGGACAAGCACGTCCCGTCCGGAGGAGATGATTTCAGTACTACTGAAATCAAAGTCTAGGGAAACAGGCGAGACAGGCGAATATCCGTCTTATTAAGGCTCTGTTACATCCCCACTGTAATCGGCTCTGTTTACAGCGTGCCCGGAACAGAGCAGAGAGTCCAGTTCCGCCGCGGGCACCTCGAGTTCAGCCGCGCCCGCACCGGGTTGTAGCGGAGGAGATACGGAGAGTACGTCACGGCCCGCCGGGCGTTGGAATCTGATCACAATATTTCAGTCTAGCTGTAACAGATTCAATACAGTGTGGCTGTAACGTAGCTTTAATCCGTCGGATATTTCCCGTTTTCACCTGGGCTTATCGACTTTGTTTCAGTACTACTAAAACATGTGTAAGTGAGCCTAGACCGGCTTGCTGGCGCGCTGCAGGCCGCCGATGTGGGCAGCCGCCGAAGCACACTCACCACCCAAACCCAACGGCGGACCGAGGCCAGCGACAGCATGCTCTACATGTTCGCCGGAGCCGCCGGACGCGCAGGTAAGCGGCTAAGGAGGTCACATCATCTCGTCGGTGAGCGGGAGCAGGACGGTCTTCAGCTCGGTGTAGGCCTCGATCGCGGCGCGGCCGCCCTCGCGGCCCGTGCCTGAGGCGCGGAAGCCGCCGAACGGGGCGTTCGGCTCGAGCTGGTAGCCGTTGATGCCGACCGTGCCGGCCCGGATGGCCC